>Ga0182021_10004049_pt1 | contig 17183 bp, 12 predicted proteins | sample 612E3MmetaG_FD_120493 | JGI IMG/M metagenome (GOLD analysis project Ga0182021, IMG submission 120493) | Permafrost microbial communities from Stordalen Mire, Sweden - 612E3M metaG (Illumina Assembly) | ecosystem: Environmental > Terrestrial > Soil > Wetlands > Permafrost | place: Sweden...
ATTTGCCTGCCGGGATGACCATGCCCTCGATGCTCGCCGGTCTCGCGCCGGAGCGCAACTACGGCGGCACCGGGCAAGATCCGCGGGCGTCGCCTGCCGCGCCGGGCGCTCAGTCACCCGGAGTCTCAGCCGGGCGCCTCTTCAGGCCGGAGGCGCAGCCGGCCGGCCTGTCAAGCCGGAGGGCCGAAGAGCCGGTCGCCCGCGTCGCCGAGGCCGGGGACGATGAATCCCTGCTCGTTCAGCTCCTCGTCGACGGCAACACAGGCCACCCGTACCGAGGGGTGAAAGCTGCAGAAGTGGTCGAGTCCCGGCCGGGACGCGATCAGGCAGAGAGCATGAATCTCGGTCGCCCCGCGTTGCTTCACGAGGTCGCAGACCTTCACGAGCGATCCCCCCGTGGCGAGCATCGGGTCGCAGATGATCACACGTCGCCCCGACAGGTCGCGGGGGAGGCGCTCCAGGTAGACAGCGGGGACGAGGGTCTCCTCGTCGCGCCGCAGGCCGACATGGGCCACCTCGGTGAGCGGGAGCATCTCCTGGATCGCCGGGATCATCCCGAGCCCGGCGCGCAGGATCGGCACCAGGAGCACCATCTCGCTCACGCGCTGGCAAGACACGTCTTTCGCCATCGGCGTGTCGATGTGCTCCTCGACCGTGCGCAGGTCCCGCAGCGCCTCGTAGGCGACCATGCCCGAGAGCTCGCTCATCAGCGTGCGGAACGTGGCGTTGTCGGTCTCGACCGCCCTCAGGGCAGCCAGACGGTGAGCAACGATCGGGTGATCGACGACGAGCACGCGCTGGCCTCCTGCCGAGGGATGCCGGGGTGGTTCGGTGACGAGCCGGAGTCCCCTTCCCGAATGTGACATCACTCGCAGGCTACCCGAGCGGACCGCTCGGCGCCTGTCCGGAGAATGCCCCGCCGGACCGTCCGGGCGCCGATCCCGGCGTGCTCAGGAGGCCAGGTCCTTCACCGCCACCTCGACGGCGCGGTGGAAGGTCGGGTAGGCGTAGATCATCGTCGCGAGTTGCGCGACGGGGACCGCGGCGTGGACGGCGAGAGTGAGCATCGAGAGCACCTCTCCGCCACAGGGGCCGGCCGACGTCGCCCCGACGAGGACGCCACGTTCGGCGTCCTCGACGAGCTTGATGAACCCGGCGTTGTCGACCTTTTGGATCCACCCCCGGGCAGACGAGGCGAGATCGGCGTAGCCGGTCCTCACACTCAGCCCGGCGGCTCGCGCGGCAGCCTCGTTCATGCCGACAGAGCCGATCTCGGGGTCGGTGAAGGTCACCCTGGGCAGCGCCCGGTAGTCCGCGGGAGCGACGGGCTCGCCGAGGAGGTCGGCAGCCGCGATCTCGGCCTGGTACATCGAGATGTGCGTGAACGCTCCGACACCGGTCACGTCGCCGATGGCCCAGATACCCGGCGCAGCGCGGCACATGTCGTCGACAGGCATCGAGCGCGCCTTGTCGTCGAGGCCGACCGCTCCTACGTTGAGCGCCGCGAGATCGGCCCGGCGGCCGGTGCAGACGAGGAGGTGCTCGCCCTCCACCGACTCACCCGTGGCGAGCTCGAGACCTATCGCCCGGGCCCTGGAAAGTGCCGAGCGCACCTCTGCCCCGCAAACGACGCGGACGCCGTCGGACTCGAGCGCCTCGGTCAGGAGCTTGCCGGACTCGGGCTCCTCGAGCGGGAGGAGATGAGGGCCCACCTCGACGACGGTCACCGAGCTGCCGAAGCGGGCGAAGACCTGGCCGAGCTCCACCCCGATCGCTCCGCCTCCGAGCACGACGAGAGACGAGGGCACCTCGGTCGCCTCGATCGCCTCCCGGTTGGTCCAGTAGGCCACCTCGGCGAGTCCGGGGATGGGTGGCGCCCACGGCTGGGTGCCGGTGTTGACCACGACTCCCCTGCCCGCCTCGAACTCGCGGTCGCCGACGGCGACGCGCCGCCCGCCGTTCAGTCGGCCCCAGCCCCGCACGAAGCGGCCGCCTTTGGACTCGAAACGCTCGACGGCGATGCGATCGTCCCAGTTACCGGTCGCCTCGGCACGGATCCGTCTGGCGACCGGCGCCCAGTCGGGAACGACGCTCGCGCTCCCGGCGATCCCCGGCACGCGGCGCGCGTCGGCGAGGAGCCCGGCGGCCCGGAGCATCATCTTCGAGGGGACGCACCCGTAGTAGGGGCACTCCCCGCCCAGAAGGCGGCCCTCGATGCCCACGACGTCGAGCCCCTCCTCGGCGAGAAGCCCGGCGACGTGCTCACCCCCCGGCCCCATCCCAAGCACGATCACGTCCGCCCGCTCGACCATGCCCAAGGCTAACCCGAGGCGCCCCAGCTAACCCGAAGCGCCCCTAGCGCCCAAAGCTAACCCGAAGCGTCCGCCGGACACCCCGTGGCTTAGACTCCCCCGCCACGATGCGGATCACGGCCACCGGGCACGCAGGCTTGTTCTTGGAGACGGCGAGGGGGAGCGTGCTCTGCGACCCGTGGCGGTCCCCGGCCTACTTCGCCTCCTGGTTCGTCTTCCCCGACAACAGCGACATCGACTTCGCGGCGTTCAAGCCAGACTTCCTCTACGTATCCCACCTGCACCGCGACCACTTCGACCCGTTGCTCCTCGCCCGCGACGTGCCCAAGTCCACCACCGTCCTGCTCCCGGACTACCCCACCGACGAGCTGCAATCGGCCTTACGCGACCTCGGGTTCCGCTCCTTCGTCCAGACGCGCAACAACGAGCCGGTCGAGCTCGACGGCCTCCGGGTGATGATCACCGCCATGACCGCCCCGAGCGACGGGCCCATCGGCGACTCGGCCCTCTCTCTCGACGACGGAGCGACGAGGATCCTCGACCAGAACGACGCCCGCCCTCCCGAGCCCTCCCAGCTGAACGAATTCGGGTCCTACGACGGGCATTTCCTCCAGTTCTCCGGCGCCATCTGGTGGCCCGTCGTCTACGAGCTGCCCGAGGCGAACAGGACCGAGCACGCCAGGCGCAAACGCCAGAACGGCATGGAGCGGGCGCGGCGCTTCGTCGAGGCGGTCGGGGCGCGATACGTGTTCCCGACGGCCGGCCCGCCCTGTTTCCTGGACGCGGACCTCTTCGAGCACAACGACTTCGAGCACAGCCCGGACAACATCTTCCCGGACCAGAGCGTCTTCCTCGACTACATGGCCGACGCCGGGCTCGGGAACGGTCGGCTCCTCATCCCCGGCAGCACCGCTGTGCTGACGCCCGAGGGCTGCGAGGTTGCCCACCTTTTGTCCGAGGCAGAGGTCGAGTCGATCTTCTCTCAAAAGCGCGCCTATCTGGATGCCTACGCCTCACGGCAAAAACAGGTCATCGAGAGCGAGCATGCCGCCTGGCCCCGCTTCGACGGCGACCTGCTGGCAGCTCTCGCGGGAGCCTGGGAGCCCCTCTTGGCGCTGGCGGACCACATCTGCGAGGGAGTCGGCGCCCCGGTGCTCCTCGACCTCGGCGAGGAGAAGATCCTCGTCGATTTCACGAGCCGAGAGGTGCGGCGCTATGCCGGCGAGGAGTGCCGTTACCGCTTCACGATCGAGAGGCGGCTCGTCGAGGCGCTCGTGGCCGAGCGCGAGATCGACTGGGTGAACAGTCTTTTCCTCTCGATGAGGTTCGGCGCCAGGCGGCGGGGCCAGTACAACGAGTACGTCTTCGCCTTCTTCAAGTGCCTCTCGGCCGAGCGCATGAGCTACGCGGAGGGCTGGTACGCCGAGAAGTCGAGCGGCGACGAGCTCGTGAGGCTGGGCGACTACCTCGTGCAGAGGCGCTGCCCGCACCTCAAGGCCGACCTCTCCCGCTTCGGTACGGTCTGCGACGGCGTGCTCGAGTGCTCGATGCACGGATGGCGTTTCGATCTGGCCAGCCGCCGGTGCCTCACGGCCGAGGGACACGACATCGTGGCCGAGCCGGTCGCCCCGACCGGCTGAGGCCGCCACCTGGGCCGGGCCCGGCGGTCAGGCCGAGGCCAGGTTCTCGCCGACGGGCTCCTCGCGGAACTTCCGCTTCCTCGGCACCGCAGCACCCGAGTCCGGATGCTGGTCGAGCCAGATGGCGAGCTCCTCGGGAGGCACCGGCCGGCTCAGGTAGTAGCCCTGGGCGACGTCGCAGCCCAGCTCCGCCAGGCGCTCGATGACGGCACGCTTCTCGACGCCTTCGGCCACCACGCTCAAGCCGAGGTTGTGCGCCAGCTCGATCATCGAACGCACGATGATCTCGTCCTCCTCGCGAGCGCTCATGGCGGACACGAACGACCCGTCGATCTTGATCTCGTCGATGGGAAGCCGTCTCAACGACGCCAGCGAGGCGCAGCCGGTCCCGAAGTCGTCGACCGACAGCCGCAGACCCATCGCCCCGAGGCGTTCGAGAACGTCCTCGGTGCTGTGCGGATCGTTGAAGATGGAAGCCTCCGTGACCTCCAGCTTGAGCACCGTCGCCGGCATCCGCCAACGGCTGAGCAGTGCCGCGATCTCGCCCGGCAAGCCGGGATCGACCAGGTCCCGCTTGGACAGGTTGACCGCGACGGGCAGACTCCGCCCCTCGTCCGCCCAAGCCCGCCATTGCCGGGCGGCCAGCTCGAGGACGCGCTGGGTGACGGCCTTGATGATGCTCGTCTCACGGGCGGCGGGGATGAACTCGTCCGGCATGACAAGGCCGCGCTCTGGGTCCTGCCACCGCACGAGCGCCTCGACTCCGAGCACGCGGCCACTGCGCACCGCCAGCTTCGGCTGGTAGTGCAAGACGAGCTCGTCCTCATCGATCGCGCGACGCAGCTCGCCTATCAAAGCGAGGCGCTTGGAGGCTCGCGTGTCCACCGATGCGTCGTAGAAGGCGTGCCCCAGCTTGGTGTCCTTCGCGACGTACATGGCCGTGTCGGCGCAACGCAGGAGAGAGTCGGCGTCGTAGCCGTCGCGCGGAAAACAGGCGATGCCGATGCTCGCCTCGACGTGCAATGCCAGACCTTCCACCTCGAACGGCGGGTCGATCGCGCCCCGGACCCGGTGCATGACCTCGAGCGCCTGCGCCCGGCTCGCCTCGGGCACGAGCACGGCGAACTCGTCGCTCTCGAGCCTCGCCACCGAGTCCCCCTCGCGAAGCACGCTCCGGAGCCTGTTGGCGACCTCTCGCAACAGGCCGTCACCGGTCTCGCGGCCGAGGGTGTCGTTGACCTCCTTGAACCGGTCCAGGTTCATTGCGAACACGGCCAGCTCGACTCCGCTCTCGGAGGCTTCGGCGATCGCGTGGGTGAGGCTCTCCCGGAACAGGACGCGGGTCGGCAGCCCGGTCAGCGAATCGTGCAGCGTCTGGCGGCGGCTCTGGCGCTCGAAGAGCTCGCGCGACTTCTGGGCGGCCTTCTGCCGGGTGATGTCCAGGATCATCCCCGCGGTCCACCGCGGCTTGCCGTCGGGGCCGAACACCGGCCGGCCGTGCTCGGCCACCCAGCGCGGCTCCCCGCTCACGTGGATCACCCGGTACTCGAGCGAGTAGGGCGCGCCTCGCTCCACCGCCTCGTTCACCTCGGCGACCACGTACGGCAGGTCCTCCGGGTGGATCACCGAGTCGTAGGTGCGCACCTTGTTCTCGATGAAGTCGCTCGCCGGATAGCCGACGAGGTCCTCGATCTGGACGCTAAAGAACTTGATCGTCCCGGCTTCGTCGCACGCACACAAGTAGACGGCGCCCGGGATGTTGGACACGGCCGAGTCGAGGTGCTCGCCGGCTTGGACCGGTCGCGCCTCGATGTCCCGTCTCGGCGTGATGTCGAGGCAATGCCCGCGCAGCGTCGTCGTCCCGCCGACGTCGGGCACCGGCACAGCTTTGTCATAGATCCAAAGGACGTTCCCGCCCAGGCCGACCATCCGGTACTCACTGACGAGCGCCTCACCGGCCGCCGCGGCCTCCCAGTGCTCAGCGAGCACCCGGTCGCGGTCGTCGGGGTGCAGCAGCCTGGCAAACGTCCCCGGGTCGCTCGCGGCTGAGTCCGGCGAGATCCCGAGAGCCGCCGCGCTCGGGATGCTCAGCTCGACGACAAGCATCGGGCTGCCCTCGCCCGTGCGGTAGGAGAGCACGAAGAACTGCTCGAAGACAGCCCAAGCCTCGATCGCGTCATTCACCGTCGCCGCTCTCGCGGCCGCCCGTACGGACTCGGCCCCGGACGGCGTCGAACTAGGCATGCTCCGTCCTCACGCCTCTAACCATCGACCCGCGAACGGCCGGACTTGAGAACAATCCCAGGTCAGACGCATCTACCGACGCATTCGAACAGCTGAGCCGACGAGGGGACGCCCAACCGGGCTCAGGACGCGCGACGCCGCCCTCGGATTGCCCAGGAGCTCGGCGGGGAAATTCACACTTCCAGCTTGCCAGCCCCCCGCGACCCACCCGGACGCGGGCCGCGGGCGGCTCCGGTTCGGGCCGGCTCAAAGATACGGCGTCCGGCCTTCACCGCCGTTCAGGGCCCGGGGGTCTCCAGACGGCCCGACACCCCTCATCTGCTCCAGCTGGCGCTGCGTGGCCACCTGCTGGACGAAAAGCGTCGCCTGGATGCCTTGGAAGAGCCCGGCGAGCCAACCGACCAGCTGGCCCTGGGCCACGCGCAGCTCGGCGTCGGTGGGTGGTCCGCTCTCGAACGGGATCGCCAACCTGTCGAGCTCCTGGGCGAGCTCAGGCGAGAGCGTGCCCTCGAGCTGGCGGATCGACTCGTGGTAGATCTCTTTCATCCGCGTCCGGCTCGCGTCGTCGAGCGGCGCCATGCGGACTTCTTCGAGGAGCTGCTTTGCCATCGAGGCGATCCGCATCAGCTTGGCCGGCTGGGCGATGATCTCGGCTTCCTCGTCAGCACCCGGCCGGGAGATCTCGGCCGGCACGAGCGGGCGCCCGCCGGGGTCCGGCTGCTCGCTCGGGGCCGGATCTTCGGGGGCGGCTGGGTCGTTGTCCATGGCCCGATTCTGCCCTGAAGAAGGAGGCGATGAGGCCGCGGCGCGATCCGCCGGGGCACATTCCCCCGCACCGCAGGTGCCTCAACGCCACAGGTGGTCGAGATCCACGACAATCGGCGAGCCCACCGATGCGGTCGCCGCCACGTGGGATCGCGCCGGGGTCTGCTCTTGGATGTCGAGCAACGAAAGCATCCCCTCCTCGAGGAACCGGCTCGCCGGCGCCAGGCCGTGCCGGTCGTCTCGCGCGCGCCGGTGGTACGGCATGCGCAGCGGCGTGTACAAGGTGAGCCGGTCCCGGGCCCGGGTGGTGGCGACGTAGAAGAGCCGTCTCTCCTCGGCCAGCCCGGCCGCGGAGCCGAGCGCCATGTCGGAGGGGAACGCCCCGTCCACCAGGTGGGGAAGGTGCACGGACGACCATTCGAGGCCCTTTGCAGAATGAACGGTGGAGATGACGACGAAGTCCTCGTCGAGATGGGGTGGCCCCGCCAGGTCCCCTGTGGACAGCGGCGGGTCCAGGGTTATCTCTGCGAGCCAGGCGGAGAGGTCCTCCATCTCGGCCGCCGCGGCGGACAGCCGATCGAGGTCCTCCACCCTCGCCGGTCCTTCCGAGTAGCGGGTGAGAACAAGTGGGCGGAGAAGCCGGAACACGGCCGTCACCCGGTCCGAGGCGCCGGCCTGCTTGCGGGCGGCACCAAGGCCTTCGAGAGTCGCGCTAAGAGCCACCCGCGACCTGGCCGGAGCCGCGGCCACCGCTTCTGACCACTCGTGATCACTCGTGCCGGCCCTGGGCGCGAGCAGCCCGAGCAACATGCGGCCCCGCGCCGGACCGATGCCGTCGTGCATGCGCAGGAGTCGGAACCAAGCCAGCTCGTCCGCCGGATTGTCGAGCAGCCGGACCGCGGCGGCGAAGTCCTTCACGTGCGCCGCCTCGACGAACCGAAGGCCCCCGTACTTGCGGTAAGGGACCCGCCGCGCTGTGAGCTCGAGCTCGATGAGGTCGCTGTGATGAGCGGCGCGCACCAGCACGACCTGATCGCAGAGCCGCATGCCTTCGTCATGGGCGTCGAGGATCCGGTCGACGACGGCCCGGGCTTCGCTCGCGGCGTCGTGGCAGCGAACGAGAACGGGCCGGCGATTCCCGGGTCTCTCGGACTGCAACCTGAGGCGCGGTCCCGCCTCGCTCGGTCGGACGAGGTTCGCGAGGTTCAAGATCGGCTGCACCGACCGGAAGTTGCGCTCGAGGGCGATGACCGTCGCCCCGGACAGCGAGCCGGCCAGGTCGTGGAGGTAGCGGGAGTCCGAGCCCCGGAAGCCGTAGATCGCCTGCGCGTCGTCGCCGACCACCGTGAGGCCGCGACCGTCGGGCCGCAGGAAGCGCACGATATCGACCTGCAGGGCGTTGACGTCCTGGTACTCGTCGACGAGAACGTGATCGAACATCTCGACCATGCGCGGCCCGATCCGGTCGTCGTCCAACGCGGCGCGCCACAACAGCAGGAGGTCGTCGAAATCGACCTGCCCCTGCGCGCGCTTGCGGGCGACGTAGGACCTGAACAGCCCGGCAATCGACTCGGCGTGCGGCTCGCACCAGGGGAAGTCGGTCGCCAGCACCTCGCCTAGGCGCCGGCGGGTGTTGACGCAGCGCGAGTACACATCGACGAGGGTGGCCGACCGCGGCACCCGGACATCCCCGGTCTCGAAGCCCTCGGCGTCTCGCAGGAGGTCCATCACGTCGGCGGCGTCCGCCGGGTCGAGGAGCGAGAAGCCGGGTTGCAGCCCGAGCGGCTCCGCGTAGCTGGAGATGAACTGGTGGGCGACGGCGTGAAACGTCCCGCCGCGCAGCCGTCTCCCCCACTCCCGATGCCCGCTCAGAGCGGCCGCCCTCGCCAGCATGTCGTCCGCGGCCCGCCGTGTGAAGGTGAGGAGCAGGATCCGCTCGGGGGCCACGCCTCGTTCGAGGAGACGGGCCACGCGCGAGGTGAGCGTCCGCGTCTTGCCCGTTCCTGCGCCGGCGACGATCACGAGCGGATCGTCGCCGTGGACGACTGCCGCCAGCTGAGCCTCGTCCAGGCCGGAGTCCCACGCCGCCACGTCGTACATATGTTCGACATTACTTCCTGGAGGTGCCGCCCGGCTGGAAATGACGCCCCTCATGCCACTCTGGCCACTACCGTCACATACGTGACATCGCTGATCACAGGCGTGAAGTCCTCAAGGACGCCGCCGAGTTGCCGATAACTTTTCTCGTGGCCTCACAAGACCGCTACGAGGGTCGCGCCACGGCGCAGTCGTCGAACGCCGCCCTTGAACCAGTCGAGTCAGGCGACTCTGCGGCCGTGGCCGCCGAGATCGCCATTTCAGCCAGCAATTCGCAACCTGTGCTTGCATCACCGCGCCCGAAGCTGAGCGCGAGGGTGGGCGTCCCCCTCTTCGCCGCCCTCCTCGCCGGCGGCACGGCGGCTCTTCTCGTATGGGGCCCGATCGCCGGCCTGGGTCCTGTCAGGAGTCTGCTCGCGCAACCGCTGGTCGCCATCTTCCTGACCGTCCTCTTCGCTGCGGTCATGCTGGGGCCGGTCTCGGTCCACTACAAGGGCCAGACCTATCTGTTCGTGCTCAGCGAGGTGCCGCTGCTGCTCGGTTTGGTCATCGCGGCGCCCGTGGTCCTCGTCATCTGCCGCGTGCTCGGGGAAGCGGTCGCTCTCGGAGGGGTCCGGCGACAATCGCCGATGAAGCTCGCCTTCAACCTCGCCTCGGCGGCGATGTCATGTGTCGTCGCGATCATGGTGTACCGGGCCATTCTCGGCGGGTTCATAACCTCCGACGGACGGCACGTCGCCGTCCTCCCCATCGGGTGGGCGGCGGCGACAGTTGCCCTCAGTGCCGCCTTCCTCTACGGCCATTCGGCCGTGAGCGTCGTCGTGCACCTCAACGGCAAGGCGCAAAGGCGCAAGTACGGCTTCGAATTCACGACCGTCGCCCTCGTGCTCATCTCGAGCATCGCCCTCGCGCTCGTCGTCTTGGACGCAGCCTGGTGGGACAGCTGGACGGTCCTCCCCCTCGTAACCGTCGGCGCCCTCATCGTGTTCGCCTACAGGGGCTACCTGCGCCTGACGAACCGTTTCGGCGCCCTCCAGCAGCTCTACGACTTCAGCAAGTCGGTGAGCGGGCCATATCTCGAGACGGCCGGAACGGCCTGGGCGGTGCTCGAGCAGGTGCAGTCGGTCATGCGCTCGAACCGGGCCGAGCTGATCATCGTCGACGATTGGCCCTCGGTCCGGCACGTCGCATTGAACGGGGACGTCCGTTCGACGGTGCAGCGGAGCATCGTCGACCCGACCTCGGTGATCGCCAAGGCCATCACGGACCAACAGGCCAGCCTGCGGACGGGTGGGCTCGGGAACCACAAGCGCGATCCGGACGTCGACCCGCTGCTGGGCGAATTCCGGGGAGCCATGGTCGTGCCGCTCGCCAGCGGTGAACGCACCCTCGGCGCCCTCGTGGCCCTCGACCGCGACGAGGGCTTCGCACCCTTCGACGACGACGACCTGCGGCTGTTCGCGGCGCTGGCCGCCCACGCCAGCACGACCATGGAGCGGGCTCAGCTCGTCGAGGAGCTCCGGCTCGAAGCCGAGAGCAAGTGGCATCAGGCGACCCATGACCAGCTGACCGGGCTTCCCAACCGGACACTGTTTCTCGATCGCGCCACCGCCGCGCTCGCCGAGACGGGACGGGCGGCCGTCGCCTTGCTGGACCTCGACAGGTTCAAGGAGGTCAACGACACCCTCGGACACGGCACCGGCGACCGGCTGCTCTGCGAGGTCGCCGAGACCCTCGTGCGCGCCAGCAGCGGCCGCGCCACCGTCGCCCGCCAGGGCGGCGACGAGTTCATGCTCGTCGTGCCGGACATCATCGGGCCGGAGGAGGCCCTCGGAGTCGTGCGCGACCTGCTGGCGGCCATCTCAAAGCCGATGAACATCGACGGCATCACGCTGGCCGTCACGGCCACGGCCGGAATTTCGCTCGCGCCCGACCACGGCGACAACGTGGCGACCCTCCTGCAGAGGGCCGACATCGCCATGTACCACGGCAAGGCGAAGCGGTCCGGCATCGAGCTCTACTCCCCCGCGCACGACCAGAGCATGCAGCGCAAGCTCCTCCTCGGAGGCCACCTGGCCGAGGCGCTGGCAAGCGGGCAGCAGCTGAGCGTCATGTACCAGCCGATCGCCGGGCTCGTCACGGGCGAAGTCGTCCGATGCGAGGCGCTCGCCCGCTGGTTCCACCCTGTGCACGGCCAGGTCCCGGCGGACGAGTTCATCCAGATCGCCGAGCAGATGGGCCTCATCGGCCAGATCACCGACTTCGTGCTCAACGAGGCCTGCGGCCAGGCCGCCGAGTGGCGCCGCGACGGCCTCGAGATCGGGCTGGCGATCAACCTCTCCGGACGTGATCTGTCGAACCGCTCCCTCGTGCGCAACGTCACCGCGCATCTCGGAAAGCACGGGCTGCCGGCGAGCGCGCTCTCGCTCGAGATCACCGAGACCGAGGTCATGGCCGACATCGCCGAGGCGAGCGAGGTGCTCGGCCAGCTCGCCGACCTCGGCGTGCGAATCGCCGTCGACGACTACGGCACCGGCTACTCCTCACTCGCCTACCTGCACCGCCTGCCGGTGAACGAGCTCAAGCTGGACCGGTCCTTCGTCGCCAACGTCGCCGCCGATCAGAGCAACTCGATCATCGTCCGCTCCTCGATCGCGATGGCGCACTCCCTCGGCCTCACCGTCGTGGCCGAGGGAGCCGAGGACGAGGTCACATGCGCGATCCTCGCCGATGCCGGTTGCGACGCCGTGCAGGGCTATTACTTCTCGCCGCCCCTCGGACGCGATGACCTGCTCCGCTGGTTCGCCACACACCCCCGTCTCAAGTTCTCCCGCGAGATCCCCTCCACGAGACCGCTGCGCGTCATCCCCGGCCGCCTCGATAAGGCGCCACCCCCTGAGCTGGAAGAAGGCTCGCAAGGCAGAGGTTGAGTCCCCGCCCGGGCGGATCTTCGCCGGGCTGGCTCTTCGCACAGGCCTGGGTCCTGCAAGGCCGGATCGGGTTCTCAGAGCAGGCAACGGCCGCATCTTCAAGTCGCCTGCGCTCTCGCAACGCCCGGCGCGCCCACCTTCGGTCAGGAGGTGCGGGGCCGGGTTGCGTATTTTTACCCTGGCACCTGCGTTGACAGCGTGGTTAGTGTTGCCATTGTGCACTAGCACCCTGAACTGGGATGATTGTAGACGCGGGGGATTTGAGGGCTCCGGTAGCTCGGTGTATCGCCCTCGTGTCCCCCGACCGTGGTCCCCTGTCTGGAAGGGAGGTGGTCGAATTGGTCAGCTCTTGGCCCGTCTGGGGCTGAGTCTTGCGGTTCTGACCGCTTGAACTCAGAACTGGAGTCGCTGTTGCTTTGAGGTGGCGGCGACTTCTTCCTATTAGTTATCGGAGCGGTAGGCGGATTCCTTTAGCGGTATACGGTTTTCGCCTGCCGCTCCTCCGCGTCAGCCGGGCGTTTGGGCCTCTGCCACCGAGCCGCCTCCTCCGCCATGCGCGGGAGCCGACAAGGGCGGAGGGAGTTGCCACAAGGTGCCGGACGCGAGCAATGATGCACTGTGACCTCCGACCGGGGCGGCGAGGAGAACGGGGTCGCGCCAGGCTCGGCGCGATCGCTCGGCCGGCGTTTCGGCTATCTCTGGGCGACCTTTGTCGTGGCAAGCCTGGGCGACGGCCTCGGTTATGGCGCCGTTCCGCTTCTTGCATTCGTCGTCGACCCCCGCCCCCTGGCCGTGTCGGGGGCTGCTGCGGCCGACACCTTCCCCTGGTTGTTGCTGGCGCTGCCCGCGGGCGCCATCGCCGACCGCTTCGAGCGAGGCCGCGTCATGGCGGTGACCAACATGGCCCGGGCTCTTGTGATCGCGGGACTCGCGGCCCTCGTCGCCAGCGGCCGCGTCGACTATCTCTTGTTGGTGGTCCTCGTGTTCGCAAACGGCGGGGCGCGGGCGATCTACTACTCGGCCTCGCAAGCCACGGTCCCGGAATTGGTCGGTCCTGACGACTTTCCGAGGGCGAACGGGATTCTGAGCGGGACCGAGGCCGCCACGGAGCATCTCGGCGGCCCCATCCTCGGAACGCTCGCCTTTGCTGCGTCAAAGGCGCTCCCCTTCTTCGGCGAGGCGGCCGCGGTCGGGCTGTCGGGGTTGACTCTGCTGGGTTTTCGGACCGAACCCCTCACCCCCTCGCCGGTGCGCCACTCGATCCTGGACGGAGCGAGACAGCTCCTGAAAGACCGGTCGCTGAGGCTCCTCGTGACGCTGCTCGCCGCCTTGGCCGGTCTACAGGGTCTCGTGATGGGCGTGCTCGTCATTGTCGCGACCGTCGACTGGCACGTCCCGAAAGCTCTCTACGGGGTGTTCCTGGCGGCCGGCGCGGCCGGCAATGTCCCGGGGGCCCTGCTCGCGGACCGCTTCGCTCACCGGATGGGCAACATCCCGACCCTCATCGCGAGCGCTCTCGTCTCGGGCCTGGCGTATCTGGTCATGGCGAGTGCCAGCGGATGGCTGCTGGCCGGGGTCGCCTTTTGCGTCGTCAGCTTCGCCGTCTATGCCGGGAGCGTCATCGCCAATTCGCTTCGCCAACGCCTCTCCCCCCGGGAGCTGATGGGACGCGTCGGCTCGGCCTGGCGTGGAGCAGTCTGGGGTGCCTTCCCGATCGGTTCGCTCGTCGGCGGCGCCCTGGCCGACGTAGGTGGGCTCCGGCTGCCCCTCTACATCGCCGGCGGCGCCCAGTGTGTCGTCGCGTTGGTCCTGGCCGCTCCCTTGTCGCGCAGCATCGCTGCCTCGGAGCGCACCGGCGCCGGCAGCGCCGTCGCGGCCGTGAGAGGCCCGGCTCATTCCGCCCAGCCCGGGCAGGACCTCGCCGGACCGTCCAACGGCGGCCAGGCTGTCGCCCCGGTTCGCCAGGCCGAGGCGCCTCGGACGCCGGCCGGGCGTCGCCTGCACAGTCGTCCGGGGCACGGACCCCTCTCTTGGGGCCGCTCCCCGAGGAACGCCAGAAACTAGATCCTGCGCACTAGAGCCAACGGCTATGCCGGCGCTCTCGCGCCCAGACGAAGAACACGACCAGCCCGATCAGGAGCCACGGCACGTGGGTGACGAACCCTCCGGGCCACAGGATCCAACGGCCCGCCGCGGACAGGATCGAGAGGATCCAGATGGCGACGAAAGCGAACAGCGCCAACCTGAGCAGCCGCGGCCGGTGCCGGGGCGGTACCGGAACGGCCGGGACCTGATCGGGTGCCTGCAGCCTGGGCAGGTCCGTGAGGAGGCCGGACAGGTCGGCACGCGTCTTCGCGTTCATGGCCCGGTCCAGACGCTCCTGGAATTCCGCGGCGTCGAGGCGGCCGTCGCTGTAGTGCTTGGAGAGCAGCTCGCTCACCTCGTTGCGCTCGGCGTCGCCGATGCGCAGGTTGTTGTCGGGCCGGGAGGGTACCCAGGGCACGTCCCATCTGTTCTGCATCTTCTTCCTTCCTCGAGAACTTGTGAGTTCGATCCGTGCGGGCACGCTCAGTGGTGCCAGGAGTGGCTCAAGATATCCCCGGCGAGGGCGGTCTCCGCGCCCTCCTCGGGGATGAGCAGCCAGGCCGCCACATAGAGTGGCACGCCGGCGCCGCCGACAAACGTCAGCGCGACGAGGCCGATGCGGACGAAGGTCACGTCCACGTCGAAGTACTCGGCCAGGCCGGTTGCCACGCCCGCCAGCATCGATCCCTGGCGCAGCCGGCGGAGAGGCCGGGCGTCCCCCGGGTTGTTCTGGTCGGTCCCCGGGTTGTTCGGGTTGGTCCCCGGGTTGTTCTCGTTGGTCGTTGTATCCATGCGACCATCCTGCGCCCGCGGAGCGCTCCCGGAAATCGGGGATGACCCTGATCGGTCCCTGAGAGGCCCCGGCCGGGCTCAGGGGCTCCCCTGATGGTTGCAGGGGCACAAAGGCGCGATCATCGGTGCATCGGCGATCGATACGACTCGTGGCAGCACCATTTCGAGCACATGCCGGACGATCGCGCCTGGGGACGGGCCCGCCGGTACCGACGGCGCGGGCGCGGGCGGCTGCAGCGCAGCCGCGAGGACAAGATGATCGCCGGCATTGCCGGCGGCATCGCCGCCCGACTCGGCCGGGACGTCACGATCGTGCGCATCGTGCTCGTGCTCACCGGGCTCGTGAGCGGCTTTGGCGTCGCCGCGTACGTGTTCGCCTGGCTCGTGCTCCCGACCGAGGGGTCCACCGAGACGATCGGCGCCCGCGCCATGTCGGACCGCCAGGGGATCACGATGGCCATCGGGCTCCTGCCGGCCCTCGTGGTCGTCCTCCTCGTCGGCTCCGCTCTGCACGCCGGCTTCGTGTCGTCTTGGGGACTGCCAATTCTCATCAGCGTGGCCGGCCTCATCCTCGTCTACCGCAACGCCGAGGACGACGAGCGGCGGTGGCTCGTCCTCTCGGTGAAGTCCCTTCTGCAGCTGGGCTCCGAGCCGCGCCAGTCACGGCGGCTGTTCTTCGCCCGCATCGCCGGCGGAGCGGTGCTGTTCGTTCTCGGCATCGCCGTGATCTCCGACAACGCCCTGCGCCGCAGCTGGTTCCGGCCCTTCGGCGGGGCGCTGTTGATGATCGCGGGCACCGTGGTCGTGCTCGGCCCCTGGTGGCTGCGCCTCGGCCTCGACCTGATGCGCGAGCGCCAGGCGCGCATCAGGGCCGAGGAGCGGGCCGACATGGCGGCGCGGGTGCACGACTCGGTCCTGCAGACGCTGGCCTTGATCCAGCGCTCGGCGGACCAGCCTCAAGAGGTCGCGAAGCTCGCCCGCGCGCAGGAGCGTGAGCTCCGCTCGTGGCTGTTCGAGGGCCGGGCGCCGGGATCCTTCGGGGCCGAAGGGGCGGCGACGCTCGCGGCCGGGGTCGAGCAGATCGAGCGCGAGGTCGAGGCCGCCCACGGCGTCGCCGTCGATGCCGTCACCGTCGGCGACGCCCCGCTCGACGACGAGCTGCGGGCGCTTCTCGAAGCGGGCAGGGAGGCGACCGTGAACGCGGCAAAATGGTCGGGAGCGAGCTCGGTGTCAATCTTCGTCGAAGCCGAGCCGAGACGGGTGTCGATGTTCATCAGAGACCGCGGGACCGGCTTCGACTCAGAAGCGGTGGCCCCGGACCGCAAGGGCATCGCCGAGTCGATCCGCGGCCGGATGCAGCGCCACGGCGGGACCGCCGTCATCCGCTCCGTCCCCGGGGAAGGGACCGAGGTCGAGCTGAGCGTCCCCCGCCACGCGAGCCGGACATGAGCGCGCCGAAGGTACCCAGGGTCTTCCTCGTCGACGACCACCACCTGTTCCGGGCCGGGGTGCGCGGCGCCCTCGGGGAGGCGGTCGAGGTCGTCGGAGAGGCGGACGAGGTCCCGGCGGCCGTCGAGCTGATCTCGGAAAGGCTGCCGGACGTCGTGCTCTTGGACGTGCACATGCCCGGCGGCGGGGGAAGGGCCGTGATAGAGGCCATCCACCCCGTGCACCCCGATGTGCGTTTCCTCGCCTTGTCGGTCTCCGACGCGCCCGAGGACGTGATCGCCGTCATCCGGGCAGGGGCCCGCGGCTATGTCACCAAGACGATCTCCGGCCCGGAGCTCATAGACGCCGTCGTACGCGTCGCCGGGGGCGACGCCGTCTTCTCGCCCCGCCTCGCCGGCTTCGTGCTGGACGCCTTCGCGACGATGCCGCCCGGCAGCGAGCTGCCGGGCCCGTTCGACCCCGAGCTCGACAACCTGTCGCCTCGCGAGCGGGAGGTGCTGCGCCTCATCGCCCGGGGCTACACCTACAAGGAGATCGCCCGGGAGCTCGTGATCTCCGTCAAGACCGTGGAGAGCCACGTATCTGCCGTGCTGCGCAAGCTCCAGCTCTCGACACGCCACGAGCTGACGAGGTGGGCGGCCGAGCGCCGCCTGATCTAGACCATAGGCGTGACCAGTACTCAGAGAACCTTCCGCACCATCATCGAGCCCTTCAGGATCCACGCCGTCGAGCCGCTGCGGATGACGACGCCGGAAGAACGCGCCGCGGCCATCCGAGTGGCGGGCTACAACGTGTTCAACCTGCTGGCGCGCGACGTGCTCATCGACCTTTTGACAGACTCCGGCACGGGCGCCATGAGCCGCGACCAG
>Ga0182021_10004051_pt1 | contig 17182 bp, 17 predicted proteins | sample 612E3MmetaG_FD_120493 | JGI IMG/M metagenome (GOLD analysis project Ga0182021, IMG submission 120493) | Permafrost microbial communities from Stordalen Mire, Sweden - 612E3M metaG (Illumina Assembly) | ecosystem: Environmental > Terrestrial > Soil > Wetlands > Permafrost | place: Sweden...
CTCGTAGACCCCGCGAATGGTGCCCACCGCATAAGGCCGGGGGTCGACGATTTCGGCGGCGCCAAACTGCCTGGCGGCAACGTGGCCGGCGCCGTACTTCATTTCTCCGTGCGTGAGCGTGGGGCCGTCTTCGACGACCAGCACTCTCTTCCCCTTTATCGCCTTCTCATCGTCCGCCGTTACATCCGATCCAGCCTGGATGACCTCGGCGCCCGGATTGATGCGCGCAATGTTCGAGAGCACCTCGTCGATCCCCTCACGCGTGGCGGTATTCACCTTGTTCACAATGATGACCTGGGCCATGCGCAGATTCGTTTCGCCAGGGTAGTAGCGCAGCTCGTGCCCAGGCCGATGCGGATCGGCAACAACAATGTTAAGGTCGGTCTGATAGAACGAGATGTCATTGTTGCCTCCATCCCACAGAACGATGTCGGCTTCTTTCTCAGCGCTACGGAGGATTTCCTCGTAGTCCACGCCGGCATAGACAATGTGGCCTTCCTGAATGTGCGACTCGTACTCCTCCATCTCCTCGATGGTGCACTTATACTTCGCCAGGTCGGCTATCGTCTCGAAGCGTTCGCAGCGCTGCTCGTTGAGGTCGCCATAGGGCATCGGATGGCGGACGACCACCACACGCTTGCCCCGTGCACCAAGCAGCTCCGTAATGCGGCGTGAAGTCTGGCTCTTGCCGCAGCCGGTCCTGATGGCACATACGGAAATCACCGGCTTGGACGACTTCACCATGGTCTTCTTGGCGCCCATCAGTACGAAATCGGGACCCAGGCTGTTGACGAGCGAGGCGCGATGCATGACCTCCATGTGAGGAACATCGCTGTACGCAAAAACAACGGTATCGACCTGGAATTTCCGAATCAGGGCGGGCAGTTCGGATTCATCGAAAATAGGAATGCCCTGGGGATACCCTTCTCCAGCTAGCTCTGGGGGATACATTCTGCCGGCAATTCCCGGAATCTGGAAGGCCGTAAAGGCCTCCACCTTGTAGCGGGGATTATTGCGGAAGTAGACATTAAAGTTGTGGAAATCCCTCCCGGCAGCCCCCATTATGATAACCTTCTCTTGCTTTGTGACCATGATGAAACTCCAATTTGAAAAACAGCAGGTTTCTTGTTCCAAGCGGCACGAAAGCCGCCACTATACCTCACTACCTGTCACCTTGCCAGCCCTTTGAATCGCCCATGGATCGATCAACCTTTGAGACGCTGGAACTCGATGCTCTACTGAGGTTGCTGGCACGCCACGTCCAGACTCCTCCTGGCAGCAGCCTAGCACTGGGACTTCAGCCCGCAGCCGACCGCTCCACAATCGACAGAGACCTCGAATTCACCGGCGAATGCATCCGTTTCCTGGATTCAGGCCGGAGGTTTGGGCTCGCCGGAATCGATGATCCTGGCCCGTGCTTGGAACGCCTCAGGGTCGAAGGAACCATCCTCGAAACACACCAAGTGCTGCAGCTGGAGCATCTCGTATCCGTTGGGTTATCCCTGCGCGATCTCTTTCGTGAGGCGGTTGAGCGCGATCAATACCCAAGCCTCGCCTCTCTCACCGGCCGGATTCCGGATTTGCGCAAGCTGCTGGCTGACATCCGAGGCAAGGTCCTCCCAGGCGGCGAGATAGATGACAATGCCAGCCCCGAGCTGCGCGCAATCCGTCACGACCTGCATACCGGCCGTACTCGTGTTCATCGCGCCCTCGAAAGCATACTGCGCCAGCAGGCCCGTGCCGTTCAGGAAGATCTGATCACGTTCCGCAACGGGCGCTTCGTTATCCCGATTCGCACCGATTCCCGAGTGCAGGTTCCTGGTGTGGTACATGGTCTGTCCTCGAGCGGGCAGACGACATTCGTCGAACCGCTTTCGGTAATCGAGCAGAATAACGATCTGGTGCGCCTGCACGAGCAGGAGGAGATCGAGATTGCACGTGTCCTGCTCGCCATTACCGACGCATTTCGCGCCCACCAGGATGCCATCCGCACGATCGCGGCCACCATTGCGGCAATCGATCTGGGCCAGGCAAAAGCCCGCCTCGCGATCGAATTCGACTGCGTCCGGCCGCGCCTTTCCGCAGGGCACGAGTTGGTTCTGCGCGACGCACGCCATATTCTGCTGGATCAGGCGTTGCGGCAATCTGGCGGCCGCGCCGTTCCTATTTCGCTCGGACTGGATGACACCCACCAGGTATTGGTCATAAGTGGCCCCAACGCGGGCGGCAAGACGGTTGTGCTCAAGACCGTCGGATTGATCGCGCTCATGGCGCAAATGGGACTCTACGTGCCCGCGAAAGAGGCGGCAGTGCCCGTCTTCGAACGCATCTTCGCGGACATCGGGGACCACCAGTCGATCGCCGCCAATCTTTCCACTTTCACCGCACACATGCGCAACATCGCGGACATGTCAAAAAAAGTTGTCCCGCGGGCGCTGCTTCTGCTCGACGAGGTTGGCACGGGCACCGATCCGGAAGAGGGGGCCTCCCTTGCAATGGCCATTATCGATTACTTCCGGCGTTCCGGCGCCGCCACTCTGGCCACAACTCATTACAATCCGCTGAAGATGTGGGCCTCGCAGGCACAAGGGGTGATCAATGCATCCGTTGAGTTCGACGAAAGCACCTTGCGCCCGACTTACCGGCTGATCATGGGGATCGCGGGCGCCTCTGCCGGCCTCGAGATTGCCCGGCGCATGGAAGTGCCGGAAGCTATTCTGGAACAGGCACAGGCTTTAGCCAGTCCGGATCACAAGCTTGCCAATGAGTTCTTGAGGAAACTCAAATCGCTTGTCGATGAGCAATCGGCGCTGAGCGCGGCGCTCGAGGAGGAACGCTCCGCCACGGCATCGAAGTTCGCCCGGCTCGAGTCGGAATTCGCGGAGCGCGAATCCGCGCGTCGCGGGGAATTCGAAAGCGCTCTGCAAAAAGTAATGCGCGAGTTCACTGACACGAGCGACCAGTTGATCCGCGGCTTGAAGGACAGGGTTGCAGCCGAGAAACTGAAGAAGGTGGCCCACAGCCGCACGGCTCAACTGCGCCGCGCCGGGCATGAAGCCAGCGCGAGCATTGAAGCAGAAATCGCACTTGCTCCGCCCGGCAGCCAAGCCGCGAAAACCGCCCCTGCGATGCCCGCGGTTTCCGGCACTGGCGAGCCGGCAGAGGGCGATCGCGTTTGGGTCAAGCCGCTGAGCCAGGCCGGCACAGTCGACACCGTGAATGAGGACACCTACGTAATCAGCGTCGGCTCCCTCAAATTCCGCGCGCGGCTGACTGACCTGCAGCTTCTGGAGACAGCGCCGCAAACACCGGCCACACGCATCCAACCAAAGCCTGCTCCCGATCTGAGCCTCGATCAAACCTTCACGCCTGAGTTGAACGTGATCGGACTGAATTCGGACGAAGCCACGCAACGAGTCGACAAATTCCTGGACGAGGCTTTTCTTGCGGGCGCGGAAAACGTGCGCATCATTCACGGGCATGGAAAGGGGATTCTGCGCCGCTCCATTGCGGAGTTGCTCACGGGCCATCCGCAGGTGGAGAATTTCAAGCTGGCGCCTCCGGATAAGGGGGGCGCAGGCGCAACGATTATCGAGCTGCGAAAATGAAACCGGCAGCCACGCCCGGGCCGGCTGATTTTCGCGATCGCTAAAATAGCCTGAACCCCTCTTCATTCCGTGGAATCTAATCCGTCATACAAGATCTTCGCGCGCGCGCGTGAAGATTAATATTCATTCTGCAAAGAAACTGTGTCAGCGGAAGCGTATTTGGCAGTATGATCGGATCCATCACATCCGCAACGTTTCTGGAAAATCGAGGTGTTCTCACATTTTAAGGAGGATAACGTGCTTTCAAAAAGGCTGGTATTGCTCCTCTGCTGTTTGCTCGGGGCCAGTGTTTTGTATGCCCAGGGGTGGTGGGACTCGAAGCTCTATACTTCCTGGACCAAGGACGAAGTGACCAACATGTTGGACAAGTCTCCCTGGGGAACCGTATACAACAGATCCGTTGAGAGAGTAGGTCATCTCAGGACGAACGGTGATACTATCGATGGCGCGGAGTCGGCCTATGACAAGCTCGCTTTTCATATAAGTCTTGTCTCCGCTAAACCGATTCGAATGGCATTAGCACGCCGTGCTCTTCTCGCTGATCCGGCCGCCGCAGCCAAGACCGACTGGGGCAAGTACATCGATCAGGATGACCCCCAGAATATCGTCGTGGTGATAAATCTGACGGCTTCGCCGACGGACTCGAGCATAGCCCTGCTCCTGTCGCAGACACTCGACAACTTCATGACTGCGGACCTCGCATTGCAGACGTTTTTATCGGCGGACGGCGGCAAGAAAGTCGCCCTGGTCAAGTACGATTCTCTCGGAGAGAACGGCTACGGGGTCAAGTTCTATTTTCCTCGTACTCTTCCGGACGGCAGTCCGCTTGTCACCGCAAGCAACAAGGAACTCCGGCTTGATACTATGTTGGTGTTGCCGAAAGACAAAAGTCCCGAGATCAAATCGATCGCCGTCAACGCAAAATGGGATTTAAAGAAGATGATGTTTGGCGGAAAGCCTTGTTTTTAGAGTATTGCTTGGATCGCAATGACCCCATATTTGCGCGAAATCGATGCCACGCTCTCGGCCGCGCGAAGAGCCGGCGAGCACGCTCTCCGTCACTTTGATGCGGTCACCGTCGTTGAAGAAAAGGAGGATCGGTCGCCGGTCACCTCGGCGGACCGTGAATGCGAGCAGATTATCAGCCGCATCCTATCCGACGTTTTCCCGGAAGACGGCATCCTCGGCGAGGAAGGCGCGCGCAGTCAATCCCGTTCGGGAAGACGATGGCTCATCGATCCGATCGATGGCACACGCGATTTTGTCCGGCGCAACATGTTTTGGTCGGTCCAGATTGCGCTCGAGGACCGGGGTGAGATAGTACTCGGCGCCATCTATTTTCCCTGCCTCGAGGAAATGGTCCACGCCGTGTCGGATGCCGGTTGTTTTTGGAATGACACCCGCACGCGGGCGGCCGACACGTCCCGGCTGGATAAGGCAATCCTGATGGTCAGCGCCCTGAAATGCGCTTGGGATGTGTGGCCTCCTGAATCAATCCGCGCGCTGACCGAGGCCTGCTGGACTGTCCGCAGCTACGGAGCGAGCTACGATGTGGCCATGTTGGCGCGCGGCAAGGCCGACATTTGGCTCAGCGGCAACGGCATGGAATGGGATTACGCTCCCGCTCACATCATAGCTCGGGAATCCGGCGCCCGTTTTCTTACCCGGGATGGCTCGGGGCGCATCGATGTCCGGAATTGCCTCCTCTGCACACCTGGACTGGAGGGTGAATTGCGGCGCATCCTGCAAATCCCAGGGGGCGACTGATTAGCAACTTTCTGAGATTCGAATCGCACGATCGAAAGGCAAGACGGACCGCAAAGACTCAAAGATTCTAATAATCTCGAAGAGGGGTCGGCGCTCCGCGCCGGGAGCGTCAGGGCATCCTCGCCCCGATGTAGTGGGTGCGGACCAGCGTCCAGTAATCCGTGTACAGGCCGTGCCGGTAATCGTCGAGGAAAACGGTGATCTTTTCGAGCAGCGTCGTGAGCCGGGAATTCCCGATCTGTGCAGGATGAGGCACGCGCTGGTTCGGATACGCGCGAATGAAGAGGCTCTTCTCCGTAATCGGCAATTTGCCCACGTTCGCGGCAAACTCATCGAAGCCGCCCTCGCTGAACAGATATTGTTCGACATTAGATGTGTAGAAGGCTGTTACTGTATACCCGTTCTTCTTCAGATACGCCGCAACAGAGACAATCGCCTTGCTGCCGCCGAAGTTGCCGACGACCGGGATGATGCGGTTGCTTTCCTGCAAGGCTCGGACAAATTCGTAATCGTTGCGGCTAGCGAGAAAGTTGCCTGTCTTCCCATGCAGATCCGTTTCGAGTATCAGATCTTCCAACGTGGGGAAATATCCCCAAGGGCCCATCGATCTGAAGCCGCGACCACCAGCGCCGGGGTACATTGGATACCCGCCAAACCCACCGGATCCGTCGGACCGATACTGTACCTCCAGATTATTGTCGCGGAACGCGGCATAGACATACTCCAACGATGCCTGGTCCTTTTGATCGAGTGAAAAGTGGAAATCCACGGAGATCGTTTTCTTGACGACAGCCAGGTTGCGCGTGAACGCGGCACGACTCGTTTCGGCCCTGGCAGAATAGTTTACCAGTGCGTCCGCGGTGGCGTCGATCCCCGGTCCGGTCCCTACGATCGGCTTGCTGAAAAGGAGCGAAAGAAATTCGGCCCTGGTCGGAGCCAGATGAAAGATCGCCTTAAACATAAGTTGCTGGATGATCGCCTGGCGGCGGATGTCGATGATGAAGGCGATTTGCGGCCGGATCTTTGCAATGTAGGTAAAGTTCTGTTCAGGACCCACGCCGAGATAGGCGCCGCCGCTGGCTCCTAACTCTTTCAGCTTGTCCACGACATGCAAGTAAGAAGTCTCGTTGGAAATAAAGTTGTCCGAGCGGAAATAACCCCCTTCTTCGGAAAAGTCCTTGATCAGGCGGGCGAATTCGGCCGCGGGAATCGATTTCGCCTGAATCTTCTGAAGGCCGGCCTGCTCCCGGACCTGCCTTGCCTGCACTGCGCCGAGCAGCAGCGTCGTGGCGAGAATCCAGAGCGTTCGTTGCAGAAGCTTTATCCGGAAACGCGGAAACTCATTTGCCATACGCGGTATTCATCCAATGAGGTTCTTTCTTCTCTTGGCTGTCCAATTGCCCGTGCCGGCGTCTCCAAAACGCACCGTGCCCTTCATGGCACCTTCGCTCACCGTGCCGGTATAAGTGATCGCGTAAACGGAATCTTGAAATTTCAAACTTACTCGGAACTGAATATCCGTTCCTTTGAGTGACCCTTCCACGCTGCTCTTTCCCATCTGCCCCTCATAGGTTCCTGAGATTCTCTCTCCATCCTGCCGCAGCAGAATTGAGGGATGGGCGGCCTCTCCGGAAATCTCGACGGTCATGTCCCAGCTACCGGTCACGTCTTCCACTGGAATTCCTGAGCGAGGCGTTGCTCCACCCATGACGGCGAGGCATAGGATCAGGGCGGCAGCAAAGCGAATTGGCGCTCTCCTCACAGGCCGCATCGGTTCGGTCAACGACATGCCAGGCATGGAAGCCATCTCCTCTGCAAGGATACCATCGGAAAGCTCGACGAACGGCGGAGAATCCATGATGTGGACCATCGCACGTACTCACGCGCCTCAAAAGCAGATGTGGTGCACTATGGCCGGAGGAATATTAAGCATCACAAGATGGTGCTTGTAACGGTATCGTTCCACATATTCTCTGACCACCTTGGCAACGCCCGCGACCCGCCGCCGTTCCGAAGCGCTTCCGCTGATAAAGCGAGCCGCTTTCCGGATGAGAACGTACTCGAAGAAGCTGCAAACGCCCCCCGGTCTGAGAATGTCTCGATAAATCTCGAAAATCTCACGCACCATTTGCGGTTCAAAGCAGGTAAATGGGAGGCACGAAATGATAAAATCGTAGCGCATCCGGCGGTCAATCTGTTCGATCGGCCGGTTGTGGATGCTGATCGACGATCGGAACTCTTGAAACCCCGGCTCATTCTGCAGGCGACGTTTGATGACAGCTGAAAACGCCGGATCTATTTCATACACATCCAACGAGTCTCCTGGCCGGATTGCCTGCGCGATGACTTTCGTAATGTTGCCCGTGCCTCCACCCACTTCCAGCACCCTCGCGGGCTTCTTCTCCCGGGAAGCGAGTTCGGTCGTCATCGCGCACCCCAACGCCCTTGAACTGGGCGCAACGGCGCCGGTACGTTTAAAGTCTCTGGCAGCCGATTTCAAGAATATGCGATGAGCGGCGATGTGCATCCCGAGGACACCCCTTGTCACTTTTGACAGATATTAATTATATGGAACCCAAATGGCTCTTACAAGCGCTGTCGGGCCCTGCACGCCGCACTCCAAAGCCGGAGAGTTACCAGAAAGGAAATTATGGTCCCCTGACTGCGGTTAAACAGCTCGTTCTGTGGTATCTTCGAACCGTGTGGCCAGTGGATGAAGCGGCACGACATATGCAGTGATCGAAGCTGGTGAGGGACATCGCGCAACTGCCGCCGGCGTTGGTTGCCGGCTCTGGATGATTGGTATGGTGCAGATTGGATTTCTCGGTGGAACCGGGATTGAGGCGCGGGGCCTCGCCCTCCGTTTCGCGGCTGCCGGCTGCAAGATCATTTTGGGTTCCCGCACACTCGAGCGCGCTCGCCATGCAGCAGAAACATACAATGTGATTCTCGGAAAGGAAATGATCGAAGGGTTGAGCAACACAGAGATGTGCCGCGCTGCTGAGATCGTTTTTCTGACGGTTCCGTTCGCCCTTGCCATCGAGGCCATTGACAACTGCCGTTCCGAGTTGGACGCGCGTCACGTGCTGGTCGACGTGACCGTTCCCCTGATGTTCAGTGCCGGACATGCTGAATACCAAAAGCAGGATGCTGAATCCAACTCTGAGAACATCGCACAACATCTGCCGGAAAATGTCCCGCTTGTCGCCGCCTTCAAGACAATACCAACCGCGGTTCTGGCAGACCTGAGCGCGCCGCTCGATTGCGACGTTTTCGTGTGCGGCGACAGCGAGAGCGCAAAGCAGAAGGTCATGGCGGCCATTTCCATGATTCCTTCCTTGCGCCCCCTCGATGCCGGTCCCTTGCGCATGGCGCGGACTCTGGAACGGATGACGGTGCTGGCCGCGGAACTCAATCACCGTTATAAGAAAAAGGGAGCACGTTTCCGGATGATAGGGATTTGAGAAGATGCTCATGCGCCGGGACGCACCCAATGAGACCTAGAAATGGCAGTATGCCACCTTGTCCCTTCTATCATGGCTCGTGGCCGTGAGCGTGATCGTAGTCGTGATCGGTTTTCTTGATATTCATACACTGCCGACTACGATCACGACCACGGCGTTTGCGGAAGCTGTTATTTTTGCAGCAGAAAAGGTAAGCATGAAACTAACCGCACTGGCCGGAGGAGTGGGAGCGGCGAAGCTCCTGTCAGGTCTGGTTAAAGTGTTTCCACCGGAAAATCTCACTATCATCAGCAACACTGGTGACGATTTTCGCTGGATGGGTCTCTACATCAGTCCTGACCTCGACACCGTCCTCTATACGCTCGCCGGCATTGCCAACCCGGCCGCCGGCTGGGGCGTTCGGGACGACACTTTCAACGCGCTGGAGGTTCTCGCGAAGCTGGGGTGCGAAACCTGGTTCCATCTGGGGGATCGAGATCTAGCGACCCATCTCTTCCGTACATATCGCATGGAATGCGGCGAAACTCACACAGCGATCACGCTGGATTTATGCCGCCAAAACGGCGTCTCCGCGCGTCTCTTGCCGATGACCGACAGTTACGTCCCCACGCTCATGCACACGAATGAAGGGACGCTCGGCTTTCAGGACTACTTCGTCCGCAGGCACTGCTCTCCCCAGGTGCGCGGCGTCAGCTATCAAGGGATCGATGCGTCGCGACCGGCTCCAGGCGTCATCGATGCCATTCGACTGGCCGATGCAATTGTTTTGTGCCCGAGCAATCCCTATATCAGCATCGGTCCGATTCTGGCGGTGCCGGGCATACGCACTGCCTTGCATGAGACAAGGGCACAGGTTTTGGCGGTGACGCCGATTGTGGCGGGTGAGGCACTTAAGGGGCCGGCCGCTGTTATGATGCGGCAACTCGGGGAGGAAGCCTCCGCTGCCGGAGTCGCGCGTCGCTACAAGGATTTCCTCGACATTTTTGTAATCGATCGTCAGGATGACGAGTTGCAGGGACGGATCGAGTCGCTCGGTATGAAGGTCCGCATCGAGCAGACAGTCATGGACAGCATGGAAGACAGGACCGCCCTGGCGCGACGCCTTGTGGAGATGCTGTCGTGAGCTGTGTCATTCTCGTTCCCGTGAAGGACCGCGCTTTTGCCAAATCCCGCATGGGCCCCTTCCTGTCCGCGGAAGAGCGTTCCCTGGTCGCGACGGCAATGCTGGATGATCTGATCCGGGCGCTCCTCCCCCTTGTCTTCCCGGTAGCAGTGGTGACGAATTCACAGCAAATCGCAACACGCATCGCGAAGCTCGGGTGGCGGGTTCTCTGGGAAGAGGAGCAGCTCTCCGAGAGCTCGTCCATCGATGCCGCGTCCACGCGCCTTGCGGACGAAGGAGCGCAGGCAGTTTTGCGCTTACCGGCAGACCTGCCCCTGATCCAAACGGACGATGTCACAGAATTGTGCCTGGAGACACCACAGGCTCCTAGTGCTGTGCTGGCGCCGTCCTGGGATGGCACGGGAACCAATGCATTGCTGCGCACCCCTCCTAATCTTTTTCCATCGCACTTCGGTCCCGGCAGTTTTGCTCTGCACACAGAGAATGCCAGGCTGGTAGGCGCTCAGCTTCGGGTCGTGCATAATTCCCGCCTGGCGCTGGATCTCGACGATGTCGCCGATATTGCGCGCTTCCTCAGCTCACCCACGGAATGTGAGACATATCGAACATTGATGGACCTGAATGTAAAAGAGAGGCTGGCACGTCATGCATTCCCATGAGATCCGAGTCCGGGCCCTCGAAGGGATTCCTGAAATTCTTCAGGGGATGGATCTTGCGAAAATAGTTTTGACGTCCCTGGAGAACGCCGGGCTGCACTCACCCAAATCTTCAGCGAGCGCAGCCGTCGCAGACCCGATCATTCTCGTCGTCGCTCAAAAGATAGTGAGCAAGTCCGAAGGCCGTCTGGCGCGGCTGGACAGTGTCACACCCTCTCCTCAAGCCGAAGCGTGGGCCGCCGAATACCAGAAAGATGCGCGCATGGTGGAAGTCGTGCTGCAGCAGACCCGGCGCATTGTGCGGATGGAACGCGGCATCATGATCGTGGAAACGCATCACGGGTTCGTCTGCGCCAACGCCGGAGTCGACGCGTCCAATGTTCCGGCGGGCACAGTGGCTTTGTTGCCGCAGGATCCGGACGCATCGGCGGCGCGCCTGCGCCAGGCGGCCGAAGGCGCATTGAGGCGACAGGTGGGCGTTATCATTTCAGATACCTTCGGCAGACCCTGGCGTGTGGGCCTGATGAACGTGGCGCTCGGAGTCTCGGGCCTCTCCCCATTTATCGATTACCGGGGACAACGGGATTCGTATGGCCGGACGCTGCAGGCAACCGTCCTTGCCGTCGCCGACGAGCTGGCAGCAGCGGCCGGACTGGTAATGGGAAAGACTGCGGGGATTCCCGCCGTCCTCATCGAGGGATTCCACTACGTCCCTTCGGCAGGCTGCGGCCGTGACTTGATCCGCTCTCCGGAGGACGACCTCTTTCGCTAAAAGGCAATGTCAGAGTTTGGTTGAAATACTGATTAAGATGATTTCAGCCACAACGGAATTACTCTTATCTGAGCGCCATGCAGGTCAGGTTTTGATATCATAGCTGGCGAACCTGCAAACAAGAACGAGGAGAGAAAATGGCAGTCAAAATCCCTGAAACCTACATGGATTTAGTCCAACAGCCGGCATTTGCCAACCTCGCGACCGTAATGAAAGACGGCAGCCCTCACGTAACTCCAGTCTGGTTTGATTACGACGGCGAATTCGTCAGGGTCAATTCCGCCCGCGGAAGGGTCAAGGACCGCAACATGCGAAACAACCCGAAAGTCGCGCTGTCCATCACGGATCCAAAGAACCCGTACCGTTATCTGGAAATCAGAGGCTCCGTCACTTCGATCACCGAAGAAGGGGCCGATAGACACATCGACCGGCTGGCGAAGAAATACCTGAATGTCGACGCGTATCCACACCGTTCCGACACAGAGGTCCGCGTCATGTATCAGATTACGCCCGAGCACATCAGTACCATGGGATAAACAGTGCGCCAAGGCAATGGGAGTGCCCGCGACCGTCCACCCTCCGAACATGAGTCGACGTTCGGTTCGTCAGCCTCACGACAAGCCCCCGCGCGATTTAGGGCAGGCGTTGCCGTTGCTTTCATGCTGCTGCTCGCATGGGAGTTGGTCGTACGAGTCCTGGAGCTGCGCTCACCCACGATCCCACCACCATCGCGCGTTTTTCTGGAGGTGTTAAAGGAAGCGTTGCAGTTGAAGGGAGATGCTTGGATTACCGGCATTGAATCCCTGGATGGCTTGCTCCTCGCGCTCGCAGCCGGCTTCCTCTTGGCGGGTCTCGATTCAACATCGAAGAGCGTCCGCCGCATCACCGAACCCGTGATCTCCTTCATGCAGAGGATGCCGATGATCGCCCTGGCGCCGCTCATCGTAACGTGGATCGGTTTCGGCTCTGCGCCGGCGGTTGCGGTTTCATTCCTGCTCTGCCTTCCGCCGCTTGCTGTCAACATCAAGGCAGGCTTTGATGCGGCTCCGAATGAAATCCTCGAAATCCTGAAAATAATGGATGCCCCACGACTCAAGTCACTGTGGAAAGTCAGGGTTCCATCTTGCCTCCCGTTTGTCTTGAATGGGATCAAGACTACGATTCCTCTCGCCCTTGCCGGCGCGACCGTCGCCGAGTTTGTGGGCTCGAACGCGGGACTGGGATATACAATTATTTATGGCGCTTCGAGAACAGAAGCATCGCCTCTGCTGGCTGCGTTGACCGTGCTCGCACTGATCGCGCTGATATCCTCTGGAATCGTCTGCTTCATGGAACGAACGCTGATACCATGGGCCCGTTTTTCGCCCGCCGGCGCCACGGCGATTCATATTCATGACTTACACACATTTTCCATCGATCGGGCGGACTGAGTCTTATGCCACCGTTCACCCTTAACATTCAAAACGCTCATTGCGTCTTCGGAGCTGGAAACGCATCGCATCCCGTGGTCGGCCCCATCTTACTCGAAGTCGGAAGCGGCGAGTTTCTTTCGATTCTGGGTCCTTCCGCCAGCGGGAAATCGACTCTGTTGAGAATGATCGCCGGAGTCGTCCCGATTACGGATGGCCGGATCCTTATCGGGGGCACCACGATTCATGAGGCGCGTCGCGCAGTTGGATTCGTTCCGCAGCGGCCCGCCCTGCTTCCCTGGCGGACCGCGATAGAAAACGTCCTGCTGCCGGCTGAAATGATGGACCTCAATATGGAGGAATCGAAAAACCGCGCGCGTAGATTGCTCGCCTGGTTCGGCCTCTCCCGATTTGAAGAGCATCCTGCCGGCACCCTCCCAGCAGGCACGGCCAATGCAGTCTCCGTGTGCAGAGCCCTGGTGCACAACCCTTCCCTGCTGCTCCTGGATGACCCGTTTCGGATCCAGGACGCACTCGTACATGAGCAGACTCTCGATGGCTTTCAGCGGCTTTGGGGCGAAAACAAAACGACGACGATTCTTTGTACATGCAATCTGCACGAGGCCGTCTTGTTGTCGGATAGAGTCGTTGTGCTTTCCTCCGGCCCCGGCCGGATAGTGGAAATTATCAGGGTGGATCTTGCGAGGCCGAGGCGGTTGGATAAGGCTATGACACCGCAGATCGCCGATTATTGCAATCGCATCCGCATGGTACTGCGCGCGCAGGGTACCGTACCGTGAAGATGGAGTTGGTTTCTGCCGCAAACCTCCCTAACCCTCCGACCAAGACCTGGACCTCGACGTGAACGTGGACTTGGATGTGGACATTCACAGATAGAGGGCGATCTGGTGAGTGTTATGTCTGAAAAGTTTACCTCGGACAAGACCGTCCACGTCCACGTCGAGGTCCAGGTCCAAGCTGCTCATTCAGTTTCTTGATGTAAGCGGCGCGTTTTGCGACGGAGATTATTTATGCCGCAGCCCATCTGCCTGGAATGGCACGAAAACAAGAGGGACAGGTGCCGGCACGTGTCACAGAATACTTGAGAATCCGATATCCGCACCGTTCTACAAGCAGCCGGCCGCAATCCGGACAGTAGGTGTTTTCCAGGCCGTGCAGCCTCCCCGGCAGATTCCCGGCATAGACAAAACGCAAACCCGCGCGTTTGCCGAATTCTGCCGCGCGCTCCAGGTCGGCGGGCGTCGTGTTCCGGCTGTCCGTCATCTTGTAGTCCTGGTGATAGGCTGTGACGTGCCAGGGTATTTCTGTGGAGACGCCGGCAATGAATTCCGTCAAGCCGGTCAATTCATCCTCGGAGTCATTGAATCCCGGCACCAGCAACGTGACGATCTCCACCCAGAATCCGCTCCGGTGCAGGCCGCGAATCGTATCGAGGATCGGTTGCAGGCGGCCGCCCAATTTGCGATATCGCCGGTCATCGTAACCCTTCAAATCGACTTTATAGAGGTCAACCCATGGGCGCAGATACTCCAGTACGCCCGGCGTTCCATTGCCATTGGATACATATGCGGTCAGCAGGCCCGCGGCCTTGGCTTTCTTGAACACGGCAACCGCCCATTCGCTCGTGATCAGCGGCTCATTGTACGTGCTGACTACAAGCTGTGCTCCCTGCTCTATCGCGCTGCGCACCAACTCCTCAGGAGTCGTCCGATAGGCGGGGGAGACGGCTTCCGGATCCCGCAGCGCCTGTGATGACACCCAGTTCTGGCAATATCCGCAGTGAAGATCACAGCCCAGCATGCCGAAGCTGAACGCACTCGCTCCCGGAAGAACATGGAAGAATGGTTTTTTCTCGACCGGATCGCACTGGGCGCCGCTCACGTAACCGAAGGGAACCATCAGCTTGCCGCCCTGATTGAAACGAACCTTGCACACTCCAAGGCCGCCATCAGGAATCGGACACTCATGGCCGCAGGCGTAGCAGCGCACGCGGTTGTCATCCAGTTTTTCGTAGAGATCTCCCTCGCACGTTCGCTGTTGCAGCAGCTCCGATAAAGCAGGCATGATTCTGAATTCTACCTCAGTTCTCCTGCGCCGAACAGCCGCAACCCGAAACCACCTGAGTTCCGAAATGCTTTTTTGTGGCCGGACCGAACCTCTTTCAGGCATCCTGCGTTGTATTATGCAGGTTGAGATTGGGGGCGCTCCTGGCTGACCATGATTCGGGCCCGAAAGCGGACCTGTCCTTGATTCTGACGAGGTGCAAAGCAGGCGATGCCCTTGCCTGGGAGGCACTCGTGCGTCAGTTTCAGTCTCGCGTCTACGGCATCGCCTACCACTATCTCGGAAACCCGGAAGACGCGCGCGATTTGGCTCAAGAGATTTTTGTGCGCATCTATCGAAACATCGTTGCGTGCGCGGACGAGCTCATGTTTCTGCCGTGGATGATCCGGATCGCTCGCAATGCCTGCATCGATCATTTGCGCAGAAAGAAAGCCAGGCCGCATGCCAAGGAAGTCGCTCTCGATGATGCGGTCGGCCTCACGGCCCAGGGCAACACTCCGGAACAGCAATGGGCCGCCGATTCGAGAAAGCGCCTCATTTATCGCGCGCTCGCCGAACTCTCCGGATTGAATCGCGAAATTATTCTGCTGAAGGAGATCCAGGGATTGCAACTCGACGAAATCGCCGTGCTTCTCAAGGTTCCTGTCGGAACCGTTAAATCACGTTCCAACCGGGCACGGATCGAACTGGCGCGCAAGGTGATGGCGCTTGACGGGGAACGATGATGGATTGCCGTGAGTTCGAAGAACGGATGGATGATTTTGTGGCGGGCAAGTTGCACGCAAGCGAGCACGAAGCTGCCGAACGTCACCTGAGTTCGTGCGCCCGATGCCGTGCTCTGCATGAGAGCATCCTCGGCATGGCGGAATCTCTGCCGCTGAATTGGCAGAAGACTCTGACGGCAGAGATCCTGGACCGGACAAGCGGGCCCGTCTGCGGCGTCGCCGAGCAGCGCCTGTGCGCATGGATCGACGGCGATCCGACTGAGGATGGCGGCGCGGTACTATCGCTTCACCTGGCGCATTGCCCCGCCTGCAGCGCGCTTGCCGGATCCATGCGGGAGATGAATCAAGTCCTGCCAGAAATGGCGCTACTCCAGCCTGATGCTGCCTTCACCGCTGACGTTTTGAAGGCCACTAGCGATCGACGAGTCACGGGCGGCGCCAGGCTATCATTCGCCGGGATACAGGAGTGGTGGCGCGGCATGATGCAGCGCCCGCGGTTCGCCTGGGAAGCGGCTTACGTCGGCGCGCTGCTCGTGCTGATTGCACTCGGAAATCCGACCGCACTTCTGCAGCGCATGCCGGAGACGCTCGTCATGCCCGACTTCCTGGTTCGCAGCAGCGATCACTTGGTCCGGCAGACCGAGGCAACCTACGAGATAACGCAGGAAGCGGCACAGCATTCGATCATTTCCCTGCGCCAGCGAAGCCGCAGTCTTTTGCTCGCAGCCTCGGATCTGCCGCTTCACGCCACTGACGCCCTGCGCCTGAAAGCATCCGAATATGTCGAGATCTTGAAGGCGCAGATGACGGATGGCGCCCCCGCACCGGATTCCAAGCGCAAACATCCATAATGCCGCCTTTCGCGTGACGCACCGAACCTTTTTGCAGCCCATGCGTTTATCGAGTAGCGAAAGGAAAATGATATGGATCTACCAGATGAAACACAGCAGGAACCAGTGCAGCAGAAGCCTCCAGTCCCGCCCGCGCCCGGATACATGCGTCGCGACAATCTCTGGCAGCGCAAACCCGTTTATCCGGAAGATCCCAGGTTGAAGTCACCGGTACTAGCCACGTTTCTGTCGCTGGTTCCCGGCCTGGGTCAGGTCTACGTTGGTTACTACTACCAGGGATTCATCAACATCCTTGTTGTCGGAACGATAATTTCCATGTTGGCCGGCAGCAGTAACGGCATGTGGCCATTAACGCCGCTGCTGGCATTTTTCCTGGTTTTTTTCTGGCTCTTCAATCTCGTGGACGCAGCGCGCCGCGCGGCGTTTTATAATCAGGCATTGTCGGGAATCGCAAACGCGGAACTGCCCAAAGAATTCACCCTGCCTTCGCGTCACGGGTCCCTGGCAGGCGGGCTGCTGCTGATTCTGATCGGCGTGATCATCGCGAGCAATACGCTGTTTAATCATTCGTTGGAATGGCTCAGACATTGGTGGCCGGCGGGCCTTGTCGCTGCAGGCGCGTACTTGGTGATTCAATCGGTCCGGGAACGCGGACAGGATCAAAAGAATTTGTAACCTAATTCGAGATTCGAGATTCGAGATTGAGAATTTCGAATCTCGAA
>Ga0182021_10004052_pt1 | contig 17180 bp, 20 predicted proteins | sample 612E3MmetaG_FD_120493 | JGI IMG/M metagenome (GOLD analysis project Ga0182021, IMG submission 120493) | Permafrost microbial communities from Stordalen Mire, Sweden - 612E3M metaG (Illumina Assembly) | ecosystem: Environmental > Terrestrial > Soil > Wetlands > Permafrost | place: Sweden...
GGCGACCTGCCTATAGTTCTCCTGCAGATCGGGGATACGGATAATATCGAGATGGCTCGCCAGATGGTGCAGGCGCACGCCTATTGGCGCTTAAAAGGGTTAGCGGTCGACCTAGTGATCTGGAATGAAGCTTTGTCCGGTTACCAGCAATTAATGCAGGAACAGATTATGGGTATGATCACGGCGAGCGTCCAGGAGAAGATAGCCCGTAATACCGGTGAGATATTCGTGCGCCCGGCCGAACAAATATCCAACGAGGAACGTATCCTGCTGCAGTCAGTGGCGCGGGCCATTATTTCGGACCGCCGGGGAACATTAGCCGGCCAGATCAACCGTCGTAATACCGGAGAATTTCCCATTCCGCGGTTTATACCGGTTAAAACGTATCGTCCCGAACTTGTATCGGCAGGGGGTGAGTCCGGAAAAGAGTTGGTATTTTTTAATGGCTTGGGAGGCTTTGCTCCGGACGGGCGTGAATACGTCGTCAAACTTGCGCCGGGCCACGTAACACCAGCGCCATGGGTGAATGTCTTGGCGAATCCGCATTTCGGCACCGTGGTTTCAGAGAGCGGGATGGCTTATACGTGGAGCGAAAATGCCCATGAATATCGCCTGACGCCCTGGAACAATGATCCCGTGAACGATCTGGCCGGAGAAGCTTTTTATTTGCGTGATGAAGACACGGGCCATTTCTGGTCCCCAACGCCTAAGCCGGTTAATTCAGGACAGCCTTACCTCAGCCGGCATGGATTCGGCTATAGCGTATTTGAGCATGATGAGGGAGGCATTCATTCGGAATTATGGGTCTATGTAGCTTTGGATACAGCGGTAAAGTTCTCCGTCCTTAAAATTCGTAACCTGTCCGGCCGGGACCGCCGGCTTTCCGCCACCGGTTATGTGGAGTGGGTTCTGGGAGATCTCAGACCCAAAACAATTATGCAGGTAAGCACCGAAGTTGATCTTATAAGCGGCACGCTCTACGCGCGCAATCCGTACAGTACGGAATTTTCTGGTACCGTGGCTTTCTTCTCGGTAGATGATGTCTCAGGAACGGTCAGCGGCGATCGCACGGAATTCATCGGGCGCAATGGCTCACTACAAAATCCGGCGGCTATGTCACGCGCGCATCTTTCCGGTAAAATAGGAGCGGCTTTAGATCCCTGCGCCGCACTACAGGTCCCATTTGACCTGGCTGACGGGGAAAAACGGGAGATAGTTTTTACGCTGGGCGCCGGTAATGGCCTGGATGAGGCTCGTAATCTGGTGCAGCGTTTCGGCGGAGCGGACGGGGCGCATGAGGCTTTGACAGCGGTGTCCGAGTACTGGACGCGCACATTGGGAGCAGTGCAGGTGGAAACGCCGGATAAATCGCTCAACGTGCTGACCAACGGCTGGCTGCTTTATCAAACTCTGGCTTGCCGTGTGTGGGCGCGCAGCGGTTTTTATCAATCCGGCGGCGCGTTCGGTTACCGCGACCAGTTACAGGACGTGATGGCTCTTATCCATAGTGAACCACGTCTGACGCGGGAGCATTTGCTTTTATGCGCAGCCCATCAATTTAGCGAGGGAGATGTCCAGCATTGGTGGCATACGCCAGCGGGCCGGGGCGTGCGCACCCATTGTTCGGATGATTATCTCTGGTTGGCATTAGCCACCAGCCAATACGTTCTCAGTATCGGGGACACGGGAGTATTGGATGAATTGATCCCTTCCCTGCGCGGCCGGTTGGTGAACGCGGAAGAAGACTCGTATTATGACCTGCCCAGCCAGTCACCGGAGAAAATCAGTTTGTACGAGCATTGCCAGCGAGCTATTATCAAGGGTCTTAATTTTGGGGAACACGGGTTGCCCCTGATGGGATCGGGAGATTGGAACGATGGGATGAACCTGGTCGGCCAAAAGGGCCAGGGGGAAAGCGTTTGGCTGGGATTCTTCCTGTATGAAGCGCTGATGAAGTTTAGCCAGATCGCCGAGCAGCGTGGTGACCTGGCTTTCGTGAAGACCTGCCGAACCCAGGCGGCTAAGTTGCGTCAGAATATTGAAAGGGATGGTTGGGACGGTGAGTGGTACAGGCGCGCGTATTTTGATGACGGGTCGCCTCTCGGATCTGCGAGTAATACGGAGTGCCAGATAGATTCTATCGCCCAAAGCTGGTCGGTCCTTTCCGGGGCCGGCGATCCCCAGCGGGCGCGCCGGGCTATGGAGTCACTCTCTCAGCGTCTGGTTCGCCGGGACAGCCGGATCATCCAACTCCTGGATCCGCCGTTTGATAAATCCAGTTTGAACCCCGGCTATATCAAGGGTTATGTTCCCGGTGTGCGTGAAAATGGCGGACAATATACTCATGCGGCTATCTGGGCGGCTATGGCCTTTGCCCGGCTGGGCGACAACCGGCAGGCCTGGGAACTTCTCGGGATGATCAATCCCATTAATCACGCCAGATCTGCGGCTGATGTTAATACCTATAAGGTAGAGCCTTATGCCGTCGCGGCCGACGTGTACGCGGTGGCGCCCCACACCGGACGGGGCGGGTGGACCTGGTATACCGGCTCGGCCGGGTGGATGTACCGCCTGGTCCTGGAATCGCTGTTGGGGTTAAAACTGGAAGTAAATAAGCTGACGATAGAACCCTGCTTGCCAGCGGATTGGCCGTCATGCAAAATACGCTACCGGCATCAGGAGACAATTTATGATATCGAAGTGATACGCCTGACCGACGGCAGCAAGCAGACCGTGATAAAAATAGATGGATTTAAACAAGAGAACAGGAGCATTCCGCTTAATGACGATCACCAGGAACACCGCGTTGAAGTGCAAATTCCCGCCTAAATCCTTGAATTATTAACAATAATCATGATAAAATCAATTATGGATCAATAAAGCTTTGCAAGTAATATGGTAGAAGTAGGTGTCCGGCAGGGAAAGGGAAGGACAGTAGTTACAAATGTTCTGGACAATATTAATTATATTCGTGTCATTGATGCAGATATATGTCTTCTGGCGCGCGGCCACAGTGCCGTGGATACAGCGCCATGTGCCGCGGAAATATCTCATCTGGGGCGGCATAGTCATTTGGCTGGCTTTTGTCCTGGGGCGGAATCTGCTGCATGATCCATATACCATTATCTGGTTAGGTATGGTGTTCCTGCTGGCTGTCGCTATGCTGGCGGCGGATATTATAACGCTGTTTGGTTGGCTCTTTCGCAAAACTGCCCCGGTCATCAGGGGATACGCGCTGATAGCTGGCGGGATATTAATAATAATAGCAATAGTACAGGGGGTGCGGCCGCCGGTGGTGAGAGACTACGCGGTAGATATGCCTGGCCTGCCAAAGAAGCTGGATGGTTTAGTGATAGTAGCGCTGGCAGATACGCATTTGGGGTCGATCCTTGGTCCCCAGTGGCTGGATGAGCGCCAAATACAGGTACAGGCTATGCAGCCGGATATGATCTTCTTTCTCGGTGATACCATTGACCGCTATGACCCGTCATCCGTGGATATATTCTTACCGGGGCTCAAGAAATTTACCGCTAAGTACGGGGTATGGGCTATCTCCGGTAATCATGACCGACAGGAAGACAGGATAGCAATGCTCCGGAAAGCGGGATTTAAAGTACTACTCAACCAGTGGACTGAGGTTCAGCCGGGTCTTATCCTGGCTGGCGTTGAGAGCCCGGATCATCATGGTGAAACCATAAACAAAGATCCGCTTATTGATAAAACGCTTAAAGGTAAACCCGCGAAAACAACAATATTGCTCTCGCATGAGCCCTTAGGGTATGTACGGGCTGCCTCTTCAGGCGTAAACTTAATGCTGAGCGGGCATACGCATGGGGGGCAAATATGGCCGTTCAATTACCTGGAGCGAATAGAATTTCCTTTAATAGCCGGCAGGTATGAAGTGGACAGGATGACTGTTATCGTGAGCCGGGGGACGGGCAGCTGGGGGCCGCGGATGCGGCTTTGGTATCCGGGGGAAATATTAAGGATAACGTTAAGGAGTTTTTAGGCTGTCTCGGGTCGATTTCTTGGACGCGAAATCAACACCGCGACAGCTAATCAAAATATAAGAAAACGGTTGCAAATAATTTAGCAGGAGGTTGATCGTATGAATATTTTGCGGAGAATGGTGAGTTTATTGTTGGTTGCTGGTTTAGCAGTTATGCTGGCGGGGTGCGCATCTACCGGGGGGAAGCTGCCCCAAGTGAAAGTTATACAGGTGCCTTTAATGGTTTATTCGCTGGCGGTGCCCAATGTTGAAACCAGGGGTAAGAATTATATCATAACTTCTGCTATGAAAGACCTGGGAGATGAGGACCTGGAATTCCAGGAAGCGGCCCGGTATGTCAGGAATGCCCTGTCACAAAGAGGATACACCCTGGTTGACAGCAAAGAGAAGGCCGACCAGGAGGTCCGCTTGGCCTATGGAGTAGGGGAGCCACAGACAACCACTACTACAACCACTACCGGGGGTTACGGCTATCCTGTTGGCTGGTGGTGGAATTTCGTGCCGCCTACTACGCAGACAGACCAAACTACGGTTTATACGACTAGTGTAGTATTAGCGGCATATGACCTGAAGACCCCGGGCAAGCTGGCCCAGATATGGAAAACCAATTTGTCATATGAGAGCATCTGGCAAACAACACCTAAGAATTCTTTAGTATTAGTAGAAATGCCAAATATGCTGGCAGCGGCGGTAGATTATATAGCGACCAATAAGGGGCATATGTCTATCTTCCTGTATGCGGGGGAATGCCAGGCGGTGGCGGATATTAAGAAGCAATAAAAGGGAGGTAAAGAATGGCTGTTTGTGAGATATTGACCATGTGTATTTTTTTCAATGATCAGATGGAGAATATGCCGGGTACGGCGGATTTTTTCAAGAAGAAATACTGCCAGGGGGATAATAGCGAATGCGCGCGGCATATGGTACTTGTGAAATTGGGAAGGCCGAATGTGCCCAAGGACATGTTTCCTAACCAGATAGAAAGAGCGAAGAAACTAATAGAAATCGCTGGGGACAAGGATTAAGAAGGCGATACAAAGGAGTAAAATGAGAAAGATCAGCTTCCTTATTGTATTAATATTCGTTATCATGGCAGGGACGGCGGTATTCTCCGCTGAGCCGCAATACATACTGATCAAAGAACCTGGTCAATACATCAGGGCAGGCGCCTTTGACACAGCCAAAATTATCGCTAAAGCCAAAGTGGGTGATGCTTTCAGGGTGATTACCTTGAAAGAATTCTTTTTCGAGATAGTTCTGCCATCGGGGGAAAAAGCTTATGTACCGATCGATGTCGCTACTATTATAACCGTAAAAGAGCTTGAGGATATTAGGGCAGAAAGAGCTCATAAGCAGGCCGCAACCCCTGGGACCGCACCTGAACCCAAAGTCCAGGATAAACCAGCAAAAGTAGAATAAAGGAGTCAGGAGTGGCGGTTTGGGCTGCGTCTCAACCAGCGAACTGAAAATAGACTAGCGCACGAGATAGACCATGTGCATAAGTATTTTGGGGAGGATGAATTGTCACGACGGTGGAAAATATTTATAGGGACTCTATTAATACTTATAATGATAGTTACGGGCTATCTTATCTATATGAAAGAGCAGGGTAATTTTCACGCCATCACTCCGGGCGAGGCTTATCGTTCGGCGCTTCTGGACAGGGATGAGCTGGAGAAGTATATTGATAAATATCAGATAAAAAGCATCCTGAATTTACGCGGCGAGGATATGCAGGGGCGATGGCACACGGATGAGATCCAGATAGGCATAGAACGAGGCCTTAGGCATTATGATGTTTCTATTTCAGCCATTCATGAGCCAAGCAGTGACAATGTAAAACGAATTATGGATATATTTGCCAAAGCACCCCGGCCTATTTTGATACATTGCCAGTCTGGCGCGGATAGGTCCGGTTTGGTAGCGGCTATGTGGAAGGTGGTCGTGGATAAAGAACCTAAAGATAAGGCAGCCAGGCAGCTTTCCCTGAGGTACGGGCATATACCGTGGGGGTCGACCGCTGCTATGGATAAATTCTTTTGGAAGTGGACCCCATAGTGAGCGTAAAACAACACAGAGGTAATATAATAGTAGTAGGCGGCGGGCCGGCGGGGATGATGGCGGCCGGGCGGGCGGCGGAGCTGGGAGCGAAGGTGACGCTGGTAGAGAAGACCTCCCATCTCGGCACCAAACTGCTGATGACCGGCGGCGGCCGGTGTAATATCACCAACAGCGCTGAAATAAAGGATTTTGTTAAGGCCTTTGGGAAGAACGGCAAATTCCTTTACCGGGCGTTGACGACTTTCTCAAATAAGGACCTGATGGATTTCTTCCGGGAGCGCGGTGTGGAGACCCGGATCGATCCGGACGGAAAAGTTTTCCCGGCGGATGATAAGGCGGCCAGCGTTCTGAAGGTCCTGCGCGAGTACCTGGAACAAAACAAAGTATATATCCGTCATAATACAGTAGTGACGGAAATAGTCCGTGCGGGCAATAGTGTGACCGGAGTCAAGATAGCCGATGGTTCTATACTTGAAGCGGATAAGGTAGTGGTCGCCTGCGGGGGTATTTCCTATCCTATGAGCGGCTCTACCGGTGACGGCTACCATCTGGCCAAGAAATGCGGGCACACGATAGTGCCGCTCCGGCCGGGACTTACGTCATTGGAATCGGATGAAACATTTATCAAGGATTTACCGGGATTAACCCTAAAACATATACTTATATCGGTAATAGTTGACGGCAGAGTGAAAGCTTCCGGGGAAGGCGATCTTTTATTCACACATTTCGGCGTGTCCGGGCCCAGGGTACTGGTATTAAGCGACGCGGCTGTGGACGCTTTGGACGCGAGGAACCGGGTAGAGATATCACTGCACCTGTTGCCGGAGTATTCGGCCCAAGAGTTTGAGCGTTATTTGCAGGAAGAGCTGGAGTCGCGCGGGGCGAAAACATTTGCCCAATATGTAAAAGATATACTGCCGGATTCACTAGCGCCGGTTTTTGTGCAACGATGCGCTGTGCCTCCGGCCACGAAATGTAGTATAATAGACCGGGATCAGCGTAAGAGAATTGCTAAAGCATTTACTGATTTCCGCATACATATAACCAAACCGCGACCGATAGAAGAGGCGACGGTCACCAGGGGTGGGGTGTCGCTGAAAGAGATAGACCCGCTGACCATGGAGTCAAAGTTGGTGCATGGATTGTATTTTTGCGGCGAGATGATAGATGTTGCCGGTATAACCGGCGGGTTCAACCTGCAAGAGGCGTTCTCCACCGGCTACCTGGCCGGGGAAGCTACAGCAACATAAAACGGTAAAAGGAGAAATTTGTGACGGAAATCAAAAAAGTATTCGGAATATGCTTCTTGGTCGCCATGATCATGTTTAGCGGGATAGTTTTCGCCGGGGAGCAGGAGAATGTAGCACTGTTAAAAGCCGCAGGCGCCGGGGATATTGCCCAGGTTAAGGCCCTAATAGCCAAAGGAGCCGATGTTAAGGCTAAAGCCGGTGACGGATCTACGCCTCTTATGTGGGCGGCAAGTAAGGGGCACTTGGATGTAGTGGAGCTGCTGATCAGCAAGGGCGTGAAGATAGATGAAAAGAGTAATAAAGGCGGTACCGCGCTGATGGTGGCTTCGGCTACCGGCCAAAAGGGGGTAGTAGAACTGCTCATTGCCAAAGGCGCGGACGTGAATATCAGGTATGATACCGGAACAACTCCTCTGATGTCGGCGGCGATGTACGGCCATAAAGAAGTGGCGGAATTATTGATAGCCAAAGGCGCCGATGTCAACGCTAAAGATAAGACCGGCTTCACCGCGCTGATGGTGTCGGCGCAGGAAGATAAACGGGATATGGCAGAACTGCTTATAGCTAAAGGAGCAGAATTAAATGCCAAGGATGGCACGGGAAGCAATGCGCTCATGATAGCCTCGATGTACGGCAACGGCGAAATTGCGAAGATGCTTATTGACAAAAAGGCGGATGTTAACGCTAGTGAAAATTATGGCGGTACCGCGCTGATGGTGGCGGCGCAGAAAGGGCATAAAGAAGTGGTGGAACTGCTGGCTGTTGCAGGAGCTGATTTAAACGCCAAAGATAACGCGGGCCTGACCGCGCGGATGGTAGCGACGAAAGCAGGCAATACGGAAATAGCGGATTTCCTGATAAAAGCCGGCGCTAAGGAATAGGGCGCGATAGGGGTACGGGAATACAGATATAAGGAGGATTGTATGCCATTTATTGAATGGGATAAAAAATTCAGCGTCAATGTCAAAGAAATAGATATCCAGCACCAGGGACTGTTTAAGATCATTAACGACATGGATGAGGCGATATCCGCGGGAAAAGCGCAGGAGGTAACACAAGAGATAGTACAGAGAATGAATAAATACGCTGTGATCCATTTCGACACGGAAGAAAAATATATGATCAAATTCATTTATCCTGGTTACGCGGAACATAAGAAGGAGCATGAACAATTTATCATCAAGGTAGGGCAAATGAACGGGCGCATAAAAGCAGGAGTGAGCGTCATGTCCTCGGAAATAACCAGGTTCCTTAAAGACTGGCTGATGAATCATATCCTGGTTACAGATAAAAAATACGGGCCGTATTTCAACGAGAACGGCCTGATCTAATCTTAAGACGATTACACAGATTAGATAAAGAGATTACACGGATTCGTGAAGAATGGGGCAGGGACACTGAATAAATATGGCGAAAATAAAACTGGACCTGCACGAGATATTTAATAAGGGTGAAAAGATCGAAGAAGCTCTCAACCGGGTGATCTGTGAGGCAGTCAGTAAAAGAATACCACTGGTGGAGATCATCCCGGGTAAAGGCAGTGGCCAGCTCAAAAAACATGTCCTGCGGTTCCTGGCCAAGCCGGAAATAAAATGCCAGTACTTCCGGATAGAAAAAGACGCGGATAATTATGGCCGGGTCTTTGTGCATTTCCGGCATAAAAATACCAATGCTTATCATTCATAAGCGGTGTAGGGAAATACGGAGGGGCAGGAAATATGGAAAATGTAGTCGTGATAAAAGATAAAGATTCTTTATTGCTGGCAGCGGATTACCTGCATGACTCCGGTTTTAAAATGGAGGATATTATTTATTCTCCTGAAGGTAAAACATTTACCATGCGCGCTAAAGAATATGTCTGTCATAATGTTTTTTTTGTTTCCTGGAAAACAGATATCGTAAAAAACCAATTTGAGTTGAACCTGGATGGGGTGGAAAGCTGTGAGATCAAAGAGCGGGACCGAAAGGGGTATGAAGCGGTGCAAGAGGATTATTTTAATGAGTTAAAAGTGGGGGATGATGATAGCATTTTAATAAAAATGACGTTCCATGAGGTGAAACTTAACTTGAGCAGATTTGCCGGTTTGCTGCTGGGGGAAAGAAAATCCGGCGAAGCGATCATGATTGACGATAATTCTAAAGAAGAACCCAAGGAAATAAGTTAGGCGCGCGGGAGCATATATCAAGAAAAGGAAGTAATATGGCTGGAGAATTAAAAATAATCAACCTGGGATTTGTGAACGCATATTTAGCGGAGGTGGCGGACGGTTTTATTCTGGTGGACACCGGGATACCGCAACAGTGGGAGTTGCTGGACGGCCAGCTGGCCGCTGCCGGTTGCGTGCCGGGAAAACTGAAATTGGTGATAATTACCCACGGTGATGTGGACCACTTAGGAAATTGCGTTAAAGTAAAACAAAAATATCAGGCCCGGATCGCCATGCACCCGGACGAAGCGGTTATGGCGGAAAAGGGTCTGAGGTTAAAACGTAAGGTCAGGACCCTGGCGGGTAAGCTCTTTTTCCTCTACAGGAATATGTTAAGGAAAATAAAAGGGATAAAATTCGTCTTTGACACGTTTACACCGGACATATTATTGACGGATGGGCAAAGCCTGGCGGAATATGGCTGGGACGCGAAAGTATTGCATTTGCCGGGACATACCAAAGGCTCTATAGGTATCCTGAACGCGGCCGGCGAACTGATCGCCGGGGATACTCTGGTAAATTCCCATAAGCCTGATATCGCCGTCTATATAGATAATTATGAGGATCTAAAGAACAGCATCAATAGATTGAAACAGTTACCGATAAAAATAGTGTATCCGGGACATGGGAAGCCGTTTAAGCGGGAGGAAATGATATGGCCTCGTTAAAGTTCATAATCATTACGGGTGTTATATTGACAGTTTTATTGCTGGCTGGATGCGGGGGCAAAGAGCCGGGTCGGTATTATGACGCTGGGAATAAATTCTCCATTAAGTTCCCGGCCGGCTGGCAGGTCACGGCGATACAATCCGGCGGGCAGGAGAACGAAGTGCTGACCGCGTCCAACCCGGATAACACGGCTACATCTAGTATAAGAGTCCAGAAGTACGGATTGGGAACAGCGCTCACAATATTCAGCAAAGAACTTTCGCAGAAGCTCGGGGCCGGTAAACAGCTGGAAGGCGGGATAGTGAAGATAGACAGCCGCGACGCTTACTGGTTAGTTTGCGACGGCAATGGGGCCGGGCCGGAGTTCACTACTTTCTATTATTGCCTGACGATGGAGGATAAGATATATTCTATAATTTTTATAACCGGTAGCGATAAATTCAGCACCCGCCGGCCGGAGCTGGAAGCGATAGCCAACAGCTTCAAATTCATGTAACAGGGTGGAAAATGTTAAATTTCCCTAACATTAATATTTATATTTCCAATTTCCTGGCCGGAATAGCGGCGTCCATGGGATCTTTATGGATTTCTTTCCTGTTCTTCGATGTGGAAGGGTCTCTGCAGAAGGCTTTATGGATATCGGTTCTGGTGAGTTTTGTTAATTTGATCCCGTTCGTGGAGCACTTTTTCGCCATCCCGTTACTGGCTTTCCTTTTGTACCGGAGAGTCAATTTATCGGCCAGCGGTATTATAATCATAACGCTGGTATGGCTGACCGTAAATACCGCGGCCTATGCCTTGATGCAACAATATATGGGACTAAAATACACAATGGAACTGCCGGGAATGCAAAACCTGATCCAGGCAGTAAATAAATTCATTGGGAAAAAATAATGGGTGAAAAAAGTCAGAGAAAAGGGGAACCAGCCGGTTCTAAAAAATCTGGTTTTGTCCTATGATATAATTGGGGTTAAATCTGAGCAGGGGGCGCGGTATGAATATTAAAATAGTTTCACTTAGTCTGGCAACAATGTTATTTTTGGGAACAGGAATGTTGGCGCAGGCGCAATACGGGGACGGGCCACCGCCGCCGGCGGCTGATTTCAGCTCTCCTGAGCCAAGCGCCGGAACCACTATATATAACCAGGGTATTCAGGCGTTTAAATATAAAAGTTACGATAAAGCCCTGGGATATTTTAAACGGGCGCTAAAAAATGATAAAAATAATCCCGACATATTGGTCATGGTAGCCAATACCCAGGTTGAGCTTGGGTTGTACGATGAAGCGATAGATAACTACCGGAAAGCTCTTAAGATAAAGCCGGTTTTCCCCAAAGGCCGGGAACTACTGGGCGAAGCCTATATACGGGCGGCGGTGCAGGAGATGGACACCCTGAAAAGTTACGGCACTAGCGGGCAGGACCAGCTGCAGCAGCTGAATTTGTATTTTACCAATACTTATGAGAACTTGATCAAGTGCAAAGTCTGTCCTTGATTTACCGAGCTGGTTTGGTATAAGATAACGGAGAGGTAAAGTTGGCAAAATTCAAGGAAGCAATGAAAAAGATATTGGGTAGAGATCCGGCAGCTGATAACCGCCAGGCCGCGTCTGCTGATCCTGATCAGCTGGGTCATGCCGAGAAGATGAAGATAATCGATGAATTGGCCAGTGGCCTGGCCCATGAAGTTAAAAACCCGTTAGCTATCATATTGCAGGGGGTAGACTTCCTGGCCAGCCGGGTGAAGAACGAAGATCCTAACGTGGCTGTGACCATTGAGTATATACAGGACGCGATCAAAAGAGTAGATAAGCTTATTGGTGAGTTCCTGGATTTCTCCAGTATATCCGGGTTAAATATCGAACTAACAGACTTAAATGAGGTTATTAATAATTCATTATTATTGATCCATAACCAGCTTGAGGCTAATAAGATAGAAGTTGTTAAGAATTACCGCTCTGATGTGCTGGAAATCAGGATGGACAAAAACAGGATCACGCAGGTCCTGGTCAACCTGATGCTGAACGCTGTCCAGGCGATGCCTCAGGGAGGTAAGCTAACGCTCAGAAGCTATATAGATCGGTCGTTAGAGACAAATAACGGACAAGGGGCGATAGCGGTCGCAGAAGTAGAGGATTCCGGTATAGGGATCCCGGAGGAGGATCTGCCTAAGGTTTTTGACTTTTTCTATACCTCCCGTCGCAGTAAGGGAAATATTGGGTTGGGCCTGTCCACCGCCAAGAATATCATGGATATGCACGGCGGCAGTATAAACCTGCAGAATCGCAAAGATAATAACGGTATAAAAGCAATTATCAGGTTAAAAGCTTAGGTAAAGGAGAAGTCCGGTGGCTAAAAGGACAATTTTGATCATCGATGACGAAGTCAGTTTTGCCGAGATGGTGAAATTGAATCTGGAAGACACTGAAGACTATGAAGTAAGATCAGAATATAAGGGGATAGAAGGCTTGGCCGCGGTTAAAGAATTCAAACCGGACCTGGTGCTGTTGGACATCATGTTGCCGGACAAGGACGGCTTTGCCATACTGGAAGAACTTAAAAAGGATCCGCAAACCAAACCGATACCGGTTATCATGCTGACCGCCTTAAAGAGCGATCCGGTAAAATTCAAGGCCGCTATGTTATATGCGGATGATTTTATCGTCAAGCCGGTTACCGTCAGGAACTTAGTAGAAAAAATAGAGGAAGTCCTGGATAACCGCATTGTGGAGAAGTTGAAGAAGGACTCACGAGGGATAATTGAGCATTAAAAAAATATATTTGTTGATGATCTGTTTAATCTGCATGGTCTTCCTGGGGACCGCCTATAAAAGCCCGAAGTTGATGGTGGTCAGGGCTAAAGTCGCCAATGTCCGGGCCAAACCGGTCGAGCACAGCGGGCGGTATGAACTGGATCCTTTCCAGAATACCCAGGTGGAAGAAGGCGAGGCGGTCTGGGTCCTGGAAGAGTCGCATGGCTGGGCGCGGGTCCAGTGCACCGACCAGTTGATCTATAATTACACAAAACACCGCTGGGAAGGCTGTCCGGGCTGGGTCCGGGCCAGTTTGCTTACCTCTGACCTCAATAAAATGAAAAAATTAGTCAGGCATGAATTGCCGGTGGAACAACTGCGCAAAATAGTGATACTTAAGGCCGCTCAGCACCTGGATACTATGTATCTGTGGGGCGGTTGCTCCCTCTTTGACCCCGATAACACCGAAACCGCTACCGGAGTTGATTGTTCGGGACTGGTAAACTGGTCCTACCGCTGGATCGGCTTGATAACTCCGCGTGACGCCAATGACCAGCATACTAAGGCTCGTGTCATAAAGAAGAGCAATGAATTACAGCCCGGCGACCTGGTGTTCATAGCCAGCGCTTATAAGCGTAAGGAAGTGCGGCATGTTTTGATATATACGGGTGGGGAAGAAATGATCGAAGCGCCTAAGTCGGGAGAATTTGTCCGGCGGATAACTTTCCAGGAAAAGATCGGGCTGCCGCTGGTAAAACTGCGCAATGGCCTGCGGGTCGGCGATAAGGTTGTGTATTTTGGCACTTTATTCGAAGGAGGTAAATAAAGTATGAATACTTTTGTATGGCTGAAATTTTTAAATCCCTTGCTGGGGATATCATTCCTGGTGCAGGCGGTGACCGTGGCTTTGATGCTATCAGGGCATGGCCGCGGCCTGGTCGGGGAGATTCATGTTATGAACGGGATAATTTTTATACTCCTGGGATTAATACATTTACTGCTCAACTGGGGCTGGGTGAAAGCGAATTTTTTCAAGAAGAAAATTAATCCGGAAAAGATAGTACTGGTCCTTTTAGCTTTCGGCTTGTTGTTCCCGGCGCGGTCCTACGCGGATGATGACGACCATGGCGCGTTCCGGCAGGGGATCGAGCAAATGAAGAGCGGTAATTATGACGGAGCGATAAATACCTTCAACGGGATGCTTAATGACGAAAAGTACCAGCAGAACCCCTCAGTACATTTTCATCTGGGGATGGCATATTACAACAGCGGCCGGTATGACCAGGCGTTGGAGCAATTTAAACTGACCCAGGGATATAACGGCGGGAAGTCCATGTCCTATTATTTCTGCGGTTTGATATACGAAGCCAAAGCCCTGGAGCCCGGTAACCGGTCCCAGAGCAGGGACCTGAAGCAGAAAGCCCTGGATTCCTGGATGTCTTTCCTGCGCAACGCGGACCCGGAGAGGAAAGAAAGAATCGAAGTGGCCAGGAAGCATATAGACACGCTCAAGGGGGACCTAAATGAGAAATAAATTTTGGTTGGTCGCCCTGGCGGCGCTGCTGTGCCTGAGTCTGGGTTGTTCCACTGCCACCATCGCCCTTAAGAGCGGTTATGATTTCAGCAAGGTCAAAAAGATAGCGGTACTGAGATTTAACGGCGTACCGGAAAATCCCAACTCAGGTGACATGGTAGCCGATATCTTCGCCAAGAATCTGCTGAACGCCGGGTATACCGTGATAGAGAGAAATGACCTTGATAAGATCATAGCGGAACGCAAGCTGGACCTGAGCGGCAATATCAGTAATGCACAGATAATGGAGATAGGGAAGGTTACGGGCGTGGATGCGGTGATCACTGGCACTATACCGGTGTACACCCCGGAAAGAAAAGAAGTGGTCGTAGTGAACATCAAGAATTTCAATACTAACCGGACCTATGACGTGCGCGCTGTCCCCAGAAAAGATGACCCGACTAAATATGAGACGCAAACCCAGGCCATAGATACGCGCACTTTTACAGAGGAAGAGATGCCGGTCACGCATACTATCGAAGCGGAAGTAGGAGTTACCGCTAAGATGCTGGATGTGGCGACGGGGGAGGTTATCTGGATCGCGTCGGATACTTATCAGGGGACGAATATACAGACGGCGGCGGAGTACCTGATATCGGGAATGGTTAAGGAATTGGAAAAGCAGATAAAGAAATCAGAGAGGAAATAATGAAGAGAGTTGCAATCATAGGCTCGGGACTGGGTGGACTGGTCGCGGGCAACCTTTTAGCGAAGAAGGGCCATAAGGTTACCATTTTCGAATCACACAGCGCACCCGGCGGATATACCGCTGGGTTTTGGCGCCAGGGATACTATTTCGAGAGCGGCACGTTCTCCCTGGAATATTCGGATATGGTCTTTTCCCTGATGAAGAAGATAGGAGTATTCGATAAGGTGGAGTTCGTCCGGCAGAAAAGCAGGCTGGTATCGGCAGATTTTGACGGTTCTCCGGAGAACTACGCCGACCTGAAGAAAATGTTCTATGACGCCTACCCCGCGGAAAAAGCGCGTCTGGATAAATATTTCGCGGAAGTGGACAAGATGGTCGGAGCCCTGGAGCCGTTTTTACTTAAGTCAAGTATTTGGGCCAAGCTGGCCGGCGGCGTAAAAATGGCGGGGTTGTATAAAAAGTACCAGCATATGACTATGAGCCGGTTCATTGGCCAATACTTCGAGAAGGATTCCAATCTCTACCGGTTTTGGTCACGAATAGTCTATCCGGATACGGCCGCCTTGATGGTTGGCGGGGCGATAATCTCTTTCATTAATGATTACTGGACGGTGAAAGGCGGCATGCAATCCTGGGCTGACGCCCTGACGGATAATTTCCGGGCTTTGGGCGGGGAGCTTAAGCTTAATACTTATATTGATAAAATCATAACGGAAAAGGGGAAAGCTACCGGAGTGGCCCACGGCCAGGAAGTGTGGCCGGTGGATGAGGTGATAGCAGCGTGCGATTATAAGGAAACTTTCCTGAAGTTGCTGGATGACCAGTGCTTGCTGCCGTTGGCCGCAACGGATAAGATCAGAAAGGCCGCTGTCAGCGAAGGTTTTATGGTAGTGTACCTGGGATTAAAGATGAACAACGACGAGCTGCGCAAGATCATGAAGCTTCCTCACGTAACCCTTTTTGATGAGCAACCGGACTGTGATATTTATAATAACTGCGATGAGCATTTCTTTGAGAAGAACAGCATAGGCCTCTATTCCTTATCCCTACTGAACCCGAAGCTGGCTCCTAATGGTAAATCCTCGCTGATGCTGGCGGCTATGGCCTCGGCGAGTTGGATGGATAACTGGGGTGGCGGGGATAAGCAGAAATATAAGGAACTAAAGGAAAGAGCTAAAAACGATATGATCGCCAAGGCCGAAAACCTCATCCCTGGACTGCGTAACCTAATAGAATATGAAGACGCGGCTACCCCATTGACTTACGAAAGATTTACCCATAACACGGGTGGTGCGACTTCGGCCTGGAGCTGGAACCCGGAAAAGAGATTTTACGATAACATGATGGGTAACCATGTGGATACGCCGGTGAAGAACCTATACATTGGCTCCTGCTGGGCCGCGGAGATGGGCGGCGTGCCTGGAGCCATCGCGGCGGCCTTGAAAACGGTCAAAAGGGTCGGCGGCTGAGGCCGGCAAGATAAACGGTTGACAAAAAGGGCGTCATACTGGTATAGTGTACGTATAAATGGTCATATATATGTACCCAAAGATTAGATAATTTTAAGCCGTAAAGGACGCCCACTAACCTTTCGGTTTTCTTTTTTAAGGAGAAAAATGAGCTTAGAACTTAAGGGACTAAATTTAGGCGGTTTAATAATAGAAGTGCCGATAGTGCAGGGCGGTATGGGAGTGCGGGTCTCGAATTATTCTTTGGTGTCCGCGGTTTCGAATGAAGGCGCCCTGGGAGTGATCGCCGCGGTCGGGCTCGGCGAAGAAGGCCTGGATGAGGGACATGATTACAAAACCCGCTCACGCCTGGCCTTTGTCAGGAGTATCAGGGAAACCAGGAAGCGGACCAAGAATCCCTTTGGTGTGAATATTATGTGCGCGCTGGCCAATTATGACGACCTGGTGGACGCGGCGCAGGCGGAAAACGTGGATGTGATAATATCCGGTGCCGGGTTACCGCTTAAATTGCCGTCTTTGATAAAGAATGACCGCACCAAAC
>Ga0182021_10004053_pt1 | contig 17178 bp, 16 predicted proteins | sample 612E3MmetaG_FD_120493 | JGI IMG/M metagenome (GOLD analysis project Ga0182021, IMG submission 120493) | Permafrost microbial communities from Stordalen Mire, Sweden - 612E3M metaG (Illumina Assembly) | ecosystem: Environmental > Terrestrial > Soil > Wetlands > Permafrost | place: Sweden...
CCTGAAGTCTGGCAAAAAGTATGACCCAAATTATAAACCGGTTTTCGCTTGACAAGAACGGTATCTTTCAATCGTAAATAATCAAAAAATTGAACACTAACTTGACATATGGTACAAGTATTGACGGTAGGTTTTATGTTAAATAAGATAAATATCAGTCACAGCAAGCAAAGGCTTATTGTTTATATCGTTCTGACAGTTGTTACCCTTGCTGTTTTCTGGCAGGTGAAGCACTTTGAATTCGTCAATATTGATGATAATATTTATGTCACCGAGAACAGTCATATAAAATCAGGAATCACGCTGGAAGGATTTCGTTGGGCATTTAGTATAAAATATTTTGGTTGGGACCCTCTGACATTTATTTCCTTGATACTCGATTATAAACTTTATGGCTTTAATGCCGGCGGTTATCATGTGACCAACGTTATCCTGCATATCCTGAGCAGCTTATTGCTCTTCTGGCTTTTCAACCGCATGACAGGGGCAATCTGGAAGAGCGCTTTTGTCGCTGCTTTTTTCGCCCTTCATCCTTTACATGTGGAATCAGTCGCCTGGATTGCTGAACGCAAAGATGTCTTGAGTGCCTTTTTCTGGATGCTTACCCTGTGTCTTTATGTATATTACAAGGAAAGGCCTGTTATAAAGAGGTATATGCTTGTTCTGTTTTGCTTTATCTTAGCATTGATGAGCAAGCCGGTGGTTGTCACCCTGCCGGTTATTATGATTCTTTTGGATTACTGGCCATTATCCAGATACGGCATCGGGATTGAATCGAGAAACGACAAATTACTTTTATGGCAGCTAAAAGAAAAAATGCCTTTCATTATTTTATCAATAATAGTTATTATTATTAATCTTTACAATCTACAAAATAAGTCTTTAATAACGATTGATACTACTTACAGAACATCTTCAGAAGAATTTTCGCTTTTATCACGAATCGCCAATGCTCCTGTCGCCTTTGTGACTTATCTGGAGAAAATATTTTGGCCTAATGATCTGGCTATTTTATATCCTTTTTCAGATACGTTTCCCTTTTGGCGGGATTTAGGTGCCGCTCTGCTGATTATTGTTATTAGCGCTGCCGTCATTGCCGTGGCGAAACGTCTACAGTATCTTTTTGTCGGATGGCTGTGGTATGCAATAACTATTCTACCGGCTATCGGGATTATTCAGGCAGGAAACGAAGCGATGGCTGATCGCTATACTTATTTGCCATCTATCGGCATAGGCATCATGCTGGCATGGGGTATACCGTTTTTGTTTTCAAGTGAAGACATCCGTAAAAAAATATTATTCCCGGCAGGAATAGCTGCTTTGGCCATCTTGGCAATTTTAACATGGCAGCAATGTGGTTACTGGAAAGACAGTGCCACTCTCTTTAGTCATACTTTGCAAGTAACGAAGGATAATCATCTGGCGCATAACAATTTCGGCCTTGCCCTTTTTGCCGAAGGAAAAACCGAGGAAGCTATTGATCATTATAACCAAGCCATCCGTCTGCAACCTAATTATGCTATAGCTTACAATAGTAGGGGGCAAATTTATGGTTACCTTGGTCAGTATCAACGTGCCATAGAGGATTTAAATAAGGCTATCCGGCTAAAGCCAAATTATAAAGATGCCTACAACAACCGGGGATTTGCTTACGGTAAACTCGGCCAGTATCAACTTGCCATAGAGAATTACGATAAAGCCATCCGTCTGCAGCCTAATAATGCCGCCGTAGCCTATAGTAATAGGGGGCTAACTTATGGTTATCTTGGTCAGTATCAACGTGCCATAGAGGATTTCGATAAGTCCATCCAGCTGCAACCGAATGCAGCCACCTACTACAACAGGGGGGTTGCTTATTTTTATCAGGGTAACAACGAACTGGGGTGCCGTGATGCGCAAAAAGCATGTGAATTTGGAATCTGCAAATTATTAGATGAGGTTATCGTTAAAGGATATTGCCGTTGATTTAATGAGAGATACTAACAGAATCATCAAGAACTGTGGACACTGGGTGCAGTAGGAAGCGCCCGAAGAGTTCAACCAGCCACTCGCCGATTTTCTTGATATAGAAAAGTCTTGAAATGCCGCTTTTCTTCATAGTTCAGGACATATGAATCAAAGATAATTATTTGCCCTGCTAATACAATCTTCAAGAGTCTTCTTTGTCCTGAGCATATCTCGAAGCTTTACTTCCATCGTAATTGTTGAATTATATCTTTTGCTAATGAGCAATTTTAGAATCGTTTTGTAATCTACAATGCCTTCACCAAGCGCAAGATGCAGATCATCCTTGACGCTTTTCCCGCCGTTATTGTCGTGCACGTGAATGTGCGCGATTCGTGGAAAATGTTCCTCAATAAAACAAAAAGATGTATTTTGTCTGGCGAGAAGCTGGGCATGTCCTATATCGAGCGTCATTCTCAGTCCGGGAATGGCTTCGAATGCCGGCGCGAAACTATCGGCGTGTTCACTTAAGTTTTCTATACAGACGGTAATGCCGAATTCATTGCCATAATTCACAATGCGGGAAAGAATTTCCAGCTTGCCGCGGATAAGTTCTACCGGCGCCCAGCGTTTGTCAATCCAGAAATGCAGAGTAGCTTTGTTGATATCGAGCTTTTTGGATATTTCCATCAGTGCTTTAATACGCGGGGCAAATTTATTCTTTAATATTTCTACATCGAAAGGATTGTCTTCATTGGGGTAATGCGCGAGAAATGTTGTACCGCAGTTATTCTTTATCTCAAGAAGCTGCGGTATCCAGACGGAAACAGCCGACGGGTCGTCAAGTGAAATTTCGATGAAAGGTAATCCCGATTTGCTGATCGTGATAGCTTCATCCAGGTTGTGTGCTCTGCCACCTATAATAATCATATAAGTTCAGTTTTGGGGAAGGGGATTTTTTTAAAGCCGCCCTTCTTTTTTTAATTTTTCCATGATTTTTTGTAATTCTGGCAGCTTCAAAGTCGCTGCTTTTTCACCTTCGAAAATCGCCTCGTTGAATTTTTCCATGTCGGTGGAACCGATATCTCTCATATTGGGACAAATGACAACGTCGGCATTTTTTATCTGGTACTCAGCGATTTTAGAATACATTATATCAACTGATTTTTTCAATGAATCAATAATTCCATCGGGAACGGTTCTCACGAGACCTCCGGAAATATCCACGGCAATGACGATATCAGCGCCGTTGCGGCGGGCGACGTCAACCGCCACGGGGCTCACCACGCCGCCGTCCACATAGGTGATTTTACCGATTTTATATGGCTGAAAAATGGCCGGAACAGAACAACTGGCACGCACAGCCATGCCGGTGTTGCCTCTGGCAAACACTATTTCTTCTCCGGTGGCGATATCGGTGGCCACGGCATAAAAAGGAATTTTGAGCTTTTCTATGGGTGTATTTTTTATATTGGCGTTAATAAAATTTTCCAGTTTATCGCCGATGATCAAGCCGCCACTCCAGATTTTCCAGTCGTAGTCAATGACATTATCCTTGTCCATTTTCAAGGCTATTCCCTGCAATTCAAAGGCGGTTTTGCCCGAAGCGTATAAACTGCCGACAATACTGCCAGCGCTTGTTCCCACGACCATGTGCACAGGAATTTTCTGCGCTTCCAAAACTTTTAGCACGCCGATATGCGCGAATCCCTTGGAACCGCCGCCTCCCAGCACAACGGCTATTTTGGCCGGTTTAACTGGGGCAGGGGAGAGTAAACTGATGAGAGAGCAGGAGCACAGCGTTAAAGTTAAAAAGGAGACTAACAGAAATGGAATCATCCTGGTGTAATTTCGCAAATCAAATTTATTTAAAATCATTTTTTTATCCTTAAAATTCAAATGTGTTTATTTTACAACTTTTTTAAGTCCTTTGTCAACTCACGAAGAATTATTCAATAAACTTAAAGTGATTTTGATATTTGTTGTTTATATTTATTAAAAGAAATGGTATAAAGTAATCGAAAATCATTCAAATTATTGATACGAAGATCATTTGAAGAAGAAACGAGCGTATCTGAAATAATTGATTCACTGTCTTAAGAAGACAGTTTTAATTAGCTTTTGTCAGAAAATATCAAAAGTCACGAGTTGATACTATGAAACCAATTGCTGAGACTAGTCAGAAGACGGATGAAAAAAAAGATTTTACACCGGAAGAATTCGCCAAGGCGAAAACTACATGCGACTTTGTCATTGAACTCATCAAAGCGATTTCCCGCAGCGGTTATTATGATGCCCACCATCCGGTTTCCCTGGAAGTAAAAAAAGGTTTATACGATGCTTTTAAAATCGCGCTGGGCGATTCCCCCGAAATCATGCTGACCTGCCATGATTATGAAGATAAAGTTGATATCCATATCAGCGGAATTCTTGATCAGCCTTTCAATATAAGAAAATTGACCCATGCGACCACTTCGGATTTATTTGTTCCCAAGCTTAATGATTATTTCGAGAGAAAAAGTCTCAATAGTTTTGTCATCAAAAAACATATAACTCCCGCGCATTTTGAATCGTTCATCGACGTTATGAGCGAGCCGATTGCCGATTCCGCGGATACCACCGTGCTTGGCGATCATCTGACCAAAGCTCTTGTCGATATGGATATAACCGAGGTAACCACAATATTCAAAAATGACATAGTGCTTTCCAGAGGAAAACTTCCCTGGCGCGTATCCATCATACTGCGTCGTCTGGCTAAAGATCTTAAAGTAGTGCCGATGTTCCGCAACGCTTCCGCTGATAAAATGAAATTGATAAAGAAGCAGATTGTGGAAGACATAATCCGCCCCCTCAATAATTATGATTTATTCAAAGACCTTATTGTTAACTGTGACATTATGGTTAACCATATCGCTCATATTATGGAAGTCGATGAACTGGAGACTCTGATTATTCATTCCCTTCCCGCACATGCTGTTATGCCGGTTACTCGTTCCGTTTTTGATGTGTATAAAAAAATCAAGACGGAGAGCAAATCGGGTGAAGATGATTCTGAATCTCAACAGAGGAGTGATTATCTGGCAAAGGTTCTAAAAATAGCCGCTCAACGGATTATTTCCGAAAAAATGCCCGATATTGTAAGTCTGTTTGAGCAATTGTATGAAAATAAAATCATTGATTTTGATTTGCTTCCGGAAGAACTACGTTTTAATAGTCAAAGTAGAAAAATAGCCGACTATATTATTTCTGAAATAGACACTTACATAGATAAGGCGATGAACGCCGATACTGAAGAGGAAATGGAAAGTCAAGTAGTAATATTCAAGAGAGTAATACCCGAATTTATAAAGATGAAAGAATGGGGTGTAATCAAGAGAATTATGGAAACGTTACACTTTTTTTCATCGCGAAATGAAGGAATATCAAATACGTCGAAATTGCTATTAAATATGCCGGATTCTGTTTTTGAAGGATTGGAAGAAGCATTTGCGGATGAATTCATTCATGCAGGTCAGGATTTGAGAAAACAAATTAATGATGTTCTAACACAAATGAGCTCAAAATGTATAGATATAGTAGATATCATATTTAATAAAGGCAAGGAACCTGATGTATTAAGAAATGCGGTAGAACTTATGTCTAGAAAAGGTGAACCTGCAAGGCAGTGGTTAATTAAAATACTTGACAACCAGAATCAGCCTTTATCTATGATAAATATTGCTTTGCTTGTGATAACAAATGTCGGTCATAGTGATGATGTAAACTTGGTTAAAAGATACGTTAAGCATGCCAATTCCAGTATTAGGGCGAAGGCTTTGGCAGCGATAGCAAAACTGGATAAAAAAGACGCCGAAAGCATGGTAATGGAAGCTTTAAACGATGGAGAAGAAAAGATAAGGAATCAAGCGGCAAGTTTGATAGAACATGAACTATCTCTTTCCGGAGAATCAATCAATAAGCTTTTATTATTTTTGAAGGAAAAACTGCACAATAAAAATCTTACCGCACATGAAGCAGGATTTATAGCCGGTCTATTAAGGGCTGTCGGTAAATTTAAAGATGGCCTTAATAAAGAATCTTTAGAAAGTGAGATTATCGGGATAGCGTCTGATTTGCTGCATGAAAGAAAAGGTCTTTTGAAATTCATTAAAAAGGAGCTCAGCAAGGAGCAAGAGGAAATTATTAGTGCCTGCGTCTCGGTTTTAGGTAAGACAGGGGGAACAAAATCAAAAGAATTTTTAAAAACATTCTTGAATAATAATAGCGCATTATCCAATGCCGCAAAAGAGGCCTTAGCGGAAATTGATAAAAATATCGTTAAAAAATGAAGAAAAATTTTTCTATTAGATATTTATCTAGTTATCATCCCGCAGAAAATTATTTTATTGTGAGACTCAAATTTCAAAAACGAAGTGAATTGAAATTTGTAAGTCGAACAATCCCGCAAAGCGGAGGGTATAATACCCCGCAGCTTGCTGCGGAATTGTTTCCAAAGCTTGCTTTGGGGTTCATACCCGTGATTCTCTTGCCGCGACAGCTTCTATTTCTATCAGAGCCCCACTTGGCAATACACTGGCTTCAATTGTTGAACGTGCCGGAGGGTCTTTGGGGAAAAAGTCGGCATATACTTCATTAACGATTGGAAAATCTTTGATGTTTTTTAAAAAGATCGTTGTTTTAATAATATTCGATAAATCCAGATCAGTTTTTTTTAATATAGCCTGAATGTTAATAAGAATTTGCCTGGTGGCATTTTTAATGTCATTAATTATTTCACCCGTCGCCGGATCAACCGGCAGTTGTCCGGAAATAAAAATCATGTCATTGGCTTCTACTGCCGCGGAATATGGCCCCGATACGGGGAATTCACTTGATGAAATAATTTTTTTCTTCATTAATCGTTTCCGCATATATTTAATATAAATATTTTTAGTTAAATTTATATTGTTTGCAACATTCTTTCTATGGAAAGTCTGGCTTTGTCCATAATATTCTCTGGCAAAGTAATTTCGTGTGATAGATTTTCAAGCGACCAGAGAACTTTTTTTAAATTAATCTTTTTCATGTCTGCACAAATTGCCGAATCTGATGCCGGATAAAAAATCTTGTCAGGATTTTCTTTTTTCAATCTGTGGATTATTCCAATTTCAGTCCCAATAATGAATTCATTTTCTTTGGAAGCCTTGATATATTTGATCATTCCTTCGGTAGAAGCTACAATGTCGGCGAAATCCGTGATTATCGGTTTGCATTCTGGATGAACTATGATTTTGGCTTTCGGATGCAAACTCTTTGCGTGCATAATGTGCTCCGGTAAAATTTCAGCATGGATTGGACAATATCCTTCCCATGTAATAAAATTACAATTTGCCATTGTGGAAACATACTGCGCCAGATATTTGTCGGGAACAAAAATAATTTCATTGTTTTTGGTGAGAATCTTTTGCGCCATTTTTAAAGCGTTGGCGGAAGTACAACAGTAATCACAAAGTGCTTTCACCGCGGCGGAGGAATTCACATAACACATTGTAACAGCGTTTGGGTGTTCGGATTGCAGAGATTTTAATCCTTCAGGATCAATCATATCGGCCATAGGGCAGCCGGCACTTTTTTCAGGCAGTAATACAGTTTTTTGCGGAGATAATATTTTTGCCGTTTCGGCCATAAAATGAACGCCGCAGAAAACTATTATATCGGCATTTGTTTTTGCTGCTTCAATGCTTAATCCGAGTGAGTCACCGACAAAATCAGCGATGTCCTGAATTTCAGGCAGTTGATAATTATGGGCAAGAATTACTCCGTTTTTTTCTTTTTTAAGTTTTTTGATTTTATCTGTTATTGCCATAATTTATTCAAGCGTAATTCATTTTGAATAATAGAAATTTCTCTTTATAGGTAGGGAGATTAAATCAGAAAGAAATCATTTGTCAAGGAATTAAGGAAAGTCCTTTTGTGAGAAATTTAGGTATTGCAAAGTATTTTATTCGGTATCATTGAAGATAAATAATTTTTCGCCAGGCGATACGTTTTTGCCTTTGTTAAAGCCGTTCCACTTCATTATCGCTTTAATCGACACATTAAAACGTTTAGCGATGATTGCTAAATTGTCCCCTTTCTTAACCGTGTAAACTATTTTTTCTTTATCTTCGCGCCATTGTCTGAGAAGATTTTCATACCTTTCATTAAAGCCCCAAGCCGCTCCCTTGGGAATCAAAATATTATATCTGCCGGAGGTTAGATAATAATTGTTTATATGAGGATTAAGGTCCTTGATTACCTTGAAATAAGTATTTGCTGCCTGGGCTATAATGTAAATGGGAACAGGGTGATTAACGGTTATTTCCACATAGTCAAACTGTATAGGTTTGTAAAAATCATCTTCTGTTAAATAAAAGCCGTATTTTTCGGGATTGGATAAAATTATCTTGGCTGCCAGAATTTTAAAAACATATCTTTGTGTTTCCTGATTCAGATAAAGTTGGTAATAACTATTAACTTTCTGCATCTGAATTTCCGTTCTCAGTCCATCCTCTCCCATATTGTAAGCGGCCGCGGCAAGTGTCCATGAACCGAAAATATTATGAAGGTCTTTTAGGTAATTAATGGCCGCTTCCGTAGAACTGAAAAAATTACGGCGTTCATCAATATCTTTGTTTATTTTCATGCCGTATTTTGAAGCAGTGCTCTCAATAAACTGCCAGAAGCCCACTGCGCCTTTACTGGAAGTTGCTAGTGGTTTCAATTGGCTTTCAATTATGACAATATATTTCAAATCATCAGGAAGAGAGTTATTCTTTAAAACTTTTTCAATATGAGGGAAATAACGATGAGAACGTTTTAGCAATAAAATAACGTCATCGCTATTATCTAGAGAGAGAAGCAATTCCCTTTCCAATCTTTCTCTTACATCCCATTCATTTAAAGGCACCAATTCGTTGCAGAATGTAAGTGGTTCTTTGATTTTAAGAGCTTTGATCAGCGCTTGTCCAGGAGATTCCCCAAAAGATTGTTGCCATCCCATTTGCGCTTCGCCGATAATGGTGCATAAATTAACCACTATAACAACTAGAATTATTTTGAATAATTGATATGAATTTTTCAAGAGGCTTTTATTCCACTATTTTTTATTTGATCTTTTACTAAGTAGAAAAGATTTTGTCAAATTTTAATGAGACTCGCTGAAAACGAATCCCGATAAATCGGGATGAAGTTTGAAGCGTAAGTCGAATTATCCCCGAAGCGGAGCGAAGGGGGATTTGAGACTCGCTGATCATGAGTCCAAAATTTTAGAAGCGTATAACCTAAAGGTCACTATAGGCGCACTGAAATTTGAAGGACGAATTATCACAGGAGCAAAGCGACGTGGGATGATTCGCTCTAAGATTTTCCGAGCACTACGTTTCGGCGCAGTGCCCCCATGGTGACCTTCAGGTTATTTAGGGTAAAAATCAAGGCTCGTTAAAGCCAGGAATGCTTATGGTTTCTTCTTGCCAACGGTTACTGTTGATGTTATAAAAAAAAATGAATAAAATATCAAAGAATAAAAACGATGTATCGTTTTTCCCCAAAGATATCAAACAAATTAAGCGTTTGGGCATTCATCTAAATACATTGGAAAAACAACTTGATTTGTACCGTCAGGGTTCAACATTTTTAAATTTAAATAGACCCTGCAAAGTTAATGACGGAATTTTATCCATCACGTCCGGGCAAAGAAAAAAGCTTATTTCTTTTTACGAAAAGAAATCTGAAAAATACAAATTGATGAAATTTGTTCCTGCATCCGGCGCCGCCAGCCGCATGTTTGCAGAATGGTTTTCGGCACTGGATAATGACGGATTTGATTCTCCCGCTCTTAATCAATCATTCTTACGCAATTTTAAAAAATATCCTTTTTACTTTCTCATCAGACAAGACAAAAGCGCATCTCAATTGATTGAGCAAAAAAATATTAAAGGTTTACTTAATTATATTTTGTCGGCTAAAGGCCTGAATTATGGCTTGATGCCCAAAGCGTTGATTCCATTTCATCTCTATCGTGAGAAAAATGCGCGTACCGCCTTAGAGGAACACCTGTTCGAAGCTGCTAAATATATTTCCAGACCAGGCGATGTTTGCAATATTCATTTCACAATTTCTCCCGAACACAAAAATAATATTTACGAAAAAATAAAAGCGGTGAAATTCCGATACGAAAATCTCGGCCAAATAAAATATAAAATATCTTTATCAGTTCAGTCACCAGCAACGAATATACTGGCTGTCGATGAAAATAATCTGCCACTAAGAGATGCCGAAGGCAAACTTATGTTCCGCCCCGGCGGTCATGGTTCTTTGTTGAGTAATTTACAAAATCTTGAAGCCGATTTTATCTTTATAAAGAATATAGATAACATTGCTACCGAACCGCTCCTGAAAAAAAATATTCCGTATAAAAGAATGATGGGCGGTTTGGCCATGCAGATACAAGAAGAGATATTTACGAGTATTCTCCAACTGAAAGATTCAAATATAAATATTTCTGACATAGAGAAAATTAAAATATTTTGCTCTAAGAAGTTGAATATTATTTTTCCCCGAAAGTTCATGAATCAATCGCGGAACGAAAAAATACAATTTCTTTTTTCTGTGTTGAATCGTCCTTTACGCATCTGCGGAGTTGTTAGAAACAAAAGAGAACCTGGAGGCGGGCCTTTCTGGGTTGAGGAAAATGACGGTACCTTGACTCTGCAAATTGTGGAAAATGCGCATGTTGATAAAAGAAAAAATGATCAGTCAATCATATGGTCAGAAGCGCAATATTTTAATCCTGTAGATATGGTTTGCTGTATAAAAAATTATCAGGGAAAGAAATTTAATCTATTTAACTATGTAAATAATAATTCATATACAATCAGCTACAAAAATGAAAAAGGCCGTAAAATAAAAGCTCTGGAGATGCCGGGTCTTTGGAATGGTAGCATGGCTTACTGGAATACCGTTTTTGTAAAACTTCCTCTTATTGTTTTTAATCCTGTAAAAGCTGTTAGCGATCTTTTACGTAAAGAACACAAAACGACCTCGTAAAAAATATATTGAGAGCGGGTTCAATGTTGTAGATTGAATCCGTGGTTTGAATTCCGGTGGTTGATGTTTTAGCTAAAGAAATAACTGGTTTAGTAAAGATGACTGAACCAGCGGAGGTTAAATAATCCATCGTTCACAATCTTCTTTTTTTGCCGCTGTGGATGTAATTGATTCTGTAAAATTATTGTGCAGACAAAGAACATTAGCTTTAAGGTCATCGGGGGCGTCGCTGTAACGAACGCACAATGCGGGGGCGATCTGTTTATCATCTTTATTTCCGTAAGGCACTAAAACAAGCGGGCCTGGGAAATTGGTCATATTTAAGATTAAATCCCTCGATATGGCCAGTCTTTTTAATGCTTCATTATCAGCATTGTTTCTGCCGACAATTATTTTACAATTGTCACTGACACGGAAGTGACGTCCATATTTAAGTAATTCATAGTCGCGAATATCCGGGTCTTTTTGATGTGAAAATAGATCGCGCAGTCGGCGTGAAAATATCGGATCAGTAAGCAGGCATCCTCCCGCCGGTGGAGAATATTTAACAATGCCGAAATCAGCCGCCAGTTGAATTTGAATTTTGCGTCCGCGTCCCTGAATGGAAAGTAATTGCGAACGGTCAATCAAATTTTCTCTTTCCGCTTTTATCGGATCAAGCGATTGAGCGCTTAAAGGGCGTAAGATATGGTCGTGATAACCTGAATTTTTAGCGACGACGTAAAGGGATTGTTTATTCTGGGACATCGGGCGCTGGCCTAAAACTTCTCCGGTAATAATGAAATCGCTTTCTGTTTCTTCCATCCTTCTGCCGGCAATTTTCAGCATTAGTGTGTGGCAATCTATGCATGGATTCATGTTTTTGCCATAGCCGTAACGGGGGGATTTAAGCATGTTCAGATGTTCTGCAGTTATATCCTGAATTTCCAGAGGCAGGTTTATTTGACTTGCAGCTTCCAGCGCTTTTTGAGCGTTGAAAAATGGAGTGGTGAAGGTCAGACAAAGAACTTCAATATTTTGCCTGCGGATTAGTTCTGCCGCCAACATGCTGTCTAATCCGCCCGAAAAGAGGGCGATTGCCTTGACCATAAATATCCTTTTTATAATTACATATTAAATCTTTTTTACCACTGTTTCCGATATTGGAGTATTCCGTTGAAAACCGATTTTTAAGAAATACGAAAAAATTTATTCATGGATTGTCTAATATTGATAAAATGATTAAGAATGAAACGTAATCTGAAGAACGGCTTCTAAAAAAGCCATGTATAATTCTTTTTATCCGAATATGAAAATTCACGGAATAATCAATATCTGGCTATCTTGGCAGACCACACCTCTTGCAGTAAACCACGTAATTCAGAATCAAAATCGAAATCAACAACATATAAATCCTGATTAATTTTAGTGCCGCTGAATTTTAAAGAATAAGGAGCCTGGTTTCTTTCCGGTCCCGAAAACGTGAAATTGTCGTAAGTAAAGGGAATATTAAGACCACTCAAAACAGTTTCCATAATATTTTTAGGGGAATCGCTATCTCTGACGAAGATCGTTTCATTCCCGGCTTGTTTTAAAGCATTGATAAATTGTTGGGAAAGAGGCTGAGAATATATAACATATTTTTTGTCTTCCTTATTAACCAGAACATCTGCTTTTATGGAGAGATTGAAACCATCTTTTCCTGTATCAAACAATTGAATATCAATGTCTTTCTCGGCGCTAAGTCCTAAATTGGAAACAAGCGCGTAAGAAAAATCTTTAGCCGATGAAGTGGGAAAAACTGGAATTGGAGGCAGGGAATAAAGTTCTTCCGGTTTCCCAACAATACCGGTCTCTTCGGAAAATTCAGTTATTATTAATCCATTTTTCTGTGCATAATTTTTTATTGATTTAGGCATTAACAAGTTGTTTTCATAAATTGGACGTAATCCTTGTACTACGGATTTGGATTGTTGTCCCGGAATAGGCTTGATAATTAACCATTCGACCATTATTTCCGCCTTTGGCCGAATACCAATTGTCAATGGTTTTTCGCTCTTAATAATGCCGTATGTTTTTGTCGTATTAAGGATTTTTTTAAGAATATTAAAAATGTCATCATCATTGTTAATTTTAACCAAACTGTAATTTTTCCAATTACTGCTGATCATTTTCTTTAAATTATTGTTGGCACGATTTTCCAAGTCAAGAAATACTGTTGTATTATCATCAAATTCAATGACCGGAATTTTGGAACAATCAATAGTGACCTGTCCCGCTTGGGGTATGGGAAAGTAATAATTGCCTGTTGTTGTTACTGTTCCATTCATCTGAGTGATCACCTGTTTCAATAAGGCAAGACGCGCTTCCGGAGGCATAATTTTCTTTTCTTTTACTTCAAGTATCTTCTCCGGTTGAACCGATGTTTCTGAAGTTGTTGCCATCTCCTGTGTGACTGGTTTGATTTCTTCAGTAGTTTTGACAAATACGGTTTTGCCCGGTAATTTTATAATTGTGCCGGCGTAAATTTTGTTAACATTTTTAATGTTTGGGTTTATGGATTTAATAGTTCGAAGCATCGAGGGAATATTGATTTCCGTGATTTTTAGTTCACTGCGAATTATTTTATATAAAGTGTCACCTATCTTTATTTTATAATTTACTCTCCCGGATGTTGAGGTTTTTGCAGTGGATACCGTCGTGTTTTCAACTTCGTTTTCTTCTTTATTTCCTTCTGGTTCGATTAATGGCTTTCCGGGGAGGATAATAGATTGTCCAACTTCAAGATTGTCAAGATCGGGTATATCCGGATTAAGTTCTCTAATAAGCTGATAGTTATTTGGTACATCTTTTTCTGTGACACCGGGAATATTTCTGATTATATTTGAAAGACTATCCCCCTCTTTAACAGTGTAAGTATATAAGTTTTTTTTCGAAATAGCAATTTTCTTAAGTTTTATCTGTGCAGTGTCTTCCTTGGCAGCTAAAGGTTGATAAACCAAGGCAATTGAAGCAAAAACAATAATCAGAAACAAAGCATACCGTTTAGACATTAGCAACTTCCCCCGGTTAAGATATTATAAAACATCAAATATATTTTTTAAATACTTCAATTATCAAGAAAAGTCAACCTCTTATATAAAAAATGGTATAAAAATTAGGACTGCAAAAATTATGAATACCGATTGATATATAATTTTGAAGAAACAGAAATGGATTGAGAACGAAGGAACTGGAATCAAATAACTTTTTTCATCGCGGCGATGGCGACTTCAATTTGATCTTCATCAGGTTCCCTGGTTGTTATTTTTTGCAGCATTAAGCCGGGCCAGCTGAGCATTTGCACGGACTTAAGGCGGGTGTATTTGCCCGTGAAACGAATAGCTTCATAGGAAATACCGGCAACAACAGGGAGAAGCAAGATTTTGTACATTACTCTGTGAAGAAAATCGGGACGTCCTAATAGAGAAAAGATAAGAATGGAAACAATCATCACAAAAAGAATAAAGCTTGTGCCGCATCTGGGATGACGAGTGGAAAATATTTTGACATTTTCAACAGTCAGTTCCTGTCCATTTTCCCATGCAAATACGGTTTTATGTTCGGCGCCGTGGTACATATAGACACGTTTCATATCTGCCATTAAGAGAGTGGCAGACAGGAAACAAAGGAATATTCCTAGACGGACACAGCCCTCCAAAATGTTTAAAAGAAGAAGATTATCGATGTAAAATTTTATCTTGGTGAAGAAAAAAGCCGGTACGACAACAAAGAAAAAAATTGCTATTAAAAAACTTATCAATAAAGAAAGATAAATTTCCCATCCTTGAGGTTTTCTTTCTTCTTCTGAAAGTGCTACGTCCGCGGAAAACATCAGAGCTTTAAATCCTACTATCATCATTTCAAACAGAGTTATTGTTCCCCTAATGAACATCCACCCAAGTATTTTGTAACGTTTGGTCAGTGGAACATACTCACGTTCCTGAAAAACAATTTGCCTGTCTGGTCTTCTTACCGCCGCGGCTATTTTATTGCCATGGCGCATCATCACGCCTTCGATAATAGCTTGTCCGCCGGCTATATCTTCATTTTTATGTTCAGATGACATATGTGTTTATTTTACTCTTATTAAATTTTTGCTTTTGTTTATATTATTTAAAGAATAGTGTCAAACAGTGATTTTTAAATTCGTTGTTGCAAGAAAAACCTTCAATGATATAATGCCTCAAATTTAAAAAATAATATTTAGGTGATTCCGATGAATTCAACAGATTTATTTATAAAAGAATATCAAGAACGGTTTGAAAAGAAAATAAGAGAGAATGAAATCGCCGCGCTGGAACACTGGAAAGCTCAACTGGACAAAGTTATCGCTATGAGGCCTGAAGGAGTTGCTTCGATACAATTGCAGATAACGAAAATATCCGAGATGATGGCCAATAGAATAAAAACATTGAAAAAGGAATAAAATGGACAGTATCGCTAATTTTTTGTTTGAAGTAGGAATGCTCAGTAGAACGCCACGCAGTGGCTATCAATTCCTGGGCAGTGGCAAGGAATCTGTGGCTGAGCACGTTTTGCGCACGGTATTTGTGGGTTATACTCTGTGCAAAATGGACGAATCACTCGATGAATTACGCGTGCTGAAAATGTGTGTTCTTCACGATTTACCGGAAGCGCGCACGGGTGACATGAATTATGTTAATAAAAAATACGTTAACGTTGATGAGGGAAAAGCGGTTTTGGAATTAACGGAAAGTCTTTTTTTTGGCAATGATATTAAAGAAGCCATAGAAGAATTTAATCGCAAGGAGACAAGGGAATCATTGATCGCGCGAGATGCAGATCAAATAGCTCTTATTTTACAGCTAAAAGAATGCGGTGATTTAGGGAATAAATATTCGGATGAATGGATAAGTTTTGCTCTACAGAGGTTATGTACGGAAAACGGGAAAAAACTTTCCGAAAGAATTATAAATACTGATTCCTCACAATGGTGGTTCAAAGAAAAAGGGCCATGGTGGATCAACGGAAGCAAAAGCTAAACTTTTTAGCTGTTGTGAAAATTGAATGATTAATAAAAAATATCTTTTATTTTTCTTTTTTATTCTAATAATAAATCTTTTTTCGTGTTTTGGCGAACTTGGTAACACGGTAATATTGACACCGGACAAGTTCAGGCATGTTTATGAAGCAAAAGAAAAGATAATTCTCAGAGCAATTGCTAATGTTTTCAGAGAAAAAAATATAGGCTCTAATGTCGTAATAGATAATAAGAATAATTATGTTGATTCAGATTATGTAATTTCAGGCAATTGGAGAACAAAAGCCAATGCTCATGTCAAAAAGCTCAACTGGAAAGAATGTGAGGTAATCCTTTCAGTGATATCGGAAAAGAATACTGAAAATGGTTGGGAAATGCGTCGGCTTTTGCAGGAAGAACAGTATGACACTTTCTTCAGTGTGATAGATCTAAAAATTTATGAAGAGATGTCTAAAGTGGATTAACAAAAAAATCTTAAAGGAGGAGATATGACAGCCAATAATAAAGTATCGGCTATGCTGGAAGAGTTTAAAAACTTTGCTTTGAAGGGTAATGTCGTTGATCTGGCCATCGGTGTTATTATCGGAGCGGCATTCGGCAAAATTGTTGATTCCTTGGTTAAACATATCATTATGCCTTTTCTCGGTGTTATAATACCCGGGGAACAAGGTTATCTTGCCTGGAAATGGGTTATAAGAGGAAAGGAAATTCCTTTCGGATTGTTTATCGGAGAGATTGTTAACTTCTTAATTGTTGCCCTGGCACTGTACATTTTTATTGTCAAGTTTCTCGGGATGATAATGAAAAATAAACAGGAAGAAGCAGTCGCACCGCCACCACTGACTAAGGATCAGGAATTACTTACCGAGATAAAAGAGTTATTGAGGAAATAGTGAGTTCCAAATTTCAGAAGTGTAGCGTACTGGAATTTGTAGAACGAACTATCCCCTGAGCGAAGCGAATGGGGATAATGAGCACGTTAAGGTTTTCTAGGAGTGAAGCGACGCGGGATTATCCCGCCAAAGGCGAAGGGTGCATCTTATTTTAAAGAATATAAGTCCGAACAATTATAAGTTGATAGTTGCTCGGACTTAATTTTTTCATTAATCGGATAAGAATTCGGCCTATTTACTGGACTGACTCTC
>Ga0182021_10004054_pt1 | contig 17176 bp, 2 predicted proteins | sample 612E3MmetaG_FD_120493 | JGI IMG/M metagenome (GOLD analysis project Ga0182021, IMG submission 120493) | Permafrost microbial communities from Stordalen Mire, Sweden - 612E3M metaG (Illumina Assembly) | ecosystem: Environmental > Terrestrial > Soil > Wetlands > Permafrost | place: Sweden...
CAAAAGCCGGCGTAATGCGCCTTGAAGGCGCGACCGCGGGCTACGTGGCCATTCAAACCACCGCCAACGTTACCGCCCCTTGGACAATGACCTTGCCGGCAACCGCGGGAACTGCCGGGCAGATTCTCCAGACCGATGGCAGCGGAACCATGACCTGGACCGCCAACAACGCGACCGGCATGACCAATCCAATGACGCACGCCGGCGATATCATCTATGCTTCCGCCGACGGGAATCCGGCAACTCCAACGGCATTGGCGAAAGGCAATAACGGCCAGTGCTTGCTGTTATCCGGCGGGGTGCCAACCTGGGGATCCTGCGGGGGAGCGTCGGACACCGCTTTGTCAGCGATCACCGCGGCCACGACCTCGCCGTCGGCAATTGATAGTTTAAACAATGTCCTGACCTGGAACTGGTCCACCCTTAACACCGGAACCGCTCTGACCGAAAACTTCAACGGCCTGACCAGCGGCACTGCTTATAACATTGCTTCTTCTTCCACCGGCATTACCACTGCTGGCTCAAATATCGGTTCCCTCCTTAATGTAGCAACCTCGGGCGCCATTACCAATTTCTCCGGCAATCTCGTCAATATCTCAATGGCCGGCGCGACCAACACCAACAACACCGGTGCCTTGCTGAATATTGTCGACCAGGGTGCCACAAACGAACAGACCCAGCTTTTGGCCATGAGATCGTTCAGTACTAACGAGGCCAATACCTTAATGTCACTGACCAGCGCATCTACCGGTGCGGTTAGCAATGGTTTGGCCCGCTTTAACTTCGGTGGCGCCCACACTGGCAATGGCTTCCAGATCGATGACGCGACCGTTACCGGCAGAGCGATGCAGATCAATGTTAACAGTCTGACCGCCGGACAGGGCCTGGCGATATACAGTAGTAGCGTTGGCCTCACTCAAGCAGGGCCGGGTGTTGCTTCTCTTCTTGGTGTTACTGCAGGTGGCGCGAACACCGGGTTCATTGGCAGCCTTGTCCATTTTGGTTTGAGTGATACGACGGGCAACGCTGGTAATACCGGTAACGTGCTTAACATATGGGATAATGGTGTTGCCAATCAGACCAAGCTTCTGACTCTGAACTCGAGCAGTACCGCCGATACTGCCAGCCTAATGTCGCTGACCAGCGCGACGACCGGCGCTATCAGCAACGGCATCGTTCGTTTCAATTTTAACGCCGCCCACACCAACAACGGTTTCCAGATCGACGACGCGACTGCCACCGGTAACGCAATGCAGATCAATGCCAACTCCCTGAGCACAGGGAAAGCCCTGGCAATCGTTGATACCGGAGCAGGGTTGACCGTTAACGGTTCCAATCCGTATTACGGTTCTCTCTTCGATGTGCAAGCCACCGGTGCCCCCACTTCGTTCACCGGCTATCTGGCCAGTGTCCAAATGACTAACACCTCGGGCTCCTCGATGAATACCGGCAGTTTGCTGAATATTTACGACGCGGGCGCCGCCAACAGGACCACGCTTTTAAATATAAAGTCGGCCAGCACCGACGAGCGCAATCCCACAATGTCGCTGACCAGCGCGAATGCCGGCTATGTCAGCAACGGTATTGCCCGCTTTAACTTCACCGGCGCGCACACCGGCAACGGATTACAGATCGATGACGCGGCGACCCAGACCGGCACCGCGATGGCGATCGGGGTTAACGGTCTGACCACGGGAAGAATCCTTTCGATCATCGATAGCGGTACCGCGCTTACCGCGGCGACTGGCAGCGCCGGTTCCCTCCTTAACGTGAACTCAACCGGCTACATCACCGGGTTCACCGGTAATCTTGCCAGTATCCAAATGAGCAATGCGTCGAACGCGGGCAACACCGGCAGTTTGCTGTACATTGCCGACAGCGGTGGTGTTAACCTGACCAAGCTGCTAACCATGAGCTCGAGCAGTACCACCAACACCAATGCTTTGATGTCGCTGACCAGCGCGACGACCGCCGCCATCAGCAATGGCATCGTTCGTTTCAACTTCAACGCGGCGCACACCGCCAATGGCTTCGAGATCGATGACCTGACGCAGACCGGCAAGGTTATGCAGGTCAACGCCTCGGCATTGACCACCGGTAACGCGGTAAACATTACTGCCAATACCCTAACCACCGGCCAGGCATTGCTCGTTTCTCACACCACCAGCTCGGTCATTGCCGACACCGGCTCGCTGGTAAGGATAACCTCCACTATGAACGATACCGGTGGCGCGACCAACGGCGTGTTGCTGGACCTTTCTTCCACCAGTTCCACGGCTGGCACGCAGTTTTTGCAAAAGTACTCGGCGTTAACCACCGGCATCGGGCAAAAGATCCAGACCGATGTCCTGACCACCGGCACGGCACTATTTATTACCCGTGCCGTGGGCACAGCCATTGCCAGTGGCGGCTCGCTGGAAAGGATATCGTCCGCGGCAATCGATACCGGTTCCACCAACGGCGTTTTGCTCGATCTTAATTCCACTGCATCCACTGCCGGCACGCAGTTTATGCAAACCTATTCGGCGTTAACCACCGGCATCGGGCAATCGATCGCTACCAATGCCCTGACCACGGGCCAGGCATTTGTCATTTCCCACACCGGCGGCATCATGACCAGCGGCGGTTCCCTGGCCAGGATATCATCCGCGACTGCCGATTCCGGCAGCACCAACGGCGTGTTGCTTGACCTGGCCAGCACCGGTTCGCTCTCCGGCACACAATTCTTGCAAACCTATTCGGCGCTGACCACCGGCATCGGGCAATCGATCGTGGCCAACGCCCTGACCACCGGCAAGGCATTATACATTTCCCACAGCGCTGGTTCGGCTATTCTCGACACCGGCTCGCTTCTTAAAGTGTCATCGGCGGGAGTTGACACCGGCGGCGCGACCAACGGCGTGCTGCTTGACCTGTCCAACACCGGTTCGACCGCGGGCACGCAGTTTTTACAGACCTACCCGGCGCTGACCAGCGGCATCGGCCAATCGATTGTGGCCAACGCCCTGCTCACGGGCACGGCATTTATCATTCCCCACACCACCTCGGTAATTGCCAGCGGCGGCTCCCTGGCAAGGATATCATCCACTTCAAACGATACCGGTACCGGCAACGGCGTGTTGCTGGACCTGTCTAGCGCCAACTCCACTGCCGGCACGCAGTTTTTGCAAACCTACGGGGCGTTGACCACCGGCATCGGTCAATCGATCGTGGCCAATAGCCTGACCAATGGTTACGGCCTTTCGATCGCCTCGTCTTCGACCAACATCAACACCGGCGCCCTGGCGTATTTTAGCTCCACCGGTGCCATCACCAACTCCGGCGGTTCGGTCCTTAACGTAACCTCCACCGGCGTGAATACCGCCGGTTACCTGGCGACCTTTATCGGCAACAACGTGACGTCGGGAGGAATAATGAATATCAATGCCAATGGGTTAAGCTCGGGTAATGCCGTAAACATTGCTTCGACTTCCACGGCCGCGGCCAGCAATACCCAGACGCTGTTGAATATCGCGCTTTCGGGAGCCAACGGCACGTCCAGCCAGACCACCTACGGCGCGCAGATTTCCAACATTCACACGGGAACCAGTGCGGTTGATGTCGGCCTGCTTGTTTCGGCCAACGGCGCTGCCGCAACCAACTATGGTTTATTGGTTACCAACGGCAACGTGGGCATCGGCAACACTGCTCCTGGAGCGTTATTGGATTTGGGGCTGGCGGGGACAAAAGCCGGCGTAATGCGCCTTGAAGGCGCGACCGCGGGCTATGTCGGCCTCCAGGCAATCGCTAACGTTACTTCGCCCTGGACCATGACCTTGCCCGCGACGCCGGGAACTAACGGGCAGATCCTTCAGACCGATGGTAGCGGGACCATGACCTGGACCGCCAACAACGCGACCGGCATGACCAATCCGATGACAGCTGCCGGCGATATCATCTATGCTTCGGCCGGCGGCAGTCCGGCCACCCCGGCGGCACTGCCCAAAGGTAGTAACGGCCAGTGCTTGCTGTTATCCGGCGGTCTGCCTGCCTGGGGATCTTGTGGCGGCGCATCAGCCACCGCGCTTTCGGCCATCACCGCGGCCACGACCTCGCCGGCCGCCATTGACAGTGGTTCCAATGCCCTGATCTGGAATTGGGGTTCCCTTAGCACTCAGACCGCGATGACCCAAAACTTCAACGGCCTGACCAGTGGCACTGCTTTTAAGATCACTACCTCAAGCTCCAATATTAGCACTGCCGGCGCGAATGTTGGCTCTCTCCTTGACATAACTACTACAGCCGCTATACCATCTTCGTTCACCGGCAATCTCGTCAATATCTCAGAGAACGGCACAGGGGGGACTACTAACACCAGTAACTTGCTAAATATTAACGATGCAAGTACCAACGACTCGGCTAAGCTCCTGACCATGAACTCAAGCAGTGCGCAAAATACTGCCAGCATAATGTCGCTGACCAGCGCGACTACCGGCAACGCCAGCAACGGTATCGCCCGATTTAACTTCACCGGCGCGCACACCGGCAATGGCTTCCAGATTGATGACGCAACCGTTACCGGCACCGCGATGAAGATCAATGTCAACAGCTTGGGCAATGGAATAGGCGGCTTGTCGATCGTCGATACCGGTACCGCGCTTACTGGTAACGGTGCTGGCCCGTATTACGGTTCCCTTCTCAATATTCATACCTCTGGCGCCATCACCACGTTCAATGGTCGTCTCGCAAGTATCCAAATGCTTGATGCCGTGGGCAACTCGAATAACACCGGTATCTTGCTCAACATTAACGACGCGGGCGCCGCCAACAAGACTCAGCTTTTGACTATGAGTTCGAGTAGTACCACCGCTACCAATGCTTTGATGTCGCTGACCAGCGCGTCAGCCGGCGCCGCGGCCACCGGTTTGGCGTATTTCAACTTCACTGGCGCCCACACTGGCAACGGTTTCCAACTTGTTGACGCGACCCAAGGCGGCACCGCGATGCAGATCAATGCCAACTCCTTGACCACGGGGAAAGCCCTGGCGATCGCCGATACCGGCACTGCACTTTCTAACGCCTTATCAAATACCGGTTCCCTTCTTGATTTAAATACCTCCGGCGCCATCACCGGGTTTACCGGTAATCTTGCCAGTATCCAAATGAGCGGCGCGTCAGCGGCGGGCAACACCGGCAGTTTGCTCTACATTAACGACGCCGGCGCCGCCAACATGACAAAGATTTTGACCATGAATTCGAGCAGTACCACCAATACCTCCGCTCTCATGTCTTTGACCAGCGCGTCTGCCGGCTCCGCCGCCTTCGGTCTGGCCCGTTTCAACTTTACCGGTGCTAACACCGGTAACGGTTTACAACTTGATGACGCGACCCTCACCGGCAGCGCCATGCAGATCAATGTCAACAGTCTGACATCGGGAAAAGGCCTGTCGGTCACTGATACTGGCCTGGGGCTTACCGCAGCCGGTTCCAGCCTCGGCTCCCTCCTTAACGTAAATACCTCTGGCAACACCACCGGGTTTACCGGCAGTCTCGTCAATATCTCAATGGCCGGCATGCTCACCAGCGGTCCCACCGGCAGCTTGCTGAACATTGCCGACACCAGTACTGGCACAATGACCAAGCTCCTGACCATGAACTCGAGCAGCACTTCCAATACCACCAGCATAATGTCGCTGACCAGCGCGTCTGCCGGCGCGGTTGCCAATGGCTTGGCGCGCTTTAACTTCACCGGCGCCGCGCGCACCGGCAACGCCATCCAGATCGATGATGTGACACAGACCGGCAATGTTATGACGATCAACTCTACTGCCTTGACCACTGGTTATGCCGAGAACATCAATGTTGCCGGCGCGGCTGTCCTTCAAACCGGCGGCGGTTTGAAGATCACCGGTCCGACCAGCACGGCGATCATGACTAATACCACCGGCTTGCTCAACGTTACCACCACCGGTAATATCGCCAATACGAAAACCGGTGAGGTTTCCGGAACCTTGTTCCAATTGAATGGCAACGGTATTGTTGCCGCTGCACTGGCATCGATTTCCGATACGACGGCAATGACTGGCAATGGTAGATTACTTGACCTGACCGCTAACGCCGCCACTACTGCAAGCGGCTTGCTTACCATGAATGCCACCGGTTTGACCACCGGTTATGCCCAGAGTATCAATGTTACCGGCACCGCGATAACCAGTGGCGGGGGATTAAAGATCAATGGTCCGAGCGGCGGGGCAACTATGAACAATACCACCGGCTTGCTTAATGTCACCACGTCCAGCGCGATTACCAATTCTCTCACGGGTGCTGCCTCCGGCACTTTGTTCCAATTAAATGGGAACGGTATTCTTACCGCGACGCTGGGTTCGATCTCCGATACTTCAATGATAACTACGACCGGCAAATTGCTGGACCTGACCGCCAACAGCGCTACGACTCCCACCGGTTTGCTCACCATGAACGCCCAAGGATTGACCACCGGTTATGCCCAGCAGATCAACGTTAATGGTTCGAACGTATTGACCACCGGTGGCGCTTTGCAAATTGTCGGCCCGACCGGCGCCGCGGTCATGACTGGCGGCACCGGGTTGCTTAACATTTCTTCAACTGGCGCGCTGGCGAACGCGACTACGGGCGTTGGTTCCGGAAGCTTGCTTCAGGTGAGCGGTACCGGCAACATTACTTCGACCCTTGCTTCCATCTCTGAAAACGGGACAGTGATGACCACGACCGGCAAACTGCTTGACCTGACCGCCAATGGCGCCACTACGGTTACCGGGTTGTTGACCATGAATGCTACTGGTTTAACCACTGGTTATGACGCTAACTTTACCAACGGGGCCACGCTGTCTACTGGCGGCGCCTTCAACCTTACCGGCGGTTCGTATCTTCACACCGGCGCCGAAACCGGCAGTCTGTTAAATATTGCCGTGACCGATGCATCTTCGAATGCCGCCGGCGCGGCAGTGACCAACGGAATTTATTTGAACCCGATATTCAACACCACGGCCAGTGCCGGGCCTAAGACCCTAAGCGGTATCAATGTTACTCCGACCCTCACCGCTTGCGGCACGACTGGCGGCACTTGCACTCTTAATGACCTGGTTTTGGCCGCGCCCGCACTGACTCAATCGACGACCAATACGATGAATATATATGGTCTGAATCTTTCGACGGCGGGTGCCCTGGTCCAGCAGACCGCGGCGGGAACGATAAATTGGTATGGTGCCAATATCCAGATGCCCAGCATTACCCAGACCTCGGGTACGGTAAAATCAGTAGGTTTGAATATCACTGGCGGCACGGTTACCTCCGGGACCAGTTACGCGTTGACCACTGACGTTAATGCCGGCAACGTCGGTATTGGCACTCTTACGCCAGGGTCGCTCCTGACCGTGGCGCAACCGAATACTACGGTGGCGGGAGCGGCCGGCACCACTCTTTCCGCGCAGGCTAACAATGCATTCACGCTGACCGACAGCACTCAAACTACGATTACCGCTCTCAACGGTTTGCAACTTAACCTTGGAGTTCCGACGATCAACCAAAACGGCGGCGCGGTTACTGTAACAACTGCTTCGACGCTTTATGTGGCAACGCCCGCGGCCGGGACATCAGTTACGATCACCAATAACCGGCCGATAGATACTGCGGCCGGTGCTTATCTGACTTCCGGCGGCGTCTGGACGAGCAATGCTTCGTGGGCAAGATTGAAGGAAAACATCAACCCGGTGTCTGTATCAAATATTTACGATTGGATGCGCACGGATTATCAACCGGTGACTTACCGCTACAAGGCTGATTCGCCCGGAACTTATGATGAAGTTGGGTTTATCTGGGACCAAATTTTGTCGACAGGTCCTGTCGGGCAAGAGTTTTTCAATTTGGTTTCCGCCGATGCGCAGGGATCCGTGAGCACCAAATCTTCCGAAGGAATGTTGTTTGCCTTGACGCACGAAGCCGCCACCAGGATATATGATCTAAGCGGGAAGGTCGATGGCCTTTCTCTGGAACTTAACGAGGCCGGCTTGATAAATTCCACTTCAACCGCCACTTCTACGGCTGACTTTGTCGAAAATCATCCGGGATTCGTGGAAACTATCCGCCAGATTTTGGCCAAGCTTGGCGTGTCGATCCAGAACGGCATTGCCAGCATCCAGTCGGTGGTGACGCAAAACCTTAAGATCGGCAGCGCGCAAAATCCCAGCGGATTTACAATCTATGACCAGGTCACCAAGCAACCGTATTGCGTTGGCATCGCCAACGGCGAATTTATAAAAACAGCGGGTGATTGTGCCAGCGCAGTTCCTGGAACTTCAGCTACTTCGACCGTGCCCACGGTCCAAGCCGCGCCCGTGCCTGCCCCGGTGGTGGCCCCGGTATTGCCGCCGTCGATGATATCGTTGACCGAATTACCGGTAGCTTCGGTCGCGCCGGTTTCGGGATCTGACGGCGGAACGACAACCGCGGCCGCGGCATCCGCTCCGGTAACCACAACCGCGACAACAACCACGACCGACACTCAGCCATCCACTGATCTAACTGCCGCCTCCAGATCTTCCGCCGCCCCGGCAACCATCGCAACGCCAACCCAGACAGTAACTCCGGCCACAACCGATAGCGCATTGGCTCCAACCGCTCCGGCAACGCCCGCCGTTTCCGCTGCCACACCTGATTCCACCACCACGTCTGCCGCGACAACTCAACCCGCGACCGATTCAAGCGCAACGAATTAAAAGCCCGCAGGAGTCGGAAACCTGCGGACTCTGCCGGCAAAATACAATCAATCAAATTTTATGCCTATCAGAAAAGAACAATTTATTAATGATGAAATTTATCATGTTACTATCCGCGGCGTCGACGGACGGCTTATTTTTATGGACGAGGACGATCACTGGCGGGGGATATTCTCGCTCTACGAATTTAATACGACGGAGTGTGTAACTATAAGAAGACAAAGAGAGAAAAGGAAAAAATTTAAAGCAATGCTTAAAGTTCGCAGGTTTCCGACTCCTGCGGAGCTTGAGAGCAAGATGCAGGAAGATTTGAGGGATCCGTTGGTGGAAATCTTGGCGGTCGTATTCATGCCGAATCATATCCATTTGCTTTTGCGGCAATTAAAACCGAACGGGATTAGTGTTTTTATGCAAAAATTAGGCTCCGGTTATACGAACTATTTCAATAGCAAACATCAAAGAAAAGGACATTTGTTTCAGGGCGCGTTTCAAGCAAGCCGCATCAGCGGCGACGAGTATTTGAAAATTGTGTTTGTGTATATCCATACTAACCCAATTTCAATTATTGAGCCGGGCTGGAAAGAAAAGGGCATAAAAAATCCGGCCGCCGTGACTAAATTTTTAGAAGAATACCGCTGGGCAAGTTATCCAGATTATTTGGGAAAGAAAAACTTTCCCTCAATAACAAAAAGGGATTTTATGACGAAAGTTTTTGGCGGCCAGGAAAAAATCAAAGAATTCGTTGATGCGTGGATCAATTATAAGCATGATATTATGGATGATAAACCACAATAAACTCGCAGGTTTCCGACTCCTGCGGGTTGCGAGTTCGCAGGAGTCGGAAACCTGCGGGCTGAGAGCCGGTGGGCTGTAGCTGGAGGGAGGGGAGGTTAGGTGAGGGTAGAGATTGTATTTATGAAAAGCAAATTTTTTACACATTGCAGGCATTGTTCCATTCTGATCATTTTGACCGGGGTGTTGATTTTGGGCGCGGCGGCGGTTTTGTTATGTTGGCGGGGAATTTCGGGCCGGCCCATTCGGATCGCTACGCTTTTTTCGGGTCGGCCGGCGATGGTGGCGGGGAATAACAAAAAAACAGAAGAACCAAAGATCGCGGCGCCGATAGGGATAGATAAAAAAGTATTCGGGTCAGGGGAGGATCCGCAATTTAACGTCGGGGAATTGTCGGCGCCAAAAAAGATCGAAGTTGCGTTAGCAAACGTGGCCTCCGCGGTGGGAAAAAAAGATACAAAAGAAATTACAGAGACCGGAGCAGTGTTGATTGCGCCGGATGGCAAGAAAAATACTGATGCGGTGAGCGTGCGGGGCGGGGAAGTAAAGATCGATCATACGAAAGTTGCGAATTTCCGGCCCGGGGTATACCGGGTGGAAGTTGATAGCGTGCAGAACGGGGAAAAAGTAACGCAGGAAAAAGAGTTTGCCTGGGGCGTGCTGACGGCGAACACCGACAAATCAATTTATCTGCCCGGGGACAGCGCGTATATCCAGATGGCGGCGCTGGATGACAACGGGCACACGCTCTGCGGCGCAGATTTGAAATTGGAGATCATTGATCCGCAGGGATATACGGCAACACAAGAAATAAAACGCTAGGAAACCTGCAGTCCGGAATCCGTTACCGACAAACCGGATTATTTTGTGCATTATGAAATCGCAAATTCGGGCCAGGGAAAATACACGATCCGACTGACAAATAACCAGAATGGTTTTGTCGCGGAAAATTATTTTGAGGTGCGCGACAGCGTGCCGTTTGCGGTGCAAAGATCGGGAGCCACGCGCATTAATCCGTTTGCCGCGGATTACACGATGAGTTTTAACATCAAAGCCAACCAGGATTTTTCGGGAACCATCACCGAAACGGTGCCCAAGGATTTCGAAATTACCAAAGCGGGAAACGCAAATATTACCAACAACGATTCAGGCCAACAGATAAACTGGAATGTTAATTTGACCAGCGGCCAGCAAATAACTTTAAAGTATACCTACAAGGCGCCGCAAATTAGTCCGCAATTATTCTTGCTCGGTCCTCTGCAATTTAACCAGAACAACGCGGTGATCTTTGCCGAAACCCATCAATGGCAGATCGCGTCGGACGCTTCCTGCGTATGGACTGGCACATCCAGCACAGCTTGGGCAACCAATGGTAATTGGTCAACCTGCAGTGGTTCGGGAAATGCGGGTCCGCCGGCCAGTGGCGACAGCGTCAGCATCGGGTCAACCACAAACCAGCCGAGTATCACGACCGCGGTCACTATCGCGAGCTTAACGCTGGCTAGCGACACGCTGACGCTGAACACGGGCGCCTCTCTAACGGTCAGCGGCAACATAACCTTGAACAGCGGTACTTTCAATTCCAATGGTTTTGCAGTTTCAATGTCGGGTGATTACGTCAACAATGGCGGGCAGTTTACCGCGGGCAGTTCGGCGATTACTATAGCCGGCACGGCGACGCAAAGCATTGCCGGATTTAGCACCACCGGGTTGGTAACGATGACTAAGACCGCGGGGACGGCAACCTTGCAAGGCAATATGAGTTGTGTCGGCATCACCATTAACGGCAACGGCGGCACGCTTAATTTAGGAACAGGATTGTCTCATGCCACCAGTGCCGCAGTTACTCTGACCAACGGGACACTTAACGGCGGTTCCAGTACTTTGACCGTCACTAGCGGCAACTGGATCAACAATATCGGCGCGGCTTACTTTGCGTACTCATCGAGTACTGTGGTTTTTAATGATCAAGCCAACGCGCAGTCGGTCACTGGAAGTTTTTATACTAATTTTTATAATATTACGGTTGATAAAGCCAGCCAGACTTTATCAGTGGGTGGTACGTTTACTTCTGCCGGAACTTTGACCGTGACCAGCGGCACTTTTAGCACGGGTAGTCTTTCATATTTCGCTAACGTGATCCTGAATGGCGGGTCATATACACCCGGCGGTTATATAACTATCACCGGTGATTGGACTAACAATGGTTGTACGTTCACCCCAGGGAACAACACTATCACTTTCAACGGGACCGGAGACCAAAATATTAATGGCAGCGCGGCCAGCAGTTTTTACGCATTAACAGTAAATAAAGCCAGCGGTATTTTACATGTCGGGACTTCGGTTTTGAATTTAACCTATGGTTCCGGCGGCAATGCGTTTACATTGACCGCCGGAACCTTTGACGCGGGATCAGCAACGATCAATGTAACGGGTGGCAGATGGTATGTCGCGACCGGTACGACATTTACCGTCGGAACAAGCACGGTCAATTTTACCAGCACAACCGATGATCAATACTTGATAGGTGGCGCGGCTACATATTCATTTTTCAATCTGGGTATTAATAAAAGCGGAAAAACATTTTATCCCTGCAATATTACACCTACCACTTTGAATGTTAATGGAAGTCTGACTTTGACCGCCGGCACTTTTTCGCCCAACGGACTGACGACATTAACCGTGACCGGTACCACCACCATTAGTAACGGCAGCTTTAACGCGCCGGCAACTACCAATCTTGCCAGTTTGGTTTTGAACGGCGGAGCTTATATTGCCAACACCAACACCAATGTTACCGGTGACTGGACTGTGGCAACGGGTGCCACGTTCGCGCCGGGTAGCAACACCGTCACCTTTACCAGCACCAGTGCGGACCAGAACATCAATGGCACCGCGGCATCCCAAACTTTCTACAACCTTACGGTCAACAAAACCGGTTATACGCTGCATGTGGCGAGCGCTACCACGACGCTTACCATCAGCCATACAATGACCATTAGCGCCGGTACCTTTGACGCGGGCACGGCCGCGACCATCAATATGACCGGCGGCGACTGGACCAACAATGGCGGGACGTTCACGCCGGGTTCGGGTACTGTGGTGTTCAACTATGCGGGCGCGAATCAGAATGTCAATGGCACGGCGACGACTCAGACATTCAACAACATAACTACGGACAAAACCAGTAAAACGCTTAGCGTTAACACTGTTACCACGCTTAATATCAATGGTAATCTTACGTTGGCCTCGGGCTCTTTTACCATGGGGACAACTATTAACATCGCTGGCAATTGGACCAACAACGGCGTGGGTATTGGTTGTCCCTCATGCGTTGCGGTTTTCAACAGTACAACCGCTGACCAATACATCAACGGAAGCCAGGCATCTCAAAGTATTCCAAATATCACAGTCAACAAATCCGGAAAAACTTTATATATAGGCGGCAGTACTACCACGCTTAGCATTAGCAATACAATGACCTTGACCGCCGGAACTTTTGATGCCGGTACAGCCGCGACCATCAATATGACCGGCGGTTTGGCAGGTGGCGGGTGGACAAACAATGGCGGAACGTTTATTCCGGGCTCAAGTACCATGGTTTTCAATGGCACCAGCTACGACCAAAATATAAATGGTACTGCGGGCACGCAGACATTCAACGCGATCACAGTTGCCAAAAACTCAAAATCGCTGATCGTCGGCGGCAACACCACCACATTGAACATTGGAGGATTGTTTACTTTAACCTCGGGCACATTTAACGCCGGTACGGCCACTACCATTAATAAAACCGCCGGCGACTGGACCGTTGCCAGCGGCGCCACGTTTACTCCGGGTTCAAGCACCGTTGTCTTTAATAATACCAGTGGCGCCCAGGCGATCAACGGTACCATTTCATCCCAGACATTCAATGGCATTACCGTCAACAAACCCGGCCTGGCGCTTACGGTTGGCGGCAGTACGACCAATCTCTCTCTCAATGGCGCTTTTACCTTGACCAGCGGTATTTTCACCGCGCCGGTGAATATGACCGCGGGGTCGGTTACCAATAACGGAACGCTGACCGCGGGCAATAGCAGTTTTACGGTCAACGGTACCGTTATACTGAACGGCGGCACCTTTGCTCTGACTGGCGTTGGTATTTCCGTTGCCGGCGACTGGACCAACAACGGCGGCACGTTCACGCCCAATGGATATGCAGTTACGTTCAATGGCACCGGGGACCAAAACATTAACGGGACTGCCAATGTCCAAAATTTTTACATACTTACGGTCAATAAAGCCAGTGGGACTTTGTATCTCGGCAATTCCTTGACGCTGAATCTCAGCGGTATGAGTCTTTCTAATTCATTTACCTTGACGGCCGGTACGTTCAATGCCGGCACCAATACAACCATTAATATGACTTCCGGCAATTGGAGCGAGGCAAGCGGGACAACTGTTGTTCCGGGTTCGAGCACTGTGGTGTTTAATGATACCAGTTACTCGCAGACGATCACCGGCACCGCCGGCACGCAAACGTTCAACAACATTACCGTCAATAAATCCAGCCAAACACTTTCGACGGCCGGGAGTTTGACCACATTAACATTGAATGGCACATTGACGATGACCAGCGGTGTTTTTACCGCGCCAGCGACAGTCAATGTGGTTAATGTTGTCTTGAACGGCGGCATATATGTTACGGGGACCACTGCCAATGTTTCCGGCAATTGGACCAATAATGGCGGCGTGGTTGGCGGGTCGGCAGGCAATTTGGTCGGAAATACAAATAACAACGGATGTTCTGGCCCAAGCACGGATACGGTTTACATGGCAAGATTTCAAGCATCCTCAACCGGAACATTGAAAAATCTCCAAGTTTTGTATAGCGGCGGCACTGGGAAAAAATACAAAATGGCAATATATTCCGATTCTGGCGCGTCTCCGGGCGCGTTGCTTGCCGCTTCCGGAGATATGGTTGCAACAAGCAGTATGCCCCCGGCTACGATACCTGATGTTGCAATTACCAGCGGTACCTACTATTGGATCGCTATCGCCGTTGAAGGTAATTGGTGTATTCAAAATTATAACTCGGGCGGCACTGTTAAAAGTGACAGCACCATAACATTATACGGTTATAATTTTCCGAATCCGGCGGGCACCATTTCGGGTAGCGGCAGCCAGCAACTCGATCTTGTTGGCTACGGCGTAACTCCACCAACGGGTACGGTTATATTCAACAGCACGACCGCGGACCAGAATATCAACGGCAGCGCCGCGAGCCAAACTTTCAACAGCATTACAGTTAATAAAAGCGGCTACGCCCTTAATGTCAACGGCAGTACCACCGCGCTGACTTTGAGCGGCACATTGACAATGACCGCCGGCAATTTTACCGCGCCGTCGACAATGACCGCGGCGGCGATCACGGTCAATAGCGGCACCTTGACCGCGGGCAGCTCCTTGACCAGCAGCGGAACCATTACATTGGCGGGCGGCACCTTGGCCGCCGGTACCAATATCTATGCCAACGGCGATTGGACCAACAACGGCGGCACGTTCACGCCGGGCAGCGGCACGGTTGCGTTTGGCGCGAGCGGCGGCCAGAATATCAACGGCAGCGCGGCAACCCACACATTCAACAATTTGACATTGTCCGGTTCGGGCAACAAGACATTTGCCGCGCCCGCGGCAGTCGGGGGGACCTTGTCTATAAGCGGCACGGCAAAAGCCGCTCTGTCGGCAGGCGATACTACTTCTTCGGCGAACGTGATACTTCTTAGCGGAGTAAACGAGCCTTCCGGGACCTGGGGATCTACCAGTTCTTCGGCCACCAACAAAAACGATACTTACTTTGCGGCTTCCACCGGTTATGTGACAATCGGCACCGGATGCAGCGCGGGCAATTGGCAAGGCGCAACCAGTGCCGATTGGAATGATGCGACCAACTGGTGCGCCGGCGTGCCGACCGCGACCACTGATGTCGTCATTAATTCAGGCGGCAATCAACCGACCATTGGTTCCGCGGGCGGAACAAGCCGCAATCTTACGATCAACAGCGGCGCCAGCTTAACCGTATCCGGAGCTTACACCTTAACCATCAACGGCAATTTTACCAACAACAGCGGCACATTCACGCCGGGCAGCGCGGCGATCGTTATCGCGGGCACGGCCGCGCAGAGCATTGCCGGGTTTACCACCACCGGCACGGTGTCAATGACAAAGACGGGCGGCACCGCGACCTTACAAGGCAATGTGAACGGCGCGGGCCTGACCATCAATGGCAGCGGCGGCACGCTGAATCTGGGCAGCGGTTTGACGCACACATTCACCGGCGATGTTACGCTCACCGCCGGCACGCTCAACGGCGGCTCCAGCACGCTCAACGAGAATAATGTCAGCGCCACCGCCTGGGGCGGGACCGGATCGAATTTCACCTGCGGCAGCAGCACGGTGAATTTTGGCGCGGCGGGAAACCAAACCCTTTCGGCATCCGCGACGACATTCAACAACCTCACGTTTTCCAACAGCGGCACAAAAACTTTCGGGTCCGCGACCACGATCAATGCCAATATGGTGATCGCCGCCAGCGTAGTTGTCAACCTGGGAACTTACACTTCCGCCACGCTCACGCTCAACCTTGACGGAGGTAACCAGGCGACCGGTTCTTGGGGTAGTACCGCGTCCAGCGCGACGTATAAGAACAACACTTACTTTGGAAACGCCGCCACTGGTATTGTGAACGTCAGTAACGGATGCACCAGCGGCACGTGGGTAGGCGCCAGCGGTACCGATTGGAATGTGTCGGCGAACTGGTGCGGTGAACTGGTGCCGACCGCGGCCACCGATGTTATTATCTCGTCGGGCGGCAACCAGCCCAGTATCGGCTCTGCGGGCGGATTCTGCCACAATATCACGATCGGCAGCGGTGCCACCTTAACCTTCTCCGGCGCCTACAATCTGATCGTCACCGGCGACTTGACCAACAACGGCGGCACGTTCACGCCGAGCGCGGGCACCATCACTTTCAACAACACCACTGGCGCGCAGGCGATCACCGGCACCGCCGGCACGCAAACATTCAACAACATTACCATTAACAAATCCGGCCAGACGCTTTCCGTGAGCGGCAGTACGACCACATTGACCTTAAACGGCATGCTGACGCTGACCAGCGGCACTTTTGCCCCGCCGGCGACCACCAACCTGGCCAGTGCGGTTTTGAACGGCGGCACCTATACGGCCGGGACCAATACCAATGTTTCCGGGGACTGGACCGTAAACACCGAAGCGACATTCACGCCGGGAGCCAACACGGTTACTTTCAACAGCACCACTGCGGACCAGAATATTAACGGTACCGCAAGCAATAAGACATTCAATAACTTCACGGTCAACAAATCCGGCTACAGTTTGAAAGTTGGCGGGAACACCTCCAGCTTGACCGTCAGCAATAATTTGGCGATCAGTGCCGGGTCGTTCGTCGATGGCGGAGCGCAGATCATCGGCAATGCCAGCGGCACGTTTACTATGGCGGCGGGGACAAACCTTTGTTTGGGAGGCTCCAGCTGCACGGTATCGTCATCAACCGCCACAAGATACCCGACTTTGTTTACCAACGGGCACACTACGCAGGATGCCGCGTCAACCATCACTTATTTGTCCAG
>Ga0182021_10004055_pt1 | contig 17176 bp, 15 predicted proteins | sample 612E3MmetaG_FD_120493 | JGI IMG/M metagenome (GOLD analysis project Ga0182021, IMG submission 120493) | Permafrost microbial communities from Stordalen Mire, Sweden - 612E3M metaG (Illumina Assembly) | ecosystem: Environmental > Terrestrial > Soil > Wetlands > Permafrost | place: Sweden...
CGCCATCGCGCGTATGTTGAACCAATCGCTCAATAGTTTCTTTATCCATCAATTCAGGAAGAGGAATTCCAGAAACTGAAGAATAACGAGGCAAGAGCACCATGGAATCCCCATGACTGCCGAGAACAAATGTGCTAATGTCTTCAACGGAAACATTGAGTTCCATGGAAATAAACTTACGAAAGCGAGATGAATCCAGAATACCTGCCATACCAATCACTCTGTTCCGCTCAAAACCGCTCGTCTTGAGTGCAACATATGTCATAACATCAAGCGGATTGGAGACTACAATAATGATAGAATTGGGAGAAACTTTTACTGCTTGTTCTGTGCAAGTTCTAATAATTTGAGCATTTGTCGTTTGCAGATCATCACGGCTCATTCCGGGTTTTCGTGCAATTCCAGCCGTAATAAAAATAATATCAGAATTTTCGGTTTGTTCGTAGGAATTGGTTCCTATGACTTTTGTATCAGAACCTTGGATAGGAGCGGAGGCGCTCATATCCAAACCCTTACCTTGCGGCATTCCTTCGATCACATCCACAAGGACAACTTCATTGGCAAGTTCCTGATCAACAATGCGTTCAGCTATTGTTGACCCAACGTTGCCCGCGCCAATTACGGTTATTTTCATAAAAACCTCCGATGTTGAATAAAAATGATAACGGCTGGTACAACTATGATTTCATAAAGAGAGTTCCCCGTTGCAGTATGGAAATGAGAATAAAGATTTTAGCCAAAAAAAAGCCTCCAGTAGGAGGCTTCTTCCATCAAATGATGTATTCTGCGTTATGCCGGCTGTACGATGCTTATGCGCTGTTTCGTTTTACCGAAGCGTTCGAATTTTACAACACCTGTAGCAAGTGCAAAAAGTGTATCATCGCTGCCAATACCAACATTGATGCCGGGATGAAATTTCGTTCCTCGCTGCCGTACGAGAATATTCCCTGCGAGTACGAGTTGACCACCGAAGCGTTTCACTCCGAGGCGTTGAGCATTACTATCGCGGCCATTTTTAGAACTTCCACCGCCTTTTTTATGAGCCATACAACCTCTCCTGTTTAAGCAAGATTTGTTATTTCAATTTCCGTGTACTGCTGGCGATGCCCGTTCCGGACTCTATAGCCTTTTCTTTTTTTCTTCTTAAGCACGATCACCGTCTCATCTTTGACATGCCGTAATACTTTTGCCTCGACAAAGGCTCCTCGAATGTATGGACTGCCTACACTAGCCTTCTTCTCATCGCCAGTCAAGAGCACTTTATTAAACTTTAATGTTGAACCGACTTCTGATGATATTTTCGGTACAAATACTTTATCTGAAGGCGATACCTTCACTTGTGTTCCGGCAATTTCTACGACTGCGTACATTGTTTTCCTCAATGACTATAATCATTTATGTATTAACATGTTAAGTTACGGGAAAAATGTCAGAGAGTCAACGAATTTTCCAGCAAAAAGCAAATATTCAAGAAATATCTCACTTGGAAGGGTCGGGAATACGAAATCCGCATCAATTTTTCCGGTTCTCGCAAATTCTATCATTCATTGTCTGATATCAACTTTTTTTCAAGAACTTGCCGTACTGGATCAAGGGGCATTTTCATTCCTGTCCAGAGTTGAAATGATGCAGCGCCTTGATGTATGAACATTCCAAGTCCATCGATAGTTTTTGCACCAATAGTTTGAGCTTCGCCCAGAAGGCGAGTTTTCAATGGACGATAGATAAGATCAAAGACAATATGATGATTTGAGAGCCAGTGTCGATCGGGAATAGGGCAGTCATCAATGTGGGGAAACATTCCAACCGTGGTTGCATTAACAATGAGTGTGGAGTTCTTGATCGCAGTATTAAGTGCCGCGTCAGCACAATGGACAACATTGAATTGGACACTGCTGTTACCAATACTTTTAATAATCGCGTGAGCTTGTTCTGGGAATAAAACTGAAAAAGTAATCCCCTTTGGTTTGATATTATGAGCTAACACGTTTGCCACGGAACGAGCTGCTCCCCCTGAGCCCATAATGGTACATTCTTGTCCTTCGATATTTGCTCGATAAGGATGGAGTGATTGTTCAACACCAATAATGTCTGTATTATATCCAATTAATTTATTATTACGATTCACGACAGTGTTCACAGCACCGACTGCTTGTGCTTCTGAGACGACTTCATCTATGAGCGGGATAATTGCTTCTTTATGTGGAACGGTCACGTTGAACCCGCCAAACATCTTTTCTCTAAAACGCTCTATATGTTGTTGTAAAGAAGCCGGCTCGATATCAAGTGCTTCATAGTGGCAATCCAATCGGAGCAATTGAAATGCTGTATTGTGCATCAAAGGGGAAAGAGAATGTCCGATGGGATGACCAATAACTGCAAAGTGCTTCATTGTTGTTTGTCCTGAATGGATTGAAACACAAAAACTATAGAAATCAGTTGAGACGCGGAAAGGATGCTACTGTCTCCTAAAGAGATGCTCAAACGACCGATCAGTAGAAAGATTGGGGAATAATTGAGTAAATTCTTTTTTCAATTCGGGAGCCAGATTGAAAGCAACGAAAAATTCGTTTGATGCTTCTTCCTTTAAATCCAGATATATTAATACTTTTCCGCGGCTAAAATATGCTGGTGCAAATTTTGGATCAAGTTTTGTGCATTCTCGTAAAGCTGCTAATGCCTCGGGATATATTCCTTTCTCACCTAAAGTATCACCAAGGTCGAACCAAATCTCGGAGTCCTTGGGATCCAAAGCGACAACTTTCCGGTAACACTCGATACATTCGTCGATTTTTCCAAGATTGTAAAGAGCATCTCCGCAGGCATACCAATATTCAGCGTACTCTGGATGAATATCCATTGCTTTCTTGTATGCACTATATGCTTGCTCGGTGTGGCCCATTGCATCATAACAGCATCCAATACCGAAAAAGGATTCATGATGTTGGCTGTCAATCTCGATAGCAGTTGAATAACAGGAAAGTGCCTCATGGAAATCGCTCAATTCTTCGTAGGCATTTCCGAGATTATGCAGGGCTGCGACATCCTTTGGTTCATAGATCAATGTTGTTTTAAAGCAATGAATTGCATCCTGGAGCCGGCCTAGATTTGCATAGGCATTGCCCATGTTAAACCAAGCTGCAGAAAAGTCTTCTTTAATTGCAAGAGAATATTCATAGCTTTCGATAGCTTTTGTAAATTGCCCGACTCTGTTATGCACGATTCCTTTGTTATACCATGCATTATAATTATATGGGTCGCGGTTGAGGTGCTCATCGTAGCAACGAATGGATTCAGCAGGTTTATCAAGGTAATCGTAACAATAACCAAGTTCATACCAAGCATCGATATGTTCCGGGTCAATCTGAAGAACGTGATGAAATATAGATTCAGCCTCTACAAAACGCTCAAGTTTTTCAAGCGTTATTCCTTTATGCAGCAAGGCATCTTCGTGGGATGAATCGAGTTCGAGAGCCCTATCGAATGATGCCATCGATTCTGTAATTCGATTCAGATTGTCCAGTGTAATACCTCTATTGATGTACGCTTCAGGATCCATAGGGTTGAGACCCAAAGCCTTATCGAAACAATCGAGTGCTTCATTATACCGAAAGAGGTTGTTGAGAATCATTCCCTTCCGTTGCCATGCTTCTGCATTAAATGGTTCAAACGAGAGAAGCCGATCGGCATATGTTAATGCCTCCTCAAATTTCTCATGCTCAAAATAGAATTGGATAATTTCTTCCAACGCCTCTGGACTATTAATGTCTTTACCGCCATTTCGCAGTGACTCGCGGAATCGTCGTACATCATCCTCCGAGCGTTTATTTGGCTTTGGACCATTATTGTCATCATTATAACGATTAAGATCTGGCACCGCTTACTCCATTTGTTACTACACCCTCTTCCAATAAAAGAAATAAACGAGTGGAAGTCAAGGAATGCAAAATGCTCTTTTATTCGACGTTTTTATTTGATTTTAGCGGTGAGTTGGAGTATATTACTCCCTTGCTGGAACTGAATGATTGCTGAAAATCTCAAAAACCTGCGAAAACGCATCGAACAGACTTGTCAAAAGTGTGGGCGTCGGTCAGAGGATGTCCAGCTTATTGCAGTATCTAAGACATTTCCAGTAGAGGTTGTTCAGGAAGCCTTTAATGCCGGACAAATAGATTTCGGTGAGAATTACGTACAGGAATTGCAGGGAAAACGTCAGGTATTGGTAAAGTGTCCGCTTCACTGGCATTTCATCGGTCATCTGCAATCAAACAAAGCAAAATACATTGCTGAGTATATACATCTCATTCACTCGGTTGATGACATAAGTCTTGGCAAGGAAATCAGTAAGAGGGCTGAACGGTTCGGACGCGTTCAGGATGTATTGGTGGAAGTTCACACAACAGACGAAGCGACAAAATATGGTGTTCCTCCAAGGAAAACAGTCACGCTGTTAAAGGAATTATCTCAGCTTCAATATCTTCGGGTTTGCGGATTGATGACGATGGGACCTTTTTCGGATGATCCCAATGATTCTCAGCAATCATTTCGACAATTGGCGGAGTTGAAAAGAGAGATTGTATCTGAGGGAATTGAGAATATTCGCATGGATCACTTGTCGATGGGTATGACGCACGACTTTGAAGTTGCAATAGAAGAAGGCTCTACAATTGTTCGGATTGGAACGGCAATATTTGGCAGGCGCGTAAAGAACGTGAATTGAAAGGGACGACCATGAAGGTTACACCGCTGGAAATTAAACGTCAAGAATTTAAAAAAACAATGAGGGGATATGATACCATTGAGGTAGAGACATTCTTAGAAATGGTGTCCAATGAGCTGGAGGATTTAATTCACGAAAACAGAGAGCAGAAGGATAAAATTATTGAGTTGGAAACGCAGCTTTCCGACTATAAGAACATTGAGCGATCGCTCCAGCAGACATTTATGCAGGCACAGGAAACGAGTGGCAAATCCATTGAGAACTCAAAACGCGAAGCCGAAATCATTGTGAAAGAAGCGGAAGTGAAGGCATCGCAAATCGTGGAAAAAGCTCGTCTCGATTTTGCCCATGTGAAGGAAGAAATCTCGCAGCTCAAAGCGCGAAAAGAAAGTGTTCTGAGTAAATTGAAAGTACTGCTTTCATCCGAATTAAATTTAATACGTGCTCTTGATATCGATGAAGATGGAAATAAAAAGGATTCGTCCAAAGGGTCAGGGAAGGAACGTCTGGAAATAGATGAAATTTTGAAAAGACTCTAGAGGCCAAATACTTTCAAAGTAATGATTCGATTCTATATCCAGATCACAAAAACAAACCAAAATGGTTGAACTACGACAAAAGATTAACGAAGCAATAAAGTTTATCCGAACCAAGACGGATATGAAACCCAGGATCGGAATTATTCTTGGCACAGGTCTTGGCGGATTGGTGAAGGAGATCAAGAAGGAAATCGTGATCGATTATGGAAAAATTCCGCATTTTCCTGTATCAACGGTCGAATCGCATCATGGCAAATTGATTTTTGGATTACTCTCCGATTAAAAAATTGTAGCGATGCAGGGACGATTTCATATGTATGAGGGATATGATCTGAAGCAAGTTACATTTCCCGTTCGGGTTATGAAGTTTCTCGGTGTGGAAAGCCTTCTCATATCTAATGCTGCTGGCGCACTGAACTCCCTTTTTCAGAAGGGCGATGTAATGATTATGAGTGATCATATTAATTTGCTTGGGGACAATCCGTTAATCGGCCCGAACGATGACGGGCTGGGCCCGCGTTTTCCGGATATGTCGGAGGCATACAGCAAAGAACTTATTGCCCTTGCCGAGCAAGCTGCTCTTGATTTGAAGATTCAAGTACAAAAAGGTGTGTATGTAGCAATGCCTGGGCCGAATCTGGAGACCAGGGCTGAGTACCGTTTCTTACGGACAATTGGAGCGGATGCAGTCGGTATGTCCACGGTACCGGAAGATATCGTAGCAGTGCATATGGGAATGAAGGTTCTAGGTTTTTCCATCCTCACAGATGAATGCTTTCCAGACGCATTAAAGCCGGCGCTGTTGGAAGAAATTCTTAAAGTTGCTATGAAAGCCGAACCAAAAATGACAGCGATTATGAAGGAAGTTGTGAAGAGAATGAAGAATTGATCCTTACCAAATTGCTAAATCGCACATTCACTCAATCGTAAATAAAAAGATGTTTAAACAATTAACCGATAAACTGAATTATTACGCGCTTGAATCTGAAATCCTAAAATCTTGGGAAACGAACGGTATTTTCAAGAAGAGTATCTCAACGCGCGAAGGAAAGCCGGAATTTACTTTCTATGAAGGTCCGCCAACAGCAAACGGCCGACCTGGTATTCACCATGTCATGGCGAGAACATTGAAGGATATTATTTGCCGTTACAAGACGATGCAGGGTTTTCAAGTACAGCGAAAGGCCGGATGGGACACGCACGGTTTACCTGTCGAGATTGAAGTTGAGAAATCGCTCGGCTTTAAATATAAAGACGACATCGTTGCATACGGAATAGCGAAATTTAATGAAGAATGTAAAAAATCGGTTTGGAAGTACAAAGTTGAATGGGAAGAATTGACTCGTATGATGGGTTATTGGGTCGATCTCCAGCACCCGTATGTTACTTTCGACAATAATTATATTGAATCCATTTGGTGGGCGCTAAAGCAGTACTTTGATAAAGGGCTCATCTATAAAGGGTACAAAATTCAACCATATTGTCCGCGGTGTGAAACGCCATTGTCATCGCATGAGGTATCTCTTGGGTATAAAGACGTCAAAGACCCATCGATCTATATTAAACTGAAAGTCAAAGGGGAAGAGAATACATACCTCCTTGTATGGACGACGACACCATGGACATTAATTTCAAACGTTGCCATTGCTGTTCATCCGGATGTCGACTATGTGAAAGTGGAACATAAGGGTGAAAAGTACATTCTTGCAAAAGCGCGTCTTTCCGTACTGGGCGATGAACATGTGATTCTCGAAGAGTTTAAAGGCACCGCACTTGCCGGAAGAGAATACGAACGGATGTTTTCGTACCATCCGGTAAAAGAAAAAGGATGGTATGTTGTGCTTGCCGATTTTGTCACGACTGAAGATGGCTCCGGCATTGTCCATATGGCTCCAGCGTATGGCGAAGACGATTATCAAGTCGGACGAAAGTATGGATTACCCACAATTCATCCTGTGAACAAATCGGGAGCGTTCAATTCTGAAGTAACAGATTTTGCCGGAATGTTTGTGAAGGATGCCGATCTCGAAATCATTCAGAATCTTCGTCATCGTAATATTCTTTACAAGAAAGAACAATATCTTCACAGTTATCCGCATTGCTGGCGCTGTTCATCACCGCTGTTGTACTATGCGCGTGAGTCATGGTACCTCCGTACAACGGATTATGCCAAACGGATGATGGAGCTGAATAAACAAATTAACTGGATTCCGCCGGAAGTCGGCGCCGGTCGTTTCGGCAACTGGCTTGAGGATAATAAAGATTGGGCAATTTCGAGAGACCGTTTCTGGGGAACGCCGCTGCCTGTTTGGCTTTGCGAGAAGTGTGGCAAACAAAAATGTATCGGCAGTGTTGAAGAATTCCGGAAAGGCAAGAATGTGCCGGAACCGCTTGACCTTCATAAACCGTATGTCGATGGTGTCACATTTGCATGTGATTGCGGCAGCACCATGACCCGTACACCCGAACTGATTGATGTGTGGTTCGATTCCGGTTCGATGCCGTTTGCGCAATGGCATTATCCATTTGAGAACAAAGAAATATTCGAGAAAGCATATCCTGCTGATTTTATTTCAGAAGGGATTGACCAAACGCGCGGATGGTTTTATACATTACATTCTATCGGAACGTTTTTATTCGATAAACCGGCTTATAAAAATGTACTTGTCAACGAACTTATTCTCGATAAGAGCGGCCAGAAAATGTCGAAGTCGAAGGGGAATACGGTTGACCCATTTACGTTGATGAAGAAGTATGGTGCCGATTCCGTGCGTTGGTATTTAGTCTCGCAAAGTCCGGTGTGGAGGACGACATTGTTTGATGAAGAAGGTATCGGTGAAGTGCGGCGAAAATTCTTCAGCACACTCACAAACACATATTCCTTCTTCGCTCTCTATGCCAACGTTGATCGATACGACAACACTGAATCCAAAATTCCAATCAGCGAACGACAAGAGATTGATCAATGGATTTTATCGGAATTGAACACATTGCTCAAAACATATCTTCAGTCGCTCGATGGATACGATGTGACACGGGCTGCACGTGCCGTGAGTGACTTCACAATCGACCAACTTTCTAATTGGTACGTCCGCCGTAATCGCCGTCGTTATTGGAAGAGCGAGCCTGGAAAAGACAAAACCGCGGCGTACCAAACGCTTTATGAATGTTTATTAACGATCAGCAAATTGATAGCTCCTTTTGCGCCGTTCCTGGCTGATGAGATATACCAAAACCTCGCCGCAGGAAATAAATCGATGTTGGAGTCTGTTCATCTGGAAGAAATACCAAAAGCAGATGAAAACCTCATTAATCCGGAGCTTGAGCATCGGATGGAGTATGCAATCAAAATCGTCGGGTTGGTACGCGCGATGCGGATGAAGTCAAATTTAAAAGTACGCCAACCATTGCAGAAGATTATCTTACCAGTCAAATCCGAAGCAGACCGGCACGAAATTGAACAGATGGAAGATGTTATCCTTGAAGAAATCAATGTCAAACAAATCGAATACATTACCGATGAATCTGCACTCATCAAGAAAAAATCTAAACCGAATTTTAAGACTCTGGGACCAAAGTTTGGCAAATCGGTTCAGCCGATTGCTGCACGTCTGCGAGATCTGACATCCGAAGAAATAAGTACGTTGCAATCGCAAGGTAGATTGATGTTGAATGTCGGTGGAACAGAATACACCGTCGATACATCCGATGTGGAAATTTTGCATGAAGATATTCAAGGTTGGATGGTAGAAACGGACGGACAAATCACTGTAGCACTCGATACGGCTCTCACCGATGAACTCATCGACGAAGGGCTCGCACGCGAGTTTGTGAATCGGGTTCAAAATCTGCGAAAAGATGCTGGCTTTAAAGTTACCGATAGAATTCGCATTGCGCACGCTTCGTCAGAACGATTGACAAAAGCATTAGTGCGGATGGTGCGGTATGTTCAGCAAGAGACGTTAGCAGTCGAGTTACGACCTCTCTCGCAGGCAGATGCTTTGAAACAAGGCGCAAAAACCGAAGATATCAATGGTGAACCGAGCGCAATTGCAGTTGAGAAAAATTAGTATATATTGATGCAATTATATCGTAGGAGAATTATGGCAAAGAAGAAAGTTGCAAAGAAGTCCCCGGTAAAAAAGACGGTCAAGCGTACAGCATCGAAACCAAAAATCGATAAAAAGAAACTAAAGACGAAAACCACTGCTCCAAAGATCATATCCAAAAAAGGATACGGCAAAAGGGATCTTGAACATTTCAAGACTATCATCATGGAGAAAAGAAAAGAAATTCTTGAAGAACTGGAATCTTTGAAATCAACAATGATGGACGTAACGACGGGACAATACGAAATTGAGAATTCGACATACTCTTCACACATGGAACAAGGCACAGATGCAATGGAACGCGAAAAGACATTCCTTTTTGCATCGCGCGAAGGGAAATTTCTCAATTATCTTGACGATGCATTGAAACGAATTGAAAATGGAACTTATGGATTTTGCACTGAATGCGGCACTCTCATGGATAAAGAGCGGCTCGAAGCAGTGCCCCATGCTCATCAATGCATCGATTGCAAAACAAAAATGGGCGGAAGTAAAATCGTATAACGATGGGTTAGGAGTTTGTGTCTTGCGGTATGACGTAGCCGCTGAATTGATACTATACTAAATCACCAATCGAAAATTTTCAATTTCTCATTTCCATGAATTGAGGCCTTATTGCGCGTTCTTTTTGTTACTCTCGGTATTGTCCTTCTTGATCAAATTACTAAACTGCTCGTAAAAGGGTTTTCCCTTCCTCTGCTCGATTTTTATCACCAAGGAATGCAGCTTGGGCAAAGTATCCCGGTGATCGGTGATTTCCTTCGTTTCACATTTGTCGAAAATCCCGGAATGGCATTTGGAATAGAAATTGGCGGACGGTTATTTCTTACGATCTTCTCTTTGATCGCGAGTATTGGAATTTTCTACTATATCTATCGAATTCGGAATGACGTATTCATTGTTCGCTTTACGCTCGCAATGATTCTTGGCGGAGCGATCGGCAATCTCATTGACCGAAGCTTCTATGGTGTTATCTTTGGAGAAGCGCCGTTGTTCTTTGGGAAAGTTGTCGATTTTATCGATATGGATTTCTTCCGTATCAATTTTCTTGGAATTCATATGGACCGCTTTGCTGTATTTAATGTGGCGGATGCTTCAGTTTCTGTGGGTATCGTTCTGATGCTTCTCTTTCACAAAAAATTTACAGATGTAGACAAACCTGCTGTTATGACTGCAGAGGAAGCAAAAACTTTTCCTGACCAAAATTCTGCCCAGGATAACCTGAGTGGACCAAAAAGTGACCTGCAGAGTTCTTCGGTGAATCCATTATAAGTACACATGCCATGTCTTCACATCCATCCTCTGATGGACCTATAGAAGAACGAGAACACGCCCGCATGGTCGTTCCCGCTGGTGAACATCGCAAACGCATCGATGTTTACCTCACACATCATATAGAAAACGCAACACGCAATAAAGTTCAGCAGGCTATCGAAGCAGGCATGGTGCTGGTGAATGGTAAGATTATCAGGTCCAGTTACCAGCTTAATCCTCACGATATTGTCGACATGACATTTCCGCGCTCTCCGCGCCCTGATGCATTAGCAGAAAATATCCCTCTCGACATTGTGTATGAAGATGGAGATTTGTTGGTGGTGAATAAGCCTGCCGGAATGGTAACGCATCCGGCATATACTCATTATACAGGCACACTCGTTAATGCACTCCTGTTTCATTGCAATCATCTTTCGAAAATGAACACAGAAATGCGGCCCGGCATAGTACACCGGCTTGATAAAGATACGACGGGTTTGATGGTGGTCGCAAAGACCGATGCGGTGCATGCATTTCTCGCAAAACAGTTTTCAAAGCGTACGATCGACCGTGAATATTGGGCTGTGGTCTGGGGGCGATTCAAGTCACCGAAAGGAACTATCGATGCAAATCTTGGACGAAGCAAGCGTGATCGAAAAAAAGTTGCGGTAACAGAAGATGGAAAATCTGCAATTACGGAATACGAGGTGATGAAAGAGTACGAATTCCTTTCGCTTGTTCGACTCCATCTGAAGACCGGCCGCACGCACCAGATTCGTGTGCATCTGGCGCACATCGGCCATCCGGTCTTCGGAGATCCTACCTACAACGGGCGCAGTAATACATGGAATGGTTTAGAAGGGAAGAAGGCTCAACAAGCCGGAAAATTACTGAAGTTGATCTCACGCCAAGCGTTGCACGCAAAAACCATCGGTTTTATTCATCCTGCGACAAAAGAATTTGTTAAATTCGATTCTGAATTACCGGAGGATATGCAAAGCGTTCTCAAAAAAATCCAGTGAGATTTCTGTCATGGATAATCAAGCTGATCTGGTTGGGATCAAAAATTGTTTTTACTTTTTTTATTCAAAATAAAACGGGGTTAATTATTCTTTGCTCCTTGATTAATCCAGTTACGAAGTAATGCGATGTCGCTCGTGCTGAGAGCCCCACCCTGTGGCATCCTTGTTCCACAAGTCGATCCTGCAACTTTCCGATACAGTACGCTGTTGGCTGCATCATTGGGAAGAACACGTTTCAAGGACGTACAGCTTGATTGTGCAGTGACATTAACGAGATTGTTATAACTAACCCCTGCAGTCACTGTCAATCCTCCACTGCCGCCATGACAACCAGTGCATTGGTTATTAAAGATTGGTTGGATCTGGTTCGAGAATGAAACGAGGGGAAGGGCTCCAAGAATGGAAATCATAATCTCCAGACTATCAGCAGTTGGAATTTTACTATCAGCTACGACCGTGTTTGTACTTCCTGTGTCGATGCCGGAGATTGTAAGAATTGACGAAGCAAGCGACACACTCGCTTTTGAGGTATCAGGCTGTCTCTTAATAGAATAAGGTGATATACCTCCTGATAATGTAATTTGCTCAGAAGATCCTTTTACAATAGATATGTTCGTATTGCTTGCGGAAAATCCCGACGGTGGAGGAATTTCTGTCCCTATGTCTTTGCAGCTATAGATGACAACAATAATAACTGTAACGATAAGACTGATGCAAAAAATTTGTTTGGAATTCATAAGCACTCCGCTCTGCTAAAGGAAGAGGTGCATAAGAAAGTCAAATTCGTTTTGTCGGATATCCCCTGGTGTATTAGCAAGTATTCGATACATTGGGCTTACTTCAACACCTGGAAGTGGAAAAAATTCTGCTCCAATACTGTACCTCGATGCGCTTCCCGTTTTATAATCCATGTCTGGATCATAGAAGTCATACATAAATTTTAGATCTAAGCCATCCAGAATTAAATAATTTATTTCAATGTAGGAAATAAATTCATTGGTCCCTAGGTTTGACTTGTCTTTCTTTATATCCAATTCAGTTTGGATCGTCACGTCTTTATAACTCGCTCCGGCGAATCCGCCGAACATTGTCAGAGTGCCGAATAAACCGTTATTATACCATGCAGACCCGCCGAGGGAACAATTTATTTTATCAATCCTGAAGAGAGCTTCTGCCCTTGTCGTAACGAGCCTAATCCAGCCGTTGGAGGGATCGCTGCCATCTTCACCATTATACACACCCGCGTTCCACGTTAAAGATGCCGGCGAAATTCCTACTTCAATACCCGTATCTTCTCTGCGATAAAGGGGAAAAACGGTTTTTGATCTGATAAAAGCTGTATGATCATCAATTCTTGTCCCGTATGCAGGTGTAAACCTCCCTACTTTCACATATCCATTTGCCGGAAGAATCTGAGCGATACCGAATATTTCAAAATCATGGAAGAGTGTTTTTGTCACAGAAAGAAGGACATTGTTTGCAATTCGTGCACTGATATAAATATCTCCCTGCATTTGATTAAATGAGGTATAATCCCGTTGTTGCTGATAGACGAATAATGTTCGCATGTCTGTACCGATACTGACAAAGTCGTTTAGTCGTGTTGTAAAGTTGTTCATCGTCGAGTCGTTAGCCCATGCCCGAACGGGAAGGGTCTCCCGCCCATACATGGCAGCTCCGTAGTAATTGCGCATGCCGCCGCCATTGGGATCGATATGGCAGTTTTGGCATTTAAGATTTGCTGACGAGGAAAATCGCGGAAGTGCAAATCCGGTTGCTGCAACCAAAAAGCAGAAGAGGAAGGGAAATATGGTCTGGGAATATTTCATGATAATTCAACCTTTCAGGAGAATGGTTTTCGCAATGATTGCAACAAGATATTAGATGTATTTTACGAAAGCAAGCAAAACTCGGCCTTTCCCTAACCGGATGGACGATACTATCACGAGAGGAACGTATATTCTTCATCATTTGTTCAGTAAAGAGAAAGAAAACAATAAAGGAGATCTACAGTATGTACAAACTATTTTTTGGTCTTTCCATGATAACCGCCAGTATGCTGTTGGTGTTCGTGAGCGGGTGCAAAAACAATTCATCTAGTCCGACCGCACCGTCGTACGGAAATTCATCTACTACTAATACAATATCGATGTCGGGAAATGCATTTAGTCCGTCATCACTTACTGTTCCGGTGCATACGACGATTACATGGAACAATAATTCCGGTGCCGCCCACACATCCACAAGTGATACAGGAGTATGGGATACAGGGAACATTCCCGTTGGCAGCAGTAAACAAACAACCTTCGATGCAGCTGGGACATATCATTATCATTGTGCGTATCATTCATATATGACCGGCGTTATTTATGTCCAATAACACACAGAGATGGGTGGGGGAATGGGGCCTAAATATATCATTGTATATGAACTCATTGAATCTGTTTTTTTATGTGCATAAAAAGAAAAGATTTACGAGTATATAGAGAGAAATAACGAAATGCTGTTTAACGCCGATGCGGACTTCGGAACCATGTTAGACGGTACTATTGAAATGGATAAACTTTTCAATCCATTAAAAATATAAAATGTCTGTCCCAGGAACTATTTTCTAAACCTACCGCTATTGTTACGGATCATTCTTACAGGTCTTTTTTATAGCACCTTCTTCTTTTGTGCTGCCGATGTTCGTAATATTTCCATTGTGCCTGGATTTTTACATTTGCTTCCAATTCTCTGTTTGTCTCAACTTTTGAAATATTATTTTTAATAAATACTTTATTCGTTTCGTGTATAAGAATGGCGTTGATTCCTTTATTTTGCATATCGGGACGCACGGCTGTAAGATACAAATCCGCGCGCTTCTGATGTTTCATAGCCGAGAGCAGGTAGAGAAACCCGAATGGAAACAGGCGTCCCTTGCATTTTTGTAATGCTTCGGATAAAGAAGGCATAGCAATTCCAAAAGCAACAATGTGATTCTGAGCGTCCAGCACGACCGGTACGTACTCGGGAAGAATGAATCCAAAGTACTGCTTCACATACAGATTTATTTGTTTCTCCGACAATTCAACAAAGCCATAGAGGTCCTTATAGGCATCATTCAGAACGTGAAATATTTCTTTCGCATAGGGAAGCAATTCCTTTGCCTTTTTCACTTTGAGAAGGGTAAGATGGTTCCTGGTTAACGCAACCTCGGCTATTCTTTTTATAGGTTCAGGAATGTCTTGATGCATCGTTACTTCATATTCAATCCAATCGATATCTTTTGAATACCCGGCATGTTCCAGGAGGGCTGGATAATAAGGGTAATTATAAATCGCACCCAGCGTACTGACTTCCTCAAATCCTTCAATGAGTGTTCCTTCGCCGTCCATATCTGTAAAACCCAACGGGCCATGGATGGATTCCATGCCTTTTTTTCTTGCCCATTGTTCCGCGGTAGTGAACAGCGCAGAAGAAACTTCGAAGTCGTTTATACAATCGAACCATCCAAAACGGGCTGCTTTTGTATTCCACTTCTCGTTGTACTTTTTATTAATGATCCCCGCAATTCGGCCAACGATCTTTCTATTGTGAATTGCGAGCCAATATGCTGCTTCGCAAAAATCAAACGCAGGATTCTTATCTGCTCTTAGTGATTGTATTTCATCGGTATGCAGAGGAGGAACCCAATATTTATTGTCATTATACAATGAATATTGAAACGATATAAATTTTCTTAATTCACGTAAGGTATGTACTTCTGTAAGCTGTATATCCATAGACATTCTCACATTGTTCTCAAGAATAATATAAATGAATAGGAACGAAGTCAAGTAAGACAAAAAAATAAATGCTGGATCCCATTCGCAGAATTTGAATGGTCAAACTCAGAAGAAAGGGGATGATACATCACGCCCTTGCGAATTTAATGCCTTCGCCGGTGAGTTTCTGTGTGTTCTCTCTTTTCAGAAGAATGGCGCGGAGGGAGCTCAGGTATGGGAGCCATTAAATGTTCATCCGGATATGTGCATTTTATTTTTTTACCTAAAAATTCTTCCAGCTTCACGAGTTCATACGCGTCGTCTTCATCGGCAAAGTTAATGGCAATGCCGTTTGCTCCAGCGCGTCCGGTACGTCCTATACGATGTACATATTCTTCCACATCCTTCGGCATATTATAATTGATCACATGCGAAATACCTTCGATGTGAAGTCCGCGTGATGCAACATCCGTGGCAACCAAGACACGAACCTTTCCTTCACGGAATCGCTCTAATCGGCGGATGCGTTGTGATTGTTCCACGTCGCCGGAAAGAAGCGCACAACTGACACCATAGGTCTCCAGCAGCTCTTTCACGCGGCGGGCTTCATCCTTGCGGTTGACAAACATCAGTACGCGGTCGAGGTGCTTTTGCATAATGACATTATAGACGAGTGCTGCCTTTTGATTATAGGTGGTGATGTACGTAATCTGCTCGACACTCTCCACTGCGACTTCATCCGGCATGATATTTACTTCGAACGCCTGCCGCGTCCATGTTTGAGCAAGCCGTCGAACATCAGATGACATGGTTGCCGAAAAAAACATGGTTTGCCGCCTTGCTTTCGGCGGTGTATCCAGAACGATAGACCGAACAGCATCGATGAAACCCATATCGAGCATCCGGTCTGCTTCATCAAGGATGAGAATCTCCACTTTGCCGAGGTCGACAAGTTTTTTCTTTTTAAAATCGATCAAGCGGCCGGGTGTGCAGATGAGAATGTCGCATGGTTCGCTTTTTAATACCTTTTCCTGTTTTGAATAATCCATGCCTCCGAGAATTGCCAGAATGCTGCAAGGGATATATTTGCCGAGTCCACGTGCATCTCTTTCAATTTGCATCACGAGTTCGCGCGTTGGTGCCAGGATCAACGCTCTGGGAGTACCGTGATGCCGTTTCCCTTCGATGGGATGTTTCAGAAAGTGGTTGAAGATAGTAATGAGATACGCGGCGGTTTTTCCTGTCCCGGTTTGCGCCTGCGCAGTCACATCCTCGCCAATCAATGACTTCGTGAGGGCTTCTGCCTGTACAGGTGTGCAATAGTGAAATGTGAGATCGTATATCGCATGCATAATCTCGTTCGGCAGATCGAAATCGTGAAACCTTGTTTTGCCGTCGACGACAGGGACTTTAAATATTGAACTATTCCATTGTTCTGCCGGTACAGTTGGCGGAGGAGGCAGTGTACGCTGGGCGAGTTTTGCCCTTCGTGCAGCGTACTCTGCGCGTGTTTCGCGTTTTCGTATATCGCGCGGATGATGTACGCCCGCCGGCTTGTTGTGCGAGAATCCTTTATGTTCGATAGATGAAGGTTTCGGTTCTCTTATGGTTGATGCAGCCGGCGGCGGGAGAGGTTTTGTGAATATACCTCTTATTCTTGTGATGATTTTTCTGAACACTAAAACGTTACCCTTTATAGTAAATATAATTTCTCTTTCAATATACAAAAAAAGAGAGTGAGGAGTGGATGGAATTTTAGCAAAAAATCGAAAAAGACATAAAGCCG
>Ga0182021_10004056_pt1 | contig 17176 bp, 6 predicted proteins | sample 612E3MmetaG_FD_120493 | JGI IMG/M metagenome (GOLD analysis project Ga0182021, IMG submission 120493) | Permafrost microbial communities from Stordalen Mire, Sweden - 612E3M metaG (Illumina Assembly) | ecosystem: Environmental > Terrestrial > Soil > Wetlands > Permafrost | place: Sweden...
AAAATGACCACCGCCGCCCGCAGATCGCCGGTCAGATAGGACAGCCCGCCCAGGGCCATCAACAGGAGGATCAGGGGATTCTTGACGTTATTCCCCAGTCGCGCCAGGAGGGATGGATGCTTTTCCCGGGCGATCTCGTTCGGGCCGGCCTTTTTCAAGCGGGCCGCGGCTTCCTCGGGACGCAGGCCTTCCGGGCGCGAGGCCAGCTCCCGCAGGAGGGCCGCGACATCGGTTCTCGCCTGGGCCGACAATTGAGCGGAGATCGCGGTCCCGCCCCCGAGGACCGGACGATCCGGGCGGGGAGACGGCGGCGGAGTTTGTTTCGGAGAATCCACGCTTGCCTCGGCTATGACTTTGCCAACGGACTTCCCTGAAATGAATGCGCAAGTCCGGACATCTTTGTCCCGTTCATTTTCGCGCCCCGCTCCGCCTCCACCTCCAATTGCGGATTTCGGGCATGTCTTGGCCGTGGACGGAAATGTATTCCTTGTGCTCGAGCAGTTTCTCCCGGAGGACCTGCCGGACCGGGGCCGCTCGCGCCTCCAGTTGGGGGAGGCGGTCCAGCACGTCGCCGACCAGATGAAATCGATCCATATCGTTCAGGACCACCATGTCGAACGGTGTCGTGGTTGTGCCTTCCTCCTTGTAGCCGCGCACGTGCAGGTTCTCATGGTTCGTACGGCGATAGGTGAGCCGATGAATCAGCGTCGGATAGCCGTGAAAAGCGAAGATGATCGGCTTGTCGGTCGTGAAGAGGGCGTCGAAATCCTCGTCACTCAGACCGTGGGGGTGTTCGCTCCGCGGCTGGAGCTTCATCAAATCAACCACGTTGATGACCCGGACTTTCAATTGAGGGAAATAGCGCCGCAACAACTCGGCGGCGGCCAGGGTTTCGAGCGTCGGGACGTCGCCGGCGCAGGCCATCACGACATCCGGCTCGCCGCCCCGCTCGCTGCCCGCCCAGGGCCAGACGCCGATGCCGGCGGCGCAGTGGCGGATGGCGGAGTCCATGTCCAGCCATTGGGACTCCGATTGTTTGCCGGCCACGATCACATTCACGTAGTTGCGGCTGCGCAGACAATGATCCGTCACGGAGAGCAGGGTGTTGGCGTCGGGCGGCAGGTAAACACGGATGATGGAGGCCTTTTTGTTGACCACATGGTCGATGAAGCCGGGATCCTGATGGCTGAATCCGTTGTGGTCCTGCCGCCAGACGTGCGAGGACAGCAGGATGTTCAAAGAGGCCATGGGCCGACGCCAGGGAATCTGGTTGGCCACCTTGAGCCACTTGGCGTGCTGGTTGACCATCGAATCGACGATATGGATGAAGGCCTCGTAACAGGAGAAGAATCCGTGGCGGCCGGTGAGCAGATAGCCTTCCAGCCAGCCTTCGCATTGATGCTCGCTCAACATCTCCATCACCCGGCCGTCCGGGGCGACATGGTCGTCGAGGGGAATGATTTCCGCGGTCGAGCAGCGGTTCGTCGCCTCGAAAACGGCGCCCCAACGGTTCGAGCCGGTTTCGTCCGGGCTGAAGACGCGGAAGTTGTGGGGGTTGAGTTTGATGACGTCGCGGATCAAGCGGCCCTGGACGCCCGTGGCTTCAGCCTCCACGGCGCCGGGCTTCGGCAGCGGCACCGCGTAGTCCCGGAAATCCGGCAGGCGCAGGTCGCGCAGGAGCAGACCGCCGTTGGCCTGCGGATTGGCGCTCATGCGGCGCTCGCCTTTGGGCGCCAGTGCGGCGAGTTCGGGAACGAGCCGGCCCGTTTTGTCGAACAACTCCCGGGGCCGATAGCTCTTCATCCACTTTTCCAAAAGCCCGACGCGGCCCGGACGGCCCATGTCGCCCAGCGGCACTTGATGGGAGCGGAAGGTGCCTTCGATCGGCTGGCCGTCCACCATCTTCGGCCCCGTCCAGCCCTTGGGCGAGCGCAGGATGATCAGGGGCCAGCGCGGGCGCTCCTTGAATCCATTTCTCCTGGCGTCGCGTTGGATGCCTTGAATCTCGCTGATCACCGCATCCAGCGTGACGGCCATAAGCCGGTGCATTTTCATGGGGTCGTCGCCTTCGACGAAATACGGCCTGTACCCGCAGCCGCGGAAAAGGGCCTCCAGTTCGCCGCGCGGGATGCGGGCCAGCACGGTCGGGCCGGCGATCTTGTAGCCGTTGAGGTGCAGGACGGGCAGCACCGCTCCGTCGCGCACCGGATGGAGGAACTTGTTCGAGTGCCAGCTTGTGGCCAGCGGACCGGTCTCCGCTTCGCCGTCGCCCACGACGCAGGCGACCAGCAGGTCGGGATTATCGAAAGCCGCCCCGAAGGCGTGGGACAGCGAATAGCCCAACTCGCCGCCCTCATGAATCGAGCCGGGCGTTTCCGGAGCGACATGGCTGGGGATGCCGCCGGGAAAGGAGAACTGTTTGAACAGCCTCTTCATCCCAGCCTCGTCCGCCGAGATGTCGGGGTAAACCTCGCTATACGTGCCTTCCAGATAAGTGTTGGCTACGATCCCGGGACCGCCGTGGCCCGGGCCGGTGATATAAATCGCGTTCAGGCCGCGTTCCCGGATGACCCGATTCAGGTGGACATAGATGAAATTCAGTCCCGGCGTTGTGCCCCAATGACCGAGCAAACGCGGCTTGATGTGTTCCAATTTCAGGGGCGTTTTCAGCAGCGGGTTGTCCAGCAGGTAAATCTGGCCGACCGAGAGGTAATTCGCGGCCCGCCAATAGGCGTCCATCCGGCGCAGGAGTCCCGGGGTAAGATTTTTGGTTTTCATGGTTTAAGCTTTTTCTGAAGGGGGCGTTTTATTGACGGGGCCCAGCAGGACCTGGACCTGATGCCGGCCGCCGTCATCCAACAGGGGAACCGCGTTTTCGTTCAGGAGGCGCCCATCCAGCTTGATTTGTTGAATGCCGCGATGGACGCCCGCGGGATTCTCTACCTCAATCTGAAAAGATGTTTCCCCCAGGCGGTAGGTGACTTGGTAACGCCGCCACGCTTTTGGAATGCAAGGATCGATCCGCAAGGCCGGCCCGATGCGCCGTATTCCCAGGATGGCCTCCAGCCCGACCCGGTACATCAAGCCGCTGGAGCCGGTGTACCACGTCCAGCCGCCGCGCCCCCGCTGCGCCGCCGCGCTATAAACGTCGGCGGCGATCACATAGGGCTCCACCCCATAGCGGGCCGTCTTTTCCGGCGTGTCGCTGTGATAAATCGGGTTGAGCAGACGGAGCAGGGATGCGGCGCGATCGCCTTGTCCCAGCTCGGCAAACGCCCCCACCGCCCACAGCGCCGCGTGCGTATACTGCGCGCCGTTTTCGCGGATGCCGGGCGGATACCCTTTGATATAGCCCGGATCGTGCGGAGTTTGGTCGAAGGGCGGAGCGAGAAGGAGCACGAGCTGATCCACCGGGCGGACGAGCCGGTCGGCGACCGATTCCATCGCCTGGGCCGCGCGAAGGGGATCGCCCGCGCCGGAGAGGACGGCCCAGGATTGGGCGATCGAATCGATCTGGCAATCACCGCTCTCCGCCGATCCCAGCGGCGTGCCGTCGTCGTAATACGCCCGCCGATACCACGCGCCATCCCAGGCGTTTGCTTCGATGGCCCGGCCCAGCTCGGCGGCGCGCTGCCGATATCGCGCCCCTTGGGCCGGATCGCCGCGGCGATCGCACAACCCGGCAAAGTCCGTCAGCGTCGACCATAAGAACCAGCCCAGCCAGACGCTTTCCCCGCGGCCCTCGTAACCGACGAGATTCATGCTGTCGTTCCAGTCGCCGCCGCCCATCAAGGGCAGGCCGTGCACCCCGGCCGTGGTCCCTTTCTCCAGGGCCCGGCGGCAATGCTCGAAGAGCGTATAGGCTTCGGCGGCGGGTTCGTACAGGTTGTAGCGTTCGGCCTCGCCCGGCTCCAGCGGCGCGCCTTGGCGGAAAGGGATCTTCGCCTCCAGCACGGCTTCGTCCCCGGTCGCCGTGACGTACTGAGCGACGACATAAGGCAGCCACAACAGATCATCGGAAAAGCGGGTCCGGACTCCGCGGCCCGAGGGCGGATGCCACCAATGCAACACGTCGCCGGCATCGAACTGGAACTGCGCGGCTTGCCGGATATGTTCGCGGGCCAGGTGCGGAGCGGAATGCACGAAGGCCAGGATGTCCTGCAATTGATCACGAAAACCAAATGCGCCGGAGGATTGATAGAAGGCCGAGCGGGCCCATAATCGGCAGGACAGGGTTTGGTAGAGCAGCCAGCGGTTGAGCATCAAATTCAGGGCCGGATCGGGGGTTTGCACCTGAACCGTTTCCAGCAATCGGTCCCAGCCCGCGATCGTCTGATTCCAGGCCGCCTCGATCTTCTCCGCATTTTGATAGCGCTCCATCAGTTTTCGGGTGTCGGCCCTATTCGCGCCTTGGCCGATCAGGAAAAAGATTTCTTGCGCTTCGCCCGGATGCAGATCGACATGGAGCTGCAAAGCGGCGCAGGGATCGAGTCCCGGCTCGACGGCTCCGGCCAGGCCGATGCGATCCAGCGCCGCGGGCCGGCGGAGATTTCCCCGGCGCCCTAAAAATTCGTTGCGATCCGCCGTCAAGCCGTGGAGCGGCCGGCTGGCGGCGACGAAGGCGATGCGCTCGCCGCATTCGGCGTGATAGCCATTGCGCGCCAGGAGCGCTTGATGCTCGCTGTCATATTCGGAGACCACAAATTGCTGCGTCGCGTCGCGTGTCACACCCAGCACCCATTCCGCGTAAAACGTCGCCGTAATGCGGCGCGTGTGCGCCCACATGTTCGTCAGGCGCAGCTGCACCACCTTGACCGGATCCTCCGCGGCGGCAAAGAGCCGCAGCCGCTGGGCCAGTCCGTGGCTGTGATGCTCGAAAATCGAATAGCCGGCGCCGTGTCGAACCAGATAGGGGGCCGCGGCGGGACAGGGCTGCGGGGTGGGCGACCAGACCTCGGCCGTTTCTTCGTCGCGCAGATAGATCACTTCACCCGGCGGATCGGTAATCGGATCGTTGGACCAGGGCGTGAGCCGGTTCTCACTGCTGTTGCCGAACCAGGTATAACCTGCGCCGGTTTCGGAGACCATGAAGCCGAAATCCGGATTGGCGATGATGTTGATCCAGGGCGCCGGCGTCGACCGCTGCGGCTCGAGATAAATGACATATTCGCGCCCGTCGGCGCTGAATCCCCCCAGGCCGTTGTCAAAGACAAGATCGCCGGGGCGGGCCAGAGGCGGCGTGGATTCCGGCGCGGCCGGGCCGGGCATGGGAACAAAGGCCGGCAGCCGCGTCGCGGGTTTGTGCGGCCCGGGCCATGGCTGAGCCGGCGCATCCTGGGTCCCGTTGAGCACGACGCGGGCGGCCGTTTCCAGCAGCACCCGATCGGCTTCGCTCAGCTGATCGGCGTATAAGGTGAAAATGCCGCCGCGCCGATTGAACCAAGCCTCGCTGTTTTGGCGGACCAGGACGCGTTGGAGTTGACCGCGCAATTCCTGCCCATAGGTCGTTCCCTGCTGATTGAGAATGACCAGGTCAATCGGAATGCCCCGATTGCGCCAGTAGGCGTGCGCCTGAAGCGCTTGTTGCACCAGGGTCAGGTCTTCCGTCGTGTTCATGCGGACCAGCAGGATGGGATAGTCGCCGGAGATACTGAAACGCCATAAGGCCGCTTGTCCCTTGCGGTTTGCCGCCAGCGTTGCGGCGTTCGCCCGCAAGCCGGCCCGCGGATACAGCAAGGCCGACAAAAGCTGTTCGATCCGCTCCAAGTCCGTCACCGTCAGATCGAGCTTATCCAGTTCCGATTCGGCCCGCACCCGGGCCTGCTCAAAGGCCCGCTCGACCGTTTGCCCGTCCTGATAGCGCTGGGCCAGCGCCACAGCCTTGTCGCGCGATCGCGCCGCCAGGGTGATAAAACTCACTTGCGCCGAGGCATGCGGCTGCAGTTCGAGGATTTGGCCGAGCGCCAGAATGGGATCCAGCGTGGCGCCGGTCGTCGCGGACAGCCCCTTTTTTGCGGTCAAGGCCGCCGGCGCCTGAAGCGTCCCTCCGCGGCCCAGGAAGCGGGCCCGATCGGTCTCCACCGCGCCGCTGACGGGATGTCCCGGCGAGACCGCCGCGGAATGCGCCAGGTAGAGGGGTTCCTCACCCGCGGAGCGGGGCCGACGCCGGAAGAGGAGCACGTTCGACTCCGCCACGTAGGCGCTTTCGATAAACAGCTTGTTGAAGGCGGGATGGCGGGCATCGGCGGCCTGCGGCGCCAGGATGATTTCGGCGTAACTCGTCAGGGCGATCCTGCGCGGGCGTTCGCCATGATTCGTCAGCGTGACGCGGCGGATCTCGACATCGTCATCCGGGGCGACGGTGATGTCCATCGTCAAACCGAGGCCGTGATCGGTACGCCGGAATTCAGCCTTATGCGGATAGAACTGCACCGATTGGCTCTCCGGCGTCGCGGCCGTCGGCTGATCGGCGGCCGACCACAGATCGCCGGTCTCCAGGTCCTGGAGATAGATCCAGGCGCCGCAGTCCTCGCGGGTTGTATCGGCGTGCCAGCGCGTGAGGTCCACGTTTTTCCAGGTGCTGAATCCGGCCCCCGCGCTCGTGATCAACACGCCGTATTGTCCGTTGGACAGGAAATGGACCTCCGGCCAGGGGGATCGCGCCGAAACACTCCAGGGTGAAGCGCTGACCAGGCGCCGGACCGGATCCGGCCGGGTGGCCCGCACATCCTCGAGCTGCAAGGCTTCCAGCGGCGCATCATAGGGCACCTTTTCCTGCAGGAAAAATTCGATGCTCCGCACGATCGGATCGGCATGGAAGCGCCGCACCATGATTTTATCCTGCAATTGATTGACCAGGGCCAGCAGGATCATCCCTTGGTGATGGGCCATATAGGAACGGACGATGGCCTGGGTTGCGCCGAACGGAAGCCGGGTGGGCGAAAAATCAACGGACTCATAGAAACCGTGCGCGCCCAGCATTCCCAGCTTGGCCAGGCGGGCCATATTCTCCATCACCTTGTGCGGACGCAAGGACAGCGCCAGCAGCGAAGCGTAAGGGGCCACGACAAGGTCTTCGGTCAGGTTCCGCTTGAATCCCAAGCCCGGCACGCCGAAGGTGCGATACTGATAATTATGATCCGCGTCAAAGGCAAAATAGCCCGATTCGGAAATGCCCCAGGGGATATTTTTGCGTCTGCCGTAAGCGATTTGTCCATCCACGGCGGCCAGACAACTGCGCTGCAACAGAGTCCCCTCGTAATTGCGCACCAGCAGGGCGGGCATCAGATACTCGAACATCGTGCCCCCCCAGGATAAGAGCGCGCGCCGGCCTTCCACCCGGGTCAGCGGACGACCCAGGTGCAGCCAATGGCTTGGCGGAATCTCATTCCGGGCCATGGTGACGATGCTGGCGATGCGCGCCTCGGAGACGAGCAAATCATAGTAATTGGGATCCATCCGTTCGATGCTGACGTTGTAGCCGATATGAAACAACTGCCGCTGCTCGTCAAACAGGAAGCGAAAATCCATGGCCTGGACATGCTGTGCGGCCTGCCGTTCCAAATCGACAAAGCCCCTCAGCAAAGCCTCGGCCGCCATCCCGGCCAGGGGCAATTGCCGAGCCAGGCACAGGCACCACTCGGCGGCTTCGGGATCCAGAGGAGCCAGAGCGCGAAGATTTTGCAGGTTGGCCAAGCCGGCGGCGCAGATGGATCCGATTTCTTCCAGCTTGGGCGCCGTGGGCAATCCGGCGCGCAAAACGCGCCAGGCCTCGCGGACCGCGGCCGGCCCGTCGGGGCGAGTGAACTGCGCGGGGGGCCGGCTCAGGAGCAAGAGCCAGGGCGCGAGGCGTTCGATCTCGCGTTGGATCCCGTATAAATGATTCTCCGTGCGATCGGCCGCCAGACTGAGTTTGTGGAGCGTGTCCGTGTCCAACGCGCCGGCCGTGGATGCGGCGAGCGCCATCAAAGTCCGGTTGAGCTCGTTCCAACTCTCGCCGATCAGCTGCAGCAACAGCGGCACCCAAGCCTCGGAATCGGTCAGGGCGGCGCCAACCGGGCGCCGTATTTTGGCCAGCATGGATTGGATCGGCGCGAGGGCCTCGGCCGGAAGATGGCGCGCCGCCTCATCGAAAAGGCTTAGGGTATCGAGCAATCCTTCCCAATTCTTCCGGCGCAAGACCGGTTGGTTCCGCAAGGTCTGGCATCCTTGTCCCAAAGTGCGGAGAGAGGCGGCCAAGTTGCCGCTATCGACCGTGGAAACGTAACGCGGCGTCAGCGGCGCGAGCGTGCGGGTATCGTACCAGTTCAAAAAATGCCCGCGATACTTTTCCAGCGCAGTCATGCTTTCGAAAGCCGCCGCCAGGCGGGCGGACAAATCGCTCAAGCCGATGTAGCCCAGGTCATAGGCGGCCAGCGTGGAAAGCAAAAGAAAGCCCAGGTTCGTCGGGGACGTGCTGTGGGCGATGAGGCCGCGCGGCGCTTCCTGGAAATGATCCGGCGGCAGCCAGTGATCTTCCGGGCCGACATACTGCTCGAAAAAGGACCAGGTCCGCCGGGCCAGATTGCGAAGCCGCGCGGTTTCGGAGGCGGACAGCGGATCGGGGGCGTGATCGATCGGGCGGCTGATCCACCAGGCGATCACCGGGGAAAGCAGCCAGATGGTCAAAAGCGGCAAGGCCGCTCCCAACGCAGCGGGATCGACCATGATGATTAGCCCGGCCAGGGCGCCGGTGGAAAGCATCGAGGCCAGAATATGATTGAACGTCACGCCGCCGGCGAAAACGCGAACCGTGTCCGCGTAGCTGGTCCATTGCAGCAGGTGTTTGCGGGTGACAAAGAGACGGACGAGCGTCGTCGCGATTCCACCGAGGGTCAGCAATGTTTCATAGAGAATGAAGGCCAGCGCCAGCGCCCAGCGCGCCAACCCGGTATGAAAGGCGCGGAAGACACGCCGCCAGGAGCTCCCCTTCGCGGCTTGAAACAGGCCCAGCCCGAAACCGGTCAGAACCGGCACGGCCAGGGTCAGTCCGCCTATGAGCGTCCAGGCCCAGGGCGAGCCGGGCAATCCCAGCCAGCCGGCCGCGAACAGCGCCAGGAGAGCCGGGGCCAGCAGACTGCGGCGCAGGTTGTCCAGAATTTTCCAGCGGCCGATGAGGGAGAGATCATTGGGGATCGTGCCTTTGCCGACCACGGGAACCCGCGGCAGAAGCCAGGGCAATAGCTGCCAGTCTCCGCGAATCCAGCGGCGCGAGCGCCGCAGATAAACAAAGTAATGGGGTGGATAGTCTTCGTACAAGACGACGTCGGTGACCAGTCCGACGCGCCCGTGAATCCCTTCGATCAAATCGTGGCTGAGGATGGCATTTTCCGGCATCCGACCCGCCAGGCTGCGTTCGAAAGCGTCGATTTCATAGATGCCCTTGCCGACGTAGCTCCCTTCGCCGAATAAATCCTGATAGGCGTTGGACACCGCGCGGGAGTACAAATCCAGGCCGACATCGCCGGCAAAGATGCGGGTGAAGCGCGAGAGGTTGACGCTGGTCGAGGTGATCTCGATGCCGGGCTGCAGCAGCGTGTAGCCGGCGATCACGGCGCCGCTGCCCGGATCGAACTCGGCCCGATTGAGTGGATGGGCCAGCGTGGCGACGAGGCGGTGCGCGGCTTCGCGCGGCATCATCGTATCGGCATCGAGGGTGATGACGTACTTGATCTCCGGCAGCACATCCAGATCGCCCGTTTGCACGCTGAAAGCCGTTTCTGCGCCGCCGCGCAGCAGCAGATTGAGCTGATGCAATTTGCCGCGTTTGCGCTCCCAGCCCATCCAGCGCTCTTCGCGGGGATTCCATTCGGGATCGCGGTGAAAGAGATAAAATGGCCCCGACGTTTCCCGGTGATATTTTTCATTGAGGGCCCGGATGCCGGCGCTGACTTGGGCCACCAACGGGTCGGCCCCGGACCGGCGCTGTTGCGGCGTGTCCGGCAAATCGGTGAGCAACGCAAAGTATAGATGCGTGCTTTGGCTGCGCAAAAAGTGCAATTCCACCTGTTTGAGCAGCGATTTGACCTCGGCCGCATGGGACAGCAGCGAGGGGATGACCACCAGTGTCTTGCAGTCGGCGGGGATATTGTGCTCGAAATCCATCTTGGGCAGAACGCGCGGGGGAATGGTCAGCGTAATGATCCAATTCACCAGACCGACGGACACGGTCAGGGCCGGAATGAGCAACAGCAGTCCGACCGCCAGCTCCGCCCCCCAATGCGCGCCGGCCTTGTGCGCATAGAGGATGCCGCCCAACAGGATGATGAACGCGATCAACCCGATGCCGCCGAGATACACCGGCGTCGGATGGGCCAAAACCCGGCGGCGCAGACGGGATGTCAGGGGCGGACGATAGCCCAGGCGGGCTTCGAGCTGGACCCGGCCCGCATCGAGCAGATAATAGCCGACGTGCGCGGCGCGCGGTGTGGCCGGCCGGGAAGGGGCCCCGGCCAGGTCGATCGCCTGGCGCGCCACGGAGGGCTCATCGCGGCCGGTGGCGCGGGCCAGGGTTTCGATCACCTTGCGATAACGGTCGCGCGTCTCCCGATCCATCTTGGCATAGACGTCCGCCGGATCGTCGCGCAGAATGTGTTCGACCCGGCTGACACTTTCGAAAAAGTCCTGCCAATCCTGGGTGGCCAGCAGGCGCAGACTCGTAATGCAGTTGGCCACCGTCTCATCGCCGCTGAGCGTGCGGGGCAAGGTCAGTGTGGGGAGCGGGTCGGCCCGGGGCAGGGCGGTGATGCGGCTGACACTTTGGGCCAGGAACTCGACGAGGCCCAAGCGGAGCATCACGGGCAGAGCCCACAATTCGCCCGTCGTCAGCGGCACGGGGTTTTGATAGAGGCGCACAAAGCGCCGGATGTGATCCTGATCCAGCCGGGCCTTGCGCATGACGATCAATTTTTGGGCCACGGCATAGACCCGCGGATAACCCCGCAGCGGCCCGGCGCTGCGCATCGGCAATTGGCCATAGAAACGGGCCGGCATGTCCTCGCGGATTTGGCGGCAGGTTTGCTGGACCAAATAGAAATTATCCGGCAGCCATTCGGCGGCCTCGGAGAGCGACGGGACGTCGGACTTGGACTGCAGCTGCAAGGTCGCTGCGCGGAACAGCTTTTCCTGGGCGGCCAGATAGCGGGGCAGCGGGAAGGACGGAGGAGCCATGCGTCAGGGCCTTCCGGGTTCGCCGTCCGCCGTTTCGGGGGGCGGGGCCGTCGTCGGGGCCGGCGATCGATCTTCCATGATGACCAGCGGCGTCGCCCCATAGGCGATCAAATTGCCGACCACGTCGCCATAAAGCCCGCGGGTTTGGCTGGCCCGTCCGTGGGCGCTGAGCAGCACCAGGTCGGCTTTTTCCCGCTCGATCAATTCCTGCAGTGCGGCCGCGAGGTGCTCGCTGACGAGGACGCGCGCTTCGACTTTCCCGGTCATGCGCGACCGCAGTTGATCCAGATACTGGGTCGCTTCCGCCTGATTGCGCTCGACGATCTGGTCGGCCAGCTCCACATCCTCGCGGCTGGCCGGCGTCCTCCGGGGCATGGCCGGCTTCTGGACGATGTGGGCCAAAACGACTTTCGCCTCGTGCGCGCGGGCCAGCGCCGCGGCGGCAGGCAGGATGGACTCGGCGCGCTGGGTGCCGTCCAGCGGCACGAGGATGCGGCGATAGCGCAGGCCCGCCAGGTCCGGCGCCGGGGGCTGAGCCGCGCGCACGATCATCACCGAAGAGCGCGCGCGCAGGGCAATTTTCCGCACGACGCTGCTCACGTCCCAGTCGCTCAGGCCGCTTTGCCCGTGACTGCTGAGGATGATCAACTGGAACCCGTGGGTGTCCGAAAATCCGATGACTTGCTCCGCCGCAAATCCTTCCAGGATATGTGTTTCCGTGAGCAGGCCGGCCCCCTGCAGGCGCAGGGCCAATTCGTGCAGATACGTTTTCGCTTCGGCTTTGCGGATCTGCCAATTGAGCGGATCCATGGCCCGCCGCCAGCGCGCTTCTCCGGGCGTTTCCATCACATGCAGGAGCGTGACTTGGGATTCGAAGGCCCGGGCCACGGCGATCGTATGCGGCAGCACGCACTCGGCCAGGGCCGAGCGATCCAAGGGCAGGAGAATTCGCTTGAACATCAGGCTTTCCTTATTCTACGATAAAAAATTCCGACCGGTCGGCCGGGCTGATCAGGCGCGCGGAAGAATCGATCAACGTCCGGCGGCACCGACTTTCCTGAAATCGATATAGCCCCGCTCGACATTGATCGAAATAAGCTGCACCCGAACACGGTCGCCGACATCCAGTCCGTCGGACCCCTGGACCAATTTCCCTTCCACCGGCACCGGTAGGAGCCGCACCCAGGTGCCTTTCGCGGAGGCCCCCGTGACGATGGCCTCAAACTGTTCATTGATTCTCGATTGCAGAAGAAGCGCCGCCGCTGATTTGTCGACCTGTCGCTCGACTTTGTCGGCCGCGTCCTCTTCTTCGGTGCAGTGTTTCGCCAGGGCCTCCAGTTCATCCTTGTCGTAGGGACAGGAATCGCCCTCCAGGGCGGCCTTCAGCAAGCGCTGGGTGATCAGATCCGGATAGCGGCGATTGGGGGCGGTGGAATGGGCATAGTCCTTGACAGCCAGACCGAAGTGTCCCGGGGCGGTCTCTCCGGGGAGCTCGGCCACATATTCACCCGCCCCCAGGAGTTTGATGACCGCCAGGGAGAGGTCGGGAAAACGAAGCGGATCGACGGTTTTCTCCCGGATCAGAAACTGGTCCAGCGCTTTTGAATCCGGATGGGCGGGCAGTTTGAAATCGAGCTTCCCGGCAATCGCGACGATCCGATCCCAGCGTTTCGGCTCCCGGACCACGCGGCGGAGAGACGGATATTTTTTGGACGCCAGATAGCGGGCCGTGACCCCGTTGGCCGCGATCATGAAATCCTCGATGAGGTCCGTGGCCCGGTTCTTGTTTTCGACCGCCAGATCGCGCAGTTGATCGCCGTCAAAAACCGGCTTGGCCTTGATCGTTTCCAGGCTCAGCGCTCCATGGACATGCCGCAGATTCCTGAGGCTCTGCGCGGCCCGGTCCTGAATGCGCAGATTTTCGCCCAGGGCCGGGACGGCCGCGGCGGCCTCCGGCAGGGCCCCCTTACCTTCCAGCCAGGCGCCCACACTATTGTAGGCCAGCTGGGCCTGGTTGCGGACAAGCGCCCGATAGATTTGGGCGTCCTCAACGGATCCATCGGGGCCGATGACCATGTCGATGACGAGGGAGAGGCGGTCGGACCGGACGTTCAATGAGGTGAGATCGGTCGACAGCTTTTCGGGCAGCATGGGATAGATCTTGGCCGCGGTATAAACCGAGGTCGTATTGTGGCGGGCGTGATCGTCGATAGCGGATCCCTTTTTGACCAGCGCATCCACATCGGCGACGGCGACCTTGATATTGACCTTGCCGCCGGGCTTGACCTCGGCCACGGTCAATTGATCCAGGTCGCGGGAGTCGTCGTTGTCGATGGAGGCCCAGAGAAGAGGAGTGAGGTCGCGGATGGCCCCGCCTTTCGCGGCGGCCGGGGCCTGAATCCCGTCCAGTTCGGCCAGCGCCTGGGGAGAAAAGTCAGGGAGCAAGCCTCGATCCAGCATCGCCTGCCGGGCGATGGCCTGTAAAATAGCCCGGGGCTGTTTCTCACCGGTATTGTTCGTCTTCATGGGATGTTCCTTTTCAAGCCGCCGCTTTCCCGGGGTTCAGCCTCAATTCTCTTGGGCCTTTTTCTCGATATAAAGCCGCAAGGCGCTGAAAAAACCGTTATTTTCATTGATTTGCGCGCGGCCGATTTCTCTTTTTAAAAAATTGACAACGAAGGCCATGACGACTTCGTCCGCATTCCCTCGATTCCAGGTCAAGGCCAGATCATATCCTTGGAGCTTGAAACCGTTCAGGGAAGCGAGGCGATGCACATCTTTGAATTGGAGCTTATGATTCTCAAAATTCAACTGGCAGAATGTCCTGACATCTTTAAGAGCGCCGGTCTGTCTTTCTTTCTCATTTCTCAAGCCGGCAATGGCGCTGTATATTTTAGCGGTCAGGTCCATTCTGAATTCTTTTTCGATGATCGGCCTGGCCATCTCCACCACTTGGAGAATCACCGCCTCTTGCGCTGTCTTATTTCCTTTCAAATACCAAACGGCCAGGTCATATCTCCTCCAATAAGCCAAGGAGCCGACGAGCACAATCCCCGCCGTCAGACCAATGGCGATTTTCATCCATATTCTTTTTCCTACCTGCGATCCGGTTCCGGCCATGAGTGATTCCTGCGATTGTTTCTGCCTCCCGCGGTTCAGCGCCCTTCATTCGGCGGAAGGCGCGATGGTCCCGGAGGAAACCACCCCTGTTAATGCCGATATCATGCCAGAATCCTACGGCCTTCCCGGAATGCGGTTCGATTGAAATTTTATCCGGAAAAGGCGGATTTTCAGGCGAACCGCGATTCGAATCCCGAGGATCATCGAGGGAGCCGCTTTTCCTCTTTGGGAAGCGACCCATAAAACAGCACATTTCCTGTAAAAGAGCATTAGGGTATTCAATCCATTCCGCCAGGACGGCGGGGAGCGGGTCGTTTTTTCGCCTCCCCTGTCCCGGCTTTCAGGGTTGTGAAGGCCCGTCGTGATGAGGAAACCGGAGAATAAATCATTTGGCACGCAGTTTGCATTATGAGTGTAACGAAGGGAGAACGAATATGAAAAAAGGCCTCTGGATCATTCCCCTGCTGCTGGTGATCTCGGTGTACTGCACCGGGTATTTTTCTTCGCCTGCGGCCGGGGATCGCTCGAGCGGGGATAACCTCATGGTCCCCCGTGTTCAACAGGATTACGGCAGTCCTCAACAGTATGGTCAAAATGAGGACTCGTCCTACTTTTATGATCGATTGTCTCCCTATGGGGACTGGATCGATCTCAACCCCTACGGCTATGTCTGGGTCCCCAGGCATATGGGCTATCGCTGGCGGCCTTATAGCGACGGGCATTGGGTCTGGACCGATTATGGCTGGACTTGGATTGCGGACGAGGAATGGGGGGATATTCCGTTCCATTATGGCCGCTGGGGCTGGGATAACGAAATCGGCTGGTTTTGGGTTCCCGGTTCCGTCTGGGGCCCGGCCTGGGTATCCTGGAGGTCGAACGATCAATACATGGGCTGGGCGCCTTTTCCGCCCGGCTTCGAGTTCCGGGCCGGCATGAATTTCAATTCCCTGTCGATCAATATTCCCTTTAATTTCTGGGTCTTCATCCAAGGCCCGCATTTTCAGGACCTCAATCTCAATCCCTACGTCCTGCCGTTTGAACGCAATCAGACCATCGTCAACTTCACCTCCATGCACAACAACATGTACACCCGCGATAACAGGATCATCAACGAAGGCATGGGGCTCGATGAGGTCCGCCGCATTACCGGGCGGGCCGTCCCCGTCTACGCGCTGCAGAATGCCCCGCAGCCGGGACGCACGAGGGTCGTGGGCCGACAGGTCCAGGTTTTCCGGCCCAACATCAAACTGAATGCCGCGGTCAAACCTAAAGTTATTTTGAACACGAACCAGGCCCGGCAAGCCCTGGCTCCGGCCAAGGTCTTCGATCCCCGCGGACAACAGAACATCGCCGCGGAAGCCGCGGCCGTTCAGAAACGACAGATCCAGGAAAAGAATCTCCTGGTCACCACCCAAGCCCAAGAAGTTAAGAATATGCAGATGCAGCGTGACACGGAGGCCCGGCGGGTCAGCGACGCCGCCGCCAAAGCCAAGGTCAATACGACTTACAACGCCAAGATCACGGATTTGAAAAAGAGCCACGTCGTCGAAACGCAGCAGATCACGGTCCGGCATCAGAACGATGTCGCTCAGGTCAAAAAGATCGCCCAAGCCGCTCCGGTCAAACAGAACCCGCCGGACAAAAAGAAAAAGATCGATTAAGAACCCGGCCGGGGCGGACCGGAAAGCCCGCCCCGGCCTGTTCGTCCGCGAGGATGCCGTGTTGGCACAAGAAAAAAAATGCGCCGGGCGGATAAAATGGAAATTCGCGCCGGTGGTCTTCGTTTGTTTGGCGGCTTTGGTTGGCGCCGGAAAACCCGCCCACGCGGGCCCCTTATCCGGGAGCGACGATTCTCCGCAACAGGGTCTGGTTCAACCCCTATCCGCCACCACGGCCGATTTTTCCTTGGCGCTTTTTCCCGCCTACTCCGCCGGCCTGAAGGGCTATGGCGCTCGACCCATCAAATCGGCCATTCAGGAACAGCCGTTTGTCGAGCCGCCCGTTTATTTGCGGGATGATGACCCGGAGTTCAATAAAAGATCACCTCTGTGGTCTGTTATTCTCCGGGTTGTCACATCGAATGTTGTCGTCTGGGCGTATGATCGGTTTATATTTAATTATTCCTGGTCGCACATAAGCCCGCAGAGCTGGAAGCACAACCTGAAAATAGGCTGGGAATGGGATACGGACCGGTTCGGCATGAATTTTTTCTTTCATCCCCTGACCGGGGCCTCCTATTTCAGCGCCGCCCGGTCGAACGGATACAATTACCTAGAATCCTTGCCGTTCACTTTTTTGGGCAGTTTGACGTGGGAGTATTTCGGGGAAACGACGCGGCCGTCGTATAACGATATCATCAATACAACGCTCAGCGGCGCATTCATGGGAGAATTCCTTTACCGCATCGGTTCGAATATCCTGGATGATCGAACGACCGGGGTGGAGAGATTTTTCCGGGAATTGGTGGTTGCGATTTTGAGCCCCGGAAGGGCGCTCGGCAGGCTTTTGCAGGGAAAGCTGACCCGGGTCACGACGAAAGAGATCTATCAGAAAGAACCACTCAATATTTCTTTTTCCCTCGGGGCGCATTGGTTCAATAAGGGAACACGCTTCGGGACGGGCAGCAGCAGCGAGATGCTCAATATCCATCTCGATTACGGAGATCCGTTCGAGAGCCGGCCCCGCAAGCCTTTCGATTTCTTCAAGGCCCGGGTCGATCTCAGCTACGGAAAAGATATCGGAGGCAAATATCTGGACAATGTCGTCGGATATGGTCTTTTATTCGGCAAGACCCTCCATTCTGGGAAGTGGGACATATTGATTGGGGCTTTTCAGCATTTCGATTTCT
>Ga0182021_10004058_pt1 | contig 17173 bp, 11 predicted proteins | sample 612E3MmetaG_FD_120493 | JGI IMG/M metagenome (GOLD analysis project Ga0182021, IMG submission 120493) | Permafrost microbial communities from Stordalen Mire, Sweden - 612E3M metaG (Illumina Assembly) | ecosystem: Environmental > Terrestrial > Soil > Wetlands > Permafrost | place: Sweden...
CAATTTCTCCTTCACCACCGAGATTCACACCGCCTTCCAATACAAAGGGGGTGAAACCTTCTCGTTCAGCGGCGACGACGACGTCTGGGTGTTCATCAACAAGCAGTTGGTCATCGATCTGGGCGGACGACATGCCCAAGAAACCAAGAAAGTCACCATCGATTCACTCGGACTTCAGAAAGACAGCATCTACGAGCTGGCGGTTTTTCACGCGGAACGCCACACTGACCAGTCGAATTTCGAGATTCAAACCACGCTGGCCTTTACCGACTGTGGCAGCATAATCATACAGAAGTAGGTCGTCGCCGGTGTCCGAGGCTGCGCATGCGATAGCGAACGATCTCGCCCAACACGCGCACGATCCGTCGCAGGGCCACCTCGCGGCTCTGTCCCACCTCGCGCACGAAGGGGCGAATGGTGACCGGGGCGAAGCGACTGCCTGCGCGGCGTAGTCGATCGAGCAACTCGAAGCTGAACAGGAAGGTCTCGCTGCGCACGCTGGCCAAATCGATGGTCGCAAGCCAGCGCCGGTGAAAGACGTAGGTGCCGGCGAAATTCACGCGCAGCCCGCCCAAGCCCCGCACCACGAAACGAAAGGCCAGCGATATCAGGCGGCGCTGCTCGCCCGAGGGTGGCGCGACGTAGGTGCTGACCGCGGTGGTCTCGGGCGCAACCCAGGGCAAGAAGGCCAGCAGCGATTGCGGGCGGACCTGGCGATCGGCGGGAAGGTGGGCGACATAGTCGCAGCGAGCGGCGGCGTATCCGCTGCGCATGGCCGCGCCCATACCCAGATTGCGCGCGTGGCGCACGACGCGCACGTCGCCCTCGCTGGCGGCCTCGGCCTGGGCCGCAGTGCCGTCGCTGGAGCCGTCGTCGACCACGATGATCTCGTAGCCCGTCAACCATAGACGTCCCACGCGCCGACAGTCGCGCACAGCGGCCGCAACGGAAGCCTCCTCGTTCCACGCCAGCAACACCATGGACAGGCTGTGCAGGCTGCGCGTGGCGCGAATCAAATCCGCGGCCTCGCTGACCTCGGTGACCACGAAATCCGCACCGGCCGCTTCCAGGCGCGGCACTTCAGTCATGGAGTGCGCGTGCCCGATGGCGACGAGCAGAGGCCCAGGCGCGGCCCGCCGAGTTTCCACGACTGAACCCATGTCCGCTGGGTGATCGCCCACCAGAAACACGCGATCGACGCCTGCCGCCTCGGGCGCCGCGAGGATCGCAAGCACCGGCGCCGCGGCCGGTTTGATCGATGCCGCGCCCTCGCGCGCCTGGATAGCGAAGAAGCGCGTCGGATCGATTGCAACCGCGCGCAGAGCAGCCAGTGCAGCCGCGTGGTGGTTGTTGGTGTACAGGGCGACCGGCAAGCCGGACAAAGCTTGCAGGAGAGCCCGCGCCCCAGGATGGATCGAGCAGGTCGGGGCACACCGGGTCTCCTCCGCGTCGATCACCGCCCATAGGCGGGTGGCCAAACGGGTGCCGGCCTCGGCATCGCGCGCGCCGACTTCCGCGCAGGCGGCTGCGATGCCGCTGAGCAGGCCCTGTCCCTCGACGCTCATACCCTCGGAAGCCAAGATGCCGCTGACCTCGCGGCGCACGTCCGCGCCGTCCAAGTGAAGGTCCACCAGGACGCCGTCCATGTCGAGAATGGCTACGGCAGGCGGCCTACTCATCGGCCCGGCCCGTCCAGATCGCGCGCCAGCACCGGGCCACAATCGAGGGTGCGCAACCAGTACACGCCGGGGGCAATGGGGTCGATGAGCGGCGCACCGGGGATGCTTTCGTCGAAGGCCAAGCGCACCGCCCAGTAGGGGAAGTTGCAGCCCGCCTCGGTGTAAAAATGGATGGTGGTGCCGAAGCGACCCGCGTTGATCTCGGTGACCCGGGGCTGGCCGGCCTCGTCCTCGGTCATGTCCACGAAAAAGATCCCACGCGGCGTTCCTGGCAATGCCCGCACGGCTGCCTCGCCCGTGCTGCGCACCTGGGGATGGGCGATGGTGCGGCTGACTGCCGGAGCGCCGGTGATGCCGCTCGGGCTGACATGCGGAATCACGTACTCCAACCGCTCGCGGGTCTGCGCCGCGACCAGATGGCCGTCGTGGAACAGGCCGCACCAGGTAAGGTTGCGGCCGGGCAAGAAGCGGCTGGCGATGAAGCCACCCCAGCCGCGGTAGTGATCGACCCAGGCGATGGCGTGCGCCGCCTCTCGGCAGGGCAAGGACGCCACGCCGATGCCGATGCCAGGCGCGCCCGAGCCACGCACCCAGACGGGACGCGTGGGGATGGCGGCGAAAGCGGCGCGCAGGTCATCCTCGCGATCGATGGCAAAGGTGTCGGGCACCGGCACGCCGGCCGCGCGCAGGGTGCGGAAGGTTTCCCACTTGGAGTCCGCGCACAAGATGGCTTCGCTCTCGGGCAAGAACAAGTGCACCTTGCCCAGCTCGCTGCGGTGGCAGGCGATGGTGCGCACCTCGACGGGATGGGTGGGTAAAATGAGATCGATCCCCTCGTCAGCCACGATGCGGGCCAGGGCCGCGAGGTAGGCGTCGGTCTCGCGCGCGTGGGGGATCAAGAAGGTGCGATCCGCCAGAGAGAGCGGGACATGATAATGGTTGGCTTCCGTGCCTAAGAGCGACAGCGACTCGGGCGCCGCGCGCAGCGATCGGATCAGGTTGCTGCCCAACGGGCCACCGGTGCCGGTCACCAGAATCCGGCGGGGGTTCACGGCGCGTGCTCCTTGCGAGCCTCTTGTGCGAAGCGCTCGGCAGTGCGGCCCCCGAAAACATGGAGGGCGCGGAATTTCTCGGCCAGCGCGCCCAGGGTTCGCATCTCTGCGCCGCGCAGCTGGCCCACCACATCGAGAAACAGGGCGCGGATGCCGGGACCCTCGCGCCGCAGTTTGCGCGCCGCCGTCGGATCGGCGAGCGACGGTTTGGCCGCCTGGTAGCCGGCGATTTCGCGGGTATTGAGAAAGAGGTGCACCGGATGGAAATTCAGCACCTTCAAACCAGGCTGATCGAGCCGCAACGCCGCACAGTCGAAGCGTCCGTCGAAGTAGAGACAGTGAACGTCGTCTTCCCAAAACAGTGGTAGGCGCACCAGTCCGCTCCAGTCGTAGTAGGGCTCGAGGCCGGAATGCAGGAACATGAGATCGTTGGAGAAGTAACGCATGCCCTTGCGCTGGAAGAGCGGCAGCAGGCGCGAATCAAAGTACAGTTCGTGGCTGCGCACTCCGACCGCCGTGGGAAACGCGGTCAGTAGCCGGGTCAGCACCGCGTCCTCGTCGGGGTCCCCCAGAAAATTGGGGTGCACTCCCGTCTCGCACCCAGGCAGGCTCAGCAAGGCGGTCACCGCAGGGCTTTGGTGGGTGGCGAAAATGGTCGTGGGCAATCCCGCCTGCCGTAAGAGCTGGCGCGTGTCCTCGAGCACATAGTCCGGCGCCCAGTCGAGGTCCAGGGTCAGGCAGACCGTCGAAGAATCCACGGCGGCAGAGGGCGGCATGCCCGCCAGGATACCAGATCCCCTGCCCTGGCAAGTCACGGCGGCGACGACACCTATCTTGGCCAAGCCGCCGCGGTGCTCTTGACCGGTGGCTCCTGTCCAAGTCGATGACGCTCACACGGCCAGGCGATGAAGGGTGGTCGTGGCCGTCACCGTGGCCGTGGCCCCACAGGGGGCTAACCACGATTCTCTCGGGACTTGACGGCCGCCGGCGCGATCCGGAGTCTCACCACAGAGGCCACAGAGTCCACAGAGGCCGGAAGAAAGGGGTTTCGGATCCGGATCCGAACCCTTCCTTCCTTCGTTCCTTCCGATCCGTCTCTGTGATCTCTGTGCTCTCTGTGGTGAAATCCGGAACAAACCTGCGGGAAACTGTGGTTATGGGATTACCGCTGCAAGCCCGTGCGTTTCCGCGAAGGCCGTCGTGACGAAGACGGCTGCGACGGCGTCGGCATGCACGCAACGCCAGCGGGAATCGTGGGCCAGCATGTTGATCACGCGCGACAGAATTCCGCGCTCGACCAGCAGCGCCGGGATCTCGTCGGGATGCGCGGGATCGATGCCCAGCGGGGCTTCCCAACCGGCCCCGCGCCACAAGCCCCGCAAGGCTGCCAGGTAGCGCGCAAAGGTCTCCTCAGGATTGGTTTCCAACCGCGGATCCATGAACAGCTTGCGCTGCTCGCGCACATGCGCGATGCACACGGCCGCCTGTCCGAGGTTGAAGGCCACGATACGCTCGGGCATTCCGGGACGCGCCAGGAACTCGCACGACTCGTGTGCATACCATTGCGGGCGCTCGCCGAAACCGATGGTGCGCCCTTCGCCGGCCCATGCATAGAGCCGGCCAGACACCACCGCAACAGCAGTCAGCGCGATCGCAGCCAGCAAGACAGGCTCGATGCGACGGCAAGCCCCTGGGCGCGGCGCGCGCCGGCCACGACGAGGTGCCGGTGCCTTGGGCCGCGCGCTGTCGAGCACCTCGTCGAGGTTCTGCACGCTTACCACCGCAGCCACCAGAGCCAACAAGGTGCTGTTCCGGGTTGCTTGCCAGCCGAGGTAGGCCGCGCCCGCAAACAGCAGTCCCCGGTACGGACTGAACCGTCCGCGCACCAGCAGCGGCACGAAACTCACCAACCCGAGCCCGAGCATGAGCAGGAACCCCAGCAGATATGGGTTGTTCACCCCGGCCAGGGTGATGAAGTCGCCGATGCTCTTCAGCTCGCCAATGTTCGCGCGAAAAATTCCCTCGGCCCCCAGTTTGTGGAATTGCTGAAGGGGCAGGGTCACGGCATTGATGCCGTAGGGATTGATCAAGCAAGCCACGATGGCCGCACTGCCAGCTAGCGCGAAGGTTCGCGCCAGCCCCGGTGCGCCGGCGCTGCCGTAGCGAAGGCGCTGGTAGAGCAACTCCACCGCATACGCAGCGATCAACAGCGGACCCATCACGAAAAAACCGTGGCAGTTCACCCACAGAAGTTGCAGCAGCGGCAGCAGCCACAGCCAGCGCGGTCGCTCGGCCGCGCGCCCAAAGACAACAAGAAATCCAGCGAGAAACAGCAGCGAGAACAGCTCGGGACGTTCGCACAGCCTGCCGGAAAGCACGATCACGGCGGGCAGCCAGGCCAGCACCACCGGCCAAATCCTGGCACCTGGCCGTCGCACCGCCAACGCAAGCATGACGATCGCCACGCCGCCCGCGGCCTTCAGCAAAACCAAGGTCGAAACCCCGCCGGCCCGATACAGCAGCGCGAGGATGACCTGGAACAACCAGTAGACGTCGATCCACGGGCCGCCCGCGTTGGTGTAGGTGAATATGTCAACGTGGGGGATGGTGCCCTGCTCGAGGATGAACTGTCCCGCGCGCAGGTGCCACCAGACGTCGAAGTCTCCCATGGGAAAGCAGCCCAGAAGAAACGCGAGTGCGAGCAACGCTGCCACCACGGAAGCGCGCCACCAATCACGGCGGCGTGCAGGCGCCTGACTCGCAATCTCGTCCCGGGCTGCTGGCATGGCTGGTCTCAACCTATGGCAGAGGGACGATACCCGAGCCAACCAAAATCGGCGAATCCGCCGCCGGACCACGTGGCCCGCAGAGTCGCCCCATCGACTCGTGGAACTGCTATTCTGAGCCCCTGTGGATTTCTCTCGCGCGCCGTCTCAATGTGAGGCCGATGCCCCGGCGCCGCAGCTGGCTATCTTGATCGATCGCGGCGGCCGCACGTGATGTCGTTCTTCGCGCGCAGTTCACCGCCTTGCAGTCGCAATTGGGTCTTCGCGACCAGCGCGGGCCTGCTGTGCGTCTTGGTGATGGCGATTCTCTTCTGGCGGGTGCTGGCTCACGGGGAGAGTTTCGGCGACGGCGATCTCGCGGCCTACTACCACTCGGCCAAGTCGATCATCGCGCCCCTGGCGCGCGCCTCGGGCGGCATCCCCCAGTGGAACCCGTTCTTCGCCTCGGGGCAGCCCTTTGCGGCCAACCCGGAGCACGAGGTGTTCTGCCCGCTGACCACACTCTTCTTTCTGCTGCCTTTCGAGATCGCGTTTCGTCTGCAGGTCATTCTCCCGTTGCCGCTGGCAACGATGTGCATGTTCGTGTTCTTGCGGACCCTGCGTCGCAGTCGCGCGGCGGCGTTGTTTGGGGCCCTGTCCTGGGGATTCGGCGGCTACCTGCTTTCGACCACGACTCTGCTCCCGATCCTTTTCGCCGTCGCTTCGCTGCCGCTGACCCTGGCCTTTGTGGTTCGCGTGGCTCGCAAGCCACGGTTGGCGGACGTGGCCGCCCTGGCCCTGTGCTTCGGAGTGCAGTGCCTGGCCGGTGAGCCTTCGACTCTTCTCGCCACGCCGTTCCTGGGCCTGGCGGCGGTGCTGGCGCAGCGGCGAATCGGGCACCGCCCCTCGGGTCCGGCGCTGGGGCTCGTCGCGGCGCTGGCGCTGGGCGCGGCCTTGGGTGGAGCGACCCTGGTGCCGGGACTGCATCATGCCGGCAAGACCGACCGAGCGGCCGGCCTTGACCAGAACCAGGCCTTGGTCTGGTCGATGCCGCCCGTGCGACTGCTGGAACTGTTCTCGCCACATGTGCTGGGCCATGTGGAGCCCTCCAACCCGCGCCTGTTCTGGGGCCGTCCGTTGTACGGGCAAAAGGACAATCCGTACTTCTATTCAATCTACCCGGGCCTGGCGGCCTCGTTGTTGGCTCTCTTGGCTGCGAGTACCCGCCGGCGCCTTCCCCGCGCGTGGATGGTGGTCGCCGTAGTGGGCGTGTTGCTGGCACTGGGCAGTCACTTCCCTCTCTGGCCGAGCCTGCGTAGGTTGCCGGGCCTGGCGGGCGTTCGCTTTCCCGAGAAATTCGTGTTGCTGTTCATGGTGCCTTTGATCGTCGCCGCGGCGTTGGGCTTCGACCAGGCCGTCATGGGTCCAGCCCACGGCCGGCGCTGGCTTCTGCGCATTCTTGCCGCGTTCATAGTCCTTGGCGTGGGCGGCGCTGCACTCATCTCGCTGCGCATGGGACACATGCCGTCGGGCTTTCCCTGGCGTCAGGCCCGCTTCGATGCCATGCAACTGGCAGGGTTGGCTCTGATCACGTGGAGTGCACTGCACCCCCGCCTTCCACTGAAGCGAGCGCTTCGCGGTCTGGTCATTTGCGCGCTTTTGGCGCTGGATCTGGCATGGGCAGGCCGGGGCGTGATCCACACCATGCCCCTCGACAAGCTGGCCGCGGTTCCACCCGCGCTCATGCCCCTGGTCACGCGTGCGCAAGACGATCTGCTCTTTCACGCGGCCGCCTGGCATCCCGAGTTGGCCGGCGTCGACGGCATCGCCAAGCCGCCCGCGCCGGCCCGCTGGGGAGTGGCCACCACCCTCGAATCGGACTACGACATCACCTTCTTGCAGGCCACCAACCGCGCCACGACGCTGTTCTGGCAGGCGGTGAGACAGCAGCCGGCACTCATGAGCGCACTTCTGCAACGCCGAGGCGTGACCGCCATCCTGCGCTTTCGGCCCGGCGCCCACTGGCAAGGCGACTTTGTGGTCGCATCCGATGGCGGCCCGGCGTTAGAATTGCTCACCAGCCCTGATGCTCAGCCGCCAGTGTTTGCCGCCCGGCGCGTAGAGATCGTCGACGACGACGCTGGCTGGTTGCAGGCCGCACTCCGATTGGGATCCGAGGTGCGCCAGGCGGCCATCGTAGATCGCCGCGAACTGCCCGCCTTCTTCAATCCGCCGGCGTCTGCCACAATTCGCATCAAAGAGCGCACGCCGATGGCAACCGTGCTCGACGTCGATGCGCAGGGCCCGGGACCCTCGTTCTTGGCATTCAACCAGACCTGGGACGAGGGCTGGCGTGCCACCTGCGACGGTGTCGCGCTTCGCTGGCTGCGCAGCGATGTGTCTCTCTCCGGCGTGGTGGTGCCGCCAGGGCAGCACCGCATCGCTTTGACCTATGACGATCCCTGGGTCACCGCGGGAGCGACGCTCTCGGTGCTGGCCACGCTCGCAGTCCTGGCGCTGATGCTGTTCGATCGCTTCCTGGCCCGGCGACAACTGGCTGCGCCTGCGGCTTCGTTGCTTCGCGCGGATCGCCAGTGATCGGGGGTCCACTCAATCGGCGCCATCGGGACGATACTCGAACCAATCGAAATCCGCGGGTGCGCGACAGGGACGGCCTCGTCCGGTGGCGTACATGCCGAGCACCACGCCACAGAAGTGCATTGGGCCGCGACGGGTGATGGCCTCGGCGGAAAGAGCGCGCGCCGGCACTTGGCCCAGCAGAATGCTTGCGCGTCCTTTGCCGGCCAGGAGTTGGTAGTAATCATTCTCGGCGCGAATGCACAGTTCAATTGGACCGGGCGGAATGAGCGCGCGACCCAACACCCGCGACGCGCCCCCGGTCCGGCGTACAGCCACCACCTCGCGTCCAGCTCGGCCGAGGCGCACAGCCAGGTCGAGGTGAAAATCCTCGCGCGCGCGCACCGACAGGCCCGCCTCTTCGCCCGGCTGCTCGGGCGCGAAATCCAAGTGCGTCTTGCAGCCCATGGCGAAGTGCTGCTGGCGGCGAGCCACGAAAGCAACTGGTCCGATATCGTCCAGGCTGGCGGGCTGGCCCCAAAGGCGCAGGTGCCCTGCCCTCTGCTTGAGAGCGATCGCGCCTTCAGGCGGATTGCGCACGTGTACCCAAACCGGGTCAAGGACCGCGCCATCAAAGTCGTCGCGCGCTGGCGCTGGAGCAAAGAGATGAGGCGGTAGCTCCGGGGCAGGCATTTCCAATTCGACCTGTCCGCTTTCGCCAACCATCGGCCAGCCATCGTCCGAGAAGTGCACCGGCGCCAGGAAAGTCTCGCGGCCGAGGTGATGATGGCGACCTGATCGTGGTCGTATCCCGAGAAACACCGCCCAGGTACTGCCATCCTCCAGCGTGACAAGGTCGGCATGTCCGGTGGCCTGGATGGCATGCCCCCGTCTCTGGCGATGGCTGAGAATTGGATTGTGCGGACAGGGCTCAAACGGTCCCCAGGGCGAATCCGCCCGCGCCGCGACCTCGCAATGGTCGTAGGCAGTGCCGCCCTCGGCCGCCAGCAGATAGGTGCGACCGCGCAAGGCATAGAGGTGCGCCCCCTCGGGCCAGACCCCGCCCGCTCCACGCCAGACTACCCGTTTTCGCCCACGCAACTGGCCCGTCTTTGCATCCAGCTCCGCCTGCTCAATCACCGGATGATCGAAGTCGGCCCCTTTTCCGTCGCGTGCGTAGTACACCCGGCCGCGGTCGAAGAACAACGACGGATCGAACCCGCCCTCGTCGATCCAGATCGGATCCGACCAGGGGCCCTCGGGCCGGCGCGCCGTGACCAGGAAATTGCCGCCGCCGCCCACATGCGTGGTCACCAAGAAGAATCGCCCGCGATGGTGGCGCAAAGTCGGCGCGTAGATGCCGCCCGAGCTGCGCACCCCCGTCAGGTCAAGCTGGCTCTTGCGTGATAACACATGGCCAAGCTGCTGCCACTGCACCAGATCGCGACTGTGGAAAATGGGAACGCCCGGGAAATACTCGAAGCTGCTGCTGACCAAATAGAAGTCGCGCCCGACCCGGCACAAGCTGGGATCGGGATAGAAACCGGGAAGGATCGGATTGCGAAAAGTGCGGCGGCGGGACACGGGCATGGGCTTCTGGCTAGCTGATTTCACCACAGAGTCCACAGAGAACACAGAGGGTACAGAAACAGACGAAGTTGGGATCCCGGATCCGAACCCCACCCTTTCCGACCTCTGTGGCCTCTGTGCTCTCTGTGGTGGAAAAGCATTCTACCCCTTGACCGCGCCTGAGGTCAGCCCGCTGATGAATTCCCTCTGCAAGGCGAAGAAGAGCACCGCCGGGGGAATCATGGCCAGCGCGGTCCCGGTCAGGAACACGCCCTGATCGTGTCTGAATTCGCCCAGGTACAGATTCAGAACCACCGGCAGGGTTAGCTTGTCTTGGCTCTGCAAGAACACATTGGGGGCAAAAAAGGCGTTCCAGTTGCCCAGGAAACAGATCAGGCAAAAGGCCGCAGCCATGGGTCGCACCAGCGGCATCACCAGGCGAAGATAGATGCCGAACTCGCCGCAGCCATCCAGACGAGCGGCATCGATCATCTCATTGGGCACGGCCAGGCACGCCTGTCGGAATAGGAAAATGCCGTAGGTCCCGACCATTCCGGGAATGATCAGCCCGGCCAAAGAATCCACCAGTCCCAGGTCCACCACCATCTTGTACAGCGGAGCCAGCAGCAGAACCGAGGGAATCATCATGGATCCGAGCATGAACAGGGTCAGCGCGTTCTTGCCGCGGAACTCGTACTTGGCCAGGGCATATCCGCCCAACGAGCAGAAGAAGATCTGCAACACCGTCGTGCAGGTGGCGTACACAGTCGAATTGAGCACGTACTCCCAGAAGTACACCGGCCCGGTCAGGCTGGGCCGCCCCTTGAACAATTCGCGAAAGTTGTTGAGGTTGAGCGTCTTTTCCGACCACTGCTCCACTGGCGGCAGGAAGATGAACTCATTGAGCACCGAGCGATCTTTGACCACCGCAGCCAGCAGCCAGGTGAAAGGCGCCAGCACCACCACCGCCCCCAGGCAGAGCAGCGTCCAGCGGGCAAAGCGAGACACGGTCCGGCCTCGCCCAAAGAGTCGCAGCACCACGAAGGCCGCGAACAGCGCCAGTAGCAGGATTTGCAGGAGGTTCATCGTCTAGTCCTCCTCGGCAATGCGGCCCAACCGGATCTGTATCAGGCTAATGATGAATATGATCATGGCCACCACCCAGCCCACCGCGGATCCCAATCCTAAGTCGCCGCAGCGGAAGGCGTTGTAGTTGAGATAGGTAATCAGCGTCAGCCCGGCATCGTTGGCCCCGTAGCCGTAGCTCTCACTCAACAGGGTAAGCGGCAGCTCGAAGAGTTGGTACGAGCCAATCACGCTCATGATGACGACGAAAATCACCACGTGGCGCATCGAAGGCAAGGTGACGTGCCAGAAGATCTGCCAGGGACTGGCCCCGTCGATGCGGGCCGCCTCTTGTAAGGTCTTGTCCACGGTCTGCAAGGCCGCAAGGAAGTAAATCATGTTGAAACCGACCCACAGCCACAGCGAGGTCAGGACAATAGCCGGCATGATCAGTCGCGGCTCGGAAAGCCAACGTGCCTCGAGACCCCAGTGCAACACCATCTGGAAGCCCCTATTGACCAACCCGTAGCGCGGCGTGAACAACACGCTGAAGAGAATGCCCACCAGCACCTGGCCCACCAGGTTGGGCGAAAAAAACACCAGCCGAAAGAAGCCTTTTACCTTGTCGCCGCCCGAATTGAGCAGCAGCGCCAGTGCCATGGAAAGCGGCAATTGTATGAAGACCGACACCAAAGCGAACACCGTGGTATTGAGCAAAGCTCGCAAGAAAATCGGATCCGTGAACAAGAAGACGAAATTGTCCAACCCCACGAAAACGTGGCTGCGCGGTCCATTGGTCTCGTAGAACGCGAGCATGATCGCATTGACAAACGGCACGACAAAGAACGCTGCGGTCAACACGATATAGGGCGACAAGAAGAGATAGGGCGCCTTGCCCTTGTAGCGCGGCCGGCCCGGTGGCCGCGCAGGTCGCTGAGGAAGCTTGGCGCTCATAGCGTCCCCTTGGCCAAGATCTTCTCGCGTCTGGCCAGCCGGCGCACCGACTCGGCTGCCTCGGCCAGCTCCGCCCGAATCTTCTCCAGCAAGCCGGCTTCGCCCTTGTCCGAGTAGTATTGCGCGGATCGATTATAGGCCCGGTCCAGAGCGAGTCGGCCGGCATCGTCCACTGGGCTCGAATACACGGGCGGCGCCTCCGGCGCCAGCTCCGCGTACATCTGTCCCACGCGCTGATTGGAATAGTAGGGGAAGGGCGTGGCGAACTCGGGCAGGTTCCACGCGTCCTTCAGCGCCGGCAGGATGTTGGTCGCAAGAAATCGCTCACCCAATTGGGTGGTGTCGAAGTACAGGTACTTGGCCAGCTCCCAGGCCAAATCCGGATGGCGCGTCTGTTTCATGATCATCAGGCCGGTACCGCCCCAGGTCGACGTGCGTCGTCCGCCCGGGGTCCAGGCCGGCAGCGGCATCAGCGCCATCTTGCCGGACAACGCCGGTGCCTCGTCGGCAAACACCCAGCTGCGCCAGTCGGGCGCCCATTGAAACAACACCAACCCGTCCGTCATGGCCTTGACCACCGGCTGCCCCCAGCCGCACTCGTAGCCGATCTTGTGCGGTCCGCGCGTTTGCTCGATGTACCAGCGGATAAGCTGCGCGTTGTCCTCGGTGGCAAAAGCCACCTCGCCCTGCTGGTCAAAGACCTGACCGCCCCGCTGGAACATCAGAACCTGCAACCCCCAGTTCCCGTCGTAACGCATGTCGAGCATGTAGCGATCGATGATCCCGTCGCCGTCAAGATCGCGGCTCACCTGCCGTCCTACCTCCACGAACTTCTCCCAGGTGGTGAGCTGGCTCACGTCGATGCCCAGCGCCTCGACCAGATCGCGCCGGTACGCCAGCATCACGGGATGCACGTCGTGGGGAAGCGCGTACACGCGCCCGCGCGTCGACCACAGACTCAGGCGCGATTGCACCAGGCGCTGATCCAGACCGTCGGCGCGCATCCGATCGGTCAGGTCCAACAGCCCAAAATCCTCCGCCGGTCCGCGGGTGAAGAAGCCCAAAGATCCCGCGAACACTTCCGACAGATCGGGCACCTCGGTGCCGGCCAGAATGGCGTTCTGCAGGCGCGCCTGCAAGGAAGCCCAATTGGCGAATTGCAGCTGGACCTTGACCCCGTGGTCGCGTTCGAAGCGCGGGATGGCCTTGCGATAGGCGTCGAACTGGGCCTCGGTGTGGGTGACGATGACCAGATCGGGCCGCGCCTCGTGCCGGCGCGAGGTGACCACGCGCAGACCCACCGACGCCACTGCGATGACCAGCAACCACAAGGGTGCCCTGCCGTACGGGAAGTTGCTGACGAAACGCATAACGAGCAAAGGGGGGATTTGGAAGGTCTTTTAACATTTTAACCTTCCCGCAGAAAAGAGCGGTGTTTCTGCTTCCGACCCGCAAAGCTCCGCGCTAGAGTCCGAGCCGCGCAGAACGCGACCCATGGCGAGCGTTGAGCTTTCCCACGTACACAAGGTCTACGAAGGTGGCTTCGTCGCCGTCGAAGATTTCACCCTGAACATCGCGGATCGGGAATTCATCGTCCTGGTGGGTCCCTCGGGCTGCGGCAAATCCACCACACTGCGCATGATCGCCGGCCTGGAGGAGATCACCTCGGGCAGCATCGCCATCGGCGGCCGCTTGATGAACCAGGTGGCGCCCAAGGACCGCGACATCGCCATGGTCTTCCAGAGCTACGCGCTCTATCCCCATATGTCGGCCTACGAGAACATGGCCTTTGCGCTCAGCCTGCGCCACATGCCCAAGGCCACCATCAGCGAGAAAGTGCGACGCGCCGCTGAGAAACTGGGAATCACGCAACTTCTCGACAAGCGGCCGCGCCAGTTGTCCGGCGGACAACGCCAACGCGTGGCCCTGGGACGCGCCATCGTGCGCGACCCGCAGTGTTTTCTTTTCGACGAGCCGCTCTCGAACCTGGACGCCAAACTGCGCGTCGAGATGCGCGCCGAGATCAAGCGGCTGCACCTGGAATTGGGCAGCACCACCGTGTACGTGACCCACGACCAGGAAGAGGCGATCACCCTGGGCGATCGCGTGGTGGTCATGAAGGACGGCGTGGTCCACCAATGCGCTGGCCCGCTGGAAATCTATCATCGCCCGGCCAATCGCTTTGTGGCCGGATTCCTCGGTACCCCGCCCATGAACTTCTTCACCGGCCGTTTGGTCGACCAGGCAGGGCGGCTGTTCTTCGACGAGGGCACGGCCAAGTTGCCGGTGCCGGCCTGGGCCGCGCCTGCCCTACGCGAGCGCGTGGCCGCAAATCCCGAGTTGGTCATGGGCGTGCGACCCGAAGCCCTCATTCTTCCCCGCTCGGGCGATTCGGCGGCACCAGCTGCGTTGAGCGTGCCCATGAAGCTCTGGTTACTGCAACCGCTGGGAGCCAAGATGGATGTCTACCTGTCCACCACTCGGCACGAGCGCATTGTCGCGCACGTGGACGCGCGCACAGGCCTGAGCGTGGGCGCGACCTTGCCCGTGGCAATCGACATGGATCACGTGCACTTTTTCGAACCAGGGGAAGCTGGTCGCACCCTCGCGAGCCACGACGTTCCCCCTGCATAGGGAGTCTGGAGGACATATGGCGCGTTTCCTCGGTCTGGACGCGAGTACGCAGAGCCTCTCGGGGCTGATCATCGACATGGACACGGGCAAGGTCTGCGCCAACCACAGCGTGGTGTTCGGCGAGCGCCTGCCGCGATTCCATTCGCCCAAGGGTTTCCTGGTGCACGAGGATCCGCGGGTCAAGCATAGCGATCCCCTCATGTGGGTCGAGGCGCTGGAATTGCTGCTTGGCGATCTGGTCAAGGCAGGCGTGGACCTGGGCAGCGTGCGGGGCGTATCCGGGGCCGGGCAGCAGCACGGATCGGTGTACCTGGCGCGTTCCTTCGACACCGTCGGCGCTTGGTCGAGCGATCGGCCACTGCGCGATCAGGTTCAACCCATGCTCAGCCGGCGCACATCGCCCATCTGGATGGACAGCGCTAGCAGCGCGGAATGCGCCGAGATCGCGCGCGCCGTGGGCGGCGACGAGCGCGTGGTGGCGATCACCGGGTCGCGGGCCATTGAGCGCTTCACCGGTCCGCAGATTCGCAAGTTCTACAAAGACGCGCCCGCGGACTGGGCACGAACCTGCGAGATTCACCTAGTCAGCTCGTTCATGGCATCGCTGCTGGTCGCATCCACTGCGCCCATCGATCTGGGCGATGGAGCGGGCATGAACCTGCTGGATCTCGGGACCGGAACCTGGAGCCGCCAATTGCTCGACGCCACCGCGCCCGGTCTGGGACAAAAACTGCGCGCGCCCGTGCCCAGCACCACGCGCGTGGGCATGGTGGCCGACTATTTCGTGAAGAAGTACGGCTTCGCGCCAGACACACCGGTCATCGCATTCACCGGCGACAACCCCAGCAGCCTGGTGGGCATGGGCGCCACTAGTCCGGGCACGGCCGTCATCAGCCTGGGCACCAGCGACACCGTGTTCGCGGCCATGGCAGCCCCGCGCACCGATCCGCGCGGCTACGGCCACGCGTTCGGAAATCCCGCGGGCGGCTTCATGGCTCTGACCTGCTTCGCCAACGGCTCGCTCGCTCGCGAGGAGATTGCGCACCGCTTTGGCCTGGACTGGGACGCCTTCGCGAATGCAATTCTGATCCGTACGCGGCCGGGCAACGCGGGCAATCTGCTACTGCCCTACTTCGTGCCCGAGATCACGCCGCGCTTGCCGGCCCCGGTGGTTCGCTGGTTCGGATCCGCCACTTTTGTCGACGGCCACGACCCATTTGCTGCGGCTCGCGCCGTGGTGGAGACCCAGGCGCTCAGCTTGCGCCTGCACTCGCGCTGGATTGGCGAGGACATGGATCCCATTCTGGTCACCGGAGGTGCTTCGCGAAACCGCGCTATTTTGCGCGTTCTCGCCGACGTGTTCCAGGCGCGCATCGTGCCTTTGCAGGTATCCAACTCGTCGGCGTTGGGTGGGGCGTTGCGCGCGGCCCAGGCCGTGAGCGGAACAGCGTGGGACGAACTGGCCCGCCGCTTCTCTGCCCCGTCCGACGACCTTGCGGTGAAGCCCGACCCAGCCACCCGGGCGGTGTATGAGCAAGCCGGCCGCGAACTGGAGCGCCGGCTCAACGAGGCTCTGGCCAAACCGTTTGTAAAGGGGTAAAAGAAACTCATGCAGGATTCGTTCTTTTCAGCCATCGAGCCTATTCGCTATGGCGGACCGGATGCCGCCTCCCCCCTGGCCTTCCGCTACTACGACAAGGATCGCATCGTGCGCGGCAAGCGCATGGAGGATAACCTGCGCATGGCGGTCTGTTTCTGGCACACCTTTGCCTCGGACGGGAAAGACATGTTCGGCAGCGGAACCTTCCAGCGGCCCTGGCAAGGCGCGGGCGACGCGATCGATGGCGCCAAACTGCAGGCCGCGGCTGCCTTTGATTTCTTCTCCCGCCTGGGCGCGCCCTTCTACTGTTTCCACGATCGGGATGTGTCACCCGAGGGCCGCAACCTGGCCGAGACCAACAAGTGGCTCGACGGGATGGCCGATGTTCTGGCCGGCCACATGCAGCGCACCGGGGTCAAGCTGCTGTGGGGAACCGCCAATCTCTTCTCGCACCCGCGCTACATGGCGGGCGCTGCCACCAACCCCGATCCCGAGGTGTTTGCCTACGCGGCGGCGCAGGTGAAGCAGGCACTGGAAGTGACCCAGCGTCTGGGCGGCGAAAACTACGTGCTGTGGGGCGGGCGCGAAGGCTACGAGACTCTGCTCAACACCGACATGAAGCGCGAGCTAGACCAGCTCGGCCGCTTCATGAATTTGGTCGCCGAGCACAAGCACAAGATCGGCTTCCGCGGGCCGCTGCTCATCGAGCCCAAACCGCGCGAGCCCACCAAGCACCAGTACGACTACGACTCTGCCGCCGTCGACGCATTTCTGCAGCGCTACGGCCTGGCCAATGGCGACTTCCGCCTGAACATCGAAGCCAACCACGCCACCCTGGCGGGCCACACCTTTGAACACGAAGTCGCCTACGCGCTGGCGGCCGGACTTTTCGGCAGCATCGACATGAACCGCGGCGACACCCTGCTGGGCTGGGACACCGATCAGTTCCCCAACGACCTCGGCGAGCTGTCGCTGTTGCTCGCGCGCATCCTGCAGGCCGGCGGATTCATCACCGGCGGGTTCAACTTCGACGCCAAGGTGCGCCGGCAGAGCTTCGACGCCGAGGATCTCTTCCACGCCCATGTGGGCGGCATGGACATCCTGGCGCACGCCCTGCTGGTCGCCGACCGCATCCTGACCGACGGCAAGCTCCCTGCCCTGGTGGACGCGCGCTACGCTGGCTGGAAGCAAGGGTTGGGCAAAGAGATCCTCGACCGCAAACTCTCGCTCGCCCAGATCGCGGATCGGGTCACATCCGGCAACATCGATCCCAAGCCC
>Ga0182021_10004059_pt1 | contig 17167 bp, 14 predicted proteins | sample 612E3MmetaG_FD_120493 | JGI IMG/M metagenome (GOLD analysis project Ga0182021, IMG submission 120493) | Permafrost microbial communities from Stordalen Mire, Sweden - 612E3M metaG (Illumina Assembly) | ecosystem: Environmental > Terrestrial > Soil > Wetlands > Permafrost | place: Sweden...
GTCGATATGGGAGGAAGGCCGTGGCTTGTCTGGAAGGCAGACTTTTCGTATCAGAAAATCGGTGAAATGCCGACTGAAATGTTTTACCACTTTTTCAAATCGTTTAGCGACAATGCAAAATGCAATCTGAACATCTCTGCTGAAGGCAGCAATGAGCATCACAAGATCGAAGCTATTTTTAAGGCATTTGCCAGGGCATTGAAAAATGCCCTGAAACAGACGGATAATTTTTCACTTCCGTCAACAAAAGGAAAACTATGATAGCAATAATAAAATATAACGCAGGCAATATCAGGTCTGTTCAGAATGCCGTCACCAGGCTGGGTTATCAATCAGTTATCACTGACGACTGGGAAGAGATACTTAAAGCCGATAAAGTGATTTTACCAGGCGTCGGAGAAGCCGGTTCGGCCATGAAATACCTAAGGGAGAAAGAGCTTGATAAACTTATCGTTTCACTTAAACAACCTGTCCTAGGAATCTGCCTCGGGCTTCAGCTGATGTGCAGGTATTCTGAGGAGGGCGATACACAATGCATGAAGATATTTGATTCTGATGTAAGCCTGTTCCCAAGGGTTGATAAGGTTCCCCATATGGGCTGGAACAACTTCTTTTCCCTGAAAGGAGAACTCTTCAATGGAGTTTCAGCAAGGGACAATGTGTACTATGTTCACAGTTATTACCCCGAGATATCCTCTTGTACAATTGCAGTTTGTGATTACATCCTGCCCTTCAGTGCAGGTATGAAAAAGGATAACTTTTATGCAACTCAGTTTCACCCTGAGAAATCAGCATTGGTCGGTGAACAGATACTTAAAAACTTCCTGGAACTATGAGGATAATTGCCGCAATCGATATCCTTGGCGGAAAGTGTGTCAGGCTGATGCATGGAGATTACTCGAAGAAGACGATCTATAATGAGGATCCGCTGGAAGTAGCCAAGGAGATGGACGACAATGGAATAAGATATCTTCACCTTGTCGACCTCGATGGGGCAAAAAACAAAATGATAGTTCATTTCAGGATACTGGAAAAAATCGCTTCGCAGACCAGCCTTGAAATTGACTTTGGTGGCGGAATCAGGTCGGATAATGACTTGAGAATAGCTTTCAGTTCCGGAGCTAAGCAGGTAACTGCGGGAAGCATCGTTCTCTCCTCCCCTTCCCTTGTTCTCGACTGGCTATTAGAGTATGGGAATGAAAAAATTATCCTTGGCGCCGATTCAAAGGACAGAAAGATCGTGATCAATGGCTGGCAACAGGAATCTGACTCAGATGTAATTTCTTTTATCTCAGAGTATTGCTCAAAAGGAATAAAGTATGCAATATGTACTGATGTCGAAAAGGATGGTTTATTAAAAGGCCCTTCAGCTGATCTTTACAGGGAAATATTAAAATCTGTAAAAGTCGATCTTATTGCAAGCGGAGGCATTTCATCTATGGATGACATTATTAAAATAAAAGAGGCGGGATGCGAGGGAGCTATAATTGGAAAGGCTATTTATGAAGGTAAAATTAAACTAAAGGAGCTCAGGGATCTATGCTGAAAAGAAGAATTATTCCATGTCTCGATATAAGGAACGGACGTACTGTCAAAGGTGTCAACTTTGTCGGATTAAAAGATGCCGGAGATCCGGTGGAACTTGCAAAGCTGTATGCGTCAAGAGGTGCAGATGAACTTGTCTTTCTGGATATAACCGCAACAATTGAAAACCGACATACACTTATCAGTCTGGTTGAAAGAATTGCTGCTGAAATAAATATACCATTCACTGTCGGTGGTGGCATAAACAGTCTGGAAGATGTAGGTCACCTGCTCAAGGCAGGAGCCGACAAGATAACAATAAACTCTGCTGCAGTAAGAAGACCTGAGCTTATAACAGAAATTGCCGGCGAGTTTGGCAGCCAGTGCGTCGTGGTGGCTATCGATACTGATTTAATTAATAATGACTGGGTAGTAGTTGTAGATGGAGGCAGGACACCGGTAAAGCTCAGGACGATCGACTGGGCAATAAAGGTCGAGAAACTCGGCGCAGGAGAGATACTGCTTACATCGATGAAACACGACGGCACAAAAAAGGGGTTCTCGCTCGAAATAACTGCAGAGGTGAGCCGTCATGTAAATATTCCGGTTATTGCTTCCGGCGGAGCAGGAAAGAAGGAGCACTTCAGGGATTTATTTTTCAATACATCGTGCAGTGCAGCACTGGCAGCAAGCATATTTCACTTCGGTGAAGTAGATATAAAAGAGCTTAAGGAGTATTTATTTAATGAACAAACAGCAGTCAGATTATGAATCAACCCGATTTTACTAAAGGAAATGGCCTTGTACCCGCTATAATACAGGATTTTACAACAATGCAGGTGCTCATGCTGGGCTTCATGAATGAGGAGGCTCTTGAAAAAACGCTCAGGGAAGGGAAAGTGACCTTTTTCAGCCGGAGCAAAAAGAGACTCTGGACAAAAGGTGAAACATCAGGCAACTATCTGTTTGTTAAAGAAATAATAACCGATTGTGATAACGATACTCTTCTTATAAAAGTAAAACCCTCAGGACCGGTCTGCCATACAGGGTCGATCTCATGTTTTAATGAAGATCAATCAAAGGGCTTTCTCTACAGGCTCGAACAGATCGTCAGTCAGCGGATTGAAGAAAATATTGAAGATTCTTATACTAATAAGATCTATAAGCAGGGTATCAACAGGATCGCCCAGAAAGTAGGAGAAGAGGCTGTCGAACTCATTATCGAAGCAAAAGACAATAATATGACTCTTTTTAAAAATGAGGCTGCCGACATGCTATACCACTTACTGATTCTTCTTAAAGCCAAGGGGGTAACCCTCTCAGAAATAGAGTCCATCTTGAAAAATCGGCATAAATAAGACTTTTCTCTATATATTATCTAGATTTATTGCCTTAATAGTTGTTATTTTAAAAATTGCATTACTTTTGTAAGCCAACAAGATAAGAATGAATAAAGCATACAACCTGATCGCCGCTTATTTTTACTTCTATTTTTATTTTAAGAAGTAACAGGGGATTATTGTATACGCTTAAATGAAATATAAGATGCAAGGTCCCCGGAAAAGGGGACTTTTTTTTTAATAATGAATAATATGAGAATCTCAACCCAGGGTGAGCATGGATGTTTTCATGAAGTAGCTGCAAGACAGTACTTCAGAAACGAGGATATTACAATCGTCCCATGCACTACCTTTGACATGACATTGATGGCCGTGAAGGAAAACCAGGCTGATTTTGCGATAATGGCAATTGAAAATGCAAGGTCGGGAAGCATCCTTTATAATTACACCCTTATCAGGGAATCAGGAATGAAGATCCTTGGTGAACATAACCTCCGGGTCGTTCAAAACCTTATGGCTCTCCCCGGTCAGCAAGTTGCATCAATCAGGGAAATAAGATCACACCCGATTGCACTTTCACAGTGCATGACCTACCTGAATCATCTGCGTGGAGTTACTCTGATCGAAAGTGACGATACTGCCGGAAGTGCTAAATTCATCAAAGAAAATAACCTTAAGAATGTCGGTGCAATTGCGCCCGCAATTGCTGCTGAATTATATGGCCTTGAGATATTGGCCCACGGGATAGAAACGTATAAGAAAAACTACACAAGGTTTCTTGTACTCGGCGATGAGAAGCATGTAAACAGCGACGGGAATAAAGTCTCAATTTGTTTTTCAACCGGCCATCAACCGGGTTCGCTCGCTGCGGTTCTCGTAAGGCTTGCTGAGCTTGAGATTAATCTTTCGAAGATACAGTCAGTGCCAAGGCTGAACGGCGACTGGGAATATATGTTCTATCTGGACATTGAGCTTAAGTCTGATCATGACATGGGACTGGTTAAGAACACACTTGAAAATTATACAAGGGATCTCGAGGTCCTCGGAATATATAATAAAGGAGAGGAATTGTATGAAAGTTAAACCGGCAGAGAGAACCAATAGTGTCCAGGAATACTATTTCTCGCTAAAGCTGAAGCAGATAGACCAGATGCGCAATTCCGGAGCCGATGTCATAAACCTCGGTATCGGCAGTCCTGACCAGCCGCCGTCGGAGAACACTATTGAAAGTCTGTACAGGGAGGCTTTGAAACCAACTGCGCATGGGTACCAAAGCTATACAGGGATACCAGCCCTTCGTAATGCCTTTGCTAAATGGTACAAAACTTATTTCAACGTAATCCTTGACCCGGAAAGCGAGATATTGCCCCTTATGGGAAGCAAGGAGGGAATAATGCATATCAGCATGGCATTCGTGAATCCGGGAGATGATGTGCTTGTTCCAAATCCCGGCTACCCGACATATTCATCCATCACAAAGCTGGTTGGCGGGAACATCAGATATTATGACCTGGATGAAAAAAACGGCTGGTATCCTGATATTCATAAGATTGAAAAGAGCGACCTGAAAAATGTAAAAATGATGTGGATAAACTATCCGCACATGCCATCAGGAACGAAGGGGTCATTCAGGCTATTTGAACAGCTTACGGCATTCGCCTTAAAGCATGGAATACTTTTATGCAACGATAATCCTTACAGCTTCATCCTCAATAAGGAATATATAAGCCTCCTCGCAGTTGACGGCTCCAGGGAGATTGCCATCGAGCTTAATTCCCTGAGTAAATCGCATAACATGGCAGGATGGAGAGTAGGAATGGCAGCAGGCCATAAGGAATATATAAGCTCCATCCTCAAAGTCAAAAGCAATATGGATTCTGGCATGTTCCGGGCTATGCAGGCGGCAGCTGCCGAGGCACTCGGCAACCCTCCTTCATGGTACGACAAGGTCAACAGCCATTACCAGTCAAGACGCAGGATTGTCGAGGATATAATGGATGTGCTGAATTGCAGGTATGATAAAAACCAGGTCGGCCTCTTTGTCTGGGGCCGTATCCCTGACACTATAAAGAATTGTGAAGATTTTGTTGAGGATGTCCTGACCAAGGTAAACGTTTTCATCACACCAGGATTTATTTTCGGATCAAACGGAGAAAGGTACATCCGGATATCTCTATGCGCTGATGAAGCAACCCTTATTGAATCAGGGAAAAGAATTAAAAAGTATCTTTCAGAAAAACTAGCAACTAGCAACTAGCAACATGACTACAACTGTAATTGGAATAGGTTTGATAGGAGGATCGCTTGCGCTGGACATTCGAAAGCGTCACTTCGCCGATAAGATAATCGGTGTCGATACAAATCTGCAGCACCGTAATATAGCGAAGCTATGCGGGATCATCGATGAAGACGATACTCTTGAAAATGCAATTGAAAGAAGTGATCTGATTTTACTCTGTACTCCGGTAAATACCAATATGTCTATGCTTCCTTCCATCCTCGACTTGATAAAGGGCACTTCGAAGGTTGTGGTCGACATGGGATCGACAAAAGCAGGAATTGCGAAGGCCTCTAAATCTCACCCCGGACGTGGCAGGTACGTTGCTGCCCATCCCATGGCAGGAACAGAGTATTCTGGTCCCCTGGCCGCCATAGGCAAGCTTTTTGATTATAAGACAGTCATAATCTGTGATCCGGAGCTCAGCGATCCTGATGCAAAAAACCTCGTGGAAAACATGTTTAAAATTCTTAACATGCACCTGGTTTATATGAATTCTGATATGCATGATGTGCATGTTGCATACATATCCCATATTTCTCATATAACATCCTTCTCGCTGGCTCTGAGCGTATTGGAGAAGGAAAAGGAGGAAGAGAATATTCTGGCACTTGCTGGAGGCGGCTTCGAAAGTACAGTGAGGCTCGCAAAGAGCAACGGGGATACATGGGCTCCTATCTTTACGGAAAACTCTGAATATATTATCGAAGTGATCGATACTTATATTGAAAAGATGAATACTTTTAGAAAGTTGATTTCGGAGAAAGATACTTCTGGGCTGAAATCACTGATGGAAGAAGCGAACAAGATCAGGAAAATATTAAATTAAATATCTTAAATATTTATGGTTTTAGAGTTTGATAACTCCCTTCTAAGGGATTGGGACGTGTACAAAGAGAGGCCTTTCCTGATTTCAGGACCTTGCAGTGCGGAGACGGAAGATCAGGTGCTGGAGACAGCCAGGGAGCTGGCCGCGCTAAACCGGATAAGCATTTTCCGTGCCGGCATCTGGAAACCGAGAACACGGCCAAATACTTTCGAAGGGGTAGGCATTCCGGGACTGAAATGGCTCAGAACAGTGAAAAAAGAGACCGGCCTTCCGGTTGCTACCGAAGTTGCGAATGAGAAGCATGTTTATGAAGCTTTGAAATATGGGATCGACATGCTGTGGATCGGTGCCAGGACATCTGTTAATCCTTTCACGGTTCAGGAGATAGCTGATGCGCTTAAAGGAGTGGATGTAATGGTATTCGTCAAGAATCCCATTAACCCTGATATTGAATTATGGATGGGTGCAATTGAAAGAGTTGCGAAGGCAGGCATAAAGAGGCTGGGCGCCATTCACCGCGGGTTCTCCTCCTACGAGAAAACAACATACCGGAACCAACCGAACTGGCAGATACCTATCGAGCTGCGACGCAGGATACCGGATCTTCCTATTATCTGTGACCCGAGCCACATAGCCGGTTCAAGGGAATACCTCCACGAAATCTCGCAGAAGGCAATGGACCTGAGCTTTGACGGTTTAATGATCGAATCGCATATCAATCCCGACAAAGCCCTGAGTGATGCTTCACAGCAGCTTACACCCAACGATCTGAAAGAGCTGTTGAGCAGGCTTATTCTTCGTAATGCCTCGACCACCGACCCTAAGTTACTTGATGTTCTCGGTGAATTGCGTCAGCAAATTGATGTTTATGATGACCATCTAATTGACCTTATGGAACAGAGAATGAAAGTATCGGAAACCATCGGGCTCTATAAAAAAGAAAATAATATTACTATCTTACAGACCGTTCGCTGGGACGAGGTAGTGAAGAAAGCGATGAAGAAAGGCCTGGCAAAAGGTCTGAGTGCCGAGCTTATTGATAGTGTTTTCAAGGCTCTGCACCAGGAATCTATTAACTGCCAGATGAAAGTGATGAATAAGGGAATCGAGAATCATAACCATACTGACAACAAATAAAACATCAGCCAATGGAAAGAATAATAGTACCTTCAAAGTTAAAGGGTGAAGTTAAGGCTCCGGCATCAAAAAGTATGACTCAGCGGGCTATTGCTGCCGCATTGCTGGCCCATGGCGAAAGTACTATTATTAACCCTTCGTATTGCGATGACTCGCTGGCTGCAATGAGTATCGCTGTAGGGCTTGGCGCAAAAGTGGAGCCGGACACCAATAAGATGAAGATCACCGGTTCATCAGTGCTGAAGGAGAAAAAGCTTAACTGTGGTGAATCAGGCCTTGCGATACGCATGTTCTCACCGGTGGCTGCCCTCTATAAAACTGAACTGACAATTACGGGAACCGGATCGCTTAAGAAAAGGCCTATGTCAATGATCGAGGAGGCCCTGAAACAATTCGGCGTTAAATGTGAAACAGAAAAGGGATTCCTTCCGCTCACAATAAAAGGTCCGCTTAAAGGAGGTATCTGTGAAATTGACGGCTCCACAGGATCGCAGATTCTGACAGGCCTCCTGATGGCTCTCCCTGTTGCAATGAAAGATTCAATTGTAAAAGTCAATAACCTGAAAAGCAAACCATACATTGACATGACCTTACAGGTGCTGGAAAGGTTTGGAATTAAGATTAAGAATGATAACTACAATCAATTCGATATTCCGGGGAAGCAAAAATTTACTCCCTGCAGCTTCGAAGTTGAAAGCGACTGGAGCGGTGGTGCATTCCTTCTTGTCGCCGGAGCTATTAATGGTAACATTACAGTTCTCGGATTGCATCCCGACAGCAGGCAAAGCGATAAGGCGATCCTTTCCGCTCTAGACAGAGCAGGTGCCAGGATGAGTATTGAGGAGAATTCTATTGAAATAGGGAAATCATCGTTGAAATCTTTCGAATTTGATGCGACCGAAGCACCCGATCTCTTCCCTCCTCTTGCTGCACTTGCAGCATATTGCAAGGGTATTTCGGGTATAAAGGGAGTTTCAAGACTTATTCATAAGGAAAGCAACCGCGCAGCCACGCTTGTCGAGGAGTTCGGTAAGCTGAATATAAAAGTCGAGATCAGCGGAGATTATATGCTTGTTACCGGTGGTGAGGTTAATGGTGCGCATCTGTCTTCCCATGACGATCACCGTATCGCCATGGCTGCAGCTGTTGCAGGACTGGGAGCGACGGGCAAAGTATCTATTAAAGACTCACAGTGTATTTCAAAATCGTATCCCGGATTCTTTGATGATCTGAGGAAAATCGGAGCATCGGTTTATGAATGACATAAAAACGAACCGATCAGTTAATATTTTTATTTAAAATTAATTTAAATAGTAAATATTTTATATTTTTTTGCCCTTAAACGAAATTTTTATATAGTTTTGCATACATGATAACAATGAGGATATATGATTGGTCTTGGCGCAGCTTATCAATTAATGCTGTGTAACAGGCCGTTTTATAACCTATAAAGGATACCATTTATATTCAGGCACGCTGTTCACAGCGTGCTTTTTTATTTTAAAAAATTCAATCAAATATTTAATAATTAAAATTATGAAAAAGTCAAGCAGAATTCTTTTAACCGAAAAAGAGATGCCAAGGCAATGGTATAATATTGTGGCCGATATGCCAAATAAACCGCTGCCTCCTCTTCATCCTTTAACACGGCAGCCGATAGGTCCTGAAGCGCTTGCAGCAGTATTTCCTATGGAGCTTATTAAGCAGGAAGTATCAACTGAACGGTTCATAGATATACCGGAAGAGGTCGTTGACCTTTACCTGACCTATCGCCCATCTCCACTCTTCAGAGCAGTAAACCTTGAAAAAGCATTGGGCACAAAAAGCAAGATTTACTATAAATATGAAGGTGGAAACTACTCAGGTTCACATAAAGCCAATACTGCGATTGCCCAGGCATATTACAATAAAAAGGAGGGTATCAAAAGGATCACTACAGAAACCGGTGCCGGCCAATGGGGAAGTGCAATGAGCTTTGCCTGCCATCACTTCGGACTGGAGCTGCTGGTCTTCATGGTGAAGGTCAGCTATAACCAGAAGCCTGGACGCAAGCTTTTAATGAACACGTACAATGCCAAAGTTATCCCCTCACCCAGCACCATGACAGCAGCCGGCAGAAAAATCCTTGAACAGGACCCGAATTCACCCGGAAGCCTGGGGATAGCAATCTCTGAGGCTATGGAAATAGCTTCTCAGGATCCGTATACTAAATATTCCCTCGGCAGTGTTCTGAACCATGTAATCCTCCACCAAACCATCATAGGACAGGAAGCATTGCTTCAGATGGAAAAAGCCGGTGATTATCCTGATGTTGTGATCGGCTGTTTCGGCGGCGGTTCAAACTTCTCCGGAATTGCTTTTCCCTTTATCCGTGAAAACATCACAAAAGGCAAAAAAACCAGGTTCCTGGCTGTCGAACCTTCATCATGCCCGAAACTTACAAAAGGTAAATTCATGTACGATTTCGGCGATTCTGCAGGGATGACACCTCTCCTTCCCATGTACACTCTGGGCCATAATTTTATGCCCGATAAGATACATGCTGGCGGCTTACGCTATCATGGCGCAGGAGTGCTTGTAAGCCAGCTTCTCAAAGACGGGTTCGTTGAGGCTAAGGCAAAAATGCAGAGGGAATGTTTTGAAGCAGGCGTGCTTTTTGCTAGAAGTGAAGGCATCCTTCCCGCTCCGGAATCAAATTATGCCATTGCCGGTGCACTTGACGAGGCCAGAAAAGCAGATATTGAAGGAGTCACAAGGACAATACTCTTTAACCTTAGTGGTCATGGTCATTTCGACATTTCTGCTTATGAGAAGTATTTCGAGAACAACCTTCCGGATCACGAGCTCACAGATTCTGAACTCAAGGAGTCACTTTCGAAAGTAGATTTCCCTGATTAATTACCTGTACTCAATCCCCGGTCCCCCCTCTGCTTATGCAAAGAGGGGGACCGCAGTGAGTACATTTATTGATATAATTTCGAGAACTCCCGGAATATCTTCGCAGCTCCTTCAGGTGTCAGTTCTGATCCGGACTGGACATAAAATCTATGCCTGAGTGTCATTGACTGGCCTTCCTGAAGTGGGTATGTCACCTTTTCCTGTTTCGGGTCGTATGAATTCTGCCCAAGATTATTCACCGAGAATAATCCATAGCCCCTGGCATGCGAATATGCAGGGAAACCGGTGTTCTTCGGATTGTCAAATATTGCAAAAGAGATTGGAACATTGTCTTTTGTTCCTGAAAGGATTACCCACTCGTTCCTTGTTCCCCAGACCTTATCGCCCTTCATTCCGTTGCTGGAGGTATACATTCCGGTAACTCCGGTACTATCCGTTGCCTTGACAGTTGTGGGATTACCCTTGTCGTCCGTAAAAATAAGGGATTCATTCGATGGCATTTCAAAAGCCCGGTCGACTCTGATTGCAAACATCCCTTCTTTGTTGTCATTAAAGGTAACAGGACCATTTATTGCAGTCAGAGTGGAGATGTGGTCTATAGTACGGGAATCTTTACTTGCCGTAAAAATGTACTTTGTATCCTCCATAAGAAGGGCGTTCCCCTTGTTATCGTCCCAGTTCGAGACAATCTCCAGAATAGCTTTCTTTCCGCTTTTTGCATGTTTAATGTTCTTTACAACAATATGTCCATATTCATCTTTCCGGTTTGCAGGAATTGCTGATGAATTGTTCCAGAAATCGAGGCCGTTTACATTCCCATAATTGAACCATATGCCTATATGATGAGGATGGTCAATCCGTTCTCCTTTTCTTGGTTCAATAGGAAATCCTCTGGTTATTACTGATCCGTTCGGAGCATATACAGGGTAGAGAAAAGGTTTTTCTATATTGTCCGGATACTGGTATGATGTAAATAATTTCCCATCAACAATTACATCGACCTTATGCTTTTCATCATCCCTGACAAGTTGGATTTCTGACGATTGTGCATTCATGGTTGAGCCAGCCAGAAGGATCAATGCTGAAATTGCAATGGACAATATTGCTTTTTTCATATTATTAAATAGAATCAATTTTAATACTGGAATACTTTACCTCCTGCCAGAACCTCCTGGTTTTTTTCATCAAACGAGGCCTTTTCGCCTGTTCTCAATGCTGCAGTACACATAATAGTAGCAATTGAGTGATTATAGCCTGCCACTATATCAGCATGAGGTTTAGTGCGGTTGCGGACGCATTCCATCCAGTTTCTTACATGGGCAGTCGTCATTGGGTCGCCACCGGTATTTGCACCAGTTTCAATTTTCATTGACGGAAGTTCAAAAGGCTCAATGAAATTAGCCTTCATATTCATTGGCTTTGCATCTTCAGCTGTAAGTCCACCATCAGGAGTAATTTTATTCGTATCGAGGTTGAGCATACCACCGTTTGAATAGTAGAGCTCCTTGGTACCACCAGCAGAGTTTGTGAATCTTGATGTGTAAACGACCTGGAAGTTAAGATCGGGATTTTTTGGATCACCATAATCCATAACTGCCGTCATAGTGTCATAATTCGATCTTCCATCCTTCCAGAGATAAATGCCTCCGTTGGCTGCAACGCTATTAGGATGAGAGAGATCAGTAAACCAGTGGACAGTATCGATCTGATGAGCCATCCATTGTCCGGGAATACCTGATGAATATGGCCAGAATAGTCTGAATTCAAGGTATTTCCTCGGATCAAATGCAACTAATGGACGGTTAAGCTGATATCTCTTCCAATCAGTATCTGCTTCTTTCAGGGTAGGAACAACATCAGGTCTTCTCCATCTGCCAGGCTGATTGACATTCCATGACATTTCGACCATGACTATCTTTCCGAATTTCCCGGATCTCAGGTATTCATTGGCTGCAATATAGTTTGGAGCACTGCGGCGCTGTGAACCAATCTGAACAATTTTTCCGGATTCTTCAACTGCCTTCCGTGTATAACGTGCATCAGCCATTGTCTCTGCAAAAGGTTTTTCACAATAAACATCACGTCCTGCTTTTACAGCATCAGCAGCAATGAGAGCATGTGAAAAATCAGGAGTGCTGACAAATACTGCATCGGTATCCTTGCCTTCCCAGAGTTCATCATTATTGCGTGCCAGCCTCAGGTTTGAACCTTTATCTTTATAAAACTTCGCTGCTGCTTCACGTCTCAGACTCCATAAGTCGGAAACGGCTGTAAATTCAAAATTCAATTCCCTGGCCAGACTGAGGAAAGCCGGAGATAAAGCTCCCCTGAAACGATCAGAATAACCTACTATTCCTACCCTGATTCTGTCGTTTGCACCAGGAATCTTTGAATAACTCCTTGCATTGAAAGCTGTTGCCATTCCTTTTGCGCCCAGCGTCAGTCCTGCTGCGCCAAGTGCCGTTTTCTGAACAAATTCTCTCCGGGTTGCCATAGTTCTATAAGTTAATGTACTAATTATTTATTAATGTATTTAACCCTCATCCCAACTAAAGGAGGGCTAATTAATTGCACTGAATTCATTTTTCAAAGTTCATATGCCTGAATTCTGCAAGACGGTTAGCCTCCTTGCGGAATTTTCTTTTCAGGTCTCCTGTTTTATCTGCCGCAAAAACGCGGCTCAGTCCATAGCAGGCGTAGGCAGAATATTCATTCCCGAAATCACTGAATGGAACCAGAGCATTTAGTCCTTCCCTGTAGTACTCTGAAGCTGCCGACATGTCCCTGTACTTTTTTTCCTTCAGGATTCCGTTAAAAACTATAACCTGTGCCCTGAAGAATGCATTATTCATCCTTCTCCCGGTCGATAAGATAAGTTTTTCAGCCTCATCATATTGTTTTACAAACAGCAGAAATTTAATATAATTTGCCAGATAACTGGAATTGCCGGGATATTTTTCATAAAGCAGCCTGCTATATGTCAGGGATTTTTCATAATCATACTCATATCCGGAATAGATCCATGACAGGATGGAGCCTGCCTCAGCATCAAGAACAATACCCTCATTGGATGCTTTCTGAAGCTCTGCAAGTCCCTTGTTTGCATCTCCGGGTGGAAAAAGTAAGGCAAAAGCCTTGTATACAGGGTGCATCGCAGGGTACTTCTCCCTGTAATAATTATAGAGGCCTGTGAAAAAGCGGAAATCAGGATATACTGATATATAGTCGAATGATTCCCTCAGTAAATGATAAGTTCCTGCAGCCATAGGAATGACTTCACTGCTCAGGTCGTTATCGGAATAAAAAACCAGCAGCAAACCCCTTGCACATAAATCGGCCAGCAGGTACTCTGCCTCATCATCGGGTTTGGGACTGTTTTTTTCGGAAATTGAAATGCTCAGCTTCAGTTCACTCTCATATGAATCGCGCTCCGGGGATGATGGCAGGAGAGGGAAATTCTTCCAGTAAATTATCATTCCACTGATCAATGGAGGAACCGGAGAATCAGGAAAGGCGGCCCCGATCTGGTTGCATATTTCTTCAGCCTCACTGAACTGATAGTTATAAATATGTCCCATACACTCTTTTGTCTGCCGTACCCACAATGTATCGCGAAGCACCTGCGTATATGCAGAGTAATTTATGATAAACAGAAAAGTAACCACTAAACCAAAGGATGCTGTTTTATTTCGGTTATAGCTCTTTAAGATTAATATGAATGACTTATTCATAGTACATTTTCTGGAAAATACGCTGCCAGGATGAAGATACAAATAAAATTTAAGTTTGGTAAATCAGAATAAAAACACAAACTGTAAAAACAACTCTTCAATATCCCAGAATAAGGCAGGTATCGCATCTGCTCTGCATTACATCTGAGTCCATGGTTCTCGCCTGAAAAGGATGCAGTTCGCAAAAAACTTATCTGCTTCTTTCATAGTCTGATAAATATTTGATATTTTACCCGATATTTATCAAGATAAGCTTAATATGGAAAACGAAACAAAATCTCCTTCAAAAAGGCTTTACTCGCTTGATGCCCTTCGCGGTTTCGATATGTTCTGGATAATGGGTGGTGAAGGCATCTTCATTTCACTCGCGACTATTACTGGCTGGCCTTTTCTTCAGTGGTGGACAGGGCAGCTCGATCATGTGCCATGGCACGGATTCCATTTTTACGATATGATCTTCCCTCTCTTCCTTTTTATTGCCGGAATCTCATTCCCCTTTTCACTTGCAAAAAGAATTGAAAAGAACGGTAGCAGAGCATCGATATATAAGCATGTCATATTCCGGGGACTGATACTGGTGCTTCTTGGGATACTATATAATAATGCAGTGAACTTACGGCTGGGAGAGCTTCGTTACGGAAGTGTGCTTGGCAGGATTGGTCTTGCCTGGATGTTTGGTGCGCTTATTTTTATGAATACAAAAAGAAATACAAGAATAATCTGGTTATGTGCACTTCTTATCGGGTACTGGCTTCTGCTCCTTATCTTCCCGGCTCACCACTTTGGCGCGGCAGATATCTACTCGAGAGAGGGTAATCTTACAAGCTACATCGACAGGCTGCTGATGCCTGGCAAGCTATATCTCGGAGATCACGATCCTGAAGGATTGCTAAGCACTATCCCCGCTATCGGAACCGCTCTTCTTGGGATGTTCACCGGCGAATTCCTGTTGTCTGATTACCTGAAGGATAAACCTTTGAAGAGAGTGCTCTTTATGGTCATAGCTGCCATCCTCCTGATGGTTATCGGGAAGGTCTGGAATATCTTCTTTCCTATCAATAAGAATCTGTGGACCAGCTCATTTGTATGCTTTGTCGGTGGACTGAGCCTTATTCTTTTCTCTCTATTCTACCTGATAATCGATGTGTGGAATTACCGGAAATGGGCTTTCTTCTTTGTTGTTATCGGAATGAACCCCATTACCATTTATATGGCAGAAAGAATCATAAACTTAAGGTCTGCAACAAAGTTCTTCTTTGGAGGAGTTGAGTCATTTCTCCCAGAGAACTGGGCATCGCTTGTAGATGCTATCGGCGTTGTCACTATTGCCTGGCTATTCCTCTATTTCCTTTATAAAAAGAAAATATTTTTAAAAGTGTAAAAATACACTTATTAACAATATCTCACTTACTCACCAAACCTGAAGTACAAGGTACCTCGTAAAGTCTCTCCATTAAACACATTCTTCTGACTCTGTGGTCCTTCTGCATCAGCTTTTGTGAACTTCGTACCTATCGGGCTTATCGCATGAAGGAATGATATGTTACCATCAGGGAAAGGAGGGTTCAATTCTCCGCTGACGCCTGTTTTTGAGTACCTAGCCTCTCCCGGAGTATAGAGATGCAGGAAGAGGTCTTTTGTTGCAGAGACGACCGTAAATGGCACCTCACTTGTCTGGAGTTCTACTGCATACAGGTTTGAATAATAACCCTTGAACTCAGGATAATCCCAGCTTTCACCGGTAATGGTATTATTGTATTTCTTATCAAAGATACCGAACTCTGGTCCCTTCAGCCTGTTCTTCCATACATGGTATGGTCCGTTTGCCATCAGCTTTGCTCCTATTACCAGGTTTTCAGGATATGAGAAAGTGATTCCGGCATAATCAAATGTACCAGTCAGTGTGTAGTCGAAATCAAGCTTCATCCATCCACCAGGCATCATTGTCCAGTTTGCATGACATCCGTTTCCGAAGAATTCCTCAACAACATAATTATCACCTTTGCTGTAGTTTTTCATTGAAATGAATTGTGCCGTGAAGCCTGTAAACCTTGGTCCATTGCTGAATGATAATAGTTTACTATTGCTTTTAATTCCTGTTATCAATCCTGATTTTTTGCTGAATGTAACCTCTTTACCGCCGGACGAAAGTACCAGCAGGGTATCGTGTTCAACTGCAGTAACCTTATCGTTCCCGGGAAGAATATTTCTTGAAATGAAGTCTGCAGGATCAGTAATGTTCCACGACCATGTATTTATCAGCTTTCCATACTGGTCAACAGCAGTCAGGTAGAGAACATCGTAGCTTTTCCAGTCTGCCGGCAGATCTGCAGTAAGCTGACCGCTTGCCCCTGGTACAATATCGGGAGAGCTGATCGTTCCTGATTTTTTTATCTCCTGGAATGACGGGAAAGATTTATCATACTTTACCAGATCCCATGAATATTTACAACTGCTGAGATTAGTGTATAAATAGTAGTTCTTAATTTCAAATTTCCCATTGAAATCTGCATTCATTGAGACAGGTTTGAACTGAACAGGCGACCATATTTCCCTGATGGTATAAAAACTGCCCTCCTTCTCATGATAGGGACCAAGTATTCCGTCAGGGGCATGATTCCCGTCAGTGTCAATCGAATCATTTTTGTCTTTCCGTTCAACACCTTCATCGGCAAAGACCCAGAAGAAGGCTCCTGCAGATAATGGTTTGGAGAGCATCAGGTTCCATTCGTCTTCAAGGCCGGCTCCATGACCTCCGTCATACAGTCCATGAAGAAATTCAGTTGGAAAGAATATTTCCTTCCCGTTATTCAGGGCATTCTCAACATATTTGTATCCCGGATAATGCTTTGTATTCGTTCCGTTTATTATTGACCAGGGCTCGATAACTGTTCTTTTCTGAGGGTCATATAGGGCATAATCGCCCCTGACATCCTTATTGAATCCGCCTTCATTTCCATTATCCCATAAAACAATTGAAGGATGATTTACATCACGCTCAACCATCTCCTTAACAAGACGTTTTGCAGTTGGAGTATCATAAAATTTCTGCCATCCCGCCAGCTCATCAAGGACAAATATTCCCATTGAGTCGCATATGTCAAGGAAATACTGATCGGGAGGATAGTGGCTCATCCTTACAGCGTTCATGTTCATATCCTTCATGAGTTTGATATCATCAATAGCAAGATGCTTGCTGCTCGTCCTTCCCGATGAGGGCCAGAATGTATGCCTGCAGACACCCTTAAACATTATCTTTTTACCATTTACATAAATTCCGTCTCTTTCCTTCAGCTCGACAGTTCTGAACCCGAATTTCTGAGTCAGCTGATGAACCTGTTTTTTGCCAGCATTTATTGAAACAAGTACCTGATACATGTTTGGAAATTCCGGGTTCCATGTCAAAGGGTTTGAAAATGAACCTTTAATA
>Ga0182021_10004060_pt1 | contig 17167 bp, 9 predicted proteins | sample 612E3MmetaG_FD_120493 | JGI IMG/M metagenome (GOLD analysis project Ga0182021, IMG submission 120493) | Permafrost microbial communities from Stordalen Mire, Sweden - 612E3M metaG (Illumina Assembly) | ecosystem: Environmental > Terrestrial > Soil > Wetlands > Permafrost | place: Sweden...
CGCTCTTTTTCGATGACAGCCAGGAAAGAAACGGGCTCGGCCAGAAAATATTCAACAAGAACATCGTCTTTTCCTAAAAGATAGCTGCGGATTTCTTGGACCGTGCTGATTTCGGGCAAAATGAGATTGGCCAGGGCGGGATCGGCCGTTCTCATTCGTGAACTCAACCGTATATAGGCTTCTTCCTCCCTGGCCAGCTCGGTCAAGAGCGTTTCTTTGTTCCGCAATTTGGGATTCGAGTTCGACAACGATGTCGTCAGGGAGGATATCCGCCGTGAAATCCTGGCTTCTTCGGCTTTGAGCTTTGGGTCCAACCGATTGGTGACATCGACGCGCGATTCGACCAGGCTTTCAAAAAACGCTCGGGCCTTGGCTTTCTCTATATAAAGAAAAATTTCCTCATCGATGACGGGCGTTGATTTCCCCTTTCTCATTTTAACCAATAAATTGAGAAGGCTTTGAAAAACCTCTAATTTTGCTCTGGCAAAACCCGATTTGAATGTGTCGATATGAATGCGGGCGCGGATGAAATCAATTATCGTCGCGCATTTCTTATAACAAGCCAACGCTTGTTCGTTCCGATTCCGCCTTTCATAACATTGTCCAAGGCCAAAATAGGCCTCTTGTAAGATTTCGGAATTCGAAATTTGTGCTTCACTATTGACTGTTATAAGGAATTCGTTTTGCGCTTCTTCAAATTTGCGTTCTTTAAGCGCGCAACGCCCAAGATTGTTGTGAATAGAACGCGAATCTTCAAATTCATTTAATAAATTGGCCAGAACAATCGCTTTTCGGAAATTCTTACGTGCCTCTTTAGTTTTTCCCATCGAAAGAAAAAGATCCCCAATATTATTCGAAATTTTCATCTCCATTTTTTTATTATTTGTTTTGTTAACTAAATTCGAAGACTTTTTAAAAAATGATAATGCTTTAGAACTATCCTCTTCTCTATTTGCGAATATCCAGAGATCTTTATATAGAATCCCCAAATTATTAAAATCCATACATAAATTGCTTATATTTGTTGATCGTTCATCCTCGCTTACGGCTTTTTCTGCATAAGCAATTGCTTTATCAGATTCGGAAAACGTTTTATATAAAATAGAAAGGTTGCTTAAACAACTCGAAATGTTCTCGGAATTCCCTTCAATATTAAAAAAACCAAGTGCGGAATCGTAACTTTCCAGCGCATGAGCATAATCATTCGTTCGCCAATAATATGTCCCCATATTATTTAAGCAAATTCCTTCCTCGCGATGGTGGCAAAGTTCATGCGCCATTTCGCGCGCGGCACGATTGAGCTCGAAATAACGTTCCAATTCGTTTTTTTCCCAATAACAGATACTCATTTGCCGCAGACATTTGACTTCGAGTTCCGGGCTTTGGATTGATCGGGAGAGCGAGATGGATTGATGGAACAAATCGATGGATTGATCGAAGTCTCCGGCATCGCGCCGGCTTTTGGCTTGCTTGTAGATTTCGGAAATGCGCAGTGCGGTTTCGCAATAATTGCGCTGGGGCCCTCGCTGGCGAGGGAATAGATCACGGGCTTCTTCGAAAAGCTTATTGGAATCCGGAATTTTTCCCAGGTTCCAAGCCATTATGGCCGAGTGGATTAAACAATCGGCCTGCTCCTTGATTTCTCCCTTTTCTCGTGCGTAAAAAAGGGCGTTTTGAAAAAGTATCAAAGCCGATTCAAAATGACCGGAGCGCGCGTCTTGTTCGGCGTCGATAATGGCCCTTTCAAAGGAGTCTAAGAAAATCAGCCGTGAACGATCGCCCACAAATATCAAGCCGGAAATAATCCCCAGGACCGTTCCCCACAACGGAGCTCGAATACGCATCAATCCGCCTCGGGAATGATTTATATGGGCGAACGTGGGAAAAGTCAACCTGTCGTCGCCTTTCACTCACTCCCCTCCGCCTCTCTGTCTTCCATAAATACCGATGCGCGGTAGCTTCTCTTCTTAGATAAACGCGGGCCGGCGGCATTTTTCTCATTTTTATTCTTAGGAATCGATTTTCATATCGGATTTTCTAACGCGTTTTGCTCCCTCATTCCTCGCCCGGGATCCTGCGCGCGCTTCCCTCCCCGCCTCGTTTCATGTTATAAACCCCCATCGGAGAAGACGAATCATGATGAAAATAAGAAAGATGCCTTATTTTATACTCGCCCTGGCGGCGAGCTTTCTTTTGCCGGTATTCTTATGCGCCCAGGACGCAGGAAGCGACGAGGAAATCCTGCCCGCGCCCAACTTCTTCGGCGGCCTGATCGTGGGAAGATTCATGCCCACCGACGCTGTTTTCAAGCAGGTCTACGGCAATAGTGGCTCAATACTTGGATTCCAAGCCGGGTGGCATTTCTTCAGGAGCGGCGTTTTTTCCCTGGCGTTGAGCGTCGATTTCCGGGGATTCAGCCAAAAAGGAGCGTCCACGATCACCGGGACCGCCAGCACGATCACCCTCAAGCCTTTAAGCTTTGGCCTGGAAGCCCATCTTCAACGCGGCGTCGTAGGACTGTGGTTGGGCGGTGGAATCGTCTCGGTTTCCTACACCGAACAAAGCAGCCTGCAGGATATATCCGATTCGGCGATGGGATTTCACGTCGACGGAGGCTTCATCCTCCAAATCCCGTCATTTCCCTGGGCGGCGCTTAAGCTCTATGGCCGCTGGTCCAAGGCCGTGGTCAGCATGACCGATTTCGAAGCCGATCTCGGCGGCTCGGAATACGGGGCTATGATTCTGTTCCGATTCTGATTCGACGATCCGCCCTCAGCGTCGGGCCGGCTGTCGGGCCGCCTGCGTTTTGAGCTTGCCTGCGCCGTGGATGCTCCGGATGGGATTGACGCTGTTCGCCGTTCCGCTCAAGGGGCTTTCGTGCCCCTGCCCATCGATGGCCGTGACGGCGTAGACATACTCGTTCGCGGCGGTCACTTTGACATCCCGGTATTTGAACGTGCTGCCGCTCACTTCGACATAAGCATTGAAAGCGCCGTCCTCGTCGCCGGCTTTCTTGCGATAGATCCGGTACTTGGCGATGGCGGCGATGGCATCGTTGTCGGGGTTGGCCGTCCAGGTGATATCCGCGACGGTCCGGGTCATGAACAGGCTTTCGTCCGTGAACGAATGCCAGGCGACGTTGAGGGGCGCAAAGAGGCCTTTCACCTCGATGGACTGGACGATCTGCCCGGTTTCCGAGCTGTTGTCGACAACCGTGAGCTGGACCCGGTAGGTCCCCCTCTTCTGGAACGTATGGTTGACCAGGCGTCCGGTGGCCGTTTCGCCGTCTCCGAAAATCCAGTTATAGGCGACGATGGTCCCGTCGGGATCAAAGGATCCGCTTCCGTCATAGGTCACGGACAAGGGCGCAAAACCGGACGTCGGCGAGAAGGCGAAATTGGCCGTGGGGGGAACGTTGACCGGAGGTTGTCCGCCGCCGCCACCCCCGCCGCCGCCTCCTCCCCCTCCTCCGCCGCCGCCGCTGTCCCCGGACGTGTTGACGTAATAGATCTGGCCGAGGGCATTCCACACGACGCCCATATTGTTGGATGAGTCGAAGGCGAAGTCGAATTGGACCGCGTTATAGGAATCGGGGACATAAGCCGGCGTTCCCCAGCTGCTCCCGGAACCGCTGCGGAAATACAGGTGGCCTCCCGTGCCGCCCCCTTCCTGCCAGCACACGTACATGGCGCTGCCTTTCTGCCGGATGGTGGGAAAATGGGTGGCTGTCCAGCCGCTCAGATCGTGGAAACTGGAAAAACCCCCGCCCGTCCAGTAGGCATAGGCCACGGCATTGGCGCTGTCGTCCGGAAGGACGTGGATGGTCACGACATGGGGACTGCCGCTCGAATCCACGGCCACGTCGGGGAGCTGATGGGCCCAGGGGTACTCCACATATACGTTCGAGGGGGAGCTCCATCCGGCGTTGGGGGAGGCATCCCGGCGGCAATACACCGTCGTGTAATCGTTTGTTTTTTCTGTAAAGACCGCATAAACCGACCCGCCGTTGACGGCGATGGCCGGGAATTTCGAGCGATAGCCGTTTCGGCTGAGCATGACCGTGCTTTCCAGGGTTCCCGAAACCCGGGCCTTGGAGAAAATCTGGCCGTTTCCATAGGAATACCAGATGACGAACATGTTTCCGGCCCCGTCGATGACGATCCGGCTCATGTCCGGCGCGGAGAAGGACTCGACCACCTGGACGCTGCTCCAGCTGCCGCCGCTGAGCATTCGCGACATGACTCCCGTATCCCGGTCGCACCAGACCACGTAGAGATTCTGGGCGGAATCGAGGGCCATTCCGCAAGCCATTTTGGATTCGCTGGCGACCTGGCCGCTCTCGCTGAGATTCACCGGGCTCGTCCACGATCCGCCGGCCGGGAGCTTGCAGTAGAAAAGATCCCCGCTGGTATCCGAATAATACTCGATGTAAATCACATGCACGTTGCCGGCCCTGTCGATCGCGACCCGGGGAGACCAGCAATTCGTCTGCCCGGAGAGCGAGAGGAGGACCGCGGCGTTCGCGGCCAGACCCATGCCGAAAAGCACCATTCCCAGAAAGAGCGCGATCCGAACGGCCCGATTTCCGTGCTCTTTCGGCCGGGATCCTCTCCGGCCCTTTCTACGCAGGGTTTCGCCACGCTTGCCGCAAAAAAGACCGAATGTTATCTGCATGATGCGATTATAGCCGAAGATTCGGCAGGAGAGCAAACCGGGGCGATGCGGGGAGGCCCGGCAAGGGCCGATATTCAAGGCGTTTGATTCGGAATTCCGCGCCAGCCCCGGCCGTTCAGATAGAGCGTATCCGCAGCCTTTCCATCAATATACAGCTTGAAGCCGATTGAGAGGGGTTCGATTTTTTCGGCGAACTGCAAATCCAGGCCGGCGCAGGAATTGGAGGCGGGAGAAGAGAAGATGAGCCGGTTCCCTTCGATCCGCCACTCCACTTTTTGGGCCTGCGGCGAAAACGGCGTCACCGTCACAAGGCGCGAAATATCGTCCCGGCCGGAAAAAATCATCTCTCCGGAATACTGATGGGCGGACGGCGACCCCCATCGCCATTCCCAATCCTGGCTTCCCTGACACACGGCGAATCCGTCGAGGGTCACGGCCGCCCGCTCCCAGAGCCCCTCCAGGAAAAACAGCCGGTCGAGATTCCAGAACAGCACGCGGGAACCCGGCTGGGACGCCAAAGCCCGCCGGTAGGCCGTCGCCGCGCCGCGCGCATCGCCCTGCCAAAGCAGCGAATTTCCGAGGAGCACTTCGTGCTGGGGCTCGTCCACGCGCGTCAGGATGTAGTAATCATTGATTTCCGCTTCCAGGAGATAGTGGGCCATGATGGCCTTGAACGCGTCGGGCATCTTGCTGGACCACCAGTTGAATTCCCAGCCCCGGAGAACCATGATTTTCGGCTTGTTCTTTTCGAACTGTTCGACAAATTTTATCCGTTGATCCGGAAAATAGGACGGAATGCGGCCGTTGTCGAATTCCGTGCCGTTCGTCCGTTCGGCCAGAAAGTAAAGGATGCTTTCGCCGAAGCAGAAGAGGCGGTCCCCGGGGCCGGATTTGCGGCCGATGAAATCCAAAAGGAGGGACAGCGTGACGGCCTGGTCCGTGGGAGGCACGATGCTCGACCGGATCGTTCGGGCGATAGGCCGGTGCGGTCCTTCGCCGATGACGAAGGCCGCGGCATCATAGCGCACCATCGGGTGGCCATACAGGCTCAAGGCGATAAAATAAACCTGGACGCCGACGATCAACACCCCGGCGGCTATTTTGACTCCGGTTCGGAACATCCGCGCCGGAAAGCCCGGCCGGGCCGTCCCGCGGGCCGGGCGGACCGCGAGATAAAAGAGAAAGGCCCACAGCAAATGAAGGATCGCGCCGGTCTGGGGAAATCGGAATTCGTTATGCCAATGCCAGATATGATAGAAGGCGAAAGTCGCCAGCAGCATGGCGGCCAGGATTTTCATCGGCAGGAGATCGACGGTCCGGTCCCGCCGCCGGAACCAACGGACGAGGACGGCGGCTGCGGCGAGAAGCATCAGGGGGGTCAGGTAATAAAGATAGCCTTTGGCTAACCGGGGCGGCCAAGGCAAACCGCCTTTGATCAGCGTGGTATCGATCGATTCCACTTGCCCCAGCCGAATCGTCTCGGAAATTCCGCGAATCAGATCGGGAACGGCCTGATGGGAAATATAGAGCGTGAATAAGGGCATCAGCGCCACGAGGATCGCTCCCCCCAGGACGAGTCCGTCCCGGAAGATGAGCCCGAATTTGATTTTTCTCCGGGCGCCGTGGACCAGGATGATGAGGCCGGAAGCGATGGCGCTGTAGCCGGCCATGTCTTCGCGGAAGTAGACCCCGGCTCCGATGGCCAATCCCAGCAGGATCAGGCGTTTGAGGTCGGTCTTCTCGATGTAATTCCATAAGAAGCCCAAATTGACGATCAGGATGATATTGATGAATCCCTTCACCCAGAAGCCCGGCGACACCATGAGCAGAAGGACCGGCATCCAGTAATAGGGCGAAGGCATCACCCGGCGGGCCAGCCGGAACATGAGGATGTTTTTCAACGTATGCAGGACGACGAAAAACAGCCGCTCGACAAGGATGCTCTTTCCGAACAACAGGAACCAGCCGGCGATGGCGAAATAGTGACCGGGCATGTACTGGTGAAAATCCTTCAGGGGGACCTGCCCCGAAAGGACGCGCATGGCGCCGTTGATGAGGAGCCCTTCGTCGACGTCGATGCGGAATCGGCGGAAATAGGAGAGGTAATAGACGAGGCTGACCAGCCCGAGGCCGGCGCCGAGGAGAAGCGCGCGATGCGACCGGATCCAGAGAAGAGCCGGCCGCGGTCGCGCCGCGCCGCCGGGGCGGTCATCGTTCATCGGGCGTCCCTTCCTCTCGAACCTCACGAAAATCGAATCAATTCCCCAAAGCCGGCCTCGGATAGCGGCCGGCCAGGGGACAAAAAAGAGCCGGAAAGTGCGACCGCACTTTCCGGCTTCTTGACTCCGTCATCGGCCGGCCGGCTTCCGCCAAAGCCTGCGGACCGGCGAATCGTTATTGGAAATAGACCATCTCGCTTTCCGTACCGGCAAGACTGACAGTGGAAATGGCGAATTTCCTTTTTTTAGTGAGATCGGTGAATTTGAACGAAGCGCTGACCGTCGCCGGGGTCACGGACGCCAGCAGGTTGTAGCTTCCGCTGTTTTCCTTGACGTAGATATTGTACCCCTTCAGGTACTTGGGATTGTTTTGGGCGTTGGCGCTCCAGCTCAGGCCGACGCTCATGCCGGGGGCCTTCCTCGCGCTCGTCACGCCGATCGTCATGGAGAGATTCTGGGGAGCGTAAAAATACTTCGTCGAAATGGGATCGAGCGAACAAATGTAGACTTCCGAGCCATCCGCGCCGAACCAGGCGCCCCAGCAGACGACGACGTTGCCGAAAAGGTCGGTCCGAACGTCTCCCCTCTTGGTCCAGGCCCCGGGGAACATCTGGGATTGCCAGGTCCCGTTGACGTTGTTCATATAAAGAACCCCCGTGCCGTAATCGCCGCCGCCCTGTTGAATGGCCAAGTGGCATTTGTTGTTCTGATCGACGGCGATGCGGGGGAAATGCTGGGTCCAAAAACCGGTGGCGTATTCGACGGGGTTTTCCTGATTGTCGATGCGGGCGACCGCGATCCGGGTCGCTTCCGTTTCATCGACGTCGCCCCAGGACACGTAGGGGATCAGGTCCGGGCCTACGCCAATGAAAGGAATCTCATGGCTGAGGCCGGTATCATTGACCCTTCGGTTTTCGGACCAGTCCGTCGTAGCCGTCCGGTACGAGTAATGGGTCTTGTATTCGCAGAAGTTGCTCGAATAGCAGGTCCGCTGTCCCCAGACCGCCCATATCGTGTCATCGGGGGCCACGGTGACGTTCGTCTTCATGCAGCGGAGGCCGCCCTCGGAAAGGACGGCCGGATCTTCCCAGACGCCGTTGACCTTGCCGCGGACCAGGCAGACGCCGCCTTCATACCACCAGGCCACGAAAATGTTGCCCTTCGAATCGATCGCCACGGTGGGCTCATTGAAGCCGTAGTCGCTCACCTGTTCGACGTCCCCCCAGGCCTTGCTGACGGGATCGAAGACCCGCATATTGATCGCTCCCTGTCTCGGGGTCGACCAGACGACGGCGATCTTCCCTTGGTTATTGCAGGCGATGGCCGGCTGCATGCTGTCGCTGTCGTTGTTGATCCGCCAGGGATCGGAGGCCGTGGTTCCATCATAGGTGATATAGACGATGTCGCCGACGGCCATGAACGCGTCGTTGCCGGACTGTTGGGTATCGATATTGGAAAAAACGACGTGGACGACGCCGTCGGGGCCGATGGCCAGATTGGACCAGCGAACCTGTCCTCTCACCTTGGCGACCCGAACGGGATAGTTCAAGAGCTGGGCCCCCAGGAAAATCGAGGACATGCATATCAGCAGGATGCCGATCAAGAATTTCTTCATTCTTTCTCCTTGATTTACTTTGGTTTCGGCGCAATCCATCGCATTATAGCCGATCAGAATCCGGGAAGTCAATTCAGCGAAGCTCGGACCCGGCGGATCCGGAGTTCGCGAGGCGCAAAATGCGCCTATTTTTTGGCCAAAAAGGAATAAAGGAACCGGAATCCGGAAAACCCCAGGGAGACGATCTTGTGGACGCCGAAGATCCGGATGAAGCTGACGATCTTTTTCGGCCGGAGGTAAAACCCGAGGTAGGCTTTCTTCCGGATTTTCGCCAGATCGAAGGGATACTTGTAGGGATTGTAATCGTAGCGGATGTCTTTCCAGTCCAGGTTGAGGTCCTGCTTGATCTCGTCGAAGAGGCGGCTCCCCGGAAAGGGCGTGGCGATGTAAAATTCCACGAAATCCGGGTCGACCTCGCGGGAAAAGCGCAGGGTCTGGCGGAGAGTCTCCTCCGTCTCGCCGGGAAATCCGAGGACGAAATGCCCGATGGTCAGCAATCCCTGGGCCCGGGCCGCGGCCACGGCCGCGCGCGATTCCTCCAGGGTGATCTTCTTCCCGCAGCGGTCGAGGATTTCCTGGCTCCCGCTCTCGATGCCGAAGGACACCATCCAGCAGCCGGCCTTGCGCATGGCCGCGGCCATTTCCTCGTCGAACGTATCGACGCGGCTGTTGCAGATCCAGCGGAGATTCAATTTCTCGCGGACCATGGCCTCGCAGAGCTTCAAGACGTAGTCCTTCTTGAAGGTGAACAGGTCGGTGTGGAAAAAAACGTCCTCGACATACGCGGAGACGGCTTTGAGCTCTTCGATGACCTCGGGAATCTCCCGGATCCGCACCCCCCTCCCGGAATAATAGGGGACCACGCAAAAAGAACAATTGAAGGGACAGCCGCGGGCCGTCACCACCAGGACATATTTCTTCCTTTTTATGGGAATCTTGTAGTGTGAAAGGTCCACCAAGTCCCAGGACGGGATCCGGAAGCCCGTGGCCCGGCCCGGTCCGGAGGGCTTCCGGATTATCCGGCCGCCCTCGTCCTTGTAGACGACCCCCTCCAGACCGTCGATGTCGCCGTCGGCGATTTGAACGGCGGCCGCTTCCGGGTCGTTCAGCAGGACATAATCGATAGAGGGCTCCTGGATGAGCTCCGCGGCGAAGTAAGTGGCATGGACCCCGAAAATGGCGATCCGGGCCCCGCATCGCTCCTTGACCTGCTTGAGGACGTTCAGATCTTCATGGATGGTGGGCGTGGAGACGGTGGCGATGATGAGATCCGGCTTCCGCGCCTCGAGCCCCTTCAAAAGGGCGGGCAGGTCCATGCCCTCGGCGATGGCGTCGATGAGGACGACGTCGTTCCGATCCCGCAGGAACGAGGCCAGGGTGGCCAGGGAAAGGGGCGGATAGACGGAATCCCAGATGGCGGCTTCGTGCTGGCAGCGCCCTTCCCGGACGACCTTGTAGAAATAGGGGGGATTGAGGAGGACGATGTTCATCGTCAGCGCAGATAGATGAGGAAGCTCCAGACGTAGCGGAACCAGACCTTCCTCAAGCTGATGACCGATCGGCCGAATTCGCGATGGTATTCATGAGCCGGAACTTCGTCGATCCGGAAGCCCTTTTTCAGGCACTTCATGGTCATTTCCTGCTCGATGGTCGTGATGTCCTCGACCAGACCCAGCTGCCGGGCGACCTCGGTCCGGATGGCCCGGAATCCATTCTGGCTATCGGTCAGGTTGACGTGAAATCGTTTATTGATGCCGATGAGGATGATGTCGCTGCCGATCATGCGCAGCAGCTTTTCCACGTCGCCGTGGAGCTCGTCGCTGCCGCCCATCCCCCGTGAGCCGACCACCATGTCCGCCCGCCCTTCCTGGATGGGCTTGATCATGCGCGGGATGTCGTCGGGATCATGCGAACCGTCGGCGTCGATGAACACCAGGATATCGCCCTGGGCCTCTTTGATCCCGACCCGGATGCCGTCGCCCTTCCCCCGTCCATGATCGAGGACGACATGGACGCCTTTTTCCCGGGCGATCCGGCCCGTCCCGTCCTTGGAATGCCCGTCGACGACCAGCACTTCATCCGCGTGGGGACGGCACCGGTCGATCATCTTGGCGATCGTTTTTTCCTCGTTTTTCGCCGGAATAACGACCGTCGTGGCCATGGGTTTCATGGCGCGGAGTGTATTATAGCCCGATTTTTTTGTCAATCATTCGAGCCCGGCGCCGGCCAGCAGGAAGGCGGTTTTCCACAGCGGCGCGAACTCGAAAGAGAGGTGATATCGGGCGAAAAAGCTCAGCGTGTTCGATCCGCTCCGGAACAACCCCGGTTCCGGCCGGATCTCGATCCGGTTCAGGCCGGGGCGGAGAGAGACGGACTTCAAAGGCCGGCCGTTGACATGGATCTCGATCTCCTGGGTATAGTGGCCGTACCAGTAGGGATCGGAAAAATCGAAGGGTGAATAGAGATCGAAGACCAGCCGGCGGTCTTGTCCGGGAATCGGATCGATCCGGAACGTCGTCCTCTTGCCGCAGATTTCCATCCTCCGCCCGGACATGCGGACCTGCGGTCCGAGTCCGGAGAGGACGACGATCCGCCCCGCCATCTCTTCACGGCCGCGGCGGACGGGGACGTATGCGGTTTCAAGGACCGTCGAAGGAATCCGCAGGCCGGCATAATCGAGAAAGGTCCTGATTTTAAAAACGCCCTCTGGAGGGATGGGAATCCGGACGAGGCATTCCCGGTCCTGCGGTCCCAGGTCCCGGATTCGGGAGCTGTAGGCGGGGATTTCGACGCCCAGCCGAAAGCCGGGGCTCTCAGGGAGGGCTCCCATGTGGAAAGTGAGAGACAGAAAATCGCCCGATTCCTCGATCCGGTCCAAGCGAACGTCCGGAATCGTAGAGGGGATCGGGCTGTTGAGCGCTTCCGGGTACACGTCGGCGGCGACATCGTAGATGAGCCAGCAATCAGCGACCCGGCGGACATGAGCGGGGATTTTCAGGCGCTCGAGCAGCTCGATGAGATGCGTTCCCTCGTCAAAACTCCTGGCCAGGTGGGATGAGAAGACCTCCCCGAAGTCCTTCAATTTGAGGATGTGCGCGCCTTCGATGTTCTTGAAAAACAGAAAATTATTATTGACGCCGTCGTTGAAATATCTGAGCTTGTAGGGAAAATAATCTTCGTGGTCATAGCTCCAGCCGACCACTTTCTCCTCGTTCAGGCCCGAGAGGAGAATGACCTCCCAAAACTCTCCGGCCCAGTATTTTTTCCCGGTTTCCCCAAGGGCCGAGGAAATCCGGTTCACATCCTCGTGGGATTGTTTGACGGCCCGATAATCGGCGCGGGCGGAGCCCGCATTCGAAAAGACGACGACGAGAAGGAGCCAGCCGGCCATCAGCGGAGCCGCGCGGCGCGGAAAAAGGGCCCGAAACGGGACGAAAAGGAGGAACGGGAATACGGCGTACAGCGGCCAGAGGTAGCGCGTTCCGGAAAGTTGGGGGATGCTGAATTTGGAGAAAAAATAGACGATCAGAAAAACGAGGGGCCACACGACAAACACGGTCTCCGGAAGGAATTTTTTCCTTTTCCAGGCCGTCCGGACCGTGAGGACCATCCCCAGCCCGATGAGAATCAGGCAGACCCAGGTCAGGAGATTGGACTCGGGCGCGAAGAGGCGCGTGAGCTGGCGGATCGCCAAAGGGACCTTGTCGGCGAATTTTCCTTCCGGCGTTTCGCCGGACACGAGGAAATTGGCGGTCCCGAACCTGTGCCCGATTTCATTGAGAATGACGGGAAAGAAGCCGACCAGAAAATAGGCCGCCAGCCGAAGGTACCGCCTGATCTGCCACCGATATCTCAAAAAGAGGAAAAGAAAGCTGCCGGCGATGAAGATATAGGAGATCGGGTGCAGCCAAAACACGAACCCCATGAGGAACCCGATGACCGGGATCCGGTTCTCGCCGCTTTTGCCGTTGAGAACGCGCAAAGACAAGTAGAGGCAGAGGCTCCCTGCGAACAGATAGGGAGCGGCGTTGCCTCCATAGAAAAAGCTCGCGCCCACCAGCTCTCCGATGGGCAGGACGTAAAACAGGGCGGCGGCCCCGGCCTGTTTCCGGGACCCGGAGAGCTCACAGAAAATCAGATATTGGAAAAGAATGAAGCCCAGAAAAAACGCGACATGGAGGACGGCCACGGCCAGGTTCGAAAATCCGAACACCTTGAACGCCAGGGCGTAGACATGATAGGCCTGCGTTCCCAGATATTCCTGGCCGTAATGGTAGATGGGCACGGGTTTGCCCTCAGCGATGTGCTGGGCCAGCAGCGAGACGAAAACGTCATCGCTGTTGAACGTGCCTTTATAATAGTGGAGATACGGGAGGCGTATGGTGACGGCGACCAGAAGAAGCAAGGCCGGTACGATCCAGGCCCTGGACGGTCCGAAGCGGAAACGCAATCGTCGCTTTTTAGGGGAAATCACGAGCCGCAAAACCGTGGCCCCGAAAAAGAGGCCGAGCGGCAGAACGGCGGAAATGGAAACGTCCCGGAGAAAAGGGAAATTGATCTTGAACCAAAGCCCGCAGAAAACCAGGTAAAAGGCGATCTGGGCCCCGGTCAGCAAGCGGAGGATGAGGGCTTTCATTCTTCAGTGAAGTCCCAGACGGCGCCGGAGGACGGTGGCCAACATCCGCAAAAAGATCGACGGCCGCTGGTAAAGCTGGGCCAAATCCTCGTTGGTGTGCAGAAAGCTCACCGGCACTTCGATCAGGCGCTGCCGGCTGCGCAGGATTTCGATGGTCATTTCCAGCTCGAACTCCGGGCCCGGACTGCCGATGCGCGCCCGGATCTCCTCGTAGCAATGCCGCCACAGCAGGCGATACGTGCAGCCCACGTCGCTCAATCGAACCTGGTGGCGGATCCACAAAAGCTCCACGATCTTGGCCAGAAGAATATGGGCCAGGCGGACAACCCCCCGCATGCGGCTGCCCTGCTGGATGAGCTGCCGGCTGGTCCGGGTGCCGAGGACAAGATCGGCATCGGCGATATAGGCCAGCAGCTTCTTCAGGTCCGAGGGATAAAAACAATAGTAGCCTTCCACGACGGCCAGCAAGTCCCCCTTGGCCTGCGCCAAACCCAGGGCGATCTGGCTGCCGTATTCATCCGCCCCGGGCGGACAGGCCACCCACCGGCTTTTGGTCAACCCTTCCATCCAGCCGGGAACCGGGACCGCGGCCGGGACCATGACCAGGACCTCGTCGACCACGGGCATGGCGTCGAATTCCGCGACGACGCGAGCCAGCCCCTCTTCGCCGCCGCGGGACTGCACGACGACGCTCAAGGTGGAGGCGGGCAACCGCTTGGTCCGGCCCAGAAAATTGGCCCAATTGAGACTGTCGACGTCATTGACGTTGACATATTGGCCTTCCAGGAGAAAGGGCCGCAGCGTCTGGCCATGCTCGACGGCCCGGCCCAGGATGCCCATGAAATCCGGCGGAGGGCCGGGTCTCGCGAACGCCTCCTCCAGCAGGCCGAAAATCCTCGGCGACAGGAGCAGCGTGCCGGTGCCCAGGAGGTCGTTGGGGGGTTGGGCGGGTTTCTCCACCAGCCGGCTGATCCGGCCCTGTTCGATCTCCACGGAATAGTTATGCCGGATTTCCTCGGCTTTCCGTCCCGCCATCAACCCGCACCAGCCCAGGCCATCGTCCATCGTCCGGCCGGCCAGGAGGGCATGGTTGGTATCCTGGTAATATTCGTCGGAGAGCAGCATGAGAAACGGAGAGACGATATGCGCTCCGGCCAGCCGCACCGAATGGGCCAGACCCAGATCCACGCGATCATTCTGGATATAGGCGATGGGGATGCCGAAGCGGCTGCCGTCGCCGAAATGCTCCTGGATGATATGGCCCAGGGTGCCGACCACGATATAGATGCGGCTCACCCGGGCCTGATCGCGCAGGACCGCCACGGCGTGCTCCAGAAGCGGCCGGCCGGCCACTTTGAGAAGGCCCTTGGGGATTTCGCGGGTATAAGGATACGCCCGGGTTCCCTTGCCGGCCGCGGGGATGAGCCCGATCAGCTCAGGCATGGCCGACCAGGCGCATCTTGACCATGACCTTCAAGGCCTTGAGAAGCTCGGGCACGTGACGCATCTTGGAGCGCCCCGTCCGCCGGGCCGCATAGGCCGCCGCCACCTCGTCGATGGCATGCCCCCGCAAGACCAATCCCGCGGCCAACTCCACGACATGCTCGAAGCCGGATCGAACGAAGGGCATGCCCTCATAGGAAGAGCGGCGAAGCGCTTTCATGCCGGTGTAGAGATCGGTCAGCCTCCGCCGGTAAAGGAGATTAAAGATTGCGCTGAGCAGGCGGTTTCCGGACTGGCGCAGCCGGGACATGTCCAGCGGCTCGCCGGACAGGAAACGGCTGGCATAGACGGCCGGGGCCCGATCCAGTCGTTCCAACAGGGCCGGGATGGCTTCGGGGGGGTATTCGCAATCGGCATCGATGATCACGACCCGATCGGCCCGGGCGGCCTGCATGCCGTCGGCCAAGGATCGGCCGTAGCCCAGGTTGCGCCCATGCTCGATGAGGGTGATTTCCGGGCGGCCGCGCAGAAGATCAAGGGTACCGTCCGTGGAGCCGTTATCCACGACGATCAGGTTCAGCGGAAGCCCGAGAGCCTCGACGCGACGCAGGAATTCGGGCAGCATCTCGATTTCGTTGAGAACCGGCACCACGACGTCCGCGGTCTTATCCGCCATAAGCGGTTTCCCCCGGCCGGCCGGCAGGGCCCGGCCAGACGTCGGCGCCGCATCCAGATCCGGCGGATAAATAGACCTTCGGCATGCCGGTAATATATCGCCGGCTTCGCGACGGTGTCAATGATCCTGAAAAATCCCCGCGAAACGGGTCCAGGAAGCCCGGCGCGGCGCCATAGGGAGCCCGTTTCCCGGTCCAGAACGCCGCTAAATTGATTAAGGAGCAATGTTTGTGATAACATAAACGCCGTTATGCTCAATCACGCGCCATCCAGAGGGATTATCGTATTTTTCGCCCTGGCCCTTGCGTTCGCCGCCGCGGCGCCGGCGCGGCCCGTTCTTCCTCCCGGACAATACTCACAGCCCATCTATGCCAAGGACGGCGCAACCGCTCTCGTCTATAAAGCCGAGGATGCACGGATCAGACTGCGCGTCCTCGATGCGGCGGGCGGATCGGATGATCGGCCGATCCCGGGGCTCGGTGGCGATGTTTTTTCGCCCGGCCTGGCCATGGATCGCGCGGGTGGGCTTTGGGTTTTCGGGGAGGAATGGTCCCCCCGGCAGAGCGGCGTTTTTCTGGGCCGCCTGGATCGGAAAACGGCGGATTTTAAAAGCGCCTTTCGGCGGGACACCGGCCTCAACAGATCCCCCGATGTAGCCTTTGACGCCATGAACACCCCTTGGCTGGGCTGGACGGACGGTAAAGGGGACGGGGAGCGGGTTTGCGTTGCCGCAATCACCGCGGGCCGATCATGGACCGTCGCCGCGGGGCCCGGCCTGGTCGTCGCCCGGGTGCGGCTTCTGGCCGACGCCGCCGGTCACGTCTGGCTGTTTTGGGCCGGGGCTTACAAGAAGGAACGCGGCGTCTATTTTTCGGAATTCGACGGAACCGCCTGGTCGGCGCCGGCGAAAGCCGGCGGGCGCGGCGACTTCCCTTGTCTCGATCCCGAACCGGCTGTTGATGGGCAAGGGCGACTCTGGCTGCTTTGGTCCGGCTATGACGGCGAACGCTACGGAATCGACTACGCCGTGCGAAACGGTCGGAGCTGGTCGGCGACCCGCGGAATCCCCGGTGTGCCGGGCGAAGCCTCACGGTCTCCGCGCCTGGTTTTTTTATACGGCACCGAACCCGTGGCCGTCTGGGACGAGACCCGGGGCCGGGATCATCGGACCATGGCCAGCGTCTTCCAAAACAACGACTGGACGGGACCGGAAGCCGTCGGGATCTCCGGAGGACAGGGGGAATATTCCAAGATAGCGGCGGCCGGCGATCGGATCGCCATCATCGGGCGCGAAGGTCCGGCCATCGTCTCCTCTTTCCTCACCTTCGCCCAGGTCAAATTCGGAACGGTCCCCAAGGCCTTTTCAACCGGCCTGAAATCCAACCGGGGGGGGAAGTCCCGCCCGGCCATCCTGTTCAATCCGCTGCTCAGCGAATCCGGCTATATCGGATTCGGGGACAGCATCACGTACGGCTACATGGATTACGAAGAAGCGCCCGACAAGGGTTATCCTCCGCGCCTCCAGATCCTTCTCAACCAGGCTTTCGGAACGACGACCGTTTTCAACGACGGCATCGGCGGGGAAACGACCCCCTACGGCGCGACCCGGATCGACCGGGTCATCAGCAGCCGGCAGGCCCGCTATATCCTGATCATGGAAGGGACCAACGACGTCAAGCTGCTCGAAATCCCCATCGACACGACCCTGTTCGACTTCAAGGAAATGCTTCGGAAATGCCTGGCCGCCGGCGTTTTTCCGGCCATCTCCACCATTCTGCCGCGGCGCGACTGGATCGCCTACTACACGCTCTACACCGACCGTTTCGACGAGGTCAACCTCAATATCCCCCTGATTGCCGCGGAAAAAGGGGTGCCGATGCTGGATCTTTTCAAGGTCTTCGACGA
>Ga0182021_10004063_pt1 | contig 17163 bp, 12 predicted proteins | sample 612E3MmetaG_FD_120493 | JGI IMG/M metagenome (GOLD analysis project Ga0182021, IMG submission 120493) | Permafrost microbial communities from Stordalen Mire, Sweden - 612E3M metaG (Illumina Assembly) | ecosystem: Environmental > Terrestrial > Soil > Wetlands > Permafrost | place: Sweden...
ATGGCAGGGGTACCTTACTGAATTAAAAGTACCGGACAATGCGGTGCGAATTAAAGTAACCGCCCAAATGTGGAAGTGGACATTTGAATATCCTAATGGCGTACAAACCGATACACTGTATATTCCCATGAATGTACCGATTCAATGTTTGCTCCACTCGATGGATGTAAATCATTCGTTTTATATTCCGGCATTTCGAATCAAAAAGGATGTTATTCCTAATCGCGAGAATATCATGTGGTTCAAAACAGTACGAAAAGCTTCTTACGATATTGCCTGTGCGGAGTACTGCGGTCTTGATCATTCCTATATGTACACTAAGGTCATCTCGCAGGATTCATCCGACTTCGATCATTGGTATCGGGAAATGTCAAGACAGCAAGCAAAGTCCTATCTGCCATTTGTCAACGTTGTGACGCAACCGGATTAAAGCTATGGAATTTCTCAAAGATATTGCAATCCCACAATCGCTGGAACATTTTCGTCTGCTTTTGCTCATTGCGACGCTCAGTTCACTTGTGCTTATTCCATATCTTGGTTTTGTCATAGGATCATCAATCTTGTCTTTATGGTATAACCATAGAGGGCGCAGAGATTATAATGCTATGTATATCCAATGCGCACATGAACTTATTGATCGCGCGCTGTTTAATAAAAGTCTCATTATTTTTCTGTCCATTCTTCCCGGATTATCGCTGGTATTTGTGTATGCACAATTTCTGCAGGGGACACAATCCCAGGGACCAGGTCTCGCCGGATTTGGGTTTTTATTCCTTCTCGCGGGAATGGTTCTTCTTTATTCCTACAAATACACGTTCCTCGTGCAGGAATTTATTGGGTTGTATCAGCAATTGCTGAAAAAACAGCCCGACGATCAATCAATGAAAGCTGTGACGTCGTATCAGGAATCGAACACACAGGCACATATTCGATCGGGGAGATATGGAATATTTTTTCTTTGTGCAGCGTTCGCACTCTATGCTGCAGCGCTAAGTATCGCAGTAAATCCGCTCAACAGGGATCTGGATTCCATATGGACACTGATTGTTTCCCTGACTGTTTGGCTGAAAATTGTAGAGTTTATATTTTTAAGTATCGGAACAACCGGTGTGGGGATACTTTTTTTCTCGTTTGCTTGGGAAACTCGGAAAGAACATACAGTAGAATATTCATTGTTTGTAAAAAAGCTCGGCATCCGGGTCAGTATTGTTGGATTGCTCGGGTTGCCGGTTTCTGTATTATGGAACGTTGCAATAATATCCGATGAAGCGCTTTCAGGGTCATTCTATTCACTTGCAGGTGCGGCAATTATCTTCTTCTTTCTCTCGGCACATTTCATCTATGGATATTACAAGACACAGCAAACCGTTGCGCTTACTGTAGGGTTCGCAATGTTTTTGTTCGCCACAGGAATGTTGGTGATAGGCGACAGTCTTGTTGTTGGCACGGCAACACGAAGTCAGGTAGCGGTGCTGGCAAACTCTCATGAAAAATCTATAGAAGAATTAAAAGCCACGCTGGGAGTAACGATGGTCACATTTACAGGTGAAGGAATTTATAACAGCAGATGTGAATCGTGTCATCTCTTTGACAGAAAAAAAGTTGGTCCGCCTTATTATGAAACGATACCAAAATATCAAGGAAAAAAAGCCGACCTGGTTTCGTTCATTCTCCACCCGGCAAAAATGAATCCTGATTATCCACCGATGCAAAATCCAGGATTACGACCAGCTGAGGCAGATTCCGTTGCAAGCTATATACTGCAAAGAGTTGCGTTGTCTCTACCGAGTGAAATGAAATAATATGAAAAATTTGAATTCTATAGCCCTTCAGCAAACAAGTAGTATATCTGATTACATCATGCTCATGAAACCCGAGTTGACACTCCTTTCAGTGGCCACCGCTGTCGGCAGTGCGTATATAGCTCTTCGCGGATCAACGCATTACGCTCTTCTGATTCACACATTCATCGGGACGCTGCTTGTCGGCAGCGCTGCCGGAGTTTTGAATCAATATGTTGAACGCCGATATGACGCAATGATGAAACGAACAGAACATCGTCCGCTCCCCGCCGGGCGCATTCAACCGGCAGATGCATTGTTGTTTGGGATCCTGCTCGGCATTGCCGGACTATCCTATCTTGCAATTCTTACGAATTGGATTGCTGTTTCACTTTCCGTGTTAACGCTTGTCAGTTATCTGGCAATCTATACTCCGTTAAAACGAACAACGCCGTTTGCGACAGTCGTTGGAGGAATTCCCGGAGCATTGCCGCCGCTCATTGGATGGGCGGTTGTACAAGGCAGGGTTTCGATGGAAGCATGGTCGCTTTTTTTCATTTTATTCTTCTGGCAAATGCCGCATTTTTTATCGCTGTCTTGGATGTATCGTAAAGATTACGCGCGGGCTGGATACAAATTGCTGGTTGTCATAGACCCAACGGGAGAGATCGTGAGCCGGCAGATTCTTGTGTATTGCTGTGCGCTTGTTCCGGCTTCATTGTTGCCGACATTGGTAGGATTTACGGGGTATGTTTATTTTACTAGTGCTCTGATATTATCAATATTGTTTCTCACAACAGGAATTGTGTTCTTTCGTGAACAATCACCCAGTGCCGCACGCAGAATTTTCTATTTCTCGCTTTTATTCCTTTTATTACTATTTATATTATTGATGCTTGCATAAAAGAAGAAGATTTTGTTTATATTAACAAGACATCAGTTTAATTTGTTGTCAACAGTCTTACTTTCGAGGAACATACCACAATGGTTATAAATTCAACGTCAGAGGGTGAATCCGGGCTATCCGCCAAGATGGCGTTATGTCTTGCGGCAATCACAATGGCGGGAATCGATGAGGTATTTAAAGAGGAAGAATTAGAAAAGCTTCGCAATTTGATTCAGACAGATGAATCGGCATTTGTCAATGCATTTAGTTTCTACAATGAACGGCCTCTTGATGTTTGTATCAAAGTAGTCTCTGCTCGATTGAACGATGAACAAAAACGGATAGCATATCATCTTCTCTACGACCTTGCACAGGTTGATCGGGATTTTGCAGTATCCGAACAAGATCTTCTCACTCAGTATGCTGCAGAATTCAGGCTGGACAAGGAATTTATTGTATCGGTAAAAGACCTGCCAAATCGTAAATATAATTTTGCTGCGTTTGAGTAAATCACACCGCTTACAAATTAATTCAATTAAAAATAATGAACCGTCAGAACAAAAGTCCTGGCAGCATAGTTCTGACCTGAACACGGTCTTTTAATAACTCTCCTCAGTGATTTCAACCTTCCCTCGAAAAATAAAGTGGATGAAGATTGAATACGCGATCACAATGGGAACGCCCAGGAGTGCAATGACCAGCATTGTTTGCAATGTCAATGGACTGGAGGAGGAGTTATAGATTGTAAGACTATACTGAAGATTCATGGACGACGGCACAAGTCGTGGATAAAGACTGAGTGCCATTTGACTCAACATCACGGCAATGATCATTGACGAAACGAAAAACGCACGATTAAATTTTTTCTCTTTTAATAGAATTGGCAGGAACACTATACATGCGAATAATGCAATAATAAAAATATAGAATAGTGAATTGCCGACAACATCCTTGAAAAGAAATGGAGACGCCAGCCACGTCCACACCGTTACGGTGACGTAGAGCATAACATAAACCATCCACAGATACGATGCCCATAGCTGACAACGGTCGCGCAGATCACCATCTGATTTGGTTGCAAGATAGATTGCGCCATGCAAGGTAAAGAGTATCAGACTTAATATACCAACACCGATGGAATAGGGATTCAGCAGACCAAGGAACGTTCCCAAATAATTTCCATTCGCATCAATCGGTACTCCGTGAAGAATATTTCCAATTGCAACACCAAAGAGAAGAGCAGGAAGAAAACTTCCAAGTCCGAATGCCCAATCCCATGTACGCCGCCAAACCGATGAATCAACCTTATTGCGGAATTCGAAAGATACTGCACGGAAGATAAGCGCAGCTAACAGCACCATGAGCGCAATGTAAAAGCCGCTGAATACCGTCGCATAGACAGCGGGAAATGCTGCGAAGAGCGCGCCCCCGCCAGTGAGAAGCCAAACTTCGTTTCCATCCCACACAGGGCCGATGGCGTTGAAGTGAATGCGCCGTTCTTGATCGTCGCGCCCGAAGAGCGATAGTATGCCGACACCAAAATCAAATCCATCTAAAATAGCATAGCCGGTTATTAATACGCTTATAAGGCAAAACCAAATCGTATTCAAATCCATAATGATCAACTCCTATACGTGTGTATGCTGCGGTCCATGTTGTACCTCTCGTACGAGAATATAGATATATAAAATACCCAATAATAAATAGATGAGACCGAAGAGAATAATTGAGAATCCAATTTCACCCGCAGTGACTGTCGCTGAATGCGCCTCCGATGTTCTTAGGAGACCATAGACAATCCATGGCTGTCGGCCGACTTCGGCTGCAATCCAACCGAGCTGGCAAGCTGCGAGCGGCAGGGGAAGAGACCAGACAAAAAGACGGAGCAACCACTTCGTTTCAAATAACTTTTTTCTGCGAAGCTGTATAAATGCAAAAAGTGTAACAGCGATAAAGTACATTCCCAGGACGACCATATTGTGAAATGAAACGAATGTCAGCCAGAGCGGTGGAATATTTTCCTGCGGAAATTCATTAATACCTTTAACCGTCGCATTGACATCACCAAATGCCATCCAGCTGAGAAGTCCCGATAATTCCATTTTTGCTTTTAACTCCGGCGGTTTTGTGAATGGAATCGCAAAGAACACAAGCGGCGCTCCAGATTGCGTTGTATAGAGTCCTTCAATAGCAGCAAACTTCTCGGGTTGGGTGTGCGCTACCTGCCTCGCATGTTCATGGCCAAACGGCATCAATTCAAGCAGAGAAGTAATTAATCCGAAAATGACGGCAATCTTCATCGCCCTCTGTGCGAGTTCAGTGTCTTTTCCTTTGAGAATGAGATAGGCTGCAATACCTGCCACAAAAAAAGCCCCGGTAATTAACGCAGCGTCCACAGTATGGAGATAACGAATTACAGTCGACGGATTAAAGACAGCATCGTAGAAACTGGTGAGTTCCGCTCTTCCGTTTCTGAGAATGTATCCCGCCGGGGTTTGCTGCCAAGAATTTGCCACGATGATCCAGAACGCCGAGATCGTTGCTCCGACTGCTATCATGAGAATTGAGAACCAGTGAACGCCTTTGGAGACTTTGCTGCGTCCAAAAAGATACAGGCCGAGAAAACCCGATTCGAGGAAAAAAGCGAAGATACCTTCTGCAGCAAGCGGCGCGCCGAAAATATCACCAACAAATTTTGAATACACAGCCCAGTTCGTTCCAAATTGAAACTCCATAACAATCCCGGTCGCTACACCGACTGCAAAAGTCAATGCGAGTAATTTCCCAAAGAATTTGCCCATACGCATATACACTTCATCTTTCCTTTGCCAGCCAAGTCCTTCCATAATGACCAACAGCCAAGAGAGTCCGATGGAGATTGGTGGAAAGAGGAAATGAAATCCGATTGTAAATGCAAATTGCAAACGTGCAAGTAAAAGCGCATCCATAAAAATAATCTCCTAATTTGATTCGGTATCTCTGTGAACAATTTCCGGCGAGAAAGCCGGAAGGCAAACGGCTACATATTCTGCACCATCAGGTTCTGGAGAACCGTATTGAACCCATTCTCCTTTTGTTACAATGATTGCATGACCGGCTGAAACATCGATCGATCCGGTTTTTGTCATAACGCGCAATGTGCCGCGCAGGACTATCGTGTATTCATCAAATTCAGGTGTTTGACCTGGTTCTACCCATCCGCCAGGACTTTTCATCCGTGCAATGCTTACATTGTTCGTGCTGGTATTAACCCTGCCGATAAATTCCTCAATAATCTTTGGTTTGTTCCCGGCAGCTTTTATGATAGAAGACGAGGGAATGAACGTTGGCATAAAACAACCTTTCTCAAAAGAACAATATCGATGGTGTGTCAAGGAGTTGTCACTTCGATAATTTTCCGCGCAGGAACTCAAGTTGCTCCGGATTGCCGATGACGATGAGTGTATCTCCGCTATTGATAACAGTATTTGGCGGTGGATTGAAGATGAAATCTCGTTCGTTTATTCCACGCCGCAGAGAAACAAGTACCACACCGGAAGATGGAAGCACATCGCAACTTTCTATTGGTTTGCCGCGATAGTGTGTTGTTGAGCCGATCTTCACTTCATCTACACGCAGCACAGAATTATCGCGCATCATCGAATCCAAAAATGTCGTCGTATCCGGACGTATTAATTCCGATGCCATCCGCAAACCGCCAATGTAGGGAGCAGATACAGCCGAATCGGCACCGCTGCGGAAAAATTTCTCCCGCACTTCAATCTCATCTACTTTTGCTACGATACGGAGCTTCGGATTTATTCCGCGTGCCGTTATCACAACGAATAGATTGTCCTTGTCTTCCGGTAATGTACTGACGAGACCAAGAGCGCGCTCTATACCTGCCAATCGCAGAACGTTATCGTTTGAAGCGTCGCCTTCAATAGTGGGAATGCCGCGGTCAATAAGAGTTTGCACTTTCTTTGGATCTTTCTCAACGGCGACGACCTTCCGTTTCGTCCTGATAAGTTCTTCCAAAACATAGTGTCCGTTATTCCCAGCGCCGCAAAGAATATAGTGATGTGAAATTTTTTTAATAGTACGTTCCATTTTTCGTCTCCTAAGAATTCCACCAATGCCTCCCTGCACGAGAAACTGTGTTAATTCTGAGATGCCGTAAAGAATGATACCCATGCCGCCTAAAATCAAAAAAATAGTAAAAGTTCTTCCGGCAATACTCAAAGGATGGGTCTCTCCATAACCGACTGTGGCAAGAGTAATTACTGACATGTATAGCGAATCAAAAAGTGTCCAGCCTTCGATGAAATGATAGCCCAGCGTACCTGTAACGAGGATGAACAGAAGCGGATAAATTATTTGAAGCGCGTTGCGTGCAGCATTCATGTCAAAGTGGAAGTAATTTCATGATGATGTATTCAAAAAGCAATAGTGCTAATTCCGACTTTCATACTTTTTCCAGTCACTTGCATAACGTTGAAGTTTTTCATCGGCAAGTGCATTAATGGTGCCGGATTCAAAAGTGTTGCCCGATTTCTTTTTTCCAGCCTTTCTTCCGGTGAGAATTTCTATTCCCTCATTGATGGATTTTACAGCATAGATTGAAAATTTCTTTTTCTTGACAGCATCATAAATTTCCTCACGCAGCATTAAATCGTCCACATTTTGGATTGGAATAATAACTCCTTGTTTGCCTGTCAAACCGCGCGCTTTACAGACATCGTAGAATCCTTCAATTTTAAGATTCACTCCACCAATCGGTTGAATTTCACCTTTCTGATTTACCGAACCAGTTACGGCAATGTCTTGACGAAGAGGAACTTCTGAAAGACTAGAGAGGATGGCATAGATTTCTGTGGATGAGGCACTGTCGCCGTCGATGCCGCCGTACGATTGTTCGAATGTAATACTTGCATCCATCACCAGCGGTTTATTTTGTGCAAACATACTTCGGAAATATCCGCTGAGAATAGCGACACCCTTGTTGTGCATCGGGCCGCTTAATTCTGAATCGCGTTCTATATTTATGATACCGTTGCGTCCAAGTGATGAGCGTGCTGTAATGCGCGATGGTTTTCCAAACTCATGTTCGCCAATATCGTACACCGAGAGGCCGTTAACTTGTCCTACTTGTGCACCCTCCGTATCGATCATAATCGTACCGTTATGAATCATCTCCTGAATTTTTTCTTCCACTAATTTTACACGATACACGCGTTCATCCAATGCCTGCTCTACGTGATTGCAGAGCACAAAACCGGCTTTCTCTTTTCGCGCCCAATAACTGGCTTCACGTGCGACATCAGCAATAATGTTAAAGCGGGTGGAAATTTTTTGCTGGCGCCCCGCAAGACGTACGCCGAATTCAATGATTTGCGCCAGAGCGGAGGTGCCGAAGGGAAGCAGTTTTTCGTCATCGCAAATCATTTTAATAAAGCGTATGTACTGCGATACAGAGCCTTTGGTCTTAGGCATTTCAAAATCAAAGTCAGCACGAATTTTAAAAATCTTTTTAAAGTCGTCGTCTCGAAAATAGAGCAGGTTGTAGAGTTCAGCTTCACCGATCATAATCACTTTCACGTTAATTTCAATCGGTTCCGGTTTCAAACTGACAGCGGAGAATCCAAATAAAGGTTCGTACGACTGAATGTCAATCAATCCGGTGCGCAGAGTGCGTTTCAAATCCTGCCAAACACCTGGTTCCATTAAAACGTCGAGCGCGTTCAGGACAAGGTACCCGCCGTCGGCACGGAGAAGGGAACCGGCTTTAATTTTCGTAAAGTCTGTACGCCAAATACCACCTTTCTCAATATCTCGTTCTACGACACCAAAAATGTTTTTATATTTTGGATTTGTTTCAATAACGATTGACACATGCTCTGTCTCTGAATTATCTACCAGCACATTAACTTGAAACTCTAAAAATTCGTCATCTTCTTTCTCTGCTTCTCTGCCTGCTTCTTGCACTTCCTGATTTGGCAACGTTATCTGTTGTCTGCGAAATCGTTCAAGGTTATTTCGTATGTTTATCCGCACTTCTTCAAAGTATAAATGAAGTTTAGGATGTTCATAAGTCGCATGTAAAACAGCAATGTCTTCGTCAACGGCCGGCATAACAAGTTGTTCTTCTAATTCTCCGAGGGACAACTGTACTTTTTTTTCTATATTCCGCAATTCACGGAAAACAGTCGACATCTGTTTTTCTAAATCCGTCAATACGTCACGCAGACCATTAAATTGGTCTTTGCTAAACTCATTCTTTTGAACCAGAGCTTCTATTTGATCTAACCCCATAGGTGTCCCGTTTACCACAGGAACTATATCCGGCCGCATCGCATTGCCTGCTTGTACTTGTACAAGGTCAAAGCCGCGTTCTTTCACACGCCGTTCGAAATCCTTCAGGACGCTTTTCTGCCGTTCCTGAAAATGCATTACCAGTTTCTTGCGTGCCTGCTGGTATCGCTGGCTTTCATAAACGGCAGGAATGTCCCGCAATAATTCTTTGATAAAATTTTCCATGTCCTGCTTAAGGCCTCGGCCTTGACCGGCAGGAAGAGAAATGGCAATGGGTGTATCGGGATTTTTGAAATTGTACACATAGCAATGATCTTTCATAGGACCAGTTTTCTTCTCAAAGTCCTGTAGAAGACGCTTTATGGTCGTTGTACGTCCAGTTCCAGTGAGGCCTGTTACGAAAATATTGTACCCGTCATGTTCCATCTCTAATCCGACGCGCAGCGCGCGTAAAGCACGATCCTGACCGATAATTTCACGTGTCGGATGGACGTCGTTTGTGGATACTATGCCAAGCGATTTTGGATCGCATTGCCACCGCAATTTATGGAATTGCAATGGTTTGTGAACAGGCGCGGATTTATGATGGGTTGCTTGAATAACAGGTTTCTTTTTCATGCTTCGAGTACGTTTGGTGGCAGGTATATTTATTCATTCGATAGTACGGAAAAGAGGTATAAGTTTCAATCGCATCATGCATGTGAATTATTCAACTGGCTCTCCCGGGGCAATTTTGTAGTTAGATCAAGTTATTGTCTTTACAGTATACACAGATGGTGTTCATCACACATTCTGTGCAGTTTGGTTTTGTTGGCCTGCAGAGTTCCCTGCCAAGATGGGAAAAGGACATGCCCGCGTCATTCCAGTACTTCTCCGGAATAAGTCCCATCAGCGCCGACTCGATTTTCTCGGGTGTGGTTTCTTCGGTGATGCCGAGCCGTGGTACGACACGCAGAACATGTAAATCAACGATTATACCCTGCGGTGTCCCTCCGGCTTCGCGAATAATCACATTCGCTGATTTCCTGCCGATACCCGGAAGCTCGGTTAACTCTTTTATACTAAGCGGTATATTTTTCTTGTCACCTAAGGCTTGAGCAATTCGCACGAGCCAATCTGCCTTTTTCCGAAACCCTCGTACGGATTTGATGAATGGAAATAATTCTTCCGGAAGCACGGATGCGAGATGCTTCATAGATGGAAATTGTTTGAACAGTTCCGGCGCCACCTTATTTACTAATACATCGGTTGTCTGTGCAGAAAGTACCACCATGACCACAAGCTGGTAAATGTTTCTGTACTCCAGGGGATGTTTTTTCTTACCATACTTTTTAAAAAGTTTCTGAAGCTGAGGAAGATAATTCATGTCTTAATATCTCTATCAGAGTGTTAATGAATGTTAATGGATTTGTTTGAGCTATTGAAGAGGACAATGGTCATTAACTTTTTTAATGTTCTCTCTCGCTAACGTTTACTGGCGGTAATTTTTTTATTCGGACTGATTCAATGGCGTTATCAACTATCTTTTCTGCCGTGAACTCTATTCCGTTGAGTTGCATCTGTTCTCCTACGGATGGAATATGCCCAAGCTGATCAATCACAAATCCTCCGATTGAACGGATGTCTAAAGGTGAAAGTTCAATTGAAAAGAGCCGTTCAACATCACTGGTCGTGATATAACCGGCGACAACAAATTCATTCTCACCGGACTTAACGACGTCGGGTGTTTCTCGGTCAAATTCATCTTGAATGTTGCCAACAAGTTCTTCGAGAACATTCTCCAGTGTGATAAGACCAGCAGTGCCGCCATATTCATCTGCGAGAATGATCATGTGGGTTTTTTTCTGCAGACTTGTGGTCAGCACTCTTTCGAGTGTGGCTGTTTCCGGCAAAAATGTAGCTTCCCGAAGAACAGAGTTCAATGTAAAATCCGATTGCAGGTGTTTGTCATGTTTGAATATGTCTTTCGTGTAGACGATGCCGATAATATTATCGATCGTATCTTTGAAAACAGGAAAACGGGAAAACTTATTCGTGCGCATGATAATAATAGTTTCCCTAACCGGTACCTGAACGGACAAAGCCACAATCTCCTTTCGGGGAATCATCGAATGCATTGCTTGTTTCTGGTGAAAGTCCATGGCATTGAGCGCGATATTTCGTGTCGTGGCGGAGACATGCGTGTCATGGGCAAGAATCAAGCGGAGCTCTTCTTCTGTATGTGCTAATTCGGAATCCGTGGCTCCTGTAATTCCGACAAGCTGAAGCAGACCGTTGGATGAAGCATTCAACACCGTGATAAGAGGTTTGAAAAGGAAGAAAAAAATCCGCATCGGTGAAGAAACCAAAAGAATAGTTTCGCGTGACTTTTGAATGGCAAGGACTTTCGGCGCTTGTTCACCGACGACAATGTGAACTGCGGTTATGAGTGCAAATGCAGCCACGAATGAGATGCCATGAATGATATCGGGTTGAGTGATCCTTATCAATTGAAATACAGGAAGCAGCATTTTCGCCGCGAGCGGTTCACCGATCCATCCGAGGATTAATGAAGTCATGGTAATTCCCAATTGTGCCGCCGACAGGTACGCCGTCGAGTGGAGAAGTATCTCGCGGGCGATCTTGGCCTGCCAGTTTCCTTTTGTTGCTAAAGGTTCAATTTGTGTAAGCCGAACTTTTACTATAGCAAACTCTGCCGCAACAAAAAACCCGTTGAGGAAAACAAAGGTAAGAATGATAAAAATATCAACGAAATATTGCCCTAACTCCATGAATCATCTTTCTCTTATTCATCAATATAGCCGATTATATTTCATGCTTCAAGGAAGTGATGGTGGCAGGAAAATAACAGCGTCCCCCTGACGCTGGGCATAATTATGACCCTTTATCGGCGCAATTGTTCCGAAGTCCAGCTCAGGTATGCTTCCAGGCGCGTAAGGAAGTTTAAATATGCAGTTGACCACTCAGCTGGATTGTCGGGTCTGTTTTTACCGAGCAATTCTTGAAATACGCGCGCAACTTCTACAGCTATTTTCTTTTTCCCTTCTTCAATGACTGCTTCGATATCGGAAGAATAATATGCGCGCAGGCTTCGGATATCTTGTCGAACACGAGCTTCCGGACCCTTGCTTGCAAAGAACGATAAATCGGTGTTTTGACCGCCGGACATTTCGTAGATAAGCAAATTCCATTTTTCCATCACATCACGGAAATGTTTTTCGCTTTCGCAGATATCCAAAGGGAGTTTGTGCAATGCCTGTTCCGTTGTAAAAGAATTGCGGAAGATCAGATCGCCTCCGACAAATTGCGAAATAAAATTTACATCTGCACGCCAGCCAAGCACACGCTGTACCGCAATATACACTTCTTTTTCCTTGTCATGTCCGGTATTAGCGGCAAGTTTCGTTTCCCATTGCTTCGCCATCATTTTCATCTGCATTTCAAGTTCGAAATCTACCTTTTCTTTTGGTGCATTCACCGCAGGCGCCGGAGCAACTATCCGGGGTTTATTGCCGGACAAAGAATAAAGTTCTTCGCGCTGTTTTTGGTTTAGATCATCGAATTTTTTAACGGAGCCGGTAAATGATGGCTGCTGCTCATCTGCTTGCGCCTGAAGCAACATCAACAGACGTGTGAAGAGCCGATCCTTATACAGAGTTCTGACATGAGACATGTCTGCAATGACATACAAATCGTCGCCGACGCAGGAAAAAACCGTATTGAATAGTCGTGCTATTTTGTGCTCGCCGACCTTTTTATCATCGATGGAGCGCATAGTATAATCCACGCCAGCCATCGTCGTATCAAAAATAATTGCACCTTTACGGCGGTTGCAAAAACTTTGCGGTGTACCGACTTCAACATTTTTTATGCCCTGAAGCCGCAATTGAAGTTTCGTGTACAGTGTTGGACCAGTGAAAGGAAGGATGACACCCACATCCAATGCACATCGGTCGGGTTTCATCAGCGCATGCTTGACGCATTCAACAACTTGCTTTGTGTGAAGTTCATTGTAAGGCAGAATTTTTTTCCTGCCGGCATATTGCTTGCATCGGGATTGGACTGTGCTTGTATCAATAAAATAAATTTTACCCATTGCCTTCGGAGGAGCATGGACAGTTATCTTTTCATCAAATAAAACCGACGCCATAAACAAGGATAATTTTGGAGTCGTTGCATTATGTGATTTCATGAAAATAGACCAGCGAGGATTCCGTTCAGCCCACTCAAAAAGTCGATGCAGCTCCGTTGTCTTCGCAACGTGGAGAAAAATATCCCGTTGCAGCCAATACTCGTTTTGATCATCTAAAAGGGCTGATTCGGGTTCCACCTGAAACGGGTCACCAGCAATAACAAATTTATCTCTCGCCAAAGTTGATAATGCGCCAAGTGTGGGCAGGTTCACGCGTTGAGCTTCATCAACAATAACCATATCGAACTGCTGATTTCGTATGGCCGGATCTATCAATGCGGCAGAAATTCCGGTGGCTATAAAGAGCTTTGATCGCAACAGAGCTTGTTCGTCAACAGAAATAAAATCTTCTACTGCTTTTGTGACATTGGCTAAGCCACCCAAATCATCAATTCTCTTGCTGTTTTCCCTAAATTCTATTTGCTGACGCGGTGAAATTGGTGCATCGAGTTCGATCTTTGTGATTTCGTTCGAAATAGTCTGCTGAATAGAAAGCAACCGTTTGTGAATCTGCTGCTGCCGCGTAAGCTGTTCATGCGCATGTTCGACATCATTTTTGGAAAATCCTTTTTTCATCCGCTCGATAAGCGATAAGTTTTCCAATTCAATGATAACTTGATTCAGTTGGGTAATCTCATGAGATGCTTCATCGATCTGCTTGCGGAGCTCTGCAAGCCGGTCGCGTTTCTCCTGCACCCTGCGATAGAAGTCCTCGTGAAGTATGTGCTTAATCTTTGTTTGCCAATAAGCGTTCAACAATAACACTCGTTCTTGAAACACCTTACGTTTTTCCGCTTTTGCAGTTTCTACCTGGTTCTCAAATGAATACTGCGCTATAGCATCGAATACATCAGGTGACGGGAGATCGACACGCGCAGCAAATTTTGTCATTTTAATGCCCAGTTGTTCACCGAGGCTTACGGTATTCAATAACATTGAATCGACGTTATCGTTAGATGGTGCAACGAACAATACCTTGCGGCCGGCTTTTATATACGTAAGTGCAGCGAGCGCTAATACGTGCGTCTTCCCGGAACGAATCGGACCCCATACCATCGTGACTCTGTTCTGTAAGATCTTTTTCACAGTCTCGAGTTGCTCAGGCGGTGTGGTCGCTATACCAATTGTTTCAAAACTAACGATATGGCTGTTTCGTTTATCTGCTGGATCAAAGAGCAGCTGCGGGATAGACGATTTTACATCAATCTTTTGAAGCAAATCGATAATGGGCTTGTGTTCGTCTTCATAATTCCAGGAACATTTCGCTTCCGGCAGAGATCCACCAAAATCCTGCGGCAGCGCAACAATGAAAAATTGATTTTCCATGGAAATAACATTGCCGGTAACGCTGATAGGCTGCTGCTGACCAAAGGTAAATGTTGCACGTTCGGTTGTGCGGAGAAGAATATCTTCGGGAATTTCAAAACGATAGTACGTATATCCAGCAAATGCACCAATACGCTCGCCGCTGAATAAACGGATCTCTCGGCGAGTGACCTTGAGCTGCTCAAGTTCTATTTGAAGTGCTTCGGCAAGTTGTGTGAATAGTTCTTTCACGTTTATCTTGAACTTTCCTTGGTCGGTACACTTCACTTTCTTAAAGCAAGAATTCATTCTTAAAGTATAAGTTTTGTCAACAAAGTCAAGATACGCGCTCGCACTCTTCCGAAAAACAGATGGATTTGAACTGATAATTTATTATTCTCATAATGAGAGAAGTGAATGTATATATATGATGCAATCATTATCGGTGGCGGGTTAAGCGGACTAAGCGCCGCGGTGGAATTATCAGCCCGCGGCCGCAAAGTACTATTGCTGGAGCAACACCGGCATTGCGGCGGTCGTACGCATTCTTTTCTAGATGTCACAACAAACAGCTCTGTAGATAATGGTCAGCATCTGATGATGGGGTGCTACCATGAAACACGCCGATTTCTCAGATTGATTGGTACTGAGTATCTTGCACTTCTTCAACCGGCACTTCAGATTGATTTCCTTTGTCCAACTCAAAATTGTGCTCGTCTTGCATGCGCCGGCGTTCCTGCACCTTTCAACCTGCTTGCCGGATTGCTTGGATTCACGGCAATTCCATTCAAAGACAGGTTTAAAATGCTTCTCGTCGCAAAGGAATTAATAAACACCTCGCCCGAGAAAGAAGTGGAATTGGATCGGATGACCGTAGAAGAGTGGCTCAGCAGGCTTGGACAGTCTGAAATCAATAAAAAGTATATATGGGATGTCATTACGATTGGGGCGCTGAACAATAACCCAAAAAATGTTTCTGCACTGATGTTGTTCCGCGTGTTGCGAGCAGCTTTCCTTGGAAAAAAAGAAAATGCAAGTTTGTTAATTCCGTGTGTCGGATTAAATGAGTTGTTCGTGAATCCAGCCGTGCAATTCATCAAAGCTCACGGTGGTGAAATTCACACCGGCGTTGGTGTAAAGAGTATGAAATTCGAAGGACCACATGTTCAGTCTGTGGAAACCTCAGAAGGGAAGGAACTTCAAGCACAGTCATTCATTAGTGCGGTTCCATGGTATTCGTTCGAGGAAATGCTCTCGACAAGTTATGTCAAGTCGAGACGTGCAGGTAAAAATAAATTAGACTGCCACATAGGTGATATTTTTAAATCTTCTCCTATAATCTCGCTGCATCTCTGGCTTGACAGGGAAATTACCGATCTCGACTTTGCTGCATTGCTTGAGACGCGTATCCAATGGCTTTTCAATAAAAGTAAATTATTGAATGAGAAAAAAGCATTAACAGCTGCCCGTCAGTATCTTTCACTCGTCATCAGCAGTGCGGAAGAATTTGTCGGTTTGAATAAAAAGCAATTAGTAGAAATTGCGATGGAAGATGTACGGCGTGTCCTGCCGCAAGCACGGAATGCAAAAATCATTCATTCGTTGGTGATAAAAGAAAAGCGGGCTACGTTTGTGCCTTCACCGGGAATTGAGACATTGCGCCCAAAGGCACGAACAACATATGAGAACCTCTTTCTTGCGGGCGATTGGACTGCCACCGGTTATCCAGCTACTATCGAAGGAGCAGTGATGAGCGGAAGAACGGCGGCAGAGTTCGTTGGATGATTGTGTGCTTCTAAGAAGCTGTCCTCTATTTTGAACATGGGTGTCATGGTCCCCCGTAATAAACACGGGCAGGCGTTCCGTGACATCAGAGATGAATTAATTTTTTGACTTAGCGTCATAAAATAGTTCGCGACGACCCAGTACAAAGGTATAGAAAGAAAAATACCAATCTGAGAAATCTGCAATCTGTGTAGAATCTGTGCAATCAGCTAAATCACCTACCAGTTATATCGTATCGTATAGGTAATAATTTTTTCCTCATCCTTCTTGAGTTTCAACGGAAACATAATCGTCGTCTGATCTACCTTCTCCCATGCTGAATTGGTCTCCGTAATGTCCCATTCATTCCAGCGCCATGGATGTTCATACACAACCACATCCACTGATTCTGATTTATGATTGCGAAGTTTGATTGCAAATGTTTCATCGACAACGTGTCCGGGAATAACCACGCGGAAATTCTGCTGCGTGCGTTCGCCAACAATGTCAAATGCGTTGCCCAGATAAAGTTTAATTTCTTCATCCTTCGGCGTGTGGTCTATTTCATCTTCTCCCACAAATTGTTCCTTGCCGTCGTCATCGCGTTTATAGACCCGTACTTTGCCTTTCGGCAATGCAATACCGAGTCCGGCCTTTTCTTCATTTTTGAATGTAACGAAAACACCAATTTTTTTATTCGACTGCTGACCAAAACTTCTCTGCTCGCGATACGAATAATTATTAAACCATGTGCGCCACTGGTCGGATAGGCCGTCATAAATAAAAACTTTTTTGGCAGAAATATTATTTGCTGAAGTAAGCTCAATTTGTTTTGTTTCGTTGTTGTTGATGTCCGTCTTGCGTTGAAGTGAGTAAAGTTTGTATTCAAAAAGTTCTTTTTGCTGGAATTGCGGAGTCGCCGCATCTGCCTCCATTACACCCAT
>Ga0182021_10004064_pt1 | contig 17161 bp, 16 predicted proteins | sample 612E3MmetaG_FD_120493 | JGI IMG/M metagenome (GOLD analysis project Ga0182021, IMG submission 120493) | Permafrost microbial communities from Stordalen Mire, Sweden - 612E3M metaG (Illumina Assembly) | ecosystem: Environmental > Terrestrial > Soil > Wetlands > Permafrost | place: Sweden...
AGGTGGCACAGTAGGTTATTGAAGTTTTGCCGTCGCTGCGGGTTAGCAATTGTGGGTAAGGTTGTGCGTTGAAGTAAAGCCATCCTTCCCCTCCTCCAGTCGCTGGTGTGTACAGGTTACCTATTGCTGGATTGACTACAGCCGGCGCTGCTTGATACATTATTTGTGAAGCAGGCACCTCGTCATAGTATAGTTTTTGCCATTGGTTAAGCAAGCTTGCTTTGTCAGAGTCGCTTGTTGAAGTAATGAATTGATCAAGAAGGCTGTTGGATTGTGCATTGTCCCAAAGATAGTAGTTTTGTCCTGTTGGAGCAAAGAACGATGGGTCTCCTCCGTAATAGACTTGTCGTGGTTCAGGAACTGTTCCAGGTGTCCATCCGAGGGCAAATATGTCATATCCATTGTTATCATAGGTTTTGCCCACGGTGTCTGCGCTAGGTGTTAAAACGCGGTCGTAACAACTTGTCCAGTCAAGATAAACGACTTTGGCATTGATGCCTAACTGTTGAAGGTTGCTCGCGAAGACTTGTGACCATTGGCGCCTTAAAAGGTTAGCATTGCCAGGAGCAATTATAGTTACGCTAAATAATGAAGAGTGTTGCGCTTTTACCAATGTTATCAAAGGTGTGATCATTGAAGCTGCTAAAGCGAAGATAAGAATTCCCACTATAATTTTTTTACTAATGCCCATTTTTATCCCCTAATCCGCGTTTATCTTTTTGATACTTATACGTATATTAAATTTGCGATTGCTCTAGAAACAGGCGCTTAGTGTAAAAATTTTAATTATTTTTTCTTCAAAAGGTGAGATTCACAAAAACTTATAACAACCTACGTCGGTAAATTAATAGAGTAAAGTGAGGCCTGAGTTTGCTTAAAAGGCTTAAGTCGCTTGCTGGAAGTTCGATGACTAGATATATTGTCAGACGGCTTCTCTACATGATTCCCCTGGTGGTGGGGATTTCAATAATAGCTTTTATTACAATGTATGCGGCTGGCGATCCTATTTCGCTCATACGAGCAGGAAAACCAAATGTTAATCAAGCAACCATCGACGGTTTGAAAGCGTATTATGGATTAGACAAGCCAGTACCCATTCAATATTTGACGTGGTTTTTCAACATACTGCATCTAAATTTCGGCAAATCACTATATGGTGGGGCATCAGTTAATACCTTAATTGGACCAGAGATTTGGCCAACGATTGAACTCCAGATAATTTCGCTTTTGATCGCGTTTGCAATTTCTATACCCGTTGCAGTGAACTCGGCAAGAAAACCTTATTCAAAGCAAGATCTAACGGTTACTTCTTTTTCGCTATTTGGAGTTTCTATGCCGACATTCTGGCTAGGCCTTATTCTTATTATTGTTTTTTCTTTCAGTCTTGGTTGGTTGCCCTCTGCTGGATCCGAAGGTGCTGGGGGCTTTTTGTGGTGGGGCAACTCCGCGCTTGATGTAATTGCCCATTTTATTTTGCCTGTTGCAGTGCTTGTTTATGTTTCATTAGCTCAAAATATACGTCTAATTAGAGCAAACATGCTGGAAATTTTGAGATCTGATTACATTCTCGCAGCAAGAGCCAGTGGTCTCAGCGAGAGAAAAGTGGTCTACGGATACGCACTTAGAAACGCAATCACGCCAGCAGTGACCTTTCTCGCATTAGCTTTAGGGAGCATGCTAGCAGGGGCTCCTATGACTGAATTTGTGTTCAGTTGGCCTGGACTTGGTCGCCAATACGTGTCGTCAACTCTTTCGTTAGACTTTCCCACAATAATGGCAATAACCATGCTAATCACGGTAATGACTTTACTCGCAAATCTCGTAATGGATATTCTGTATGTTTACATTGACCCAAGGGTCAGGATCAGATAAAGATGAATCAAGAAAACAACAAACCAAAAGAAATTCGAAAACGAAGATCGGCAAGTCAATGGGCAGTCGCATGGAGAAGATTCATAAGAAACAAAGCGGGAATTGTTGGCTTAATAATTGTGCTAGTTGTAGTTTTTGTTGGGATTTTTGGTGACTTTATTGCGCCATACCCAGCCTTTCCTGATCCTAAAGCATTGACGCCATTCTATAACGGCGATGTTCGAACCGCGCCTAACTCACATTATCTTTTAGGAACAGATGTTCTGGGAACGGATGTTTTCAGCGATATTTTGCATGGGACAAAGTTTGCGCTTTATGTTGGTGTAATTGTTACCGCAATAACAATGGCTATCGCAATAGCTGTAGGGTCCATCGCCGGTTATTTCGGTGGATGGGTCGATAACGTTCTCATGAGATTAACCGAAGTATTTCTTGTATTCCCTTCATTATTGTTCATTTTGATTTTTGTCAGAGTCTTTACCTTAGGTGCAGGTGCGGGTAGTTCATTGAATTTGCTTGGAATTAGTGTTCCTATTGGTTTGAGTGTAGTGATAATTGTCTTAGCCGTTTTTAACTGGCCTGGAGATGCCAGAATGATACGAGGCGAGTTCTTAAGAGTAAGAGAACTTGAATTTGTCGAAGCTGAAAAATCGCTTGGAGCAAGCAACAAAAGAATAATTTTCAGACATATTCTTCCGAATATTCTTTCGTCGATAATAGTAGTTGCGAGTCTTACAATCGCATTTGCAATACTTCTTGAAGCAGGAGTCAGCTTTTTAGGATTTGGAGATGTAAACACAATGACTTGGGGGCAAATTCTCGAGAACAACTTTTCAGACATGAGAATCGTTTGGTGGGCAGAAGTTTTTCCTGGTCTTGCAATTCTTATTACTGTATTCGGTTTTAACCTACTGGGAGACGGGTTGTCAGATGCTCTTAACCCAAGGCTGAGAGACTAAGGAGAAACAGAGAATGGCTGAAACACTGCTGAAAATTGAGGGATTAAAGACTTATTTTTTCACAGAGGCGGGAATTGTGAAAGCAGTTGACGGTATGAGTTTCGATGTCAGGAAAGGCGAGTCTTTGGGTCTTGTTGGTGAATCAGGGTCAGGGAAAAGTGTCACTGCACTTTCTGTTCTTCGGATTGTTCCAAAACCTGGAAAAATAGTTGAGGGAAAAATCGAGTTTAAGGGCGTAAATCTTTTGGAGAAAAGTGAAAAGGAAATGCAGGCTCTCCGTGGAAGCGAAATAGCACTTATATTCCAAGATCCCTCTTCTTCCCTTAACCCTGTTTATAATGTTGAAAAGCAACTTAGAGACGTTTTGTTAGCCCACAAATCCGTACCTAAAGAAGAAACTCATGAGAAAATAATTGAACTGCTAAGTTTAGTGGGTATTCCTGATCCTGAAATAAGGATGCGAGAGTTCCCGCATCAATTCAGCGGAGGTATGAAACAGCGGGTTGCTATTGCACGGGCTTTAGCTCTTCAACCAACACTCCTATTTGCTGACGAGCCGACGACGGCATTGGATGTGACTATTCAAGCTCAAGTTTTGGAGCTGCTTGAAGACCTGAAAAGTAAAATGGGCATGTCTTTGGTAATGATTACTCATGACATGGGAATAATCGCAAAGATGACTACACGAGTTGTTGTAATGTATGCGGGTAATGTGTGTGAAATCGCTAAGACTGATGACTTATTCGCTTACCCCAAGCATCCATATACAGCGTTGCTTCTGGCAGCTGTTCCTAGACTTGATAGGAGAAAGACGTTGAGCATAATTCCTGGTAATATTCCTAACTTAATTGAGCCGCCCTCGGGCTGCCGTTTCCATCCAAGATGCAAGTATGCAAAAGAAAGATGTTCAGATACGACGCCAGTTCTTGAACAAGTAGGTCCTGATCATTTTGTTGCTTGCTTTGAATCGGCAAACATTATTCTCAAAGGAGAGAGTTAATAAAAGTGTTCGATTCTGGCTTTATTCAAGTAAAGCATCTTGTGAAGTATTTTCCGGTTTACTCGACAGGGGTGCTGGCGAAAAAGCAAGTTGGACAAGTTCACGCCGTAGATGATATTACCTTTAATATTAATAAGCAAGAAACATTCGCTTTGGTTGGAGAAAGTGGTTGCGGCAAAACAACAACTGCGAGACTGATTTTAAACTTAATTGCGCCCACTTCAGGCGAAGTAATTGTTGATGGCGAAAACATCTTTGAAAAATTCAACTCTTCTAACAAAGAAGAGAAGCTTAAGATTAGAAGAAAAATGCAGATGGTTTTCCAAAATCCTTATGGGTCTCTTGATCCGCGAATGACTGTTAGTGACATTATCTCTGAGCCTTTTGTTATTCACGGGCATCTTGAGAAAGAGAAGCGTAGTGAACGAGTGTATGAACTTCTGAAGCTGGTAGGTTTGGAAGAATACCATGCTGAGAGGTATCCTCACGAATTTAGTGGCGGTCAAAGACAAAGAATTTGCATTGCTCGAGCGTTAGCTGTTGAACCTGAATTTATCGTTGCTGATGAACCTGTTTCATCTTTAGATGTTTCGATTAGGGCTCAGATTCTAAATTTGATGGGAGATTTACAGAAAAACATGGGATTAACTTACCTGTACATATCTCATGACTTAAGTTCAGTCAGGCAGATTAGCCAGCGTGTAGGGGTGATGTACCTAGGGGAAATAGTAGAGTTAGCTGACACTGACGAGTTATTCGATAATCCTCTCCATCCATATACGCAAGCACTAATCGAATCTGTACCCATACCTGACCCAAAAGTGAAGAACATCAAGGCACGCTTAAAAGGGGAAGTTCCAAGTCCAATAACTCCTCCAGCTGGCTGCAGGTTTAATCCCCGATGCTCGAAAGCAACAGGAGAATGCTCATTAAAAAGACCTGAACTAAAATTGGTTGGAAAAGGTCATTATCTCGCTTGCACCTGATCATTATACCAGTGTTTCAACGTCTATTTCGACAACTATTAGTTTCCTAAAATAGAGTTATAGAATTAGCAAGATAAAAGAGACTAATAGAATGGGTGCGCCACCAAGAATTAGAATTTTACCTGCCTCATTCTGTTTTTGTGTTTGCTCTTTGCGTTGTCTCCAATCTTGTTGCCGGTAGTAAGGGTTGGTTTGGAGATTGCTTCCCTGAAATACGGTTTCCATTGCGCCAGAAGCCCATACTAAGCCGAGAGTGAGAATCATTGCCCCTTCAACAAACACAAGAACGGCTAACGTGATCGTTGTGTTGTTTCCAAAAAAGTATCCTGCGTAAGACCAAAATTGGGCGCCAAAAAAGTAAACTGTAAGGTAATCAGCAAGGACTAAAGAAAACCAGAAGCCTGCTGCTTTTAATATTATACTTCTTAATGTCACCCGATTCGCCTCGAACGGGAAACCTCGACAATTGTCCTTTGTAATGTCTTGGCTTATTTAATTTTCGCTTTTGACAACATACGCGCTTTCTATATTCCCACCGTTTTGAGTTGAATTTACCAAAAGTTTTTGCGTGCTACTTTGCTTCATTCCCCACTTGATCCTATTCCAAAACCTCTCATGAAAATAATACAAGACCATAGTTACTGCATTGTAGACAGTTCCAATAGCCACTGCGAGATCCCATCTTGCGGTCAAAAAGAAAGTTGTGAGTACACTAACAACTATGCAAATTACTCTCCATACTACTGATTTGACTAATGAACGCTTTCTTTCTCCTTCCATTTTCCCTCGATTTCAAATAACGAGGATCAAATTAAAAGGCTTTCTAAAATAACCAATCGCAGAAAAGGTACCGAACGAAAGAGATAGTTTATGAAATATTAATTAGAAAGGGTAAACAAAGGCAAAGATGGTGCAACGAAATGCTTAACAAAGAACTAATTGACTTAAGAAGCGACACAGTTACACTGCCAACAGAAGAAATGCTTGAGGCGATTAAGCATGCGCCTTTAGGAGACGATGTTTACGGCGAAGATCCAACCGTTAACAAGTTGCAGAGCATTGCGGCTGAGAAGATGGGCAAAGAGGCAGCTCTTCTTGTTCCAAGCGGAACTCAAGCTAACTTAACATCGCTTATGAGTAACTGCAATAGAGGAGAATTGGTATTGCTTGAAGCTGAATCACATATTTACTGGTATGAGGTTGGCGGGGTCGCTGCTATCGCCGGTTTGCTTCCATGGACAATAAAAACTGATACTGGGGCCTTTGAACCAGAACAAATAGACGCCTCATTGCGCCCAGAAAATATTCATTATCCTTTGCCATCTTTGGTTTGCGTAGAAAATACTCATAACCGTTACGGTGGACAAATAATTACCCCAAAGCAGTTGGAAGCAATCAATGAAACAGCAAAGAAGCACTCTTTGAAAGTCTACATGGATGGCGCAAGAATATTCAACGCTGCAGTCGCCTTAGACGTTGATGTAAAAGAGTTCACCAAACACGTTGACAACTTTATGTTCTGTTTATCTAAAGGACTAAGCTGCCCTGTCGGTTCTTTAATCGTTGGTTCCCAAGACTTCATCCAAAAGGCAAGAAAAACAAGAAAACTATTAGGGGGCGGAATGCGCCAAGCCGGGATAATCGCAGCACCAGGCATAATAGCGTTAGAAAAAATGATAAGTAGGCTAAAAACAGATCATGAAAACGCCAGATTGTTAGCTGAAAAAATATCAAAGATTCGCGGTGTCAACATTGATTTGAAAAATGTTCAGACCAACATGGTCACGTTCGATCTTGATTCTTCAATCGATTGCGGTAGATTCATTTTGGGGCTCAAACAAGACAGTATTTTGGCTTTAGCTCAAGCTAAGAACAGAGTTAGAATGGTAACGCATCGAGGAATAGAAAAAGAACACATAGAAACAACTGTAAACGCAATTGAGAGAATTCTAAACAGAAATTAGACTGCTTTTTTGTTCTTCAGGCATTATAATTTTTCTGAAATACCACCAGAAAAGCGCTATTGATGTTGCATAAAGCGCGGTTGCAACAAAGAAAGGAAGTGCTAACAATCCTATCGACATTAGGTAAGCGCCGATGAAAGTGCTTAAAGCGTTGGGAAGCCTCCAGAGGGCAGCGTTGATTCCGGAAGCCATTCCACGTTCATCCTCATCAACTAAACCCATAATCAATGACTGAGACAGAGGACTTGCCATGTTCATCAGAAAAGCCCGAACACAATAAACTGAACTGGCAATTATGTAACTTGCCGCAAGAGGTGTTGCAAACATGAAAATAGTTGATGCTGCTTGAGTGACAACAATAGCCTTCACAAGACCTATCTTCTTTGCGATCGGTGGACCTGCAAGGGTTGCTACTCCGATGACAATGCTTACTATGCCAAGTATGGGACCACTAACGACGTCTGGAATGCCATATTGAAGCCTCAGCCAAGCAGTCATTAAAGGTACTACCATTCCTGCGCCGAAGGCGATTATCGCGCTTGTTAGAACGTATTTTACTAAAATGTTTCTAGATTTTTTATGTTCAGCTTTAGAGTCATGTTTGATTTCTATTTTTTTTGTTTTTTTGTTTCTGTCAGATTCTTTGACCTTTAGCAAGATAAGGGTTGAAGCGAGACTAATTGAAGCAAAAGTTATGTAAAGTAAGCCGTGGCTTAACTTGTTTGAGAATCCTAGGAATTGGAAAATAACTGTTGCAGATATTGCTAAGCTTCCAATACCGAAGGCCATACTGTTCGCAAAGCCGTTAAGTGAAAAGACACTGTTTCTGCTTTGGGCGTCTGCATGTTCTGCAAGCAATGCTCCGCTGGAGGCGGAGAATGCTGCTTCAGAGATCCCCTCAAAAACCGCGGCGACTAGAAGTAATGCTGGATTAGTTGTGAATGCAAAAACAGCGATTATTATGCCTGCGATCAGGTTACCTAAAATGAGTGTTTTCTTTCGTCCGTACCTGTCAGCTAATATTCCTAACGGCACACTTGATATGAAGGTGGATATGCCCATGGTGGTTATTACTAAACCCATGAAACTGTACGACAAGCCTTGGATGGTTGTTAGAAAATAAGATATGTCGGTAAAGAACAGGCCGTATGCGACAGATGGCAGTATCGACTGGATAATTAAGTATTTTGCGTCTTTTGCTAAGCCTTGATAATTGCTGAACACTGATAGTTCCGACCGAATTCTTTTCAAACTTGTTAGCTTTCGATCTGGAAGCAAACAAGGTAGGGATGATTTACGACTTTGTATTTTTGGTGTTATTATATTTTTTTGTTCAAAAAAAACTTGGCAGAATGAACAAAAAACAAATCAATAACAGCAAGTATGGTTATTTTTCTTCAACAGTATTTTCTAAGGTGCCGATTCCTTGGATTTCCATTCGAATTACGTCGCCGGGGTTTAGCCATTTTTGCGGTTTCATGGCCATTGCCACACCTGATGGTGTACCTGTAGCTATGATATCGCATGGTTCAAGTGTCATAATCCGGCTGAGATGGTAGACTATCTGGGCGACACTGAAAATCATGTCACAAGTGTTACCGTTTTGTCGAAGCTCGCCGTTTACCCAAGTTTTAATGCTTAGGTTGCTGGGATCAGGCATTTGATTTGCCGTTGTGATGCATGGTCCCGTGGGAGCAAAGGTGTCGAAGCTTTTGCCTGGAGTCCACTGGCTGCCTTTGAACTGGAAGTCCCGAGCTGAGACATCGTTTAGTATGGTGTAACCGAAAACGTGGTCAAGGGCTTCTGATATAGAGACGTCTTTGGCTTTTTTGCCTATGATTATGGCTAGTTCAGCTTCGTAGTCCAGTTCTTTGACGAAGGGGCGTTTGATTATTTTGTCGTTTGGTCCAACTATGGTGTTATGTGGCTTGATAAAGATCACCGGTTCTTCAGGCCGTTTTTCTTTGGTTTCAGTCACATGGGTGGCAAAGTTTAGACCTAGGCATAGAATTTTGGGTGGTGAAGCAATCGGCGCCAGAAGTCTTGTTTCGTTCAAGGAAGTAGAGATTTCATCGAGGTCGCTTTTCTTTGCTTTCGTAAGCAAAGCTTCTGCTGTTTTCTGAGCGGTTTTGTCTGCGATGAAAGCATCTATCTTGCTGGGCAGGTCTGTTTTGAGGCGCTTTGCAAGTGCTGGTAAACATAGCAATCTTTCAGGTTGCATTATGCCGTAAGATTCTGTGTCATTGTATTTGTAGTGGGCTATTTTCATGTCATATCACCTGTTAACGAAGAGGAATAAAGTGTTGGTAAATTGGAAAAAGGGTGTATGAAAGGTTTTGGGTATTGTTTCAGGTAACCCTGGCTAAACGTATTCTTCGGCAAAGCATAATTAGACTTTCAAATAAATATCAGTTAATCAGAACAATCACACAGTGAATATTTGGGAGTATTGCTTTGGTAAAGGTTCAGTTTGTGGAGCCACCTAAAGATTACTGGTTCGTTATGGGTGAATATCTTCCTCCGCCTTACGGGATTCTTCAGCTTGCCGCGTATATAGACGAAAAGTTGGAAGATGTGGAGATTGAAGTTTTAGATTGCCAAGCAATGTCTTTGGATTGGCCTGAATTGGAAAAAAGCATGAAAACATTTGATCCTGACATAGTTGCTGCGAGTGGGTTAGCAACTTGTAATGTTTACATCACCGCCCGAACTCTCGAACTTGCGAAGAAACTCAATCCCAATATTGTCACAGTGACAGGTGGACAGCACTTCACTGCTTTGGCTCAGGAAAGCCTTGAAGCTTTCCCAGAAATCGATGTCATAGTACGTGGTGAAGGCGAAGAAACATTTTTAGAATTGGTCAAAGCAGTGAAAGAAAAATCAAACTATTCAGCCATCAAAGGAATATCTTTTAGGCATGGAGACCAGATCTTCCACAATCCTCCACGCCCATTGATCGAAAACTTGGACCAGCTACCTTTTCCAGGATACCGATTCGTAAAGGACTTCGCTGATCATACCACTTCACAATGATGGCGGGATCCAAAGCCAAATATGGCATTGTAGAAGCCTCAAGTGGATGCCCCAATCACTGCTCCTTTTGTTCTCAATGGAAACATTGGCAAGGAACATGGCGCCATAAATCCGTGAAACGCGTAGCTGACGAAATGGAATATCTATAACAATTACGGAAGCAAATTTCAGTGGTTAACAGATGACAACTTTGGTTTAAACAAACGAACCGAAGATCTCTGCGACGAACTTATCAAACGAGATTTCTCCAAAGACATAACATGTTTTATGTAGGTACGATGCGACGATGCCGCAAAGAACCCACAAATAGTAGAAAAATTGAGTAAAGCTGGATTCACTTGGTTCCTACTAGGCGTAGAAAGTCAAAGCAAAACAACCCTTGATAGTTTTCACAAAGGCACCAAACCGGAAGACGCTGCTACAGCTGTAAAACTTCTCAAGCAAAATGGAATATTCTCGCAAGCAACGTGCATAGTTGGAAACCGCCATGATACGGCTGAATCGATAAAGGAATTAAGATTTTTCATGCATGATATTGATCCTGACATAGCTATCTTCATGGTTCTGACTCCTTTTCCAGGAACAGATCTCTACGAGGAAGCTAAGAGCACATGCTGGATTGAAGATTATAATTGGGCTAATTACGATATGGTACACGCTACAATGCCGACCAATACTTTAACCAAGGCGCAGGTGCAGCATGAACTTAGTGAGTGTTACAGATCATTCTATGGCTCACCGAGTAGATTGTTGAAGGGCTTTTTCGCCAAGAATAAAGTGAAAAGAAGGGTCTACCGCTACATGGCTCGTCAAGGAGTTATAAGACAACTCGAAACCATAGTCTAAGTCTGCTGATTTCATGCCTAAAAAAATAAACTTTTCCATCGATTCAAGTTTGGTACTTCTCCTCTGCATATCTTTCTTTGGACTTGCACTCTCATTCGCATTTGTTTTTCTTTCAGGAAAGAGTCCTGAGAATTTTGAATTGCGAAAACCACTCATAGGCTCGATTTTTGGATTCCTCTGCGTATTAGGAACATTCGCCTCAATTTTTCCAGACAAGTGTTTGAGCGTGTTGGATTACGAAAAAGTGACAAGGCAAGAAAATGACTCGAGAAAAGGGCGCGGTCAAACCATTCTGGGCCATCATCCTGCCTGCGGAAACTATTCTGCACACGTTCTAAAAGTCAGAGGCAAGATTCTCTGTGCAACATGCACAGGTTTCTCCGTTGGCGCAGCTATAGCTCTAATCGGCGTCGGATTATTTTTCTTCGGACCCCTAAACTTCGGAACGTTCTCCCTAATACCCCTAACATTAGGCGCCTTCGGAGTAACAATAGGCCTGTTACATTCAATTCTTCCAGGCTTCAAAGCCGGTTTTTCCCGCTTCGTTGTAAGCACGTTTTTTGCAGTAGGATCATTTCTCATAATCACAAGCGTAGATAATGCAGTCAAAAATACTTCAATTGATCTCTTCTTTGTTTTAATGAGTATTCTTTGGCTATTAACAGATACGTCTCTCTCTCGATGGGATCATCGCAGGATATGCGCTAACTGCACCTTAAAATCCTGTAGCATAAACTCATCTTAAGTTAGGCTTGGCCTTGGTCGATTCATCCGATAGAGTGCGCCAACAATAAAAAGCACTCCTATTACGATTATTATCACAAACCAAAGATTAGGCAATGAACTGATCCAATTCATCTGCTGTGCAAGCAAAAGAAGCCCATATATTATTACTATTATTCCAATAGCCAGTCCAACGATTGCGCCACCAGGGGGAAGGCCGAAGCATTCATTCTAAACTCTTCTGCGCTCATAACGACGTGACTCATATGTACCCGTTCGCAAAGAAGCTCCACATTTAACACAGAACTCGGCGGAATCATCGTTCATCGTACCGCATTTTGGACAATAAACCATCTAATTCCTTCTTCAAAGTGGAGTTTGTTTTGTTCAGCTAATAAGGTTTTTCATCGATTCAACTGTCCAAAAAAATGACAATTTCACAATGAATCTGCGTTGCATTCACACTAATCTTTCTTCAAAAAGGGTTTTATTTCTTAATCAAGAAATTGTGTCTCACTTTCTGTGTTTTCTTTGAGAGGAGCAATCTTTTGTCATCTTGATGTTAACCAAAAAGTTCAATTTCATATTCAAAATGGCCGTTTTCAGGTTCAAGTTCGTAATCTAGACCAATCCAGTTCAAAGAACCTTCCATCATTTCCCTTCCTCGCTTCAACATGCTTCCTTCTAAGCTCTTTAAGCTGAACCCTATTTTGTTTTGTTCATTTGCTATTTTTGCTGATTGTGCAGTCACGTTGTCCCAAGCCCCGATTTCCTCATCAACAAGCCTCAAGCCTTCGGAATCAGAGTAAGTTCTAAAGAAATGTGCTCCTTGTTCGTTCAGAATAAAGACTTTCCCAAGATCAGTTTGTTCAAGGTTACTAAAGTTCAGTTTCACGTGAATTCGATTTTTCTTCATAACATAAGTTACTATTACTGTACCTTTATGCGGTCTTTTTTGAAAGCTTGACTTTATTCCAAACTTTAGAAACAAACTTCTCACAATTAAGACTGGTCGAACGAGACGTTTATGCCTCTGATATTGCACACAGAAAAAGTCAGATAACGTTCGAATTCCGGGAATTTTAAGTTTGAGATTTCGGAATCTATCTCTGGTTACTAAATCCATAAGAAACTCTTTTCGAATTTCAACACTGTTTCCTCGCCTTCGAACATAAAGCGAGGATGAACCTGAAAAGACTGTTTCATCTGAGTATTTAGCAATCGGAACACCAAAACCAGTGCCTTCCCCAATAACGTCAGTTCCATCACAAAGAAGAACCAAACCCTTTTGCAAACCGGCTATTTTCATGTTTTGTGGATTAGTATTAGAATAAACTTTTAGGGAAATCGAATCCGAAATGGGAAAAGTGTGTTGGGTGGCTTCCAAGAAAGGCGAATTCTCACTTTCATCTGACATTTCCAGCATACCGAAACTTTCCCTTAATATTGAAGTTTCAGTTATCACTCTATTTTAATTATTCTCTATTATGACAAGTAAGATTTGAAAATGGATTCAAACGGCCTGAAACCCCGAGCTTGATTCCCCTTTGGCATACAAAAACGTAAAGCACTAAGAGACCTTGAATTTGCGCCTTAGCCAATCAGAGAATTTTCCGTAGACTCCGCCAAGCCCGATTTCCAGAATGGCAGACGCTGCAAGACCGATTAAGGCAGCATCGAGCGACTTGGATGTGTAAAGGTACACTGGGGTATACGCTATAGTCCAAAAGATCGCCATCGCGATTGCATCAACAACGAACTTTTTATTTGCAATAGCTGCAACGATTTTGTTCTTCATGCGTTATCGTAAATACGAGAATTAGTTAAACATTTTGACACCATTTGATAACATACCGCACATTTTCAATTAGAAGATTGGTGTTACCTAAATTCTTAGCCAGAATATCATTATAGCGTAAGCTACAAAGAAGAACAATCCAAACGTCAAACCCCACCACGGAATTTTCTTTCTGGAAATGAAAAATAGCATTATTAAAGATATTACCGTCGTTCCGAGGACACTTAGATACGCATGAATGTCCAATACCCATGTTGTAACAAGCAAGCCAATCGCAGGGAACAATGTAGTATACAGTACTTTCTCGCCAACAAGTGAGGCGATGCTTAAGGTGTCTTTGCCTCTAAAACCCCAAATTAAAGCGCTAGCAGTCTCAGGTATTGCAGTAGCAGCCGGGACAACGATTATTGCGAGCCCCATCAAACTAAGTCCAAGCCCTAATGCAATTTGATTCACTAAACCAACCATTTCACGAGATGCAAAATACAAAATTACAGCGGAAATAACTAACTGTACAATAGCTCCAACTGGCTGAGAAGGAATAATTCTGCATATGTATGGCGCTTTTGCATTTTCAATCTGTTCAGTGCCCTTTCTACGATACATCAAGATCAAATACCCAAAATACGCCGCCAAGAAGCCTACCCCGAAAATTATTCTAACATTGCTGTTAGCGATCAAGGCAGGCACTAAGGTTAAAGGAAATAGTATAGTAACAAAAATGAACGGCACAGCCAAAGTAGTGCTGACTTGCAACGATTTGTGTTCACGTCTTTTCAACAAGAAACCAACGAGTGCAAATATGCCTACTAACCCATAAGATAGGCTTGAAGCCATTAGCGGCTCGCCAAATATCGTTCCCACGCCTATTGCTTCACCACTTACTCCTCCAAGACCAAATACTGCGACAATCAACACGATGAGTTCAGGAAGCGAAGTGAAAAGTGGAGACAAGATACTGCCAACAAAAGGACCACCTATTTTGTATTTGCTGCCGAGAAATTCTATAGCATTGACAAAGAGCAATGCAGATATGAAAACGATCAAAATGCTCAGCAGCAACCACAAGATAAGTTCTAACATAATATGAAACGCCAAAGAGTTTCAAAGACTAATATGTTTTTTCGTTCTAAGAAGCGAAAAAAAGCTGAACTAAGTAGATTTGCAGCTGTTACCACACATAGAACAATCTGTGCAACTTCGACACCAATGTTTTCCCCTTTCAATTGGCATCCCTGCAAACACTTTGCCGCATCGATCACACTTCATAAAATTTCCATTACTCAGTTTCTAATGCAATACCTTCGAGCATAAATAAACGATTGGGGATAAACTATCAGCTTGTTCCTTTGATCGATTAAATTAACAGTTTGAGCATTTTATTGAATTTGTTTTTGAATTAAACCTTAATTCATTCAAACCCTTATTCTGCTACTTTAGCTATTATAGTCGAATCTGCTTTGTTGAAATCGGCTTTTCTTAGGCCTATCATATACGTTGCCTCTCTTCTCCAGAACTCTTTTCCACTATCGAATGCGATTAGCGTTGGAATTCTCCTGATCTTCAAAGAATTCCATATGGGATTTTCTTCATCTGAGATGTCTACCCTGAAGACTTTATAGGAAACAGGGTCAAGAGAAGATAGGTGATGAAAAGCACTGCGGCAGAAAGGACACCACTCAGCATAGAAAAAAACCAGAACTTTACGACTTTGTAAAGGTTATTCATTATCAAAGTCACCAGGTTGAAGGGATTGATACTTCACTATTTCATTCACGTGAGAACTGTACTTCTGAAATATAGTAATAATTAGAAGTTCGACTGGAATCTTTACAAACGATAAAACTGCCATAAAAGGTAGTTCTAAAGGCTTGCCCTGAACAATGCTCAACACACCTAAAATGCAAAAGATTAATACCCAAATAAAGAGGCTAAATTCAATGTAATCTCGTTTAGATCAATAAATAACGAGTTTATGCCACCACATCGAGGATATGACCTCTATGAATAGACAATAAAACATTCTGTTTAATTACCTTTAGTTTGGATTGGAACTAAATTTTAATGCACACCCCGGTACAATTTCTGAATTGATCTTAGGATCCTATGGGTTCAAAGCCTTTAATTGGCTTTCAACGGTTTTTTGAAGAAGTACTTAAAAACACGTCAACTGCAAATAAGGTTCAATGATAATTGACTGTCACGAACATTTGCCTCGCCTTCAAAATGGACGAACGTTTGAGCATTCCAGGGAGATACTCCTTCAAGAACTCACAAAAAATAATATTGACTACGCCATTTTGATTCCAGATAACAAACCTGCACTATTGGAAACTTGATGCAGGTCTTAGAGGTGGCTAAGGGCTGCCACCAACTATTCGTCATGGGTACAGTTGATATTCAAAGAAAAATGAAAACCCAGCTGGAAGAGTTAGATATCCTTCTCCGAGAAAACAAAATATTCGGAATAAAAATTTTTCCAGGTCATGACCCGATTTATCCAACTGATAAACGGCTTTCTCCAGTCTATAATCTGTGTATTCAATACGACACCCCCATAGTTATTCACACGGGCGGTACCTCAAAAAATCCAAAAGCAGCCAAATACACTGACCCAAAACACATCGTTAAGGTTGCAGACGCATTTCCAAACCTGAAAATAGTCATCGCTCACTACTTCTTTCCCAAAGTTGAATATTGCCACGAACTCACAAAACAATATGAAAAAATATACTTTGACACTTCGGCACTTGCAGATGATTTAATAGTAGAAATGACGGATATCGATAAAATAAGAAAAGTGTTAACTTCAACTGTAATTGAGCATCCGAGTAATATTGTGTTTGGAACGGATTATGCAATATGCGATATTAGAAAACACTTAGCCCTTATAGACTCCATGAACATAGAAGAGGAACTCAAGAGCAAAATTTTTTGTAAAAATGCAATTAAATTGTTTAATCTACCGTTACCATGATTCTGAACAAATTATCTGATTCCTCGCTATAGATAACACGCAAGAACGATACGTTGGAAAAAGACGCAAAATCTACGAGAAGTTGCTCTCACTGATTAGGAGAATAAGGACATTTATTTCCTAGAAAGGCATTGCAACTTTGACAAAGTCTTCTATTTCCTGCTCAAAATTTCTCTTGGTCGTTGCGGTTCTCTTTTGCACTTTGAGCCTCCACGACATCATAAAAATGATTCAATATATAAAATAGGGGTCAAGTGGAGAATAGGCTGGAAAATACGTGTTCGCCCCTTGGGGTTCGAGTCCCAGCGGGTCCGTTTCACACTTTTCATAAGAAAAATACAGGATTTGCTTAAAATATTAAACGAATTCCAGCGGACACGACATAAAGAAAAGGATTGGTCTGATTTGTGATTTCCGCCCCCAGGAAAATCGGTTATCTAATGCGGCGTGCATTAAAATTTAGTACACACACAAATCTTAAATCCAAATGCAAAACAAAAGGATAACACTAAGGAAAGATTAGATTTGGGCAGAAATATTTGGGTTGTTGGAGCGGTGATAGTGATAATGTTAATCGCTGTGGTAGCGGGTTTCTCCAGCGGTCTTTTCAAAAATGTTTCACCCAACACGCCAACACCCCCAACGTATACACCATTTAGCCTGTCTGGAAACAACCTCACTGTTGGGGACACATTTACTTACAAACTGACAGGTTCGTCAGTTTTAGGCAGTACTGATGTAGTCACTCCAGCATATCTCTCACAGGAAAATGATACAGACTACTACAAAGTCACCATAACCGAAATCAATGGCCCACATGTTTCACTTAATGCGTTATGGCGATTTTTAAATGGAACTCAAATTGAAAGTTCTCAAATAATTGATTTATCAGATGGAATAGTAAGTGACCCAAACGGTTTTTGGGCTATTTATACTCCTAACCTCAACGTAAATGACCTGCTTCATCCTAATGGATCTGACAAACTCATCGTTAATAGCACAG
>Ga0182021_10004065_pt1 | contig 17157 bp, 9 predicted proteins | sample 612E3MmetaG_FD_120493 | JGI IMG/M metagenome (GOLD analysis project Ga0182021, IMG submission 120493) | Permafrost microbial communities from Stordalen Mire, Sweden - 612E3M metaG (Illumina Assembly) | ecosystem: Environmental > Terrestrial > Soil > Wetlands > Permafrost | place: Sweden...
CCCCGGCCCTGCGTGTCTCTTTTTCGTTCATCCATGTCCTTACCACTGGACCTCCAAAGTCCAGTGTGAGGGGACATTTCTATCGAGGCGCTAAGGGGACATTATCACAGAGGTACAACACCGAGCCGCCTAATTCCCCGTCGGGACCTTGTCCACGCGATCGACCACGATTACGTCGCGCGCGATCTTCTTCGATACCAGCTTCAGGCCCAGTTGCTGCTCGACCGCCGCGAAGAGACTTGCACCAGGCGTGCTTGCCTCCTGCGAGGCGCCAGTCCCCGGCCCCGCGGTTCCGCCGATTTCGGCCGCGTCGAGCGTCCAGTTCAACGTCATGTCGTACTTTCCATCCAGCCCGGTTTCGTCGATCACCACCTGGTCCACCTGACCCGACAACTTCTCCGCGAGCACGGCGAGGGATGTGTTGCCGCCCTGAAGACGGCCGCGGCCTTGCCGGTAGAGGATAATCGGGCCGTTCGCGATCACCGCCGGCCGCAGGATCGGGAACCCGTCCTCGCCGGTGGGAGGGGGGCCGCTGGGAGGGGGGCCGCTGGAAGGCGAGCCGCTGGGAGGCTGGCCGGCAGGTTGCGCGCCGTCAGTGGCCGCGGGCGCCGGAGCGGATTCTTTGATCTTGAGGCCGCCCTTCGCCACCGTCAGGGCATAGGCCGGCAGGAGTCTGGTTTCGTGGTGCAGCGCCAGTTTGAAACGCTCGGCGAGCAGGTTGCGGAACATGGCGGGCACCTGCTCCTTGGTAGCGCCCTTGGGCAGCTTGGCGTCGATGTTGAAATGCCCGGAATCCAGCCAGCCTGGCCCGAAGATCTCCGAACTCTTCACGCCGTACGCCATCATCAGCAACATCCTCGGAGTCGTGTACTCGCAATTGATACGGCCGGGATGGTCCGTGCCTGGGCCGCCATCGCATCCGCTCATCATGATGACCGCGCCTTCCGGGAACGGCTTGATGGAGACCGCTTCGAATGCGGGCGTCGCCGGCGCTGCGGCGGGCTGGGACTGTACCCCGGTTGACAGCGCGTTGCGGGGCGCGGCAACCACCCTGAGGGGCGACAACCCGATGACGGCCGCCGCGGCGGCGGCGCACGCCAGCGCCACGTGGAACGCCCGCGCCCGGCCACGCGGCTGCCGGGGGTCGAGCACCGCGCCGACGCGCGCCGCCAGATCGGCACGATTGGCCATCGCCAGGAGCGGCGATTTCGCGGCCAGCGAGAGCCGCCGGGCGAGCCCGACCAGTTGATCGGCATAGGCGGCCGCCTCCGAGCGTGCCAGAACCGCGTCATCGCAGGACCGCTCCGCTTCGAGCGCGAGCCGGCGCCACGCGATCCAAACCAAGGGATGGAACCAATACACGGCGCACACGGCCCGTGCCAGGCAGTGGACGGCGCGGTCGCAACGCCGCACGTGTTCCAACTCATGCACCATCGCCCGTTTGAGGTCCTCCGCCTCCCAGGTCCGGGCATCGGGAGGCAGCACGATGGCGGGATGCAGGACGCCGCAGGTCATGGGCCCCGGCACGGCCACGTGCAGCAGCACTTCGACGCGCCGATGGATGCCGGCATCGGGCGCCAGCGCGTCGAGAACCGACTGTCCATGGCGCCACGGCAGACCGGACCGGCGTAGCGACCGGATTCCTCGCAGACCCAGAAGCATCGGCAGCAGGGAGATGGCCGCCCCGGCGATCCATCCCGCGATCCACGGAGCGGACGGCGAGAGCTGCGATGAAGGCCGAACCGCGGGCGAAACACGAACGCCTGCGGCCGGTGGCGCGATGGGTGGGACCGCCTCGATGGCCCGCGGCAGAGGCGCCGGCACGCTCGGCTCGCGCGCTGGGACGGGCACCGCAATGCCCACCGGCGGAGCGACCAGGGAGACGGCCGGCAGCGCGACCATCGCGCCGAACGCCGCCCCCAGTAGCGCATGGCGAACCGCGGCACGGCCCCGGCGCGCCAGCCAGGCACCGGTGAGGGCCAACGCCGCGGTGACGGTCACCTTGGCGACGATGGACGCGGGCAGCGAACCACTCAGTGCGAGCAGTACTCCAGCGATGACGTGCATCATGGTTTCTTCCTTTCGGTGCGGACGCGGTCGATCTCGGCTTGGAGTGCGTCGAGGTCGTCGTCGGTCCACGGCGCCTCGCTGACGAGGGCCGTCATCATGCGTTTCAGCGAGCCGCCGAAGAAGGTCCGCAGGTACTGTTGCAGCGCCGTCCGCTTCGCGGCGGACGGCGAGACGGTGGCGGAGTAGATGTAGCGGAGGCCATCCTGGCGGTGTTTCAGGCAGCCCTTCTTTTCGAGCCTGGCGAGCATGACGCGGACGGACGAATCGCCGGGCGGGCTCGTCAGGCGCGCGCGAATGTCCTCCGCCGCCGCGCGATTGCCCAGCGCGAAGACGGCGTTCATGATTTCGCGTTCGCGGCGGGTGAGGCGGTCGGGGATGTTGTGCGACACTTGTCACATGATATACGCGACAAATGTCGCATGTCAAGCAGTGGGGCGGACTCGCCGGTCCGCGCGGGACGCCCTCGTCCCGCGTCCGGAGTGACGGTATCGGCATCTCGCAGGGTACAGGCAGGCCGGCCGGGGGGCCGGCCGCGGACCAGGGGGTCCGCCCTACTGCTTCCGGGCGCGGCTCAACCTGCGGTAGTACTCCGCCACGGCGTCCAGGTATCCCTCGGGAACCGGCTGGTTCCCGGGACTGCGAACCGTGCCGCCAGAGCCCGAGGCGTCCACCATGCGCCGCAGTTCCAGTTCCACCTGCTCCAGGCTGCCCAGGGCCGTCTGGATGCGCTCGCGGAGTAACGGGTCATTAGTGGACTGGGCCGGGTCGAGCGGGCGCAGATCGCGGATCGCGTTCCGGATGTCGCGCTGGGTGTCCGGATCGTCCTTGAATTGCCGCTCCAACTGGCCCAGGTCTTGCAGCGCGTCGCGGTAGAACTGGCCGTAATCCTGGCCGTCCCAGGGTCCACCGGAGTTCCGGATGGCCCCGCCGGGTCCCCAACTGCCGGTGTCCTGCTGGCCGCCGGGGCCGTTCCGGACCTGGCCGCCCTGCTCTCCGCCGGGTTGCCGACCCTGCGCCTGCCCCTGCTGGGCCGCCTCGAGCAGTTGCCGCAATTGCTGCGTGCGGTCGAGCGCGGCCTCGATCGTTTTGCCGTCCGGACCCGGTTTGTCCCGGCCGGCGCCCAGCGCCTGCTGCACTTTCTGCAACTCGTCGCGCAACTGGTTCAGCCCGGCCGTAATTTGCGATTCCGACATCACGGCGTACTCTCCGATGCCGCGGCGGATCCACTCGGAGTTGCGCTGCATGTCGCGCGTCAGTTCCCGCTGCTGCATGTTGCCCAGCGCATCGCGCATTCGGGCCGAAGCCTGGCGCTCGGTGGACTGCATGTCGCGCGCGGCGTTCTGCATGTCCTGCTCGAGCTTCTTGAGGCCGGCGAGTTCCTCTTGCCGGGAATCCGCCAACTGGACGGCCTGCTGCCGGGTGGGAGCCTTTTCGTCGCCATACGTCCGCCGCATCCGGCCTTCGAACTCGGACTGCTGGCGCGCCAGATCGCCGGCTTGCCGCGCCACATCGTCCACTTCGCCGGCAGCCTGCTGGCCCTTCATGCCGGCGATCAGTTGCCCAGCCTCCTTCAGCCGGTCCGCGGCCCGGCGCTGCGCCTCCTGGGCTTCCGGCGATCCGGCGCGCATGGGCGAGTTGGCGTTGCGCATGTCGTCCAAGGATTGCCGCAACTGCTCGATGGCCTTGTTCAGAACCGCGGAATCCGCATTCTGCAAGCGCGGGTTCTGCCGCCCCTGCCCCTGCTGCCCCGCTGCCTGGCCCTGTGCCATTTGGGAGAGCCGCTCCGTGTCGCTCTGCCGGCCCTGCGCGCCCGCCTGCTGCTGGCCGCTCGATTGCTGGCCGCTCGATTGCTGGCCGCTCGATTGCTGGCCGCTCGATTGCTGGCCGCCCTGTTGCTGGTCATTTTGCGGCTGACCGGCGGATTGCTGGCCGCTCTGAGACAACTGCTCGAGTTGCTGGCGGAGTTGTTCGGCTTCGCGGCGCAACTGCTCCTGCTGCCAGCGCTGCTGGGCGGTCTGTTGCGCGTCGCGGCGCTTCGGTTCGGCCAGTTCCTGCTGGCGCCGGGCCAGTTCCTGGAGCTTCTGCATGGCTTCGTCCACCTGGCGCTGCCGCTGTTCGGCGGGCTGGTTGGGGCGGGCTCCTTCGTACTGGTTCTTCTCGGTGTCCAATTCCAGGTCGAACAGCCCCTCCAGGTCGCGGGTGGCCCCGCCCGGGTTGCCACCTGCGCCGCCGCCGCGCCCGCCGAAGGCTACCTGGATGTCGCGGAAGGTGGCTTCGGCGCGCAGCAGGAACTGGAGCGCGCGCTGTTCGGGCGGCAAGGCGTCCTGCCACTTGGCGCCCTTCAGGCTGGCGGCGGCCGGAGCCATCTCGGCGGCGGCCTTCTCGAGGTCGTCCACGAAGACCTTGAACGAGTCTCCGGCTTGCTGCAACTGGCGCGCCTTCATGCGCTCGGCCAGCGAGGTGGTCTGGTCCCGCAGCTTGGATTGCACCTGCGAGAGGAACGCCGCATTCTCGGCTGCGGCGCCGCTGGCGCCCTGGCCCTTGGCCTGGTTCCAGGTAGCCGCGACGATTTCCTTCTGGCGCCTGGAGATCTGGTCCTGCCGATTGGCCGGGTCGTCGTCGCCTGCGTCGGCCTGGGCGCCCCCCTGCTGCGACTGCGAGTAGTTGCGTTCGAAGGGCTGCGCCTCGACGAAGACCATGCCGGTGCTGGCGGTCTGGCGCGCGCCCCTGGCCACGGCGTAGAGGCTCACGATGTCGCCCGGCTCCAGTTTGAAATCTTCCAGCGCGAGGGTGGAACTGGCCGATGAAGTCTTGCCGTCCTTGGATTGCAGCAGCGAAACGCGCTTCTCGGGCGCGCCGTTCACGGAGTAGCGCAGGTCCACGGCCTTCAGCCCGAAATCGTCTTTCGCGTCCACGGCCACGGTGACTTCCTCGATGGGCGAGGCGCGGAAATCGCGGCCGGGCCGCGCGATTTTCACTTCCGGCGGGCGGGGCTTGATGGCCTCGATGAAGTAGTCCTGGCTGAGGCGGACGTCTTCGCCGTTCTCGATCGAAGCCACGTGGTAGATGCCATCCTTGAGAATTGGCACGCTGGCCGCGCCCGCGCGCAGGTCGATCCGGGAGCCGTCGTCCAGCATCAGGACGCCGTTCGGGAGGGGGCCGCCGGTTTCGACTTCCACGACGCCGGTGGCGCCTTCCACGGCCCGCAGGTCGCCGCCCGGATCCTCGACCGTGTCCTTCATCCCGGTCCAGCCCGGATAATGATAGGTCACGCGGATCTTTTTGACCGAGGGCAGGTCCACCACCGTCAGTTTGTAAGCGGGCGACCGCACGCCCGCGGCCTCGACGTAGTAATCCAAGCTCTCGGAAACGCCCGCGATCAGGAACTGGTACGACGAGCCGCCGGCCTGGGTCCGCATCTCCGCCTGTTCCCACTGGGAAGCGCCGGAATACCTGGCGAAGAAGCGCACGCGCGGGGCGGTGAAGCCCGTGAGTTGAGCGGAGATCACCTGGTCGGCGCGCTTGCGGATGGTGCGATTGCCGGGGTCCACGCGGATGGCGTAGTAGGGCCGGGCCTCGCCCTTGGGCAATCCGGCCCACAGCAGGGAGGTGCCGTACCCCAGGTATCCGGGGCCGGACGCGCCCAGCCACACCAGCGCGAGTACGGCCGCGATGGCCGCCGAGGAGAAGCCCAAGAACGATGCCGTTCCGGCGACGCCGGCCGGGTGCGCCTGCTGCGCCACGGCCAGCGCGTCGCCGGCCAGCAGCGGGAGGAACGGGTCTCCGGGATTGGACTCGATCGTTTCGGCGAACGTCAACAGGCGTTCCTCGAATTGCGGATAGCAACGCTCGGCCCGGCGCGCAGCAGAGCGCCGGTTCAAGCGGATGACGGGGATCGCTAGTGCGGCGGAGATGGCCAGGGCCAGGCCCAGGAAGAGGAACAGCCGCGCGGCCAAGACGCTGGGGCCGGAGAAGGCGAAGCCGTTGGCCGCCAGCACGGCCAGCACCGTGAGAGCGAGCGCCGCCAGGGCCGTGACGGCGGCCCCGCGGGTGAGCGCCAGCCATCGCAGACGCCGTTCCATGGCGTCCAGGTAAGCGGATAGGCGATCCAGGGAGTTCATGACGCCTCCACGGGGCTGGTTGTGGCGCACGCACTCGCGCGTGCCGCGTCCCGACTCATCGGGACGCCAGGCGTTTCGCGCACTGGCCGCCGGGCGTCGCCACGAGTGGCGACGCGGCACGCACGAGTGCGTGCGCCACATCGCTTACCGGGCCTGTGAGAGAAGGTAGCTGGCTCCCGTCCCGAGCAACCGGACCAGCGATCCAAGTAGGTCATGCCGCCTCCTTGTCCACGGAAAGATGCCGGTTCCCCAGCAGGCTTTCGGCCACGGCCAGCGCCAACACCGCCAGCATCGCGTACCACCAGAGCGAGAGGGGGTTTTGAGTTTCGGCCGTGGACCCTCCGCCCGTCGCATTCCCGTTGGCTGTATTTTGCCACAGTTCGAGGGTCTCCGGCGGAGCCGGGGTCAAATCGGACTCGCGGCGGTCGGAATTCACGGCCACCAGTTCGCCCGGTCCGTTGGGGCGCCGGATATCGTAGAAGCCCGCCATGGTGAACTGAATGTTCTGGGCCGTGGTGGCCTCTGCGAGCGAAAGCGCGCGGGCGCCCGTGGGATCCACCACGTCCACCGCCGCCCCGGTTTGCTTGGAATCGCGCAGTTCGGCGAAGGCGCCGACGGAGACGCTGGCGGGGCCGTCGTCCAGCCGCCCCAGGTAGCGCGCGGTCTGCTGGACGAACGGCACCCAGGCGGCGTGCAGCGGCAGATCGTTGTCCAGGTTATCGAACGTCGAGGCGAAAACCAGCACGCGCCCGCCGCCCACGCGGGTGTCGAGCAGCAGCGGCAGTTGGCTGCCCAGGCGCGCCGCCACGCGCGCCCCCATGGGCTGCACGCGCGCGGCGCGGTAGAATCTGACGTCATCCCAGCGGCTGTTCTTGAGGATGGAAGGGTGCGACGGATCCAGCCACACGGCGGTTTCGAAGCGGTCGCCTTCGCGGCCGGCGTAGGTTGTCCCGGCCAGCGGCAAGTCCGCCACGGGCACCTTGGAGCGCTCCGCCAGCGCGCGGCCCAGGGCCACCAGCAGGCCGCCGCCGCCGCGGACATACTCCGTCAACCGGGCCTCGAAAGCGGCGGGCGGGGAGACGTCCGAGAGCGCCACGAAGGCGTACCTGGCCAGCGGCACGTTGGCCAACTGGTCCGGGGTTGCCGGGTCGATGGCGAAAGCCGATTGGCCCGACGCCTCCAGCGCCGCCTGGAAGTAGAGAAGCGCCTGGGGGCTGCCGGGCGAGTGAACGAACAAGGCGCGGCGCGGCTCGGCCCGCTCCACCGAGAAGTAGAATGCGTCGTCGGCGGGAAGCGCGTCACCGCCGTCGATGGTCACTTCGCCGCGGTTGCGTCCGTAGGGCACGTCCAGGGACAGGAATTCCACCGGGGCGCGCCCACCGGCGGGCACTTCCACGCTCTTCGATTCCACCTCGCGGCCATTGAGTTTGAGCGTGACCTTGCGGGTGGCCTTGGGGGTGTTGTATCCCGCCACGGCCGCCAGCACGCGCGTCTTCTTCGCGTCGTAGACGCGGGGCGGCGCCACCACGTTTTCCACCGTGAAATTGGGTACGGGGCCGGAGGCGAGCGAGTGCGGCTCGAGTCTGATCTCCGCGCTCAGCCGCAGGTCGTTGAAATTCGGCGGCATGCCGCTCTGCTGCATGTCGGAGTACAGGTGAACCTCGAGCGGCAGGCGCAGCGAACCGGCGATGGAGCGCAGCGCGCGCGCCAGTTCGGCGAAGGAGGTGCGCGCGTCGGAGGCGGCCACCGCGGCGATGGCGGCATCGAGCGCCGCATGGTCGCCGGTGACTTCGCTCATGGCCTCGACCCGCGACCCGAACTCGAGCACCTGCGCCCGCTGTCCGGCGCCGAGACCGCGCACCACCGAGCGGGCCATGGCCTTGGCTTGCGCCAGCCGGCCCGCGGTGCGCATGCTGAACGAGTTGTCGATGGCCAGCACGGTGACCGCTCCCGAGCGGTCGCGGGGCGACAGCCGCCGCGCGATGTAGGGGTGGGCGAACGCCAACGCCAACAGCGCGAGAAGCGCCGTGCGTAGCGCGAGCAGGGTCAGGTACCGCAGACGCCGGTGTTTGATGGAGCTCTGCGTGCGCCTTTCGAAGAACCGCAGCGAGGCGAACGGCAGCGGGGTGGATTTGTGTTTGCGGAGCAGGTGCAGCCATACGGGCAAGCTCACCGCCGCCAGGCCGGCAAGGAACCACGGGGTTAGGAAGCCCATGGCGCGCCTCCGGAAGCCTGACGGTCTTTGTGGGGCAGGTTTACAACCTGCGGCGGGTTTTCAACCCGCCTTCCGGCGTGCTGAGACTGGCACGTGCCGGGTGGCCGGTTGGCAACCTGCTCCGCATGGATGTGGGCCGCTGCCGGCCAGAGCGGGGTTTCGCGAGACACCAGGCGAGCTTCGCTCGCCGGGCGGGTTGAAAACCCGCCGCAGGCTGAAAGCCTGCCCCACATGGCGGCAAGCTGCAAACAGGTGGTTTCAGACGCGATGGCGGTGGACATGCCGGCAGGCGGGTTGACAACCTGCTCCACAAAAATCGTCGCGGCACGCGAAGGACTGGATGGACAGTAGAATATGGCGCCAAGCCGCAACCAAGTGCTTTCACCTGCGACGGCGGTGGACATGCCGGAAGGCGGGTTGAAAACCCGCCGCAGGTTGCCAACCTGCCCCACAAAGGAGGGCGCCATCACAGCCTGCCTTTCCGCACGGCCAGGTACTCGCGCAGGCCTTCGTCCAGAGGACGGCTGGTGTCCATCAGAAAGTAGTCGAGGCCCGCAGCGCGTGCCTTGCTGCGTAGCGTCTCGATGTGCGCGTCGATCTTCAGCCGGTATTCGCCGCGGGCGTATTCGGGCGAGACTTCGAGCGATGCCGCGGAGTCCTCCATATCCACCAGCAGCACCGGAGCGTGGAAGGCGGGTTGGATCTCGCGCGGGTCGAGCACGTGGAACAGAATCACCTCGTTGCCCTTGAAGCGCAGCGGTTCGATGCAGCGAACGATCAGCTCAGGGTCTTCGTAGAAATCCGAAATCACCACGGCGATGCCGCGCCGGTGCAGGTAGTTCTGGAAATGCGCGAAGGGTTTGAGAAAATCCGTGCGCGTTCCGGGCTCGGCCTTCTCCACGGCGTGCAACAGGCGGAAGAGCTGTCCCTGGCGGGTGGAGGGCGCCACGTAGTTCGTCACCTCCTCGTCGAAGACGATCAGCCCGGCCGCGTCGCGCTGCTGGTGGGCCAGGTAGCACAACGACGCCGCCACGTAGCGGGCGTAGTCCAGCTTGTGCACGGCGTGCGATCCGTAGGCCATGGAGGCCGAGGCGTCCAGCAGCACCAGAAGTTGCGAGTTGGTCTCGCCGCGGTAGCGCTTTAGGAAGGTGCGGCCGGTGCGGGCGAAGACGTTCCAATCCACGTGGCGCAGGTCGTCGCCTTCGGAATAGGCGCGGTATTCGGCGAACTCCTGGGAGAAACCGAAGTATGGGGAACGGTGCAGGCCGGCCACGAAACCGTCCACCACCGTTTTGGCGACCAGGTCCAGGCCCGAAATGGAGGCCAGCGTGGCCGGGTCGAGGAATCGCTGCAGCATGGCGGAGGCTCCTAATCCCGCGGCGCCGGCTTCCACTCCAGAATGCGCCTGAGGATATCGTCCTGCTTCAGGCGGTCGGATTCGGCGTGGAAATTCAGCAGCACGCGGTGGCGCAGCACGGGGATGTAGAGGGCGCGGATGTCCTCGTAGGTCACGTGATAGCGGCCCTTCATGAGCGCGCGCGCCTTGGCCGCCAGCACCAGGAACTGGGCGGCGCGCACGCTGGCGCCGTAGTTGACGTACTTGCGGACGAAATCGGGTGCGCTTTCGTCGCTGCTGCGCGAGACGCGGACCATTTCGACGGCGTGCCGCGCCACGCTCTCGCCGATGGGCACCATACGCACCAGTTGCTGGAAGTCCAGGATCTCGCTGGCGTTGGTGACCGGGTCGGCGGTGGGCACGGTGGTAACGGTGGTCAGGTCCACCACCTCCAATTCCTCTTCGGCGGTGAGGTAATCGAGCACCGTGTTGAACAGAAAGCGGTCCAACTGGGCCTCGGGCAGCGGGTAGGTGCCCTCCAGTTCGATGGGGTTCTGAGTGGCCAGCACGAAGAAGGGCGAGGGCAGCAGGTAGTTGTTGCCGCGCACCGTGCAGGCGCGCTCCTGCATGGCCTCGAGCAGGGCGCTCTGCGTTTTGGGAGGCGTGCGGTTGACTTCGTCGGCCAGCAGGATGTTGCCGAAGATGGGGCCGGGCACGAAGGTCCAGGTGCGGTGGCCGGTGGCCTGGTCCTCTTCGATGATGTCGGTGCCGGTGATATCGCTGGGCATGAGGTCGGGGGTGAACTGGATGCGCTTGAAAATCAGGCCGAGGGTCTGGGCCATGGTGCGCACCAGGAGCGTCTTGGCGGTGCCGGGCAGGCCCGTAATCAGGCAATGGCCGCCCACGAACAGGGCGATCATCACCTGTTCCAGCACTTCTTCCTGGCCGACGATCACGCGGTGCACCTGCGTCACGATCTCCGACTTCACCTCGCGGAAGCGCTGGATGCGCGCCTTCAAAACTTCCGAATCCGCCTGCGGCTTGGATATGGGCATGGGTGGTCTCGTTCCTAGTTCAACTCCAACAATAGCTTCTGGGCCGGGCGGAAACCCGGCGCGATCTCCAGCGCGGCCAGCACTTCATTCCGGGCCAGGTCCTCCTGGCGATTCGACCGGTAGGCCCGCGCCAGGTCATAGTGCGCCTGGGCCGGGTCGAGTGGGTTGCGCGCCAGCACGGCCTGGTATTCGCGTATGGCGCCCGCGGCATTGCCCTGATCGAGCCATAGGCCGCCCAGTTTTTGATGCTGTTCCGGGTCCATGGGATAGATATAATTCAAGCGGTCGAGAGCTTCGGCGGCTTCCTTGACGCGGCCGGATTCAACGAGGTTCGCGGCAAGGAGCTTGATCTGGGCCGGGCTGCGTCCGCCGGCGCGCACATAGCGCCACAACTCGCCGATGGCCGCGTCCCGGCCGCCGCGGGCCAGGTAGAGCGCCGCCAGCGATTCGTACACGCTGCCGTCTTCCACGTACTCGGGATACCAGTCCTCAATGGATCGGCCCAACTGAATGGCCTTCTCGATGGCGGCCCGGTCTTTGCTCTGGGCGGCTTTCGGCGCCATGTCCGCCAGTTCCCGCGCGGACTTCTTCCACTCGTCCAGATGGTCCAGCGTGGGCTTCACTTCGGCCTCGAGCGCGGCCAGAAACTGGCGGTCGAATTCGGCGGGATCGAGCTTCAACTCCTGCCGGATGACGGTGGGAGTGTCGGCGCCCTGGGCGTAATCGTGGAGCATGGCCAGGATGGCGTCCCATCCCCACCTTTTGGTTATGTAGCCGCAGATGCGGCCCGCCTGAAAGTAGCTGACGGGGACCTGCTGGGGCCGCGCGGGGTGGATGAATCCGCGGTCGAGCGAGGCCACCGGCAGCAGTTGACGCTCCCGGATGGCGGCCAGTTCCTCGGGGCCGAGGCGGTCGCCCCACTCGGGGTTGACGGAGGTCTCCTCGTACACCGCGATGCCTTCGGTGAACCAGCGCGGCACGTGGGAATCGGTCATGGCGAGGGTGAAGACGTGGCTCATCTCGTGCCAAAGCGTGGACGCCCAGTGGAAGTGGCCCGGCGGACGGCCGGACGGGCTGTCCATGGCGATGGTGTATCCGAAGGTGACGCCGAGGGCTCCGAAACCGGGCATGCCCAGGGCGCGCACGGCGAAATCCTCGTGGTCGGGGTAGACTTCCACCTGCACCGGATGCGCCAGCCCAATTTTGTACTTCTTCTCGTACACGGAGAGGACGCGTTCCATTTCGGACTGGAAGTACGGCCGCAGGAATTCGCCCTCCTTGCGGTCGAACCGCAGGATGGTGCGGGGAGTGGCGAAGGTTACGAACTTCTTGTCGAAGCTCTCGAGGAGGCGCAGCGAGTTGGCGGCGGCCTTGCTCTGAAAATGATTCTCCCAGCAGAGTTCCAATTGGCGGAGGGCTTCGGCGTTGCGGCCCATGCGCATCAAGTCGATGCCCAGCTCCGCGCGCGCCGGCCAGAGCTGCGGGTCCAGTTCGACGGCCTTGCGATAGAACCCGATGGAATCTTCATAGCGCCGGTTGAGCATGAAGAAATGGCCGATGGTCTCGTAACCCCTGGCGGTGTGCGGATCGAAGGGGGACTCGGGTTTGCCGGCCAGCAAGTCCATGGAAGCGAGCACGGCTTTAGCCGCCATCGAGTTGGAGTCCATGGCCAGGGCTTTTTGGGCCTCCTCGGCGGCGCGGGCGTTGTCGTTGTCTTCGAGGGCCAGGCGGGCCAGCAGTTCCTGCGCTTCGAGGAGGCGCGGATCGAGTTCGAGGGCGCGCCGCGCCAGCGCGGGGGCGTTCCCATCGAACCGATCGGCGGCCAGCAGCGCTTCGCCCAGAACGGCGCCGGCCTGATTCTTGTCGATGGCAAGAGCTTCGTCGAACAGCTTGAAGGCATCGTCGGAGTGGCCGTATTCGAGGTACATGCGGCCCCAGCGGACTTTGCATGCGGCGTCTTGCGGAATCTCGCGATCGCAAAGCGCTTTGAAGGTTTCGTTGGCCTCCAGCATGCGGTGCTGCTGCCAGAGCGTTTCCGCCTGTTGCAGGGTTTGGGCGGGGAGCAGGGCCGCGGACAGGAAGAGCAGAGCCGTGCGCGCCGTTGTGGGGCAGGCTTTCAGCCTGCGGCGGACCCCAAGGGGGTACCCCTTCAACCCGCCTTCCGATCTGTCTCCAATCGCCGCGGGTGGGAAGACCTGATTGCGGCTTGGCCGCCATGTGGGGCAGGTTGTCAACCTGCGGCCGATTGTTAATCGGCCTCTTGCGGCCGTCTGCCAATGCCGCACTGGCGGGCTGTCAGCCCGCCGCACATAGCGGCAAGCCGCAACCAAGCACTCCCTCGCGGCGCTTGCAGACAGGCCGGAAGGCCGATTGCGGGTGCCCCCTGGGCGCGGCCGCAGGTTGACAACCTGCCCCACATAAGGCCAGCGGATCCCCGGCTGTGTCGCGCACCCGGCTGGCTGCATCACTTATCCAGCGCCTCCTGGGTTCGGGCTAACTCCAGCAGCAGGGCGGCCAGGCGTTTCTTGTACTCGTCCGCGGGCAAGGCGGCCTTCTGGAACTTGAGCCTGTCGATGGCCTGTTCCAGCGCTTCCTTCTTGTCGAGCAGCGGACGCTTCGCGGGATCGTTGAAGGCGGCGGCATTGGCGCCCAGACGAATCAACGGAAACGCCGCCGCCATGCGCCCGAGCCCTTCCGTGTTGCCGGGAGTGGGCGTGCCGCCATCGCCCGTTCCGGTGTCCTCGAGAACCGCGTGCTCGGTGGCCAGGCGCTTCTGGGCGTCGAAGAACTCCCTGGTCTTGTGTTGCGCGTAGAGGAACGCTTCCAGCGCGGAGACGGATTCGCTCTTATCGGAATCGGCCGCCGGGTCGCGCAGGGCCTCGGCCCAGTAGCGGGCGAACACCGTGGCGTTCTTCTCGCTGCCGCTCTTGGTGGCGGCGATCACCACGCGGCCGGGCTTGCGCAGAAACGCGATGGCGCCACCGCTCGAACTGGTCATGACCGCCACGCACTGGCGGGCGGCGGGGATACGGTCCAGCAGCGACGCCAGTTCCGAGGCGGCGATATCGGGGCCGGGAACGTTGAACTTGTACTCCACGCCGTCGAACGTGCCGTGGCCGATGAGCATGAGCGCCACGGCGTCGCCGGGTTTGGCCTGCGACGCCAGCGCCGCCATCCGGGCGCGGATGGTCTCGCGCGTGGGAGCCTCCAGGGTGGCGACATTCGCGTCGCCACCGGCTTTCCTGAGGCTGGCGTCGATATCGCGAGCCCACATATTGAAACGCTGCGTAAAATCGGCCTCGCCGCCCAGGCCGGAGATGGTCACATAGAAGGTAGTCGCGGGCGCGCACAGCGCCGCGGCGAACAGCAGCATCAGGGTCTTCATACGACGCCCCATTTCCGGCGCAGCAGCCATTCGGTGGCGCGAATGGCCACCGCCAGCAGGAAGACCGCGGGCATGTCCCACAGATCGCGGGTCTCGCGCGAGGTGATACCCGCCTCCGAATAGGAGATCTCCCCGTTGAGTTTGGACGCTTGATCGGGCGTATAGTAACGCCCGCCGGTCTGCTCGGAGAGCTTGCTCAGCAGTTCGCGGTCCTGCGAGGTGTGAAAGCTCTCGGCGACGCCGTCTTCGCGGCGGAAGCTCAGCAGATCGCGGCCCAGTTCCCGCTGCTCGCGGCCGGCGACGATTTCGGCGACGTAGGTTCCCGGCTTCTCCGCCGTCCATTCGCCCTCATAGACGCCCTCTTCGAGCGGCTTGGGCGCCAGTTCCAAGGTGGCGGTGGCGCCGTCCGGACCGGAGAAGCGCGCCTGCACGGCGGCATTGGCCACCAGCTTGAACTCGGGGTCGCGGACCTCGACGCGGATGGGCACGCGCGCGGTGTCGCTCAGCACCTGGCGCGGCGTCGAGGCCGAGATCTGGCCGGGCGCATCGGTCACCAGGAAGCGGAAGATCTGCTGCCAGAAGACGGGGTGCGCCGGGTCGTCGTGCTGGGTGAACATTTTCCAGCGCCAACTGCCCCCGGTGGCGAAGAGCATGGTGCGGCCGCGGCCGTAGTTCTGGGTGACCAGGAGCGGGCTCTTGGGTTTGCCTTTGGGCGCGGCCTCGAGCAGCACCAGGGCGCCGGGTTTGCGCTCGCCCACTTCCTGGTAGTCGGCCATTTGCGGCATGCGGGACCAGCGGTCGCGGTTGCGCGCCGGGTCGTCGTCCAGGCGGCAGATGACGCTGGCGGCGCCTTCGGGAGTCAGTTCCACGCTGGTGAAGTCGCGAAAGAACGTGCCGCGCGCCGGGGGAAGCAGGGTGGGCATCAGATCGGCCAGCGGAGAACTGGGATAGCCGCCTTCGGAGAGCGTGGCGCGGCCGCCGGAGAACAGGATGCCGCCGCCGCGGCGGTCCACGAAATCGCGGATCAGTTGCTGCTGGGTGGGCGTGAAGTAACTGGCCTCGACGCTGCCCACGATGATGGCCTGGTAGCGGAACAACTCCTCGGCCTTGGACGGGAATCCGTCTTCCATCTCGTGCGGCTCCGGCGGATCGGGCGTGCCCTGGCGGTAGATCTTGTTCTGGGTGGTGCGCAGCATGCTGACCAGCTCGATATCCTTATAGTCGTCGAGCGCGCGGCGAATGAATTTGAACTCCCAGCGCGGCTCGCCTTCCACGTACAGAATGCGGGGCACGCGCTTTTCCACTTCCACCAGGCGGGTCACCGTGTTGTTCGCCGTGTTGGGCTCGCCGGGCAGTGGGGCGGCGGCGATTTCGAGCGACTTCGGCCCGGCATCGCCGCAATTGAAGATCAGGGTTTCGCTTTGCAGCGCGCCATCGGACTTGAGGGCGATCTCGCGCCACCCGAGCACCTTGCCGCCGTCCTTGACGCTGAGGCGGGTCCGGGCGCCGCTCGCGCCGTAGCTGCGCAGCGTGACGGTGGCGCTCAACCTGGATTGCGGCAGGGCGCGGGCGGGCAACACCACGTCTTCGATCTCGACGTCTTTGTCGGGGTGGTCGCTGCCGAAGCCGATGGTGTGGACGGGGATGCGCTGGCGGCGGATGGCGGCGATGGTGTCGCGGCCGATGCCGCCGGCGTTATCGGCGCCGTCGCTCAGCACCACCATGGCGCCCAGAGGCAGGGAGGAAGACTCGGCCAATACCTGTTCCAGGATGTCGCCCAGGCGGGTGGCGGGCTGGGCGCCCGAAAGCTGGCCGGGGTTCTGAATGCGCTCGGCGGCGGCCCCGAACCTGTAGAGGCGCACCTGGAAGCGGCCGCTGAGCGACCGTAGCAGGCCATCGTCGAGGACCTTCCGGGCGGCGGCCTCGCGGGTGCCGGAGCTATCGGGGATGGACATGCTGCGCGAATCGTCCACCAGCACCGCGACCACGTTTTGCTGCGGCCGCAGCGTGGCCACGCTCAACGCGGGATGCCAGAGAAGGAACAGGATGAGGGCCGCCATCGAGGATTCGAGCAGCCAGACGGCCACGGGCCGCCCCCCGCCGAGCATGCCACGATTGCGCCGGACGTGCCAGAACAGCCCCGCCGCCGCGGCCAGAATGGCGATGGCCAGCAGCCACGCGGGCCAGGGGGTCAGAAGGACGAAGCTGCCCTTGTGGAAGAGGCTGGCCGGGTATTTGAACAGGAGCTCGAACATGAAGTTCACGTCAGGGCTGTTGGGCTATAGAGATTTAGATGCGCCGCGGGTGGCTGCGAGTTACATAATCCGGGTGCATTTCATGAAGCCCTCGCGTTGGTGCCAGGATAGCATGTTGGGGGGGATCGAGGTCCCGATCGGACAGCCGCTGTCGACCGCCGCTGCCGGCCGCCGCTGCTGGCCGCCGCTGTCGGCCGCCGCGGTTCAGAGGACGAAGCCGGACTTCGCTGCATCCTGGTGGAACATCTTCACCGTGTCGAGCGAGAACTCGCGTAGGTCTTTGCCCACCAGCGCGAGTTTCTGCAGAAGGTCGTTTGTTACTGTGATGATGTGGCAGCCAATTGCGTCCGCCTGGAATACGTTCAGGACTTCGCGGGGGCTCGCCCAAATAAGCTCCTGGTTGGGGTTGGGGCGCATGATTTCCAGCGCGGATCGCATCAACGGCAGCGGGTCGACGCCGGTGTCGGCAATCCTGCCGGCAAAGACGGAGATGTAGGCGGGGGGACCGTCCGCCAAGGCTGCACTGATCTCGCCAACCTGATCGAGGGGCAGGATTGCGGTGACATTCAACCTGACGCCGGACCGGGCAAGATGCCGGACCAATCCGGCCGAACTCTCCCCTTTGGTATTCGTAACGGGGATCTTCACGTAGACGTTGGGGCCCCAGGCGGCAATCTTGCGGGCCTGACGCTCCATTCCGGCACAATCGTCGGCGAACAC
>Ga0182021_10004066_pt1 | contig 17154 bp, 17 predicted proteins | sample 612E3MmetaG_FD_120493 | JGI IMG/M metagenome (GOLD analysis project Ga0182021, IMG submission 120493) | Permafrost microbial communities from Stordalen Mire, Sweden - 612E3M metaG (Illumina Assembly) | ecosystem: Environmental > Terrestrial > Soil > Wetlands > Permafrost | place: Sweden...
CGACGGCATCTTCACCGTTAATAAGGAGTTGATAGGTATCGTTCGGCTTCAGGTAATTGACGTAATTCCCGAGCATTGCCTCAGGAACGGAAAATTGTTCATACGACATATTATCCATGAAAATATACTTATCCCCTTCTTTATAGAGATACTGCATCTCCTGGGTGTTAATGACGACTTCTTCCGCCGACTCGCCGGATTTGTACGTAAATTCCTGCACTTTTCCTGTTTTTATGGATTTAAGCTTGACGCGGACGAACGCCGACCCCTTGCCGGGATTGACGAAGGTAAGGTCCACAATCTGGTGAGGTTCACCCTTAAATTCAATAAATATTCCTTTAGAAAATTGTGCGGTCGTGATGGTGCTCATAAATAAAAATCCCCCTTACTACTGGAGATTAATCATATTATACCGCCGGATCGGGCTGTTTTCAATGGAGTGTGAAGGTAATTTACCGTACAACAGGTCTTTTACCGAACAATACCTCCCCCAACCTCACCTGAGTCGCCCCTTCTTCTATTGCAACACGGTAATCACAGCTGGTTCCCATGCTAAGCTCCGATCCAAAACCCGGAGTCTGTGTACGCAGTGTCTCTGACAGTTTTTTCATGGATTGAAAAATGGCCCTGTTATCCTCCGGATTGGTAACATACCGCGGCATCGTCATGAGACCCTCAATGGTAATATTGGAAAACCGGGTCAAATCAGAAATAGTCGCCAGAAACCGGTCCCGTTTGTCCGTTTGCCCATCCCAATGAGCTAGATCAAAGCCGTACTTCGTGAGCTCACCGCTTAAATTTACCTCAAGAAGGATGCGCAGTTTTTTCCCTGCGCTTGCCGCTTCCTTATCAAGTTGTTTTGCAAGATCAATACTATCAACTGAATCGACACAATCAAATAGTTTTGCAACGTCCCTCGCCTTATTCCCCTGCACGTGCCCGATCATGTGCCAGGCGATGTCGCGCATATTGTTTTGATGAGCTAAGATAATTTTCTCCTCTGCCTCATGAACTCTGTTTTCTCCAAAATGCCGCGCTTCTTGGGTGTACGCTTCCTGCACCCGCTCAAACGGAAATGTTTTCGTAACCGCAACAACGGTAACGGAGGGAGGGATTGAAGCGATGACATTTTTTATCTGATCTGCCATTTATACCTCAAATTTAATCACCCGCTGGGAAAAGACTCCGCCGTGTCGTTTATAAAATTTATATGCCCGGGTCAACTGGGGACTTGAGGTGAGCTTGACGGTACGAATGTGATTATTCTTGGCATATTCCTTGATGAATGTGAGAAGTTTGGCCCCGATCCCTTTTCCCCGAAACTTTTTTTTGATAACAAAATCATCGATATGGGCAAACGCGCGGCCGGTAATGAAATCCGTGAGTATGAAAAACGTTGCAACCCCGATTACATCACCTTCATGCTCAACAATAAATACCCTCCTGTCCTCTCTACTCATCGCTTGTTTATAATTCTCCCTGCCTAATTCATGTGCGCGGACATTATCAGGATCGAAACGGACAACCTCATTAATAACTTCTCCGAGCTCATTCAGGAGCAGCAATACCTTCTCCTGATCCTTCAGGTTCGCCAGGCGGATATTCATGACGTTTTGGTAAATAATTCCTCAGACGGAAAAAATAAAATGTCTTGTATTTTTTTCGCATTGGCAAAAAGCATGATAAGTCGGTCAACACCGACGGCAATTCCGCTACACGTCGGGAGCCCCGCCTTTAATGCACCGATGAAATCGCGATCGTACTCGTACGACGTTTTCCCGAGCCGTTTAATTTCGGCAAGCTCGTTATCAAACCGCTCCTTCTGCTCTTTGGCGTCGGTGAGTTCACTGTAACAATCTCCGAGTTCAAGTCCCTCAATATAAAATTCAAACCGTTCGGCGAATCGGGGATCGTCTTTTTTCTTCTTTGCAAGCGCCCCCATCGCGGAGGGGAAATCATACAAAATTGTAGGTCTCCCCCGACCCAAATGCGGTTCAATTTCGTTGAGCAGAATCTGATTGTATAATTCCTCCCATGTCGTTTGTTTTTCAACCCGGTATCCCTTCTTTGTTGCGATGTTTTTGGCGTTTTTGAAGTCAAAAAACTCTTCAAAATCAATATGAGCCCATTTTGCAAAACTCCCGGCCACGGAGAGCCGCTCCCACGGCGGGGAAAGATCGACATGCTTATGCTGATACATGAGTTCCGTGGGCCGCAGGTTATACGGATTATTCCCCATACGCTCCAGATACGTATTGATAAAAAGCAGCAACTCTTCACAATCTTCCATAATATCCTTGTAATCTGCATCGACCCGATACCATTCAAGAATAGTAAATTCGGGGTTATGAAGATCGCTCTGCGTTTCGGTATTGCGGAAACTTTTCGTCAGGGCAAAGCAATTTCCAATGCCCGCGACGAGGAGTTTTTTAAGCGGTACCTCGGGAGACGTCGATAAATAGGCTTTTGAGGGTTTACGGGCGCGGTCAAGAAGTGTCGTTTCGAATACTTCGAGATAACTTTCCGCAGGCGGACGGGCGATGAGAATGGGCGTCTCTACTTCATGAAACTTACGGTCTTGGAAAAATCTTCGTATGGCAGTCAGGACTTTTTCCCTCACAAAATACCGGTTCCACAATTGAGGATGCTCTTTGAGTTTTTGCCACGTCTTCATACGAAGTATTTGGGCAGAAATCACCGGAACTCGCATTAACGGGATTTTTTCCGTCCTTTGGTAATTGGTTTTGCTCCCGATGAAAATATTTTAGCCACAAATACAAGGTACAAAATTTCGGCTATGCCTGCAGTATGAACCAATAAGAAAAATATAAACCACCACTTCTCGCACCGTCGTCCGGCATGCCAAAGCGCTAATCCCGTCCATACCACGGACCAAGCTGCTAAAAAGATAAATACACCTGGTATAGACCAAAGCCAGCCACCGCCCCACCACATATTGTGTACGCTGACGTTATTTCCTAGATACCACGGCATAGATATCACCCTCTCTTTAACCCATTGTAGCAGATCGAAGAATTTACTTGAACACGTCAAGGGCTTTCCCCTGAACAAAACCGGGGATCGGCACCCCAAGCGCTTTCATAATCGTCGGATATTGATCAACCAAAGAGAACGGCGTATCTCCCAAGTAATGATGCGCTTTGATCCCGGGACCTGCGATAATAAACGGTGTCCACATACCGGGATCATCTCGCGCGATAATTGCCTGTTTGTATCCGGTCACATCGGGAATGGAAAATAAGGCTAAGTCATTGGACATTTCTTCGTTAAATCCATACCCCGGGGCGTTTGCGATAATAAGATCGCCTGCGCGGTCCGGATCCATCTGAAGATATTGTTTTGCATCTTCCCATTTAACAATATCAACGATCGGTTTTACCCCCTTATCATCGGCAAGATCTGTCAGCGTCTTAATGACGTCGTTTCGTAATTTCTCATACGCGGGTCCTGATCCCCTTGAATAATTTCCGCCAAGCCCGTTGGGATTTATATACACATGCGCCATCTTGAGATAGATGACCTGGGAATGTTCCCAATCAATAATCGGCTCTCCTGTCTTCGGGTTGATGGTAAATTTCAACCATCCGTTTTTCGCAAAAAGATTATTGAGATTAACATACGTATTGAGCGGTACATTTCCGTGATCGGAGCTAAATACGATATAGGTATTCGGTCCGGAATTGTTGATAATCTCCCCCACCATCGTATCAAGCTGTTTATACATGCCCTGTACTTCCTGCCATAACTGATCCCGGTTTGCCTGCGATACATCATTATAGCGGGTACTTTTCGGATCAACATATCCCATCCACCAGCGGCTGGTTAGCATCTGGTTCGGCGTATAAATATCGTGGATGACAACGTTCGGCGTAAAATTTTTGATAACCTGAGAAATTGCCTTCGTATGCCAATCAAAGGACATGTTGGCTTCATCCTGGAAAATCTTCTTGTCCTCCGGATAATAGATAAGTTGTGCCGGAAAATTATCAGGAAAATCAACCATGGGGCCGACGGTTTTTTCCAAAATATCCGCGGCTTCCGCTGGCATCGTGATATAGCGATTGAGCGCATCAAAATATAATCGTACACGGAAAAACCCGTCCGCATCAACTTTTATAACCGCCGGTTTCACGCTTGTTGCCACATCGGTCTCTTGATTTCCTGCATGCCACTTGAGCGTTATCGGCGACCAATTACCCCACGCGCCGGTTGTCAGATCAGCAAAAATGGTTGCTCTGTCAAGAGAAAATGCAATTTTATTGTAATTGACTGTATGATCGTCAGAAGCATCGTAAATATAGAGGTACACAGGCGTCCCCCACGCGTCAAGCGTTACTTCTTTCGGCGGAGAAAATGATGTTGGCGGTGTGGCCCACCCGGTGGCTTCAACGCTGTCATCATACTGTGTCAACTCCGGACCCAAATAAAAAAACCGGGAGCTTCGCCCCTGTCGAATCCGTTGAGAAAGGTCGCCTTTTGTCTGATAGTTTAATGCCGGAAAGTCAGCTCCCCATCCGCCCCACCGCCCGCGTATAACGACGCCTTTTTGAATCTCCGGCGGTGTTGAACCCGGTACGGAAACGATAGCAACTTTCATGCCAACCTGTTCAAGCGTCGTCCAGATAGGCGGCACTTTTTTCGCCGTTGAGCTGAATCCGGTAATTGCCACTTTATCAAGCGGTTTCCCGATCACATGCATCGGTCCGTCGTCAACACCGTTCACGTCTGGGTACGAACCGGTCAGAAGCGCAGCGAAATTGGTCGGCGTGTGACTCGGAAAATTCGGATACGAATACCCGTACGAACCGTTATCAATGAGTTTTTTAATATTGGGAAGTTTCCCGTCCTCTGCCCACTTATATACCGTAAAGAGTGTCGGCTCAGCTCTCACTCCGTCAGGAATAAACCAATAGAGCTTAAGGGGCGATATGGGAACAGGTCTAATAATTGAAAGGAGTGAGGCAATAATCCCAATAAGTCCAGCTATAATTGCGTGCATAAAAACAGTTGTTCGCTACTTTTCTTCAACCATAATACTGGAAACTGTTACCGTGTCAATGGGCTTTGACTGTTCGCCGCTTGCGCTCATCGTGACCGGGATATTTGCAATCGCATCAAGGGTAGACAGGCTCGCAGTATCAGATGGATCTATAGAACCGAAAATAACATAATCTTTTGGCAACTGATAATCAGCATGCATGATAAAAAACTGGCTGCCATTCGTATTGGGTCCCGCATTAGCCATCGCGATAGTTCCCCGTGTGTAGTCTCGCGTTATGGGCTCATCATTGAACTGATACCCCGGTCCTCCCGTACCGTCCCCCTTGGGATCACCGCCCTGGATCATGAATCCCTTAATAATCCGGTGAAATATCGTCTGATCGTAAAATCCGTTTTTTGCGAGGAAGACGAAATTGTTCACCGTGACCGGTGTATCTTTTGCAAAAAGTGTCAATTTCATAACGCCTTTTGATGTGGTGATCGCCGCCGTATAAGTTTTATTCACATCAATCGTCATTGGCGGCGGCGCGCCGTATGTTTTTTTACCACTTACGACTGGTGTTGATTGTGGCATATCTGTTGTTTTTGTGACTGTCGTCGTTTTTGACGGTTGCCCCTGGGTCGGTGCAAACCTGCGTGACAAAGTAAACCACGTTCCGACACCAACTGCCACAATAATAAAAATGACAAGAGCCGCCGAACGCATATAGGATTACTTTAACAATGTGACGATCTTTGCCTGAGCCTTGAGAGCGCTAAACCACGTCTGCACTTTATCATTGATCTTTTGGGAAAAGATTGCCTGCTTAGCTTCCGCATTCATCCCGGCTTCATCGGACGCCGTCAGGGTATCCTTGTTTTTAGTAATATAATCGGCAATCTCGCTGTCGCTGACAGCGACATCTTTCCCAAGCACCTTCTCAACAATGAGCTGTAGCCGTACCTGATCATCAAAATCAGCCCGTGACATCCCTTGATATTTGAGGACATCATCAATTTTGACGCCTGGACCCAATGATTTCATAAGATCGTTCTCTTTTGCGCTAATATCATTTTGTGAAATGACGACCCCCTGCTTTTTTGCAGCTTCTGTAATAAGCTGTTCATTGATCATCGTTGTTAATGTCTGCTGCCCGTAGCGCGACATGATGGCCTGATTCACATTCCAGCCAAAAATCGGCTTTCCGTTCACAAGAGCCGCAACGATATATCCGCGGTTTCCTAAATAGGCAATCGCAATGACCACCAAAAGAACAAGCACGACTCCCCATCGGAACGATGCAGCCCTTGACGGATCGCGAAGCATATCAGACGGCGCTGTCGGATCGTTCGGAATCAGGTCTTCTGTTTTCGTATCGATCATTTCATGCAATGTCTTCATGGCACTTCGAGACTGTTTTTTCGGGGTAGATTTTGATTTTTTAGCTCTCGGCATACTCGCTCCTTTTCTTGTGGCAGATACTAATGGGCGAAGAATATCACACGTTTATAGAAGACGCAATAACCTAGCGCTAAAGCACGAGCGGCATTCTATCTTTAAAGGCCCCCTTAGAAATCCACCACCAAATCCGTTCTATCATACTCATGTCATATCCTCTTCGAACAATTTCTTCTTTGGGTACATGCTTTTCAAAATGCAGAAACAGCACCTCATCGACGTCTTTATATCGAAACCCAAATTCCCTCTCATCCGTTTGACCTGACCATAAACCGGCTGTCGGTGGTTTTATGCATATTTTTTCCGGAATTTTAAGATAGTGGGCGAGCATATATACATGCGCTTTGTAGAGATGTTTCAATGGCTCAATATCACTTGCTTCATCGCCAAATCGGGTATAGTAACCCAATAGATATTCTGTTCTGTTTTCTGTTCCGACAACAAGCATATTCATTTTCTTTGAAAGATCAAACATGATCATCATCCGCGTCCGCGCCATAATGTTTCCGCGTCGCCCGTCGTCCATATGCGTATCATACGCAACGATCGCATCAACCATTGGTTGTATATTAACAAGATGAATGTTATTCAAAGGAATATGTAATGACTCAATAATCATTTGTGCATCTTTCGTCTCCTCAGTATTAAGTCGTCCGTAAGGCAACAAGACAGGATGAATATGCGCAGCTCCGATCGCACAAACGGTAAGCGACAAACTTACCGCAGAGTCAACCCCGCCGGAAACACCGATGAGGCCATCCGAATACCCATCGTGTTTGAAGGACGATGTTATAAACCCAACGAGCTGTGCGGTAACACGGCTTGGATCGATAGAATCCATATCAGTGTAGTAGGTGATCCGTTTCAACAATTGTTGCCGCGTAACACATCTTGAGGTACGCAAGTCCGCCAATATGGTCTTCATCAGTAAATGATTCAACACCATCCTCAGGAATAATGATTGAATAATTTTTTGCAAACGCATCGGCACTCGTGTGACGGACACATATATGGGTATGCTGGCCGACAATAATGACCGTACTCACTCCTTTTTCACGTAACAGCAAGTCTAATCCGGTTTCGTAAAAAGAGCTGTATGTCCGCTTACCCAAAACAAAATCACCGTTGTGCGGCGTAAGTTCTTTTATAACCCGTGCACCGGGGCTTCCCGCAAGCGCATGCGGACCCCATACCTTTTCCTCCGGATCACCCGGCAAATGGGCGTCATTTGCATAGACAACAACCCAATGATTGTTTCTCGCATGGGTAAGTAATGCTGCGATATGCGGAATGATCCGTTTTGCCCGTTCATTTTTAAGAGTACCGTAAACAAAATCCTCTAGCATATCAACGACAATAACTGCATATTTTTGCTTTGACATATATCCTCCTATTTGAAATTACAGTATTTGATGAAAACGCTTGTTTGTTCTATACGAACGTCCTGATTTTGCCTGATGAATACCCCGCACCTTGACGATGTCCGCCGTAAAATCATTCCCTCCTTTCAGGAGTGCAGATCCGACGCCATAGATATCCACGGGGATTTTCATGCGTTCAAAGAGCCGGATTTTATCAGGATTAAATCCACCGGAAACCACAATCTTTACCCATGAAAATCCGCCCTGATCAAGTGCGTTTCGTACATTTTGAACCAACATAGGTGTTACACCACTCGCTGATCGCGAAACGTTTTTCAAAGACGCGTCAACAACATCCAAAGACGTATCAATCCGTACAGCCCAAAGTCTTTTTTTCAATCTCTTAGCAACCGAAAGTGCAATTCCTACACAATCATTGGTATAGTCGACGAGGATGATAAGCGGAACGTCCGGAAAATTGTTCGCAAATTGCAAAGCCGCGTCAATAGTATTTCCATCATTCACCGCAATAAGTGCGTGCGGAATCGTTCCTGAAGGAGTTCCATCCCACCAGGACGCCTGAGCCGGTGTACATACACCTGTTGCCCCACCAAGATGCGCCGCATATCCATCACCTTCCTGGTTGAGAAAATGATCAAACCGATCAGCAAAACAGATGACGGGTTTACCAGCTGCCGCTTCAACAACACGCCGCGTGTTCGTCGCCACTAATGTTCGTCTTGCAAAAATTCCCAAATACAGAGATTCTAAGTGTGCAAAATACATGTATGGACCGCTGATATGCATAACCGGTTCTTTTGACGTTACGGTATCACCATCACAAAGTGATATAACGCGAAGTTTTTTCCAACAAGTAATCCACGTATCCCTTTCCCAATATCCCGAACCCGCCTTCAATAATTCAGTAACCTCATCGACGCCACAAAGAATCGCATCATTCCGTTGAAAAATCTGCATAGTCACAGGAGTGTTATCCTCCTCATTCTGAAGAATTTTTTTCGTTCTATTAAAATAGACTGCACTATAATACCCCTTTCGTATATGGTTCATAGTGTTGATATCCCAATAATGCATAAAGTGTATATTGTACACTTAATATATAGTGTTAAAAGTACACGAAGATAAGACAGAGGTCAATAAGGAAACTGTTAGAGGACTTCAACAATTGTGGGTTTGCGCGTTTTAAACCGGTATACTTCAGCGGGCCTTGAGCGTCCCTGCGAACGCTTCTTACCCGTGTCATCAAGCATGCGGAGGGAAAGAATCTTTTTACGGAAATTTCTCTTGTCGAGCGTCCGACCGAGTATTGCTTCGTAGACCCGCTGCAATTCCCCTAACACAAACTCATTTGGTAATAAGCTGTATACGACGTTCGTATATTCGATTTTCCACCGAAGCCGTTGCGTTGCATACGAGATAAGCGGGTGGTCTAACGCGTGAACCCGTTCAGTCCAACCCTCAGGACTCACAATATGTGCCTGTGCTACTAAGAAATAGTAAACGATCGCGATATCAAAATCTCTCTCCTGTGGACGGGAAATGGTATAAAGTTGTTCGATATATCCGTCGCCGGGATCAAGTCCGACAATTGTTTGTATTATTTGTGCAGTCGTAGCTTCAAGGGTCACATTCTTTTCCCAAATGCGTGACGGGGTTCGACCGTTATATACAAACGTTATTAATTTTCCGTTTAGAATAGTGAGCGGTATGACTTTTATACCTATCGTTTGATTCATGGGTTATACCCGAGATGATGGACAGAGTTTATTAAGTACACAATTGTCGCAATCCGGATTTTGTGCTTTACATACAGCGCGACCATGATCAATCAGTCGGTGGTTGATGGTAAACCACTGATCGCGCGGAATGACGCCCATAAGTTCTTTTTCGATTTTTGTAGGGTCGGCATCCTTTATATAATCGACAACAGGTTTGCCACCATACTCAAACACCATAAGTTTCTTTCCTCCGATTTTCGTCAAATCGATAAGGCGTAGTCGTTGGCTTAGACGATGGACGTGCGTATCGACCGCAATCCCTTCAATAACGCCGTATGCATTTCCCAACACAACATTAGCAGTTTTTCGTGCAACGCCCGGCAGAGTCAGTATCTCTTCCATGGTTCTCGGCACTTTCCCGCCAAATTTTTCTTTAACCATCCTTGCTGACGCTACGATATTCTTTGCTTTATTGTGATAGAACCCTGTAGATTTAATGTCCTTTTCAAAGTCACTGATTGGGGCCGCGACATAGTCTCCAAGGGTTCTATATTTTGCAAAAAGCTTCTCGGTAACTTTATTAACCATGACGTCAGTACACTGTGCTGATAAAATAACCGAGACTAAAAGTTCCCACGATGTTTTATAATGAAGAACAATTTTCGCTTTTGGATACGATGCAGCAAGAAAAGACAGTAGCTTATCAATACGGTTTCGATCATTTATTGGTGTGACCATTGCAAAACTCCTTTAGGCTCCCTACAATATAGCACACACAACGTCTATGAAGCTAAAATTCCCGCAGATTTCCCGATTATTCTCCGCACCACCAATTATGAAAACACTTCATTGGGGAGGCAGAATAACACTTTGGGCTTTATTAATGGCACTTTTTTTAGTTAACTCAAAAGTAATCATCCGCACCCCCCTTTCATTCTCGATGCTATTTACAAATACGCTTCTGTCCCCTTTCTCTACACAAAGCCATATGGCGCTTGCAAATTTTTTCTGGAAACAAGGATTACCTCAAAATGCAAAACGGGAGATGACCCTTGCCGAAGACCTCTATCATGCCACAGGCGGAAATGTCTTAGGGGCAACAACCGATCCTGCTGCGTTTCTCAAGGAATGGCAGGGTGAGCCCCAACAACTCAAACAAAATTACGCATATTGGAAAGGTGTCACTGTACAAAAACCCGACTATCGGGATGCGTATATCATGACCGGAACGTTCGCGTACGAACTCGGAAACACTCAGGAAGCCTTAGGTTATTTACAAAAAGCACAGACGCTGGACCCCAATGATCAGGCGCTCAATTCACTTATAACTGAAATCCAAAAAGGAAATCCGTAACAATTAAGAGGTTGTCTTCTTTTCTTCGTTCTGAGCGGCTTCAGGTTTTGCGGGGGCACCCTCTGCGGCCGGAACTTGTCCTTCTGTGGTCGGAGTTGCAGCTTCTGCTTTGAGTGCGGCGGCTTCAGCTGCTGCGGCGGCTTCGGAAGCGGCAAGTGCTTCCGCTTCCTTGGTGACGAGAGGACCAACTTTTACAATGGTCAGAGTACCGTCAGTTAACACAGTAACCCCGGAGGCCACAGAGAGATCACTAACCTTTAACTCCTGATTCACCTCGGCGAGTTTTGAAATATCGACCAAAATTTTTTCGGGCAAATCTGTCGGCAATGCTTCGACCTCAACATCCCTAAGAACCGACAGAAGAACGCCCAATTTTTGCGCAATTGCGGGGCTGTCCCCTGTCAATTCAACAGATACTTTTGCATGTACCTTTTCCTTCAAATCTACTTGATGAAATTCGACATGGAGTGGTACGTACGACACCGGATCAACCTGAACGCTGTGAATAAGAACAGGCCGGGTATCACCGCCTACTGACAGTTGAACTAGTCCCGTCTCCCCCGCCTCTTCGTACACCTTATGAAATGCGTCAGTAGATATGGAGATTGAAGCACTTTTTATTTTTTTTCCGTATATCGTCGCCGGCAATTTCCCCTCACGACGAAGATGTTTTACTTTTTTTCCAACGAGCTCACGCTTCTCACCGGTAAGTGTGTATTTTTTCATTTTGAAAAAAGAATGCGATTTGACTGATCCTGAACGATTGTCGTATTGTACTCGAGTTGCCCCTCTTTTGCAACCAACGACGGGCTCTGTGATGAGCCCGACAAAAAGCCTCCTGCTACTGTTTCTTCTTGCCGGGGAGACTCATCTTGTGCGCCCCAATACAACGGGTATTGTATAACGGTTGACAAATTCTGATCACTCACTCCCGGGTGCTTATAATATAGTAAGTCAAGGGTCGCGCCACCACGACCGAATGAGAGACGAGTCGAACGTTTGTATGAAATCCTCAGGGTTCGTTCAACTCCGGGATCTATCGAAAACGCAACGCCAATTCCTCTCGCCCCCTCAGGAGCCTGTGTTGTTTCTATATAAGGCACTCTGGGTGCGATCTTTTGCTTTGGGTCACGCGACGGGACCGGTTGTCCGTCCAGCGTGACATCGTTTACAAGTGCGTCTCCCGCAATATAAAACCGCAGATATGAAAGATACGCCCCGCCGACACCTTTTGTTTTTCCGGCATTTGATTCATTTGACGTATTCCGAAGCGTCAGCGAATATGATTCGGAAACCGTGCCATCAGGAGCAATAACAATTTGCCGATTTGCCGACCGTTTTATAAAATAATTTACTTTATTGACGCCGACATTTGCTTCGACAGCTGCAAATGGATCAAACACACAGAACGTTTTATCAACTCCGCTACACCCCTCAGTTTGAAACATCCTCCCCGCCCACCCGAAATATTCAACCAATTGTTGTACAGGAGCGTCAGTAAACATAAACAAGATATCTTTTCTTGCAAGACCGGTTGCTATTGCACGGAAAATAAGAATCGGATTTATATTTTTTTCAGAAGTGATTGTCGTCAACAGTGCCCTCGATAATGTGCCCAGGAAATCGCTCTTTTGCGTCGACCCGGGGAAAAAATCATGCTGTGTGTAATAAAATGATTTGCCGAAAAAATTATCGGCAGAAATCCGGTCGTTATAGTCAGGGAGATAAATCGGACCCGTTGCTTTGAGTAAATCAACAACAACCGGAACATTAAGCGCGATAACGCCATCAACCGTAACACCCGTTTCTTTCTGATAAAACCACGCCGATTGCGTTGCGCTTTCAAAATAATCAGGATTCCAATTACTGTCACGGAGGTACCAGTGTTCCGCGTTCATAAGGTCCTTTAGCGGTCCCGGCGGATCGACGTGCCCCTTGAGCTGTCCGTCAACGGCATAGACATCCTGAATCGTAAAGTCAGAGACCGCACCATCTTCAACATGCATAAGTCCGACGCTTCCGATAAATCCCCCGGTCGGCCGAAGTTCATTACTGTTTTGTAAAAGCACGAGATACGTTTTTTGTCCACGAAATCCGGTAATCTGAGGATACAAAATGAGTAATTGATCGACATACGACAAAACACTTCGAAGTGTCGCAAGTGACTGTAATGCCTGTGCACCCGCTGAACTGATCAGTCCTATTGAGAATGGAAACGTCCCGTCCCTCATGAGCGTTGAAAGCTGAGCTTCCGCTAACCCTAAAGTTCCGGTTGACGATTCGACGGTTAACCGCAATTGATCCATTGCATAAACCGGCGATCCGGCGTTGGGAGAGTTATTCCCTGACAGTACCTGAGTCGCTACTGAGTTTCCGTATTTCATTATGGTGAATGAATCACTAAACGCCGAAGAAATATCCGTCAAAAAAGAAATGAGGCGTTCCTGTCCGCGGACCACATCATCAAATCCTAAAATTCGAAAAGGGGCACTGACTAGTCCAAACGAAAATCGTGATTGTTGTAACCAATAGTGTCCGACAACGTTTAGTTCCGAAGCGATCGTCGTATTGCTTTGTTTCAACTGGATACTTTCCTCGGCAAATGAGGCAAGTGTTGCGCTGACACTCACAAAATACCAAATAAACGGAACTACCATCATGAAAAAAATAAAGAGCATCACAAACCCGATGCCTTTTTGTAATTTTCGTTTTCTCCGTTTATTTTTTTTCGCAACCTGCGAAGGCTCGTCGTTTCCCAAGTCTTCTTTATATACATCGGAAATAATAGTTCCTATCCGATCTTTATCACTGGCGTTTTCAAAGAGTTGTGCAATTCCGTCTCGCGATGATTCCTGCTTTTTCACCGGAACCTGTTGTGTAACATCTTCAGCTGTTACCGGTGGCTCAATCCCGACTCCGGAGTTCGCCTCAACGGGTGCATGCTCATGTACGTTTCGTCTTTTATCATAGAACGCATCATTTCCCGCAAAGAAAAATGCAAAGATTTCAACAACATCTTCCGGGGTAAATACTTCATCATCTGTGACAATAATTTTCCCGAATGCTCTCGACTGCTTCTCCGCGTCAGGTGGGAATAAACCGGTGACAATGGACAGTCGTAATTCGGCAGTGTCGGGTTCGGATGAAAAAATAGATTTCACAAACGAATAATCGCCGACTGCAATATGATATGAAACGGTTCCGTCGGGATGTTTATTAACGGCCACCTGGCAACCGTTCGATTCAAGATATTCCCGCAGGGCGATAACACGCCTCTCATCCTGGGCGTCAATGTGCGCTATCGGGAGAGCAGAAGTTTCGTTTATCCACGCTGGTTCGTTGGCAGGGTCCATAAAAGACGGAAATTCCGCCGTTGTATTATGGCATTTCAATTGACCGAAAACAACTGAAAAATACGGGAGGGGTTCACGCATTATACGCGCTACCCGACATGAGGGGATTAGACACACGGAGACTTCAGGGCCTAGCAACACGAGAGCAAAGAGTTTAGTAAAATAAAAAGTACATCTTGCGCTCTCATATGCTAAGTTCTAAACTCTAAGCAACTAATTTATCATCGAGCGCTTTATTCACAAGATAATCTGCACGCGTGTTTTGTTCTCTTGGGACGGAGTTGTACTGAATTGAACCGTCTATTCCTTGTTCAAGAATTTTCGCTTTCATAAGTAACTCACGTAACCTCGCATCTTTTACTTTAAAAATCCCATTGAGTTGATTAACAACCAATGTTGAGTCTAAATAAAATTGGATTATTGGTTGATTGGTTGATTGGTTGATTGGATTATTGGTTATCCACTCGAGTGCCTCAATTACTGCCGTGTATTCTGCGACGTTGTTTGTTGTCTCCCCTATTGTCTTACCGAATTCTTGAATTATTTTTTTCTTTTGGGGCGCCCCCTGCATCTGTGTAATCTCTTCAATGACAACGCCGACCGCGCTGGGCCCCGGATTTCCCCTCGCTCCGCCATCCGTGTGAACAATGAGTTTCATAAGATGTAATACGTTACAATAAAATGAATTATTTCGCAACCAAGGAAATATTATTTCCCCTTATGCAACAACGGAATGACCGCAATGCCTGAGACAAGAAGAACAAATCCCTCCGATATTACAGTGATCCAGGCGGCAGCAATATATCCGAATCGGGGGATAAATAAAGCGTTTAATACAACATTAAGTACCATCGAAATTCCATAAATAGCCGCCAGCATTTTTTGCCGTTTGTGAGCAATGAGGGTCCACATGGTGAGACTTGAAAGAAAGAAAAACGGAAGCCCGATAATCAAAATCCGAAGAACCGCGATCGCCGGAACAAAATCATTTTTAATGAATCCGACAATCGGCGCACCTATCCATACAATAATAAAGACGATGAGCGATGTGAGAAAAAGAAATGCGCTGGACTTAAAAACAACATCCCGTAATGACCGCTCTTCCGAAAATGTATTTTGTGTGATACGGAGCATCATCGGGTAAAGTGCATTCATGAAAAACGTCGGAAGAACCAACGGAAGTTCAAATACTTTATATGCAAGTCCGTAAATACCAACTTCTGCAGTCGATCTCGTGATTGTTAGTATCACACTGTCAATCCGGAAGTAAACGAGATTAAAAAGGAGTGTCACCCCTAGCGGCAAGCCTTCAATAAATAACGATCGGATACGCACCCACGATACACTTGAATAATGGGTTATCTGCAGTCTCCGGGTGAGATACAGTGAAATAAGTGCAGTCGCCGCCGCGCCGACCAATAGCGCGGTTGTTGAATAGAGTATTGTGTTTCCGGGAATTATTCCCTGTGTCACGAGAATGACTAGTAAAAGTGAGATACATGATCCTATCGTCACAGCAACCGTCGAAAGATCATATCGAAGATATTTTTGGAATAGAGCATTAGCCGAAGTGATCATCGCCTGGAAAAGGATGGACGGCGCAAACAGAAGTATTCCTAATTGTACAAAGCGTGTGTATCCGCCGGCTGGCCCCTGAGGCAAGATGAACGCTGAGGCACCCGCAATGATAACAAGCAAACAACCTACCGTTATACGAAGTTCCAGTAAATCCTCCCAAGCGGAATCATTAATGTTCTCGTCGGTGCCGGCTGATAAGGGGGTCCGTTGGAGGTAGACGGCGTTAAACCCGAAGTCTGCAAGAAGATAAAAAAACGCAATATACGTGGTAATTTTAACAAAATCTCCGTACCCGTTCGCACCAAAATGACGTGCAATAAAGATTGTCATGAGAAGGGTCGTCAATGCACTAATACCACGGGCGGCTATCTGAGCCGATGTATTCCACGCAAGTTGTTTCGGGACCGAGTGACTAATTCGAGGCATCTGAGGCATAAAAGTATTGTACCATGCCTAGCCGGCATTGCGAAAATTTATTGAAATAATATAAAAGCTAAAGACTCATGGAGATGAGGAGTGTGAGGAGCAGTTGTCCCTGCTGTAATGTTACTGAGTAATGATCAATAAGTCCGATAAAAAGTAACCCAAGCAGACATATCCGAAAAACAGAACGTTTATTTTTAAACCCGAAGCTTCTACCATTTTTTTTGAATTGAAGAATCAAAAAATAAGCAAATACGATCAATAGCGCGATGCCGAAAAAACCAATCTGTGAAAGAAGAAGCAGATAAATATTATGCGCCGGCTGAAGAAAATATACTTCGCGAGACGGAATAAAAGAGGGGAGTGCAACTAAAAAATTTCCCAAGCCAACGCCAATAAACGGATGAAACTGTATTATGGAGAATGCAGCGCTGTTTAATTGTTCGCGGACAATAAGTGATTCATCGGAAAAATGAGCAGAGAAGATATAGAAAATCATAACCGCAAAAAATACGATTGCTCCGCCGAGTATTGCACGAAATTTTAGTGCATTCACTCGTTTCGATATCCCGATGGCAACTACTGCCAATAGAACCATCGCCCATGCGCTTCTGCTGAATGTGAGAATTAACGACACCCCACCAGCACCCAAAAGAATGAACTGTAGAAATGATAATAACGGCTCCTGAATCCGTACTCCACGGGGTAAAAGTTTTCGTACATCTTCATGAGGAATTGTTCCCACCAGTAGAAGTGCCACTCCTAAAAATCCGCCTAATACATTCGGGTGGGGAAATGTGGCGTATGGCCGAAGATAAAGCGGACAGGATGAATGAATAAGATTGCATAATGCAATTTTAGCAATCCCGGGCGTGCCAATCGAAAA
>Ga0182021_10004067_pt1 | contig 17152 bp, 13 predicted proteins | sample 612E3MmetaG_FD_120493 | JGI IMG/M metagenome (GOLD analysis project Ga0182021, IMG submission 120493) | Permafrost microbial communities from Stordalen Mire, Sweden - 612E3M metaG (Illumina Assembly) | ecosystem: Environmental > Terrestrial > Soil > Wetlands > Permafrost | place: Sweden...
CAGGTGCAGGAACCGTGCCAGTTGAGCACCCTCACGGCGCAGGTCCGTGTTGAGCAGGGTGTCATAGCCCTCGCGCCCGCCCCACAGCACGTAGTTGGAGCCGCCGAGGCGCTTCGTCACCTCGAGCATGTTCTTCACCTGGGCCGCTGCGTAGGCGAAGACCGCGGGGTCGGGGTTGGTAGCGGCGCCAGCCGCGTACCGCGGGTGGCTGAACAGGTTGGCGGTGCCCCAGAGCAGACTGACGCCAGTCCGCTCCTGGTACCCGAGGGCGTCGTCGGCGAGGGCGTCGAGGTTGCGCCGGAACTCCACGAACGAGGCGCCGTCCGGGGCGACGTCGCGGTCGTGGAAGCAATAGAAGGGAGTGCCGAGCTTGGCGAAGAACTCAAACGCGGCGGCCATCTTGGCCCGGGCCCCGTCCATCTCGTCGCCTGGCGCGTCGATCCAGGGCCGGTCCCAGGTGCCCGAGCCGAACATGTCGCTGCCCGACGAGGCGAACGAGTGCCAGTAGGCGACGGCGATCCGGAGGTGATCCTCCATGCGCTTGCCGAGCACGATCCGGTCCGGGTCGTACACCTTGAACGACAGCGGATCGGAGGAGCCGGGGCCGGCGATAGAGATCCGCCCTGGCACCTCGGAGAAGAACTGGCTACTCATTCGTTGCTCCTTGAATTCCCAACGCCGTTGCTTCCGCTCACCGATCCATCCACCAACCAGTCTGGCGATGGCATCGAAGAAACATCGTCACGACGACCTACTCCAACAGCAGCTTCTGTGAATCCTGGCGGGCATGGGTGATGCGACCTGCGCGCTCTGACACAGACCGGCTCCGATCAAGTGGATGTCCACTTAGCCGAGCCCGCCGGACCGCCGTGCAGTCGTTGAGCCTTTGCGTTTGTGTTGCCGTCACTTCCCTATCCCATGTCTGCTGATAGGCGGCACCGGGGACGACTGGCGAGCCGGCTCAACAACGACATCGACCCACCGAGGGTCGGCGGCATTGATCCGGTGTCGCGCTCCGACAAGCTCGACGCTCGCCGTCGCATCGCGCTCCATGCACGAGCCGCCGACCCAGAGGTTCAGGACCCCCGGCTCGACGGCGCGGACGAGGTCGCGACCGGAGAATGCGACCCGGGTCGTGGGCACGGTGAACCGGACGACGGCTGTCTCCCGCGGCTCGAGCTGCACTCGGGCATACCCGAGCAGCTGCGCCACCGGCCGGGTGATCGAGGCCACGGGGTCGTGCCCGTACAGTTGCACCACGTCGGCGCCGGCGCGCGCTCCGGTATTCTCGACGCGCACGGTCACCTCGATATGACCGTCGGTCGGCACAGTGGCGGAGGCCACCCTCAGGTCGCTACGGACGAACGTCGTGTACGACAGACCGAAGCCGAACGGGCGAATGGGTTCCGGATCCAGGTTGGACACCGACGACACTCCGCCTAGCGGCGGATGCAAGTAGGAATACGGCTGCGAACCCGCGGAACGCGGGAGGCTGACCGGGAGGCGGCCCGAGGGATTGACCCGGCCGCTGATCACGCCGGCGATCGCCGCGGCGCCCTCCTCGCCGGGAAAGAACGCCTGAACGACGGCAGCGCACCTGTCGAGCGCCCAGCCCACGGCGTACGGCCGTCCGGTCACCAGGACGAGAATGACGGGCGTGCCGGTAGCGAGGATCGCCTCGACGAGTTCGCGCTGCACTCCCGGTAGCTCGAGGCTGTCGGCGTCGCAGCCTTCTCCCGAGGTGCCGCGCCCGAAGAGACCGGCACGGTCACCCGCCACGACAATCGCCACGCCCGCATCGCGTGCCGCCGCGACGGCCGGCCCGAACCCCAAGCGGTCCGGGTCGTCGACGCCGCATCCCTGGGCGTAGACGACGTCGCTCGCGCCAAACTCAGCGGTGAGCGCGTCCAGCACGGTGGACACTTCGATGCCGAGCGGCACATCCGGGTAGTGGTCCAGCACGTGGTTCGCGAACGAGTAGCAGCCGAACAGGGCGTTGGCGCGGTCGGCGTTCGGGCCTACGACCGCGATCCTCCCTGGCCCCGCAAGAGGGAGCGCTCCGTCGTTCTTGAGGAGAACCACGGCCTCCTCGGCAAGTCGTTTCGCGATCGCTCGGTGTTCCGCCGGGTCGAGGCCTCGAACCTCGGGCGCGGGGCCGTCGAATTTGGCGTCGAGCAGGCCGAGCTCGGCCTTCTGGCGCAGGACCCGCTCGACCGCAAGGTCCACGAGGGCTTCGTCGACTCGTCCTGCGCGGATCTCGTCAGATAGGGGCGCGCGGTACGCATTGCCGGTAGGCAGCTCGACATCCACACCGGCATGGAGGGCCTGCGCCGCGGCGTCGCCGAGATCTGCCGCAACCCCATGCAGCGAGGCCAGGAAAGCTACGCCGAAGTAGTCCGACACCATCACGCCGTCGAAGCCCCATCGTTCACGCAGGACGCCCGTCAGAAGCGAGCGATCCGCAGCTGCCGGCAGCCCGTCGATCTCGGCGTACGAGTGCATGACCGATCGAACGTGTCCGTCGAGCACCGCCATTTCAAACGGGATCAGGAGGACATCGGCCAGCTCGCGCGGGCCGGCATGCGTCGGCGCCAGGTTCCGGCCAGCGCGCGAAGCCGAATACCCGACAAAGTGCTTGAGCGTCGCGACGATTCCCGCTTCCTGGAGGCCGCGGACATAGGCCGTGCCGATCGACCCGACGACGTATGGGTCTTCGGAGATGCACTCCTCGACCCGGCCCCAACGGGCGTCACGGACTACATCGAGTACAGGCGCAAGACCCTGGTGAACGCCCAGCGACGCCATCGTCGATCCGATCGCCCGCCCGACCTCCTGGACGAGTCCGGGGTCGAACGAGGCGCCCCAAGACAGCGGCGAGGGGAAGGTGGTCGCCTGCCAGGCCTGAAGGCCTGTCAGGCACTCCTCGTGGACGATCGCCGGGATCCCCGTCCGGGTGTGCTCGACAAGCCAGCGCTGTCTCTCGTGGAGCAGCCGCGACGCAAGCTGCGGGTCGACTGGCGCCGTGCCGTAGAAGCGTGTGATCTGGCCGATCCCGTTGCGTGCGAACTCCTCGAATGGGAGGTGCTCGCTCTCCATGGCGTCCTGAAGTGGCGCGACCTCGGCGGCTGGGCCTGCACCGGACGCGACCCAGACGCCGATGAGTTGTGCCAGCTTCTCATCGAGGCTCATGCCCGCGATCAGGGCCGCGACCCGCGCTCGTGTGCTGTTGACGGACTGATCCATTGGTCTCCCTGAGTTCATGGGCCCCGGGTGAGCCTCAGTTGGTCGGTCCTTCTGTACTAACCGCGCTTACCGCGAGCACCCGGGTACCAGTCCTCGAGAGTGACTTCATTGACAGCAATGAACACGTCGTCTGGCCGGACGCCCAATGCCTCGAGCCGCCTCGCGACCGATTCGAACATCCGGGCCTTGGTCTCGGCGTCGTACATCCGCACCATCTGGACACGGACGTAGACAACATCGCGGCGCTCGCCGCCGAGGTAGTTGGGGTCCGCGATGATGTGGCCGGCGGGCAGCGGGTGGATGACCTGGAATCGATCCTCGGCGTCCATCCCGAGACCGTCGGCGAGCCCGGCGTTGACGGCCTCGGCGTAGGCCAGACGCTTCTCTACAGGGACCGTATCGGCAACTTCGATCGTTACGAGCGGCATCAGGCCCAGACCTCACTCTCAACTTTTATGTCAGCCCCAGTCCGCGCGGACTGCTCGATCGCCAGGCCCAGTGCGTGGTCCTGGCAGCCCTGTGCGAGGGGATATGGCGCCGGCCCGTCATTGCGCGCCCAAAGGCCGACGGCTGCATCGTGGCTGGCGACGGCGATATCGTCTTCCGACAGGTTCGTTCCCACCCATTGGTTCCTGAAGACGACGCGCCCGTCGAAGGACGCGTGGACGACTTCGTTCCCCTCGAGGTTCATGTCCACGCCGGTTCGGCGGTACACGATCGGCGATGTCACGGGGTCCTCCGACGTGAGCCGGGTAACGGAGTCGTCGACGATCTCCCCAAGCGAGCCGCGGATGACGATCCGGCGTGCACGCAACGGGTTCCACCACTGGTTCTCGACGAAGTCGTACAGGCCCATGCGGCCGCCGCCGAAGTCGAGCGTGGCGATCGTCGTGGTCTTGGGCCCCGGCTTCGGGTCGCTCACCCATCCGTTGAAGCTCAACGGGTCGACAAGCGGCGCCGTGAACGTCCTGGCGTTGACCACCACGGCGTCCATGTCGACGCCGAGGAAGGCGCGGACGAGCGAAACTGCGTGGTACAGGTGGGTGGAGGCGATCTCCACGGACGTCACCGTTCCGATGGCCCCGGCTTGCGTCACCGCCAGCCGCGAAGCGTGTCCCGGCATGCGTGTGTACTGCTCGCCAACCTGGACGAGGCCTGAGGCACCGACGTCGTGCCACAGCGACCGCAAGCCGTCGAGTTCCGGGGCGGGCGGCGTCTCCGCCAGGACCTTGGCGCCCGCAGCGACGAGCTCGCGGACGATCCCGGGCATGGCGGGCCAGGACACGGCTGAAATGACGAACTCCGGCTTGAAGGCGAGGGCCTCTCCGATTGTCCGGACGGTTGCCACGCCCCAACGGGCGGCGATGCGCTGGGCCTCGGCATCGGTCTCCGTGACTACTGCGACTACCTGGAGCCGGTCCGGCGCGGCCTTGGCCATGCGAATGTGGAACTCGGAGCGCCAACCGCTCCCGACTATGGCGAACCTGACTGGATCCGTCACTGGATCTGCTTCCTTCCGTATGGCGATGCGTCTATGACAGGGCGACTCAGCACCCCGGCGGGGATTGTTCAGACCTGACTCATGCCGCCGTCCACGACCAGTTCGGCACCGGCGACAAAGGACGATTCGTCGGACGCGAGGAACACCACCGCGGCCGCAATCTCATCCGGTCGCCCCACCCTGCCCACGGGGATCAGGGCAACGACCTGGCGCTCGACCTCGTCCGACCCGCCCGTGAACTGGGCGAAACCGGCGGTGTTCGTGGGGCCCGGGCTCACAGCGTTGGCGCGGATGTGGCGATCCCGAAGCTCGGAGGTGAGAGTGCGCGCGAGTGACCGCACGGCGGCCTTCGTCGCGTTGTACACCGCGTGTCCCGGGCCGCCGTTGTGGCCCGCGATTGACGAAGTGAGCACGATCGTCCCGCCGTCGCGCATCAGCGGAACGAGAGCATTCACCGTGAAGAACGTCCCCCGAAAGTTGAGGTCGGCCACGAGGTCGAACTGCTCCGGAGTGGTATCGACGATCTGAGTCGTCGCCACGTCGCGGCCTGCGTTTGCGACGATGACGTCGATCGGCCGGCCGGCCGCCTTCAGGGTTTCGGCCAGCCTCTCGAGGTCGGCGACGTTGCTCGCGTCGCCCTTCATCCCGGTCACGTGCGGGCCCAGCGCGGCGACGGTAGCGGCGATCTCGTCCTCGAATGGCGAAACGACAACAACGTCGGCGCCTTCGGCGACGAACCGCGCCGCGACGGCACGACCGATGCCGGCGGTGCCTGCGGTGACGACCGCGAGGCGGCCTTCCAAGAGTCCCATCAGTTCTCCTCGTCGGCTTGGTACCGCACACCTAGCTGTCGTCGCGCCTCATCGAGCACCTCGAGCACCGCGACGCTGTCCGCGAGGGGCATGAGGCGGCTATCGATCTCGCCGGCCGCAAGGCAGCGCTCGACCTCGGCAACCTGGTGGCCGTAGCCATTGCCCTGGGGCAGGCGCCGCGTCTCCGTCCTGCTGCCAGCTGCCGTGGAGACGGTGAACGCCTCGGTCCGGAACAGCTGACCGGCCACCTCGATCCACCCCTTCGTGCCGATGATCGTCGCTGCGGAGCCGCCCTCGGTGGTCGAACTGCACGTCAGCGTGGCGACCTGGCCAGTGGCGGAGGTCCACGTCAAGGCGACCGAGGCGTCCACGCCGGTCGGGGCCAGAGTCCCGGCAGCGCGAACATTGCTGGGCCGTCCGATCAGGGGCAGCACGAAGGCCGCCGCGTACACCCCGAGATCGAGGAGCGCTCCGCCGCCCAGCGCCGAGTCGAACAACCGGTGGGCGGGGTCGTAGTCGAAGCAATGCGACACGTCAGCGCGCACGGCCACGATGTCCCCAATCTGGCCACCGGCGACAGCCGCCCAGACTGCCAGGGCAGTCGGATTGAGCCGCAGCCACATGCCCTCGAGGCATAGCAGGCCGCTCGCCCTGGCCTCGGCCTGTATTTCGCGCCCCTCCCTGGCGTTGACGCCAAGAGGCTTCTCGACGAGCACCGGCTTGCCCGCCCGCAGGGCCAGCAGGGCGGCGTCGCGGTGCTGGGCGTGCGTGGTCGCCACGTAGACAACATCCACGTCCGGGTCCGCGACGAGAGCCTCGTAGCTGCCGTAGGAACGGTCGGCACCCAGTGCCACAGCAAGGTTGGTCGCGCGCGCTGCATCCCGAGAGGCCACCGCCCCGACCGTGCTGGCGGGCGACGCGGCGATGTCTGCTCCGACCGTGCGGGCGATGCCGCCTGCTCCCAGGATCCCCCATCGCACCTTGGGGCCACGGCTCACTTGAGCGCACCGGCGGAAAGGCCGCGCTCGAAGGACTTCTGGAACAGAAGGTAGACGAGGACCTCCGGAACCGCGGTGATCACCGCCGCTGCGAGCACCCCCGTCTGGTCATTCGTGTACTGGCTCGTGAAGAACGACGGCAGAAGGGTGACGACCTGCTTGCTCTGTTCGGTGAGCATCAGCATCGGCAGCAGGTAGGAGTTCCACGAACTGATCAGCGTAAAGACGATGATGGCGGCCGTAATCGGCCGCGTCAGCGGCAGGACGATGCTCCAGAAGACCTGCAAACCGTTCGCGCCGTCGACGCGGGCGGCCTCCATGATCTCGTTGGGGACGCCGTCGAAGAAATTACGCGCAATGAGGATCGTGAACGGAACCTGCAATGCCGCCAGAGGCAGGATGACCGCGATGAGCTCGTCGTACAGGTCGAAGTTCGAGGCCACTACGAACAGCGGGGTGAGGATCACCGCCTCCGGCACCGTGAGCGCCGCGAGAATGGCCCAGAACCATACCTCCCTGCCCATGATCCGGAGCTTGGAGAAACCAAATGCCGCCAGCATCGTGCACGCGTAGACGATGGCGATCGTGCAGACCGAGATGATGGCGCTGTTCATGAATACCGTCGGCACGATGCCGGTATTCCAGACCTTGGCGTAGTTGCCGAGGCCCAGCCCGCCGAGGGATCCCTGGAGCCCAAAGACCAGAGGCGCCAGGAAAGGCAGGATCATGAGAGTGGCCAGGAGTTGGAGGCCGAGGCGCGACCAGCGGCCGTGTATGTCGAACACTCCTACTCCTTATCCGACCGGCTGGTGCTGATCCTCAGCAGAACACCGCCGGCAACTGCAAGTACCAGCAGTGCGATCGCGAGGGTGGCTGCGTAGCCGAAGTGTTTCCCCTGGGCCATGGTGTAGTAGATGTAGGTGCCGAGGAACTCGGTGCCGTGGTTCGGACCGCCGTGGGTGACGAGGTACGGGATGTCGAACGTCTTCAGGGCACCGATCAGGCCCAGCACGGCCAGCGCGGCCGTCGTGCCCCTACACATCGGCCAGACGATCGACCGAAGAGTGCGGAAGTTGCCGGCGCCGTCTACTCGAGCCGCCTCGAGGATCTCCGGACTGAGTTGTGACATCGCGGCGTAGTAGAGGACGAACGTCAGGCCCGTCCACTCCCACACGGTGATGAACATGATGACCGGCATTGCGGTCGTCGGGTCCGCCAGCCATGGGCGCGTCAGCGAGCCGAGGCCGATGCTGCTCAACAGCCAGTTGAACTGCCCGAACTGGTCGAATATCTGCCGGAAAACGGGCGCCATGGTGGCCGGAGCGAGCACTACCGGGACGAACACGATCGCCTTGTATAGGTTCCCGAGGCGGATCCGCGAGTGCATGACCGCCGCGAACGTGAACCCGATGAACGTCTGCACTGAGAAGGTGATGACGTAGAAGAAGACCGTATGCCAGAGCGCGTTCCAGAACACCGGGTCGCCGAACATCTTTGCGTAGTTGGCGTCCCCGATGCTCGTTGGAGTGGACAGGATGAAGCCATTCCAGTTGAGCGTGGAGGCGTAGCCCAGGTACCCGATCGGGAAGTAGATCAGGCCGATGACCAGCACGATCGCCGGCAGGATCCAAGGCAGACCGCTGAGTCGCGACCCAAGCGGGCTCGAGCGGCCCCTGGGCCGGCCGGTCGCGTTGACCGGCCGGCCCAGGGTCTCGTGCGCAGGTGCAGTGCTCATTGCATGCCCTCGGTCGCAGTCGAGAGGAGCACAGGGCTCATCTGATGGAAGGAAGGTTGTCTGGCGCTACTTGGCGGCGTCCTGGACGGCCTGGAGGCCCTGCAGGGCCTGGTCAGCAGTCTTCTGGCCGGACGCCATACCAATCAGAGCATCGCGGAACGCGGTGTTGAGATCAGCACTCACGTCGCCGAGACGCTGCGAGATCGAAGAGACCGCCGTCGTCTGATAGGCCTGGAGCGCGGTCAGCTGCTTGGAGGGGTTGACGAGGTTGATCTGGTCCCACTGGGCGCCGACGCCCTTGAGAGCCGGGATCAGGTTGAGAGTGTTGGCCACGACCTGCTGGCCGGCCTGCGATGTCGCAATCCAGATGGCGAAGGCCTTCGCCGCTTCCTGCTGAGAGGACTTCGCGCTGACCGCCAAACCGTAGTCAGCATCGCCGAACATCGTGCCGGTCTTGCCGGACCCGGCGAGATCCGGGAACGGAATCGGCATGATGGTGATCGGGGTCGGGCTGGTCACGCCCGCTGCGGTCATCCCGTTCACCATGGTTTCCTTGACCGTATTCGAGGTGTACCAGCTGCCCATCATGACCATCGCGTACTTGCCCGACAGGAAGAGGTTGTTGGCGTCGGGGTACTGCTGGAGGCCTACGGCCCCATCCTGCATGATCCCCTGATCGAACAGGGACTTCCAATTGGCCATCGCCTGGGCGAAGCGGGGGTCGGTCCACTTGACCTTGCCCTGCGCGGCCTGGGTATAGAGGTCGGGCGCGATGTTCTCGCAGATTGCTTCGAACGTGTCCATGTCGAAGGCCCACTGGCCCGCGCCCTGAACGAAGCAGCCCACACCGTTCGTCTTGAGGGTCGAGCACACGGTCTTCCACTCGGCCAGCGTCGTGGGCGCCTTGAGGCTGTACTTGTCGAATATGTCCTGGTTGATCCACATCCAGCCGGAGTAGACCGCACCGACCTGCAGGCCGACGAGCTTTCCGCCAACGGTCATCGGGTCAACGCCCGCTGGGGCGACCTTGGTCTTCCAGTCGCTCCCGAGTGCCGCTGTAATGGCGGGAGTCATGTCAATTGCGCCCGGCGCGAACTGGGACACGCCGCCGTTGAGCGAGCCTGGCGCGACGTTGAATACGTCGGGCCCCTTGGACGAAGTGATCGCCGGGCCGAGCACTGAGTCGTACGAGTCGATCGGCTTCGAGACGAAGGTGACCTTCACGTTCGGGTAAACCTTGTTGAACCCCGCGATCATCTGGGTAGCGAGGTCCGCCGTGGGCGTCCATCCCCACCAGGTGAGGTCGCCGGTCAGGGCCGTGGTAGCCGCTGTGGCCCCCGGGGCCGTGGTGGCGGCCGGTGCCGCAGTTGAACTACTCCCCGAGCAGGCGCTCGCTACGAGCAGCGCGACGCTGACGATACCGATGCTGGCACTCCGGCGGCTGTTGGGCCGTTTCGCTCCCCACATCTCCATCTCCTCTATTCCGTTCCTTCCCGCCCGAACTCGGGCCACGCCTTGATCGTTTCAAGGAAAAGAATCGCGCAACTTGCGTTGCCAAATATCGCGCAACTTGCGTTGCCGAGTTACGTTATAGTCTGCGCAAGGGATCGTCAATGGCCGCTGGCGACAATTGATGGGAGAGGTAGATGGCGGGGAAAGGCGTCACGATCGCCGAGATCGCTGCAGCGGCGGGCGTCTCGGTTCCAACCATCTCGAGGGTCCTCAACGGCCGGGCGGGGGTCTCGGTAGAGAAGCGAGAACTGGTCGAGCGCCTGCTGGCTGAACAGGGCTACCAGCGCCGCAACCGGCAGGACCGCGGCCTGATCTACTTCGTCATCACCGACCTCGAAACGCAGTGGGCCACAACACTGCTCCGGGGCGCTGAGGCCGAAGCCGGGCGTCTCGGTTGTGACCTGGTCGTCAAGACGACCCAGGGGAGCCCGGTGGGTAGGCCAGGCTGGGTCGAGCACGTCGTCCAGCGTGGGGCCTCCGGTGTCGTCCTCGTCGTATCGGAGCTTCTGGACGCTGGCCGTGCGGAGCTTGAGAGCTTCCACGTGCCCGTGGTGCTGGTGGACCCGGTAGGGACCGGACCCCAGTCACTGACGACCATCGCCGCAACCGACTGGGCAGGAGGGCGAGACGCAACGGAGCACCTGATCGGGCTCGGACACAGACGCATCGGCTTCATCACGGGTCCTCAGAGCGAGGAGTGTCACCGGGACCGACTTGATGGCTACCGGGCAGCACTCCAACGCGCCGGCATCGAGCCCGACCAAGAGCTAGTACGAAATGGCGACTCGCTCATGTCGGGCGGCCTCCGCGGAGGCCGGGAGCTCCTGCAGCTTCCAGAGCCGCCGACGGCGATCATCAGCGGCTCCGATGAGCAGGCGTACGGTGTCTACAAGGCGGCTTGGGCACTGGGATTGGCCATCCCGGATGACCTGTCAGTCGTCGGGTTTGACGACGTCGAACTCTGCCAGTGGGTGTCGCCCAACCTGACCACCGTCCGTCAACCGCTGGCTGAGATGGCGACCGAGGCAACTCGCATGGTGATCGAACTCGCGAGGGGTGGCACGCGCCCGAACCAGCGGTTCGAGCTTTCGACCTCCGTGATCGTTCGCGAGTCCACGGCCCCACCGAGGCCGCACCCGACGGAAACAAGAAGCGCCTGACGCGCGGGCCGCCTCCGCGATGGGTCGCGGCGAAATGCCCCGATCGGGGCCGGACGGGAGGATCCTGACATGAACGTCGCGTCACAGGGCGCCGGGCCCCAGTACCTGCATCGGACGGTTCGCGCGGTCCTGACCCTGGTCGGGCAGGACGGTGAGCGGGTTCGCAGCACGTCCGCCACGGTCGAGCAAGTTCGGCACGCTTTCACTTTCGGCAACATCGGCTTCGACTTCATCGCCCTGGCCAACGGCGAGGCCGACGCGGTGATCTACAGCCCGTTTGGCGGGGCTTCCGCCGACCTGGCCCCCCGCCTCGCGGGACTCTGGCTGGACGTCTTCAACACGGTCACCCTGCCCTTCTACTGGGGCAGCTTCGAGCCGGAGCGGGGTCACCCTGACACGCACCGCCTGCTGCGTACGGCAACCTGGTTCGCGGATCGCGGGGTCGCGGTCAAGGGTCATCCGCTCGTCTGGCACACGATCGCGCCGGCGTGGCTGCTGGACCTCGAGGAAGATGCCGTCGAGGCGGCCCTCCGGGCACGCATCACGCGGGAGGTCACCGACTTCGGCGGCGTGATCCGGACCTGGGACGCGATCAACGAAGCGGTCATCATGCCGGTCTTCGATCGCCAGGCGAACGCCATCACTCTCCTGGCCCAGCGCCTGGGTCGTGTCGGCATGGTCCGCCTTGCCTTCGAGACGGCCCGCGCCGCCGATCCTGGGATCCGCCTGATCATCAACGACTTCGACATGTCCGAGGCGTACGAGGAACTGCTCTCGGCCTGCATGGATGAGGGAATCAGGATCGACGGGATCGGGCTCCAGAGCCACATGCACCAAGGCTACTGGGGTGAGACCAAGACCCTCGCGGTACTCGAGCGGTTCTCTCGCTTCGGGCTGCCGCTGCACATGAGTGAGACGACCCTGTTGTCGGGAAACCTCATGCCTCCGGAGATCGAGGACCTCAACGACTACCAGGTGCCCGAGTGGAAGTCGACGCCCGAGGGCGAGGAGCGCCAGGCCGACGAGGTCGTGCGGCACTACACGACGCTCCTGCGGCACCCGTCAGTCCAGTCCGTCACCTACTGGGGACTGACCGACAACGGGTCGTGGCTTGGGGCACCGGCCGGCCTCGTGCGGGCCGATGGCACGCCCAAGCCCGCATACCATGCCCTCCGGCGGCTCATCAAGGGCGAGTGGTGGCTTCCCAGGACGACTGTCGTGTCCGATGACGAGGGCCGGATCGAGGTCGAGGGTTTCGCCGGCGATTATCGGATCGGAGTCGGCGGAGGGCAGGCGCTCGTGAACCTGAGCGAGGCCGGCGTGGTGGAGCGCCAAGTCGCCATCTACTAGGCCCCTGGACGGGGCCCGGAACGTTCAGAGCTCCGCGCGGCCAGGCCGGCTCGAGTGGACCGCGGCGCGCAGCTCGGGCTCTCGCCCATCGGCCAGGGCGGCCGGTGCATGTCCTCCGCTACTGAGATGGACGCCGGCGACCACCAGCCCGCGACCGTCTATTCGGCAGGTGAGACCCCGAGAAGCGCACCGCCGTGGGGCGGCTCGGCGACGGGCCCGCGGAATACCGGCACGCGTCCGTCCGAGACGGCCACGGCCGATCCGATGAAGCCGTCGAATAGCGGATGCGGGCGTTCCGGTCGGCTGCGGAATTCCGGGTGGAACTGGCTGGCCACGAACCAGGGGTGGTCCTTCAGCTCGATGATCTCGACCAAACGACCGTCCGGCGACTGACCGGAGAGGACCATGCCCGCGGCTTCGAGCAGGGAGCGGTACTCGTTGTTGACTTCGAAGCGATGGCGATGGCGCTCGTAGATCAGTTCCGTGCCGTAGACCGCGGCGGCCTTCGATCCGGGGGTCAGGCGGGCGGGATAGAGGCCGAGCCTCATCGTGCCGCCCTTCTCCTGCATCGTGCGCTGGTCCGGCATGAAGTCGATGACCGGATGCTCGGTGAACATGTCGAATTCGGTGCTGTTGGCGTCTTGCGTGCCGAGGACGTCGCGGGCGAATTCGATGACGGCGCACTGGAGTCCCAGGCACAGGCCGAGGAACGGCACGTTGCCTTCCCGCGCGAACTTCGCCGCGAGGACCTTGCCTTCGATGCCGCGGTGGCCGAAGCCGCCCGGGACCACGACTCCGGCGAGGCCGGCGAGCTGTTCGGCGACATTCTCCGGCGTGAGGGCCTCCGAATCGATCCAGCGAATCTTGACGTCGACCTCGTGCGCCCAGCCGGCGTGCTTGAGGGATTCGATGACCGACAGGTAGGCGTCCGGCAGTTCGATGTACTTGCCGACGAGACCGATTTCGAGCGTCGGCTTCGGGCGCTTGATCAGCTCGACAAGCTGCGTCCAGGATTCGAGATCGGGCGCCTGGGCCATATCCTCGAGGCTGAGCTCGCGCACCAGCAGGGAGCCGAGGCCGGATTCCTCGAAGAGGAGCGGCACTTCGTAGATCGTCGAAGCCGTTTCGGCGGGAATGACCGCCTCGGCGGCGACGTCGGTGAAGAGAGCGATCTTGTCGCGGATCTCCTGGCTGACGGGGTGGTCCGACCGCAGGACGATCACGTCCGGCTGGATGCCGATGCCGCGGAGCTCCTTGACGGAGTGCTGGGTGGGCTTGGTCTTGAGCTCGCCGGTGGCCGCGAGGGCCGGAAGCAAGGTCACGTGGACGTAGATCACGTTGCGACGCCCGACGTCCTTGCGCATCTGGCGGATGGCTTCCAGGAACGGCAGCGACTCGATGTCGCCGACCGTGCCGCCAACTTCGACGATGACCACATCGGGCCGGCCGTCGCGGCCGACCTGCTGGATCCGTTCCTTGATCTCGTTGGTGATGTGGGGGATGACCTGGACCGTGCCGCCGAGGTAGTCGCCGCGGCGCTCCTTGCCGATCACGGCCTGGTAGATGCGGCCGGTGGTCACATTGGAGAGCTGCGACAGGTTCTCGTCGATGAAGCGCTCGTAGTGGCCGAGATCCAGATCCGTTTCCGCGCCGTCGTCCGTGACGAACACTTCGCCGTGCTGGTAAGGCGACATCGTCCCGGGGTCGACGTTGATGTAGGGGTCGAGCTTCAGGACGGAGACCGACAGGCCACGGGCCTTCAGGAGGCGCCCGATGCTGGCGGCGGTGATCCCCTTGCCGAGAGAGCTGGTGACCCCTCCGGTCACAAAGACATACTTCGCCATGGCGCTCAGCTCCTCCGGGGGTTTTTCCAATTCTACGGACGAGCCGCCCTAACCGCAAACGGGTCGCGTTTAGTGAGCCGTCACGAGGAGAAATAGCGCGAACGTCGGGCGATCCGGCCGAGCGACCGGTGGCCGGGCGCGCGTCGGCTTGGACGGGATCAGGATCGAGATGCGACCGGAGCGGCGATCGGGAGCGCGCAGCAACGGGTTTGGCGGCCTCGAGAGCTGGCTCGCCGAGGGTCTGCGAAGGATAGTGGCTACTCCGACGGCCGCAGGATAACCTTCAGCCCCTCCCGGGCGGCAGCGGCTCCGAATGCGGCCTTGAACCCGCTCAGCGGCAGGCTTGCGGTTACCGCTGTTCGGACGTCGACCTGGCCCGACTCGACGAGCCGGATCACGTCCGGGTATACGCGGTTCATGCGGCGCGAGAGCTTTATCGTCAGGCCCTTTCGACGGGCGGTCGACGCCGTGAAAGACGTCCTGTCGTGCGACGGGATGCCCACTACCACGACCGTGCCCGCCGGTGTCGCGAGCGCGATCGAACTGTCGAGCGCGTCATCCTCGCCGGCGGCCTCGAACGCAACGTCAACGCCGTGTCCGCCTGTAGCCTCCATGAGCTCGCCGCGCTCCGCGCCGCCGGCGACGAGCGCCGTGGCAGTTGCGCCGGCCGCGCGGGCGGCGGCGAGTCTGTGAGGGAGCACGTCCGTTGCCACGATCGCGGTTGCGCCAGAAACGCGCGCGAGCTGGATGAGGAATTGCCCGATTGGCCCGCAGCCGAAAACTCCGACCCGGGAACCCGGCCGGATTTCCGCCAGCCGAACGGCGTGCAGGGCGACCCCGAGCGGCTCGAGCATCGCGATGTCGGCGGCGCTCAGCTGGTCCGGCACCGGAACAAGACACCTGGCCGGCCAGGCAACGAACTCGCGCAGGGTGCCGTCCGTGGAGCCGTGGCCGGCAAACTTGATCTTCGGACACAGGTGGCCGCGACCGGCGTGGCACTGATCGCATGATTCGCACGGAATGGCCGGGTCTATCGCCACTCGTCGGCCGCGCCGCGGCCCCGACTCGATGACGCCGCCCGCTTCGTGACCGAGCACGAGCGGCCTCGTGAGCACGGCGTCGCCGATGGCCGACTCGGCGTACCAGTGCAGGTCCGAGCCGCAGATCCCGGTGGCAGTTACACGCACCAACTCACAGCCCGAACCCGGCTCGGGCTGGGCCTCGTCCACCAGCCGCAGGTCGCCCGGGCCATAGAGTCGAAGCGATTTCATACAGACTTCTCCAGCCGACCAGCCACCCGTAGCAACTCTTCCTCTGCCGCCTTCGTCCAGCGGCCCTCGTCCAGCGCCGCGGCTACAGTGGGAAATCGTTCGCCAAGCTCTGAGAGGCGGACGAGTCCCAGGTCCGGCAGAGACGGATAGACCATTATCTTGCCCGCCGCTGTTCGGCCTTCGATCGCGGCAAGCGCGTCGGCCACGCCTTCGAAGCCGGTGACAGCATCGAGCGAGATGTTGGTGTCGAGCGCTCCGCTCTCGAGCTTGCGCAGCACGGCCTTCATGTCCGGGATCACGGAGCCACTCGTGCCGAGGAAGTAGCAACGTCGCTCGAGATACTGGTTGAGATCCACCGCTGCGCGCGTTCCACTGGCAAAGCCGGCGAAGATATTGATCCTGCATCCCCTCCCGGCCAGCGCGACCGCCTGACCGACGAGCGCCGGCGCAGGCACCATCAGAGCGATATAGCTGAAGCCCGGTGCAACCTCGGTGGTGAGCGAGTTGACCACGTGCAGTTCCACGCCGCGCGACTGAGCGATCGGCCGGGTCGCCCGCTCTAGATGGCCGAGCCGTGCGTCGTCGATATCGATCGAGGTTATCGACAGATTCTCCAGGCTCGCCGACGCGGCCCTCACGACGTGCATGAGGCCCATTGGACCGGCGGCGCCGATCACGGCCATGTGATCCGAGGAACGAACCTCGCCGTCCGCCGGCAGGTCGGCGTAGCCGTCGGGCGCCGAATTGCCCAGCGTTCCGGTCCAGCGGGTCAGGTCGTAGTGGACCCGGCCGACATCGACGGCGACGGACCGATCAACCGTCCGGCCCCCGGTCACGACGTTGATGAGGCCCGCGAATGCGAGGTTGTCCTGCAGCGCCTCGATGGTGCCGGCGTCGGCCCCGAAGTAGATGATGTCGTCGAATGCGGCACCGGCGACGGCGGCGAGATCGGCGACGTCCGTCGCGGCGAAGCCCGAGGCCTCGAGTGCCCGTTGCTGCGTGGCGTCGGCCAGAACCGCCGTCATCTGGGCGGGTCGGGCTGCCCGGAGAACCGCGGCCAGACTATTGATCGATCGGCCCTTGTCGGCGACTATGAGCATGCGCCCGCCGGACAGAGGCCCGGGCCGCTCCTGGTAAACGTACGAGGCTTCGACGCAGGCCCAGGGCTCTAGCAGCGCAACCGCCGACGCGCTGGGCTCTTCTCCGACAGGGATGAGGAACCGCTCGTCGGTCTCCCGCTCGATGATCATCCGCTCGTCCAGCAGGACGTATTGCTGGAGTCCGCCTTCGAAGTTGTAGCCGAATGCGGCGTTCGCTCCCGCCGTCAGAAGGTGCCGGTAGTCCGTCTGGACAAGACATCGCTCGCCGATTCGATGGCGGCTCACCTTGTCGCCAACAGCGACGATCCGCCCTACCGCCTCGTGGCCCGGGACCGTGAACATCGGACCCGGCGTGTACGAGGGGATCTCGGCCAGCACGGCCACGTCCAGTCCCGACAGGACCGGGCCCTTTCGGGGATGTTTCGTGAATGCGTGAAGGAGCTTCGTGTCCGAGAAGCAGAGTCCGCACGCCTCCATCCGTAAGAGGATCTGGTACGGCCCGGGCTGCGGGACTGCCTTGTCACGGTTGTGGACGACCCGACCCGCCTCGACGATCTGGATGGCGTGTTCGGTGGCGGGAATCGACGGCCCGCCGAGGACTCCACCGGTCATTCCTGGGCTCTCCA
>Ga0182021_10004068_pt1 | contig 17150 bp, 14 predicted proteins | sample 612E3MmetaG_FD_120493 | JGI IMG/M metagenome (GOLD analysis project Ga0182021, IMG submission 120493) | Permafrost microbial communities from Stordalen Mire, Sweden - 612E3M metaG (Illumina Assembly) | ecosystem: Environmental > Terrestrial > Soil > Wetlands > Permafrost | place: Sweden...
ATGTCCAGATATTTGTCGATAGGTCTTGTGTTCGTTTCTTTTCGATGGCGGAAATAAGAGACTTCGCTCGACGGTCCAAGTTCAGGGTGTTAGCCAATTGGGTGTTACCGAGGAACAAATACGAGCGGAACTATGCTATCCTTGAGAAGGTCACCTAGAATAGTGGAACATTAGGTGAACTTTCACATTACCTATAATGCCTGAACATTCTTAGTCCGATTGCTGGCTAGTTTGAACTAAGGCTGCAGCACATTGGGCGTTGAAAGTTTCGTTGGAGAGATTTTCAAACTCGATTGCAATGGCCGATATGTGGTATTACTCGATGAGGAGCCTGGTCTGCGGCACCGTCCGGCATGTACACCGGCATGTACAGTCTTCTGCGAAATCCATACCGTCCTAAGGACGAGTTTGTCATAGTCAGTGGAATATAACGCGCAAGATTTATTGGGGATGCCCCTAGCACTTATCTTAGTGAATTAGAAATGTCATACTATTATGTTCCAAAACCGCCAGTTCCATACACAGTCTACGTACCACAGCAATGCTTCTCGGCTGAGCAACGTCTAGCCGCCCAGCCTCCGGAGGTCTTCTATCAGCCTCCTCCTCAGTACTACTGCTATCAGCCTCCTGCCACGATGCGCACCTATCAACCCCCGGCCCAGGTCTATCAGCCTCCCGCCGAGTACTATTTCCAGCAGGCTCCGGCCCAGGCGTACTCCTATCAGCCTCCGGCTGTTAGGGTGGGTGATTCTGGTGGATATGGAGGGCATGGTGGATACGGTGGATATGGCGGGTTAGGTGGATTAGGTGAATACGGTGGATATGGTGGATACGGCGGATATGGTGGATATGGAGGGTATGGCGGATACGGTGGATACGGCGGCTTAGGCGGCCGTCGCGGATTCTGGTAAACGTTCTACCTCCAGTCCTCTTTGCGCACGGTTTTCACGAGCGCTGGGACGTTACCCACTCCACTTTAGGTTCCAGGTCATAGGCTGGAACTATGACCAGGCCCCTCCCTTACCGTCCGTTTCAATGCGTTCTTTAGCTTCTGCTTCGATCGCGCTGATCGAGCCGTAAAGCCAATCTGAGGCGGCTTTCCTCCATGTGTGAAGGAAGATCGACGATCGCGAGCCCCCTCGACTGTATCTTCTCGACCATTCCCACATAAACGTCGGTGGCGACTCTTGCTGAACCTCGGAGAGGATGAAGGGTCTCAGATCGTCGGAAGTTCGCGCTCTTCTCAGCGGTTCCGTTCGAGAGGGTGGATATGATGAGAAGATTTGAAGGCGCTTTGGCGCTAACGAGTATACGGGAACTTGTGTGCGGAAAATAGTTATGTTCCGAGCACACTCTGAATGACACGGGTAACGTAACGTTTGATCGTTGAATCTTCGATCTTATGGCTCATCGCGGCCATTGTTGCCGTTCTGATTAGTGCTGGACTAGTTCTCATGCACTGGAAAACTTACAGCCTACCGGTTCGATTGTTGCCGGTTGATGTTCTAACCATAGTTCTGCTCATCGACCTGAACATCAAGAGCAGCAGTAACGTCACCATAGCGGATCCCATCATGAAAGTTGAGGCGATCGCGTTCACCGGGTTGCTTGCTTTCATACTCTTCGCGCCGGTTCTATGGAAATTGGTATACGACCGAGAGAGTGTGCGCCGTTAAGTTGGCCTGATTACGATAGCGGCATTTTGCGGCTCTACCCTTCGCACCATCGATTTCCATAACCGCATGAGCATCTACGGGTAGTGCCAATCGCCCGAAGGTGGGTCGTGGTCCCATCTTTTCTTTTCATGTCCATACCGAGAGAGCGGTTTAGTCAAATGCCTGTGTGCCTTCAAGGCTGGAGCATAAGTTCCAGGCAGCACGGATCTAGATCTCTTGACGAGTGTTTTGTTAGAGTTGCGTGATACAATCGAGCATTTTGCACATCTGAACCCTTGTCCTCTTCCAGCGGACTTCATGTGCTTGTGACAACTCGGGCAGGTCGGGTTTTCTAAATCAGACTTGTCGATGAGCTGATGAATCTGGATCTTCTCGAGATTGACCGTCAGAGACTGGTTGGCTGAGCGTTTCTTTGCTCCACCGTAAACTGTGACTCTGTCTCCTGGAAGAAGACCTGCAACGATCTCCCGGAACTTCCCCGTCGGTTCGAACGCCGCACAATCCAACTCTCCAGCCTGGTGACGCAAAGTGAAAAACACGTGTCCACCGGCGGTCCGCCGCGGCACATCGCTTGCAGCTCCACTCACAACCACCGCCCTACCCGGTTTAATCGGGGTCTTCATGGGGATGCTCAGGAAGTGGGCATCGGTGCCCTGGTTCGTGCGAAAGATCACCCATCGCTCAATCGGTTCGTGAATCCTAATCATTGAAAATGCCTTCCTAACTGCCCCTGCAGTCTCGCCGCGGATTCCTAGAAGCACGGGGTCAGGTCCATGCGGAGTGATGAGCATTCGCTTGTTCTCGAAATCATAGCTGTTGAAAGTGTCTGGGGTCGTCATCCTGTTCATTCTCTTTACGGAGTCCCCATCAACGCGCCTGGGTGTTCCGCGATTCGACTTCGTCCTGTAAGCAACCAGCTCGTAAGTATGATCACGCAACAGGGTTTGACCGACTGCGGCCAGTGCACCTACCAGTCCGATTCTGGCCCCATACGCTGCAGCTGAATCTCCCGCTGATCTTATAATTCGAATCGCGTGTTTCTCAGAAAGAACGTCCCACAATGCTCTCCGCGAAAACTGCTTGATCTCGTTTGTCGGCTGACCTTTGACGAAGACGACCGCTGGGTCAGTGCCCTCTCGTCCCAGATCACTGGTCTGCTCAATCTCGCGAAGAACTGCTTCCTGAATCAGGCCGTAAGATTCATTCGAAGCATCAACACGCAGTGCGAGCGCGGCGTTTCCGCGTGTCTTGTAGGGTATGTTTGGGTTGAGTCTTATGATGTTAGGATAGTCAAAGAAGCGGTGTCCCATCTTCGTGATTGTTTCCACAAGGCGAGCAGCAATGTATGTAGTGCAGCCGCCCTTTGTTGAGTCTGTGTCGTCTATCCCGATATGCAGCTGCACGGACCGATACCTGGTCGGTATGATGTTCTTATGGACGGACCAGTGGGAGGTAGATAGTGAGGTTTAGGTTCCTTCCACAACGATCATCGTGAGCGTTGAGCGCACTCTATCGAGCCTTCGTATTTTCCATGTGACGATTTCTTTCAGCTTGTCCATCGATTCTGCTTCTACCTTGGCGACGATATCGTAGACTCCATAGACAACGTAAGATTCTTTCACGTTAGCGATCTTGCGCAGTTCAGTGACCACTTCATCTTCTGATCCTATTTCGGCGTTTATCAGGACGAAGGCGACTGGCATCGTAAAACCTCGTTGCATTCTTGATTGGTGAAGTGCTACTAAAAACGTTTGCCCGAATGAGGCCTATGACGCTTAGATGCACTTTTTGGATCTGGCTGTTGGGGGGGGTGGATTTTGAAATTGTCGTGAAGATCATGTTAGTGCTGATTCGCGGCAGGAGCGATCATATTCATTGCCTTCAGGTGGCGACCCGCAGAATCAACAGAAAGACGATAGGAAGTGGAACCAATGCTAAAACCGTCAGGATCATTCTGCACGAACTGCCGAGCGATGTTGCCCGAGGGCGATAGATTCTGCGGCAAATGCGGGATAGAGTAGAAGTAAACGCTGTGCTAGCGAGAATTAACTCGTGCTTGGACGGCTAGACACGCATCTTCCAACGGGAGCATCTGCCCGGATGTATTGACTGGCGTTTACTCTATCTGAACGATTTGAACCAGAAATGCTGATCATTCAGAAGAACAGCAGGCGCATTTTTCAATGTGCAACTTTCTGCACGCTGAAGGGGCCTCATCCTTCAACCGCATGTGCTTTGTATTCTGGTACAGATCGAACGCACACACAACAACCCTGTCTAAAGTCGCTGGCAGTGAGCGTTAATGTGAGCTGATGCTAGGGTAAGAGTTATATACGAATATTACATATGACATATTTCTGTGGAAGAAGTGCTGCAGACAAAACAGGCCACAATAACGGCAATGGACGACTGCCATGAATGCACCAAACAGGAGACTGCTCTCACGAAGTTGTGGTCACAGGTTCAGGATCGAGCACATCCGACCCACTTCGCATGGCACTGCCCTACTTGCAGTCAAGATCGCCACGTCACCATTGACTAAATGGCCGATGATTTGCCTCGACTGTGTTGATTGTGCAGCCACACTATTGGGTATGCTCGAATTGCGTCTGGAAGACTGAAGTCCCCATCGACACCTGCCCGAATTGTGGAAACCGCATCTGGGGCAAGATCAACCGAGTTCAGAAAATAGACGCAAGTCAAGTAGCAACCCCAGGCGAAACCTTGTTTGAATCAACTCCCACCAGCGCAAAGTTTCTAGAAGCGGACATCGCGCGCGTGTCCGACCTGTTCAATTCAGTCGAATGCTCAGCATGTAATGCGGTCATATACACACCCGAGGGAAAGTTTGATCGAGAGGCTTTCGAGGTGAAGCAGAAGAAGCACTACTCGGAGTCTCCTAGCTGCAAACCAGAATCTACGTGAAGCATTACTTCAACGCCCTGTTTGTCCAATCCCCTCTCTAGGATGCCTAAGGCGCAACGAGAACAAACACTTACAAGGTTCTCGAATGGGGCCTCAAGATTTGAATCGCTGCCGAAATCGGATTTCAGGTCCATAACGTTTACGAGCCTCCTGGAGTGTGAGTGTTGGGCTAATTCTTTGATTCAACCGCAATCAGCGTTGAGCTCTCAGGATTTGATGATTCTAGATGTGAACTCCGAGTACTTGGGAGTCTCAACACTCCAGTTGATGGAGAATGCTGGTCGTTCGATAGCGGATGAGATTGGCGTGCGCTTCGGGAGGGGAAGCTCGGTTGTCATTTATGGCGGGACAGGGCGAAACGGAGGCGACGGCATGGTCGCCGCTCGTCACCTTGCGAGCAGAGAGTTCAAAGTAACTTACAGACTCGTGGGAGAAGAGAGTGCGATCTCAGACCAGGCGACAGCAACGAATTGGCGGGTGCTCAGAGCCATGTCATCCACAGTCAGGATAGAGCAGTTGCGTGATTCATCGGCCCTGTCTGAGTCAGATTCCGATATTCTAGTCGATGCGCTCCTTGGCACTGGAGTGAGAGGAAAGCTCCGTCAGCCAATAATGCGAGCTGTGGAAGTGATCAACGCCAGTCGCGGATTCAAAGTTGCGGTAGATGTTCCAACGGGCATAGACTCAGACACAGGTGAGATTCTAGGTCAGGCCGTGCGAGCCAACCTTACTGTAACTCTGCACTCTATGAAGAAAGGATTCTTGAAGGCAAAGAAATTCTGCGGCGAGGTCAAAGTTGCAGACATTGGGATACCTCCCGAGGCAGCGATTTTCGCTGGTCCTGGGGATGTGAACGCCGTTGTTGTGCGAAGATCTCCAGAGGCCCATAAGGGTGAATTCGGACGCTTGTTGGTCATCGGAGGTAGCGAGGTCTACAGCGGTGCTCCAACACTCGTTGCATTGGCAGCCTACCGTACTGGAGCCGACCTTGTATTCGTGGCTGCGCCAGAAAAGGCTGCGCTGGCAATTTCTTCTGCTTCTCCTAACTTGATCACACTGAAACTGCCAGGTCAGAACCTGGCTGGCTCCCAAGTTGGGCTTCTGAGAGAGTACTTGGAGAAGGCTAGCGCCGTTGTGGTAGGACCAGGGCTAGGATTGAACAGGCAGACTGTGTTAGCTGTCCGGAAGATAGTGGCACTCGCAATTCAACGCAGGAAACCTCTGCTTTTGGATGCTGACGGGTTGAATGCTCTAGGCCTGATTAGAAAGAGGATGTTTGATGGGTCTGTAGTCGTCACTCCTCACGCTGGCGAGTTTCAAGTGATTTCCGGTAAGGCGCCGTCGAGGGATTCGAAGACGCGTCTGGATGAGGTTAGAGAATTCGCTTCTGCGTGCGGGGCAGTTGTGCTTCTGAAGGGACATACTGATCTAATCTCAGATGGAGTGCGCGTCAAGCTGAACAATACGGGCAATCCCGGCATGACAGTGGGAGGGACGGGTGATGTGCTCTCTGGCATAGTTGCGGGTTTGATGGCTCAGGGTGTTGATGGTTTCAGAGCCGCGGTTGCGGGAGCTTTCATAAATGGTGCCGCAGGAGACTTTGCCGAGGAGAGATTTGGATATCACCTAACGCCGACCGACCTTCTGGAACATATCCCGAAAATCATGAATGATCCGATGTGTCACAAAGCGATTCTTGAGAAGAAACTAATCTCAGGTGTTCGATGAACTTTGCGCGATCATCCGCCCGGCGATGAGCCCCCAATATTTGTTGTGCTCTTGAAGCAGGATGATCCGAGAAAATGTAGCGCTGCAAAAATGGCGAGGCATAGGATGGCAAAGTCTCTCTTCAGACTGAAGCAGATTCCGCGAAGAGCAATAGTGCTGAACCCGTTCGCTTCCAAAACCATTCTACCCAACGATCGAAGTCAGATCCTCGGGAACGGATTGATCGTCGTTGACTGCTCATGGGAGAAAGTTCAAGGAGCTTTCGCCATCCGATCGCCGGGCGAACCTAGAAAGCTACCGACCCTACTCGCGGCAAATCCGGTCAACTACGCCAAGCCTCACAAGTTGTCCTCGGTGGAAGCGCTGGCAGCTTCCCTGATAATAACCGGCTTCAGAGAAAGTGCAATTCGGTTGCTCGGCTTGTTCAAGTGGGGAGAGACCTTTCTGACACTAAATGACCAACCACTCCAAGCATATTCCACGGTCGACACGCCTGCGGAGATGTTGGAGGCAGAAGCCCAGTTCTTCTAAATCGTCCTACGCACTTACACAGCTCAGTCATGCCTCAAATCGGAGGAGCTGAAAATTCGAACTGAATCCTCCTGCGCTCGTAAATAAGTAAGATTCCGCCAGTGAACAAAACGAGCAGAGTCGTTGTCTGCGCAAAAGCGATCATCTGATAGTCGATTGGTGCTTGAACCATCGAGAAAGGCTGGAATGATCCGGATGATGTGCAAACAGAGGGATCGACTATCGGGCAGAGAAATCCACTAGGCGGCAGCACTACGTAGTCGCCGCCCCACTGGACAGGGATGTTTAGTGCGGTTTGGGGTTGGTAGAAGGCCACGGAGAATGTAATGTTGTAAGTGCCGCCGGGGAGATTAATCGCTCCAGGTCCGTCATAGAACCCGTCTAGGGTTGGAACGCTACGGCTGATCGTTCCGCTTCTTGCCTGAACCGTCACCCACGATAGAGGAATGACTGCACCAACAGAACCGCCACCGCCAATCCAACCCTGAACAGGAGTGGTGGAGCTGATTATTCTCGCCATAGAGATGATCTCCAACACAGATCCCTGCTCGAGAAACAGATCGGTGAAAGTTGTTAATACGGTGTCCAATGGCGTGAAGTGCCTGTTGAACCCAAATTCTGGAACCTGAGTAGTATAGTTCCCAACATCAAGGCCGTAGTCGAAATAACGAGTTCCATCATGCGTAACGTAGAAGAAATGTCCTTGGCCGTTGAACGTTTTGTCTTGGACCATTCCTCCAAAACCAAAGATCGGGAAATCAATCGAAGGAGCCCCCTCAGTCATGTTCGCTGGTACGGCTCCCGTGAGGGATCCCAAGTATGTCTCTGCTACGCCGTGGTCGTGTTCGGGAAGGTTCCCGAATAATGTTGGTTGAGAGAAAACTGGCGTAACTAGGTCAATCTCGTTCCCCAACAGGAGAGCGATAAGTACGGTTGCGAAGCCGGCGAGATCCACATGAGTGGATATGTCCTGAATTTGTTGAACATAGCCGAGCGTATACGCCTTGACCGTGTAAGTGTCGTTGGTCAGATGTGTGGGTTCGTCTCCATAGAACCAGATCTCGCGCGGGCTCCGATTTTGGCCTGCGAAGACTGCAGTGAAAGAACTCGGCGTAGCAAGTCCATTTGGTACACCTAACCTCATTAATCGCTCAACGTAACCGACCGTCAACCCAGCGGAACTGTAGAAGTATATTCTCGCTCGGGCGGGATAGGGTAACGAGATAAACCTGAAGGGCTGTAGCGCCTGCAAAGACCTGCCCCCCGGTCGATTGTCCCAAGAGAACACTCCCACAGAAATGGCGCCGCCCCTAACCATTTGAATCGTGACACTCTGATTTCCTCCCCCAAGAAGAGCAAAAGGAGAGGTTGCGACTTGCTCGTAGCCTCGCATGAATACTGTAAGTTGATAGCCTTGATCCTGAGGCAACCCTGTGTCTTTCAAACCCCAAGTTCCTGACCACGTTCGATTATAATGCTCGCTGAACCCGATGATGAAGAACCGTATCGTTGTGGGGCTTATGATCTTGATTTTGCAGAGCGGTGACAATGCTGGACTTGCATAGCATGTTCGTCCGTCTGGGAGAGTGCCGTTAAGAACGGTTATCCCACGCAGTGTGCCTGTGTGATCCCAGGCTTGTATCAATATGTTTCCGCCAAAGAGCGCATCCGTCGGAACCAATCCAAGTGTGACCTCCCCATCATGGGGAGTTTCAGGGCGGATGCCATTGATTGGTGGAGCGCCAAGAAGCTGGATCGTTCCAGTTATGACGCCGCCTGTCTTCATCACAATCGGTGACGGTGAGACTATATTGGTGCAGAAAGGAGGAGCCTGCCCTGCCGGAGTCCTGCCTCGTACAAATTCAGAAACTGATTGTAGGTAGCCTGTGATCCAAACAGTAACGTTCAACGGGTAGGCAGCTGCGATGCCTGGGAGGCCTGCAAATTCGGTTCCGTAGGGATCCAGTCCAACATATTTGACGCCGCCCCCCGTGATTATTGTGAAACTGTCGCTTGCTAGGTCGAGTGATACATTCTGGTATCTGTAGACGTGTCCCTGCTGATCTGTGGCTTCCACAGTGATGTTTAGCGTCTTGATTCCCGCATTCTTGAGATAAGGATGATCCGATAGAGAATGAGAGAGGTGCGTCAGACTCGGTGATTGGTAGTATTCAATTGATCCACATGCTTGCGGGGACCGTGCGAGTGGGAGATCGCCCATCGAGATCGAGGAACCTCTGTTGAGGTTATGGACAATGTATGAACAACCTGGGGAGTTCGTGCAATCTGCGCGCGAGAAGGAGTATGCTACGCCATGGAAAATTCCTGCAGAGCCTTGAATTACATAGTCTCCAGGTGCAAGGCCGGTTAGGTTGAAAAATCCCGTGGTTTGGTTTACATACACTCTCGATTCCTGCCCGGTGTTGATGTTTCGCGCATAAACCACGCCTTTAGCTAGTATTGTTGGGCAAATGCCCGGAATTGCGTGGTTATCCGAGTCGCATATGGTTCCTGTTATGCTGGCGGGGTTGTCGTTCATGCTCACTGGAACTTGAAACGTTTTGTTCCAGGCGTTCACGAAATCGGGGAGACCGAGCTGGTTGGTGTGGTCGGCTACGAAGAGTGTGAAGTTGTAAACTCCGGCTACGGAAGGCGTGTTCAGGCCGATGAATCTGACGAATTTCGGGGGGGTGAAGGTTTTGAATGTGCCGTTTAGGTTATTCCAGATCTCAACGCACCAGGGAGCGGTTGGGTCGTATATTGAGAAGTTTGGTTTGTAGCATGGTGCGTCGCTGTCGGTTCCGTTCCATCCATAACTCCAATGTCGGGACTCGTCGACGACGCTGTAGTAGTAATAGTCATTTCTAATGTCGCTTTGAATGAAATGAGTGTCGTTCTCTTGCGTGATCACTCCATCGAGGAATTCTCGGGGGATTTCAACTCGAACCGCAATCCCTGTCCTGTTCACGTCGATCTGCACGTCACCAGACGTAGTGAAAAATGGGCCCCAGTATTTGGTTGGTGCGAGGGCGGCGCTGTTCGGGGCGGGAGGCGCATTGACAGCCGGCAAGATGCTGACGTCAAGTAGGGGAACGAGCATCCCGAGAAGCAGGATGGCCGTCAGACTTGCCGTCACTGCAGCCTTGTGAATATTGGAATTCTTCGCGCAACGGCCTAGCCTCAAAAGGACACCTCCACCTTCCTAGGATATTTGCTCCGCTAACCCGTTCTGAGTGAAGTTCATGTGGAATGTATAAAACCATGCCAAGAGAACCGCCATGCAATACTGACTCTGCTTTGAGAATTTTCAACATGGAAAAAGCGTGCATCGGAGGATAGCTAGAACCGTCGGATCAGGCGTTTCCACTTTTCACTGTTCGTTGGATTGAAAGCATTGAGGCTACGTGCCTTATGTTTCACAGAATTACAGCAACACCAAACGCAAGTCAAAGTGACCCCATTTCTAAGCGAAGCGGTTCCTGACTGTGTGATCGTTGCGGTGGGCGGCGGGTCTTCTTCGTGATGGTGGCAAATCTCAGGTGTTGAGGCTGAAGAGATTGCTGGATTGAGCCGGGTCATGTCGACGTCATTCATGTTTGTGCGCCAGACTGCCAGCAGGTCAAAATTGTTTGTCGCTCCTCTCGTGTTCACAAAACACCATAAGCTAGGGGAGCCAGCTGTTATGCAGGCACACTGATGTTTCTAACTCTACTCTTGTTGGGAGGCTCAGTATCTCTGAATTTGATGGGGTTGGGTCAGCTTCTTGCCCGATGTCAAGTGCGGAGCGCTCTACCCGTCTGGAATCATAACGGCCCTGGAAAGCATTCAAGGCGACTTGAAGAACGCTCTGGAGGTTGGGACAAGATGCTTGTTTTGCAGACGTGAGAACTTGGGCACAGCAAAACATGGTATTCACCAGTGTCTCAATCTGACGCTCTGAACCAAATGCATTCGACAGATTTCTTTTGATTGTTTGCGGTCGCCGTTGCTGGAACTTGACGTCACAGCTTCAATGGGTTCGAAGATGCGTATCTGCTCTCTCTGCGTGGGAAATACTCACGGACTATCATACGGATGCTTTGAGGTTTTTCACGGGTTCTCAGATATCCATCGTACGACCTCAGTTTTGGCTACGTCACTGCCCTGTGGCCAGCCAGTGACAGACCCTTATACTTCACTGATACTCTACCCGTGTGTTCGTGCGGCTGGTGCTTTGATGAGCGAAGAAATTCTTCCGAAAAATGACAATGATACTTCGGATTTCAGTCAAACGGTTACGCCGAGGTATACTCCAACTGGCATTCCAGGATTCGATGAGCTTCTGGGCGGAGGGATTCCAACCGGCAGAGTAGTCCTAGTTCTTGGTGAACCGGGGGCTGGAAAGACAACGTTATGTTCCCTATTCTTGGCGAATGGTTATTCGAAGTTCAACGAAAACGGCGTATACGTCAGCCTTGAGGAGAAGAAGATTCACTTGTATCGAGAGATGGCGCGGTATGGGATTAATTTTGCTGAGGCTGAGAGGAACAAGCAGTTTGCGTTTGTGGACGCTTCGCCGATAAGGCACGCGCCCACCATATTGACAGCGGGCAACATAACCATAGGCAAGAAAGAGTTCTCGCTCATGGCGTTAATGGATTCCGTAAGAAGGGCGATTGCGACGGTAGATGCGAAGAGAGTTGTGATTGATCCTCTCTCCTACTTAATCTTCCAGTATACGAGTCCCGCTGAGCTTCGGGGGGCACTGTTGGATTTGATGGAAGGCCTGACCGAGCTGAACGCGACCGTGTTGGTGACGTCTGAGCTGAAGAATTCAGGTGCAATTACTCGACCGAAGATTCAGATGGAAGAATACGTCGCCCACGGGACAATCATAATGCAGAGCATCAACATTGGCACAAGCATCCAAAGAGTCATTCAGGTTCAGAAGATGCGTGAATCCGAAATTGACCGTCAACCACGACCATACGGAATATCCAAGAAAGGAATCACCGTCTACCCAAAGGAATCCATCCTCTAGAACCGCTACGAACAGCAGTACAACTCCAACAACGATTCTTCTATTCATTCTCTCGCCCCTTCGTGCGAGAAACGTAGTACAGCACGGACCGAAGTTTCATTAGTGCAGGATTCTGATTCTTGTGCAGTTGTGAGGAAAATGGTCGCCGAACCGCTTCTTCTATTGGAGTGCGTTGTGTTATTGGTTATCGCCTTAATGGCGACCTATCTCATAATCCCTTGGCTCATTGCCGCCCTAAGAAAAGCTGAGATTACTGGAAGGGATATGCACAAGCGCGGGAACCCAGAGATTCCCACAATGGGAGGAGTCGGAGTTTTTGTTGGATTCGCGACCGCCATGACATTCTCCGCGATGCTCGGACTAGACTACCGACTACTGTTTGCAATCTTCCTTTCAGGCACGCTGGCGTTGCTCGCGGGTTTCATAGATGACCTATTCGAGCTAGGCAAAGCGACACTCGTTATCATCACTTTTCTTGTGGGTATGCCTGTCGTCGCATTCCAAGCGGGTTCCACTCTAGTCTTCCTGACTCCCGTCGGGCCCGCAGATTTTGGATGGTACTTCTGGTTCCTAGTTCCCTTCGTCTTCGCGTTCGCGATGAATGGGGTAAACATCTATGCCGGTTTCAATGGACTCGAAGCGGGTCTAGGTGCCGTATCCACATTGTCGCTGGGCGTTTGTGCTCTTTTCTACGGCTCATTGGAATCGGCGGTGGCGCTGTTCGCATTGAGTGGGGGGCTACTGGCTTTTCTGAGGTGGAATTGGTTTCCGGCCAGGTTATTCATGGGTGGGACGGGAACCTTCCTGATCGGCGCTGTGTTGGCGAGTAGCGTCATAGCCGGATCCATCAAAGTTGTCGGAGTCATAGCGCTACTTCCGTATGTCATCAATTTTGTTCTTCGAGCTTCAGATAGGTTCCGCTGGACAGTTGGTGAGACCTTGCAGAATGGGTTGCTGAATAGTGGCAGGCGGAATGCCATGTGGGCTTTGTTCATGCATAACCATCCCACAACTGAGAAACAGGTGGTGTTGCGTTGTCTTGTCGTGCAGGTCCTGTTTGGACTGGCGGCGGTGGCATTCGCCTATTACCATGCGAATCTCGTTGCCCCCAAGATTGGATGAACAAGAGTCCGTTCTGCAGGCATAGAACCTTAACCCACTCTGCAAAGATCATGCTTGTCCTCACCGTGTACCGACAGGAGAGGTTCGCGAACCTTCATATTTCAATCATGAACAGTTGCATGACTGCAGCACTATTCTTTGAGTTGAAGGGTCAGGGCTGGGGCCGCTTTCTTAGGTTGTTCAACGAGTTGATCGTGGGTTGGGTCACGATTTTGCCTGCGTCTTCCCTGCGACGTACAATGTACCTGCATAGCTCGAGTTTCGTCAACAGCCTACTCGGAACGTAAGGTTCTAGGTTGGGGCCCTCGACAAGTTTGCTCTGTTTGGTTGGGCCTGAGGATTTCTGACGCATCATTAATGACATGAGAATCTGACTGCCTTTGCAGAATTGATACTCGCATCTAGAATGTACTAGCAGTATATTCGCAAACGCTCTTGCTTTCACTTCTTGCAATCGCCTTCAACAATCTCTCAGTCTGCTCAGCCGACGCGTCCCAAGTTAGCCGCATCGCAGTTTTCATGCCTTCTTTCCCAAGTGACTTTCGCAGTTCACTATCTTCGACAAGTTTCTGGATCCAAGCTGCAAGTGCTCTCACATCGCGTGGCTTGACGAGGCGAATCGATGGGACTATTTCGGCTTGTTCGCGCGTTCCTGGGATGTCATACGTGACAGATGGCGTTCCAGCGGCAGCGGCCTCGGTCAGGACGACTCCCCATCCCTCCGCTGTTGAGGGCAGTACTAGGCATATGCTGGACCGGAGCAACCGCCACTTCTCCTCCTCGCTTACTTTTCCGGTAAACTGGACTCTGTCTTCAAGCCCGAGTTCTCTCGCTAATTCTCGCAGTTCAGGCAGCAGCTCACCGTCGCCTACGATTTTGGCGGCCCAAGGAATGTCGGTCTTGACTAGTGAAATTGCGTTGAGGAAGTCTTCGGGATGCTTGTGTTTGACGAGACGCCCTAAGAACAGGATGACTTTGCGATCTGCCGGGTCTTGAGATGATTTGGGAGGTTGATTAACGCCGTTGCGCACGATGATGATTTTTGACGCGGGGACTCCGAGAGATCTTAACTTTGCCTTTGTTGATTCACTCACCGCAATCCAGGCGGCGAAGGGCATCTTGTTAAGAATTCTCTCAACAGCGAAGTAGCGAGCTAGTCCTTTGATGAGGCCTTTGTCTCTAATGCTCTGGTTGAGGCCGTAGAGGTCGTGGACAACGCATACCATCGGGGTGCGCGAGGCCCACAGGACAGGGAATACCGCGAGCAACGCAGAGCCTTGACCAACCACCACATTCGAATTACGATAGTAGACGGGGTGACGAAAGAAGGAGGCCAAATGTGAAACTATGCGCTTCAGATAAGGCTGCCAACTCTCAATCTTGAAGAAACCCACGCGTGTGACAGGGATGCCATCAATAAGTTCCCTTCGCGGAGCTCCAGCCATCGGAAACGCAAAGACAACCACATCATGACCCCTTTTCGCCAGAGCGGAGACGATTTCCCTGAACCAGTTTTCCCCGCCCCCAGTGTAAGGGTAGAAATACTCGGGAACGAAGGCAATTCTTAGCGGGCTAGGTTTGGGCGCTGTCTGAGGTTGGTGGACGCTCACTTGGGATCAGGTTAAAAGTGAGCTGCTCTGCAATTATGAGTATCGTCCAGACGGCGGCAGCTTGAGTAGGTTCTCTTGAGCTAAGTTTGGATTATTGTCTTGGGTTTGCGCGCCAAGGATGCGGCGCTTGCTATTATCGAAGCGATCGCGACTATTAGGGTGCCGAGGGTAAGGTTCCTGTAGTAGTTTTGATCACGCCATTGGCCAACCGCAAAGTCCGCGTCATCCCTTGTCGCCAAGACTTGGAAGTAGTAACTGTTGACGTTGATTCCTCCTATTGTCACTTTCACAGACCAAACCCCAGTCGCGTTAAGCTGCTGAGGAAGGATGATGGTGTTCGTTTCATGGGGGAGTAAGATGAATGGGACACTCTGCACGATGCGGCCGTTGCTCGTTATGTTGATCACGCCTGTTTGTGCCGCGGCGAGGCTGTTTGAAATGCTGACGCTGAAGTTGCTTGCATCTCCATATACCCCAACCTTTGCGTCACGTGAATATAGCGACGGGGTGACAATCGCATTCACGCCCGTAGAACCGGTAGGATTCGTGCTGAAGCCATGTTGGAGGCCAACGAGGAATACGTAGCCAAGGAGGGCTCCGCATAGTATGAGTACCACCAGAATTAGTCCCAGCACGATAGGCGAAATGCCCTTACGAGAGAATCCGCTCATTGGATCTCTGACCCGCACATGCCGTTACCTAGTGTTATTTGACATATTTTACATAACGTATTTTCGTGCATGAAACACTACCATGCCCCTGACCTAACCTTCTTCTGAATTGGCACAATCGCCTCTACGCTTCCAGAGCCCTGCCAGCTCCCATATTGCTTCAATCAAGACTCTGGAATTTGACATCGGCTAATTTACGCAATGTTACGTAACCACAAACGCGCGCTTTTCCTTGACTCACATTGCCGCCGGGGTTCTGTCACCTAGCCCATTGATGCACTAGCGAGCCTGTTCTTTTCCGCACAACCCGTATTTGCAATAGGTCACACTAGCCCCGACGTCAACGAATCTCCACAACTACCCCAAGCAAGGCGTGGCTTGGAGGGACGGGTTCTTGGCAGTCTTCCTTCAATTTAGTACATGAGAAGGATTCTCAAAGTGTGATGCCTGCCCTAGGCCATCGTGAACAGTGCCACGATGTCATTTCGATATTCCTCGTGAAATTCGTTGGCCAACAGGAACGATCGATAATTTCGATTTCCTATTGCCACTGCCAAGCAGTGAAACCCCAGGATCTGGGATCTCTGCTGCAGCTCATCTGCTGGCTTATCGAAGTCGCCAACATACTGGATTCCAGTCAAGACGGGCAAATACCTATAGTCTATCGCCAATCCGACACTGGCAACTCCGCTCGGACATCCGTTTTGCTTCAGCCAAACCATGGATTCGAAAACGGCCTGTTGACGTACTCGCTCAGATGGGTCATAAGCTCTGGAAACTACACCGAAAAACCCCGAGCTTACGAATCCGCCCGACATAACGAGAACGCACAGAGCCAACGGCACAATGATTGGCGCGATGTTCCTTTTGAGTCGGTCACTGAAATCTCGCGATTGTTCGATCAAGCTAGGTGTCCAACCAATCATTGCTCCCACTAGAAATGTTGCCGGTAGGAATGAGAAGAGGATGAACCTCCAATCTTGAAATGTGAAGAAGGAGACAACGACTAGGAAAAGAAACCAGAAAGCTGCGAAAATTGGTCTGGCGGAATGTCGCCGCCTCTTCACAACCAACACGATGGCTAGAAAAATCGCGGCCATGCCGATCGGTCCAAAGAGTATCGAAAAATTGTAAGTGAATCCAAATAGCGTGATAAAGAAAAAGTCCGTGGTCAGAAGACTTGGGTGCGCAATAACAACGTAAGACGAGTAGATCCCCTGTAGATTACTCGCGAAAACGGACCCCAATATGCCGCCTACGAAAAGCAGACCTGCTGTTGAATATGCGACCCCTTGAATGTAATTTCGGAAAGTTCTTCGGAACCTGAAATAGACAAGAGGGGTTGATGTCCAGAGTGCAGCTAAGAATAGCAGAAAACCGGAGTGCATGAACGTTCCAGCTACCCCGAGAAACGCGAGTGTAATTCCGAGCGGCAGGATCGGTCTCTTAACGTACGAAAAAAAGAGAAGAAACATGGTGAGAATGATGGCATCTCCGGCTACGTTTGCAAATGTCCCTACTCGTATGAAGTGGACCGCGTCCACTGGGAATACGAAAGCGGCTACCAGAACCGTAACACCTGCAATCCTTTTGTCATTAAAGAACACTTGAGCGGATGAGTATGCGAGAACTAGAGAATTGAGAACCATTAGGGAAAGAAGAATCCGAAGTGACTGCAATGCGTCGATTGGGAGAAGGCCTGCGAGGGTGGCGGCGACAAAATGCATGACGGCCCGGCTAATTTCACCATGGAGGATCTCGTCCCTTCCACCGCCATTCAGGATGGCATCGACTACTCGCGCGTGGGTAACGGGGTCGGATGTATCCGCGGACGGATAATAGGGAGCAGACCAGAACAACGAACCAA
>Ga0182021_10004070_pt1 | contig 17145 bp, 13 predicted proteins | sample 612E3MmetaG_FD_120493 | JGI IMG/M metagenome (GOLD analysis project Ga0182021, IMG submission 120493) | Permafrost microbial communities from Stordalen Mire, Sweden - 612E3M metaG (Illumina Assembly) | ecosystem: Environmental > Terrestrial > Soil > Wetlands > Permafrost | place: Sweden...
CGTCCTTGCCGACGACCACCGCGAGCCCCATCGTCATTCGTGGTTGCCGCTCGTCGATCGTCTCAGGCAGGCTGCGAACGAAGTGCGGAGGCAACCACTGCCGCCCTCCGGCACCCAATACCCAGCGGATCACGAAACGCATGACCCGCTGCATGAGCCGATGCCGCCCCGAGACGAACACTGGGAGCTCCAGCGTCGCCTGCCGCGCCACGGCAACGGTGGTGAACCCGAGTGTCGAGACCGGCAGCGATGTTCCCAGAAGCGGCCCGTGGAGCGCCTGACCGGTCAAGTGGTTCCAGAGCGTGCCGGTCTCATCGTCAGAGAAGATCATCTGGCCGTTGTAGAGACCGACCTCGCGAAAGCGATGTTCGCGGCCGTTGATGACGGGGCTCGTCACGACCCCCGCGTTGCACACCGCGCAGAAGGTGATCATGAAGGGAGAGCCCCCCACGACGCCCTGGACCACATGATGGTAGGTGACCTCGCGCAGCAGGAAGCCCACGGGCTGACCGCCCACCTCTCCGACCAACAGCTCCTCGCCCTCGTCGAGGGAGAGAGCGCGCAGCGGTGAGGGTGCCTTGGTGATCTGCCAGGGCTTGAACTTGCCGTGCTCCCACGTCACGCGAGAGATGTCGAAAGCTCCGTCTGGTGTCTCCATCATTCGGCTCCTCTTCAGCACTGCAACGCATCGAGCCGCTTGGCCGCGGATGGCCGGTGGAGTCACTTGGATCTTCGAGCCCGAGGCGGCCCCTCCAACGTACTGCGCAGCAAGGTCATCGTAGCCGCGATGCAGCTCTTGGGCGTGGCGCCCGCCGCCACCTGGCGAACTGCCCACGCATCGCTCGCCCCCGCCAGGGCGAACGAGGCATCGAGGAGCAGCGCCGTCGGGACATCGGCGCGAACCGCACTGAGCCTCTGCCCGGTGCTCAGCAGTCGCGAGAGCGCGTCGCGAGCGTCGCTGATCAACTCCCTGATGGGCTCGTGCGCCTGGGGGGCCTGCGCGGCCTCGACGAGCCGCCGAAAGAATTCGAGGCAGTGCGGCTGCGAGGCCAGCGCGTCGAAGGCCTGGCGGTACACTCGCTCGACGTTCTCCCAGAACGAGGTGGGATCCGCCGGTTTTCCCCAGAGCGCCAACGCATTGGCCAGGAGGCCGCGGAGGTGCCCCACCGCCGCCCGGAGCAGCTCCTCACGGTCATCCCAGTAGTAGTAGACGAGTCCGCGCGTGATGCCGGCCTGGGCGGCGACCCGTTGGAGGCTCGCGGCTTCGAACCCGTACTGCGCGATCTCCGCGACGGCGGCGTTCAGCAGCGCGGCTCGCTTGCTCTCGTCGAGCCGCACCGTCCGCTTGCGAGGCCGCTCGGACTGGAGTGTTTGACGCATGTGTCAAACGTACGTGCCAATTTCAAGAGTGTCAAGCTGGGCTCCCCGAGCGAGGGCGCCCGAGGGCCGGAGCGCACCGCGCAGTCAGGGCCGAGGGTGGGAGCGGTACCCGGTGTCTTCTGTCGCCCCTCATGGTTCGCTGAGAGGACGCCACCGTCAGCCCCTCCGTCCATGTGTCGGTGAAGGTCACACTCACCCTCCGGGACGAATGGGAGCCACCGAGGAGTAGCGCGGCTTCTGCTCGTGGCGTCTCATTCAAAACGAGCTCAGTGCGCAACACGGCAGAGGAGTTGGCGACAACCATCTCGGAGGAAGCAAATGAGCGATCTCGAAGTGTCGCGGCCGATCCCACTCCCACCACCACCGCCCCCACCGCGTGAGCCGGAGGCGCAGACGGCGGAAAGCGCATCACAAACTGCCGAAACGACGAACTTGGCAGCCGGCTCAACCGCCAACGCGCAGGCGGCTGCCGACTTCGACCGCAAGAGACAAGAGAGCAGCTTCGAGGACGCCAGCATCAGACCAGATACACGCGCCCTCGGCGGTGATGGAGCGGCCGGCGCTCAGCCCCAGATCCAGCCTCAGCTCGCTGGAAGGCCACTCGACGCGACCAAGGACTCTCAAGACGGTACGGGCTCAATGGCGGCAGGAGCTGTCGGCGCCCGAACGGGAATACGAGTTCCACCGGAGCTCGTTGCGCGGCAAGCAAATCGGGCATTCTACAACGATGCGTCCAATGTCAGGGAAACCCACCAGGCACTCACGCGGGCCACGGCCGACCGGAACAAGGAAATCGGTGAGCGCAAGGCCGCCTTGAGTGAACATGCCAAGAACAGACCCACACCCGAGGAATTCCAGGAACGAAAGGCACTTGAGAAGGACGTCGGAGCCAAGACGCAGGACCTGGAGACGGCGAGGAGGCTCCTCGGCGAATCTGAAAACTTCGTCAAGCAACGACAGAGCGAGGTAGACAGCGCAAGCGCTGAGCTCAAGGCGCATCAGCCGTCGACAGGCGCACCGGCCGAGCAGACGGTGAACCCTCTTCAAGAGAAGCTCGACCTCGCGACCAAGCAACTGGGAGAGCGCAAGAAGTCAGTCGAGTCGCAGAGCCAAGAGGTCGAACAGGCCAAGACCAAATTGAACGACAACGGGGCCCAAGCCTGGTCAGAGAAGAGGAAGGACCTCGACGCAGCGGTGAAGGGCGCAGAAGCGAAGCATTCGGATATCATCGATGGGGAGGGTGGGAAGAAGCAGGCCTACGAGGAGGCCAAGGCCAAAGTCGAGAAGGCCACCGGTCAGAAGATCAGTGGCGCCGATGTCGGTCCGGTGTCTGGAGTATCTGTCGACAACCTGACGCTCAAGCCACAGTACGCGCTCAACGAAAACAAAGCCCCGCAAGGCGTCGGCGAGCCGCTTGCCTCGCGCATCAAAGAGGTTCAGCAGAGCTCAGCGTACACCAGGGTCGCCCCTGAAGACAAAGGCAACCACGTCGAGGTCTACAGCACAGATGCAGTACTGAAGGCGCGGGCGGACGGGCTCGCATCGGCGAACCCAGTGACGAAGTTCGCAGCCCACGTCGATAGCATTCGAGGTCCTGATGGCCAGCTCGCGAGCATCACCGGACACCAGGTCTGGCTCAAGGGCGAAGCGTCAAAGGCCGAGGGAACCGCGCAAGGCAAGCCAGCCCCCCGATGCCCGGACTGCACGACGATCACAGACGGAGTCAATAACCTCGCCGGCGATGCCGGTACGTCGCTGACGGAGCGAAAGACGAACTGGCTGAACCGCAACACCGCCGCTTCGGGCTCGGGCATGAGGTCGGGGGCCGCTGGCGCACTGCTGGAGGGTGCCATTGAGACGGCCAAGACTGGTGAGGTTGACGCGAGGGACCTGGCGGCGAAGGTTGGGACCGGTGCCGCAGCCGGGGCCGTGGGTGGAGTGATCGAAGAGACCTCGGCGAGGAAGTTCATCGGGAACTCGAGCAGCGCGGCGCGGACGGTCGCTGGCCGGTTGGGTGGCGCTTCCCTGGCTGGCGGCATCGTCAATGGGGGCCTGTCTGCCTACGACCAGCTCAAAGCCTATGAGGAGGGAAAGGTGACCGGTGCGGAGGCCGTGGGCAACGTCGTCGGAGAGTCGGCCGTGGGCGTTGGGGCAGGCGCGGCGGGCGCGGCCATCGGGGCGACCGTCGGCAGCGTCATCCCGGTCGCTGGCACCATCGTCGGAGGCGCCGTTGGCTTCGGCGTCGGCGTGGCCTCGGGGTGGCTGGCCGACAAGGCGGCGAGAGGTCTTGGGGTCGACAAGATGGCGTCGAAGGCAGTGACCTCCACCATCAACGGTGCGAGCTCCGCGTGGAGCTCGTGGTTCGGAAGCTGAGGTTCAGGTTCACAGGGCCGGGACGTGAGGCACACCTTTGGAGGCCTGTCGGTGACGAGGATGTGACGGCGCATCTCGGCGCGAGAGGCCGCGCTCGAGAGGTGCTTTGAACGGTTGCGGGGGCACCGGCAACATGCTCCAACCGTGGCCGCGCGAGCCCTCCAACCGGGAATGGGACTGTTGCTGAGCGACGCAGAGGACCTAGACGACTCTCTCATCACCCGTGCGCGCCGAGGCGACGGCGCCGCCGTCGGGCACCTGTACCGGCGCTACCACCACCACGTGCGCAGCTTCGCCCGGCGGCTCCTGGGAGACGCCACCTCGGCCGAGGACCTGGTGCACGACGTCTTCGTCGCGCTCCCCCGCGCGCTGGGTGGCTTCCGAGCTCACGCGTCACTCCCGGTCTTCCTCCTGTCCATCGCCGCCAACCAGTCACGCACCCACGTGCGCAGCGCCATCCGGCGGCGGCGCGCGATGGACCGCCTCGAGCTGGAGCCGACCGTCACGTCGGTCGGACCGGACCACGCGGTGGAGCGCCGCGAGCTGGCCACCGCGCTCACCCTCGCCCTCGACTCGCTCCCCGACGAGCAACGGCTCGCCTTCGTCCTCTGTGAGGTGGAGGAGCGGACCGCGGTCGAGGTAGCCGCCATCCTCGAGATCCCCGAGGGCACCGTGCGGACTCGAGTCTTTCACGCTCGGCGGAAGCTCCGCGAGCACTTCGCCGGGGAGCGCGCATGAGCCCCGAAGAGAAGCTGGCCGCCGCGGTGCGGGCGCTCCGAGACACTCCCGAGGCCCCCGACGAGATGGTCGCCGCCACCGAGCGCCAGGTGCTGGCGGCCGTGGCGGCCCAGCCGAGCTCGCCGCCGGGGCGGCGCCGGTCGCTCGTGACGGCCGCGGTGGCGCTGGCCCTGGTCGGCACCACCGGCCTGGCGGCGGCGCGGGCCGGGCTCATCGAAGTGCCTCGCTGGCTCGGCGAAGTCATCGGGGTGCCTGACGCCCGGACGCGTCGCGCGGTGCCCCGCCCCGTGCCCTCCGCGGTGGCTCCGCCTCCACAGTCGAAGCCGGAGCCCGCGGCCGCGCTCGACGACGCCCTCGAAGCGGCCCTCGCGCGTCCGCTGGCGCCCGCGGTCGGGCCACCGGATCCCCCGGTTCGCACAGGAAGGAAGCGGCAGGCCGACCCGGTCGAGGCTCCCTCGGTTGAGCCGGCACCGAAGCCACCCTCGGTGGCGGTCACCGCCCCCCCGTCCGAGGCGTCGTCCTCCCGACCGACACCGGCGCCGACCTCGCCCGACGAGCTCTACGCCGAGGGGCACCGCGCGCACTTCGTCGAAGAGAATCCGAAGGCCGCGCTGGAGGCGTGGGACGCGTACCTCGCGGTCGCCCCGAACGGCCGCTTCGCTCCCGAGGCGCGCTTCAACCGCGCCATCGACCTGGTCCGCCTCGGCCGCACCGGGGAGGCGGCCGACGCCCTCGAGGGGCTTGCGCACGGCGACTACCGACCTGCCGACGCCGCGCGGCTGCTCGAGGCCATCCATCGGGGCGCCGTCCGTGGGGAGTGAGCCCTTCTTCCGAGCGGGTTGAACGCGCCGGCCCGCGCCGGCGACTGCACGACGAATGAATCGCTCGGAGGGCCCATGCTCCACACGCTGACGTTGACCTTCTCCCTCCTCGGGGTCGAGGCGTCCTCGCTCCCCATCGCCGTCGAGGTGGACCGCTCGCTCGAAGCGACGGTCTCGGTCGACGCCCTCCGCCAGGCGGTGGGGCGAGAGCTCGGTGCCCCGGTCGTGGCGCCTGGCTCGACCGAGCCGACCCGCGGTCGCCTCGAGGTCCATCGGGTGGCGGCGGAGCGGGCTCGGCTGGTGTGGCGAGACGCCTCCGGCCGCGAGTCGACGCGGGAGCTCGACCTCGCTACCGACAGCTCGGCCCTTCAGGTCATCGCGCTCCTCGTCGGGACGCTGGCGCGAAACGAGGTGGACGAGCTCATCACCGACGGGAGCCGCACGGTGACGGTCGCCGAGGTGAGGGAGGCGCCGCTGGTGGAGGTGCCTCCGCCGGCGCTCCGCCGCTTCGTCATCGGCATCGATCTCTACGTCTCGTCGGTGGCGCTCCCCTCCGGGTCGGTGGGGTTCATCCTCCCCGGCCTCGAGGTGGCGTACCGCCTCACACCATGGCTCAAGGTCGGCCTCATCAGCACCACGTTCAGCGCGACCGATTGGCGGTGGGCGGTCTCCACCGCGCCCTTCGGCGAGGTGTCGTTTCGCTGGTGGCGGCTGGAGCCCTTCGCCCAGCTGGGGGTGCTGGCCCAGGTGCGGTTCGGCGCCGGGCTCAAGACCGCCGGTGGCTGCGCCCTCTTCGTCAGCGCGGGAGCGCGCATCTGGCTAGGAGACCGTGTCACGCTCGGAGCCGGTGCTCGCCTCTACGGCGTGGCCACCGACTACTTGCAGATGCTCAGCCAGCTGCTGCCTCAGCGGGCGTTGATCCTCACCGGTGGTCTCGAGCTGGGGGTGAGCCTATGAGTGCCCCTTCGCCGTGTGCCCGCACCTTCCGGTTCGCCTCGCTCCTCGCGCTCGGCGGCTGGGGGTGCACGTTCGGCGTCCGGGAGAACACCCGGACCCTCACCGCGACCGGGCCGGAGAGCGGCTGGACGGTGTTGATGCTCCAGGCCACCCCGCGCGCCCCGTGGACCATCCAGGTGACGGGGACCGCGCAGCTGGCACCCGTCGCGAGCGCCGCGGTGACGATGGTGGAGCCCACGTCGGGTGCGTTCGCTCCGAGCGAGGCGGTGCTCCAGGGCACCTCGCTGTCCTTCGGCGCTCCAGTCGCCCAGGGGGACGACACGGTGCTCCCCCTCACCCTGGCGATCGCCTCGTCGGTCGAGGAGCTCCCCCGCCTCGCCTCCTTGACCCTCGACCTCCCGGTGGCCCGCGGCTTCGGCGTCGACGTGCGCAACGCCGAGGTGTCCGTCCTCGGCGTCGACGGCCCCATCTCGGTGACCACCAGCAATGCGCAGGTGGCGGTCTCGGGCAACGGGACCGACACCATCGCGACCTCGAACGCAGAGGTGAGCGGGAGGCTCGGCGGGGGGACCGTGACGACGAACGACGGCAAGGTCGGCCTCGAGTGGACCGGGGCGAACGACCTCGAGGTGACCGACTCGAACGCCGTGGTGACCATCAAGCTGCCGGCGGACGCGGGGATCGACTTCGTGCTCCAGACGACGAACGACACCATCACGGTCCTCGACCAGAGCCCGGTCAGCGGCGGCGTCCTGAGCGGAAGTCTCAACGGCGGTGGGCGGCAGCTCCATGTCACCACCAGCAACGGGGCCATCGTTCTCCAGTGACGAGTGCACGATCAGATTGAGAGAAGCTTCCAGCTCGGGCATCGGGCGATCTCCTTGTGTCCCGCCTGAGCTTCCATCGGCGGTGGATGCCTCGATCGCCGTGACGAGGTTTCGCGGCCGCCAATCGAACGATTCCGGCGGCTCCGGCAACGATGCGGGAGCGGGCTGCTCGAAGCCGTTCGCTCCGTCGTTCAACGCCGTACCTCACACCGTACTCACCCAGGAGAGACCATGCCGACGATGCACCGCATTCCGTCGATGGTTGTCGCATTGCTGTGTACCGGATTGCAGTCAACCGCCTTCGCCGCCAGCCCACCGATGGTGCCCCGGCTGAGCTGGGCCCCCTGCGGACCCGAGTACCCCGGCTTCGAGTGCGCGGTGGCGCGGGTGCCCCTCGACTACGATCACCCCCACGGGGCCACCATCGACGTCGCGCTCAGCCGCCTCCCCGCGGCGGACCCGCGCCACCGCATCGGCTCGGCGTTCCTCAACCCGGGTGGGCCGGGCGGCTCGGGCGTCGACTTCCTCCTCGCCGCGGGCTCGGACCTCGCCCCGATGTTCCAGGGCCGCTTCGACCTCATCGGCTTCGACCCCCGTGGGGTGGCTCGCTCCACGCCGATCCACTGCTTCGCCACGAATGAAGATGAGGCAGCCTTCCTCGCCGGCGCGCCGTACTTCCCCTACCAGCGCGGGCAGGAGCGACCCTTCTTCGACCTGTACGCCGGCTACGCCGAGCAGTGCCTGACCCAGGGCCAGGCCATCACCGCCCACATGAGCACCGCCGACGTGGCGCGTGACCTGGACGTCCTCCGCGCCGCGGTGGGCGACGAGAAGCTGACCTACCTCGGGTTCTCCTACGGCACCTTCCTCGGCAGCACCTACGCCAACCTCTTCCCGCACCGGATTCGCGCCATGGTCCTCGACGGCGTGCTCAACCCTCGCTCCTGGACCACCGGACGGGTGGCGTTCGACAGCAGCCCCGCGAGCGACGCCGAGCTCGGCGAGTTCCTCCGGCTGTGCGACGAGGCGGGGCCCTCCTGCGCCCTCACCGGCCCCGAGGGTGCCGCCTCTCGCTTCGATGCCCTCGCCGAGGCCGTGAAGGCCCACCCGCTGGTGCTCCCCAACGGCCAGCGCGTCACCTATGACCTGGTGGTGGCCATCGCCCTCGAGACGCTCTATTCCCCCGAGCTCTGGGGTGGGGCCTCGGGGTACGGCGCGCTGCTGGGCTCCCTCGCCGACGCGGTAGAGGGTCTCCCCGGCGCGGCGCTCACCGCCCAAGAAGTGCACCAGACCCTCGAGCTCGCCATCGACGCCGCGGCGCCCAGCCTCGTCGCCTACGACAACGTTCGGGACGCCCAAAACGGCACTATGTGCGGCGACGCGGAGTACGTCACCGCGTTCCGGACGTTCGCCGCGACGGGAGAGCGCCTCGCCGCGGACTCGCGCTTCGGCCCAATCTGGTGGTGGATGACCGCCGCGTGCGCTCACTGGCCGGTGGCGAGCGACCGCTACACCGGCCCGTGGAGCGCCTTCACCTCCGCGCCGGTGTTGCTCGTCAGCAACCTCTTCGACGGGGTGACGAGCTACGGCGGTGGCGTGGCGGTGAGCGAGATGCTCCCCAATAGCCGCCTTCTCACCTACGCGGGCTGGGGCCACACCGCGCTCAGCCGGAGCCAGTGCGCCCAGGGCTACGCCGTGCAGTACGTGATGAACGGCACGCTGCCGCCGGCAGGGACGGTATGCCCGGCGAACCCCAACCCATTCCTCCCGACGATCACCGCGGCGGCGCTCTCGCCGCTCCGGTCGAGTCGGATGAACGTCCCTCTGGTGGGCCTGCGGCCGAAAGACCGCGCCCACCAGCGGTGAGTACGAACTGCGCGTCCTGCAGCCCCTTCGAGCCTCGGAGACCAGAACGAGTCAATGGGCCCGAAGCCCGCCGGTCCCATCTTGGAGGGGTCGCCCTTGGGGTACTCGATGGAGTGCGCAAGCTGGCTTCTGCTCGTCTGCCAGCTTGAGCGGCCCGTTAGGTGAGACATCGAAAGTGGCTTTCACCGCGACTATCCACAAGTGCAGCCCATTCTTGTCTCGCACCCAATTGCGCTCCGAACCGTAGGATGTGTCGTTGTCGATCATCCACATCAGTCACGTCCCCCTCACTCCCAAGCTCCCTCGAAGATGCCTCGCCAATGTGCCTCACCGGAAAGAAGCCCAGCCTCGGACACTCCAGCGCAAGGGAAGTCTGCGGAGCGACCTTGACGAGGTCGATGGCGTGGGGGTTGACTCGACCCCCGCGTTGAGCGCATGCCAAACCGGGGGGAAGAACACGTGGGCGAATTGTCGGCGGAGGTTCATCGCAGATGAGCGGGGACGCGCACATCGTGGCCATGGCAGCATGCACGCCCGTCGGCTTCACAGCCGAGGGGACGGCCGCCGAGTGTGGCAAGCTGGGTGCAGCCAGTGGTGGGCTTGCCTGTGGCTCGATCTGGACTGGGCTCCGGGGAGCTGCGATCCTCGAGAGGGGGAATGCCTGATGTCAAGCGTGGCTATCAATTCGCCAAAGACACCCGTCACCAAGGGCAGCAGCGGCATCGCCGCGGCGACCGTCCCGAATGTTTGCAAGATGCCGGGGCCGCCAGCACCGTTCGTGCCGACGCCACTCCCGAACATCGGCAAGAGCGACAACTCGCCAGACGGCTATTCGACCACCGTCAAGATTGAGGGAAACGCGGTCGCCATTCAGGGTGCGAGCTTCAAGTCGATGGGCGACGTCGCCAGCCAAGGGACCGGCGGCGGACTCGTGTCCAACAACGTGCAGGGCGCGACCAAGTTCATCGGCCCTGGTTCGCTGAACGTGAGAATCGAAGGGAAGAACGTTCAGTTGCTCGGCGACCAGATGATGAACAACTGCGGCCCGAGCGGCAGCCCACCCAACGCAGCGACGATGGAGGGCGAGCTGCAGACATGTCTGGTTACACTCGCCAGAAATATCAAGGATATTGTTTGTAAGTGTGATCGACAAATTACACAGGCGCCACAAAGGAAGAAACAAAAGACGTGTGCCCAACTGGGTCGCGAGAAGCACGAGTGCTGCGAAAAGGCGATCAAAGAACTGAATCACCCACAGATCCAAGGTGAGCAGGGCTTTGGCGGCAAGCCAAAATACACACCCATCAGCGGAACTCGCCAAGCGCTCAAGAAATCGGGAGGCAAAAAGGCCTTAAGAGGCACAAGCTGGCCAGACTGCACGGCAACTGACGAGAACGGAAAGAAGGGCTTCGTTGACTTCAAGTTCAGATGCCCGCCCAATACGCCCACCCGCAAGAGGACGAAGGGCGGACGAAGGTGGATCAGAACGGGCCCGAAAGCTCGGGGATGGCCCAACTGGACTGTATACAAGGACGGAACCACTCAAAAGGAAAAGTACGAAAGCACAGGAAAGGCGAACGGCATCACAAAAGAGCCAGTAGTCATGACAAACAAGGGGTGCAGGAAATGAACAACGTGAACTGGTCGCGGTTCGCGGTCACGGACAGCGATGGCGAGCATCCCGAAGTCCCGGCGCTCTGCTGCTTCCTCTACTTTGGGGCAGGAATTCATGATGTCGGGGAGGAGATAGCCGAGGGGATCGAGCGCTACATTGGGTTCGTTGGCCTCGATGTTCTCAGGAGCTTCGCTGCCAAGAGCGGCGAGTGGAAGGCGATGACTAAGCGTCAACTCGACAAGGATCTGCGACACTTGCGCGATTTCCCGAAAGACCACAAAGCCGCCAATATCATCTACGACGCGGGGGAATGGGGCGAGCCAGGCGGCTTCGGTGTCCATGTATCGGTCTACGCCGAGGATGAGGAATTTCCAACTCGAGCAGGTCAATTGCGCGTCGATTTCCCGCCACAGTGGCTGAACGAGCATGATGCGGAGCCGCTCGTTAACTTCGTGGCGACCCTGAGCCAGTTGCCCCATGTGCAATCGGGCCATGCGGGGCTTACGTTCAAGACCACCCCTGGCTCCCAGGGTGATGCCGCAAGCGAGATTTTCAAGCGGCTCCCCCGATACTTCGGCTTCTCGCCCTGCGACTTCTCCTTGCGCAACGAAATGCTCGGCCACACCTTCGTCGCACACTGGCTCAACTACGTGGACCAGGGTTTGGCCGCGTCGCTCGGCGGACCCAATGCGATTGTGAGCTCGCTGCCGGAGTGCGACGTTCGCAAGCTCAAGAAGGGCCTGCTCATTCGCGGTGCCAAGCTGCCACCAATTGGCGATATCAACCGCAAAGCACCGGACCTCGGACGGCTTCCGGAAGTGAGTCGTCTACTCAAGCCAACGCGGCTGGATATTGAAACCACTTACCTTGCGAACGATGACCCGACGTTCGATGCCGGAGCATGGATCGAGCGCATGGACGAGCTGGACGCGCGAGCCTGGGACAACTCCCGTGCATTCTGAGCCGCTTGGCGTCGGATTCGACCGAGGTGTTCCCAATGCTGGCTAGACCGTTTGCTACGGCATGCTCCTCCTCACCGCTCGCTGGGGGAGGGAACCTGCAAGTCATTGTCGACTTCAAGCCCGGCAACGACATCTCTGACGACATGCTCACCCAATTGCGGAGGCCGTTTCAGGGTTTGGCAGACATGGGGAAATGGGGCGGCATGGCCGGCGAGGGCCACCAGCCGAAGGAGTCAACCCTGGACATGATCATCAACGGCAAGCAGGTCGCGCCTCGCTGTGTTCGATGGGACTTCGACGCGACGAACATTGATCCCGGTACTGCTTTTGTTATTCAGAACATGGTGCACTACCTTCACCTCTTTGTTGCTCCGGTTCGAAAACTCGAGCTTCACGGTCCGCTCGTTCGAGATGGCACAGTGGTATCTGACGAACTACCGATCGACTATGAGCCCTGCCCATTCACCGTGCATGACGACCGAGAGAGCTCGACTGTGATGGTTGATGTTGATTTCTGTAAACGGCAGGCGCCGCTTGCCGCCGATCCATTTCGCGAAGCCTGGGATGGCTGGTACGAAGTGGCAGCACACGGAGGATTCTGCAGCGAGGACTATCCTATTGACGAGATATCCATCGAGGTCGAGGACGACCTCCGCGTGACGAGCACGGGCATTGGTGGCGTATTCGAAGACGTCGTCATCGACGATGCGGGCTTCTGCTGCCTTATCAACATGCTACAAGTATTGCATGATCGGTTGACCCCCATCTCTGAGGTCACGATCGAGTAGCTTGATGCGCAAACTCCTCGATGGGTGACCTTCTCGATGCCGACCGACACGGCTCGGTCCAACTCGGCGGGACTCTTCACGGTGTGCCTCGCCTCATTGAGCCCTTGTCAATGCCCAGGTGTCATCGCCACCGCGCCCCCTTCCAGATGCCCCCTGGCCCCCTGTTTGCGAACCTGCCCAACAGACCTCACGCTCGAAGCACCAGTGGCGCTACGGTGGCCATGAGACCGGCGGAACGGGCCGAGGGCTGACGCCGGTTCGAGAGCGGAGGAGCGTCCATGTCCAGGTTCGAGATCGTCGTGCTCGGGGTGGGTGACACCTTCTCAGAGAAACACCACTCGAGCGCGCTGCTCCTCGTGTGCGACGACTTTCACCTGGCCATCGATTGCCCAGACATGTACCGCGCCATCCTCCGTTCGGCGGCCACGGCCTCCGGGCGCCCGCTGCTGCTCTCGGACATCAACCACGTGCTCCTCACCCATGTGCACGGCGATCACATGAACGGCCTCGAGGGCATCGCCTTCTACAAGCACTTCGCCGAGAACAAGCGGGTGAAGCTGCTCGCGTCCCCTGAGCTGCGAGCCTCACTCTGGGACGAGCGGCTCAAGGTGAGCATGGGCTCCATCTGGGACGGGGCCCAGCTCCGTCCCATGCACTTCGACGACTACTTCGAGCACCTCCCGCTCCCCTGGGGAGAGCCGGTGACGGTGGGGCCGTTCCGCATCAAGGCCAAACGGACGATTCATCACGTCACCACCAGCGCCGTCGTCGTCGAGGCTGCCGGCCGGGTGCTCGGCTACTCGAGCGATACGGCCTTCGACCCCGAGCTCATCGCCTTCCTCGAGCCCGCCGACCTCATCATTCACGAGACGAACTTCGGGCCGGCGCATACCCCCTACGGCTCCCTGGCCGGGCTCCCCGCCAAGCTCCGCGGGAAGATGCGCCTCATTCACTACCCCGACGGCTTCGACATCGCGGCCAGCGCCGTCACGCCCCTCCGCGAGGGCGAGGTGCTTCACCCGTAAGCCGAAGGCTGAACGCTCGTTCGGTGGGTCGAGGGGGGTGAGCCGTACCCCGGCCTCGAGGTCCCGGCGACCCGTGCTGTCCCCTCAGGTCTGCGAAGGCACTGCCGGCCCTGAGGTGGCGCGGCACATGCAGCCCGTTGCGCCTGGTGGCGTCTCCCAAAGGCGCGCGGAGGAGTCTCGCAAGGGTGGAGAAATGATCGAGCTGCCCGACTATCGCTTCGAGGAGCAGGTCTACGCCTCGGCGGCCACGGTGGTTTCGCGCGCCAAGAGAGCCCGAGACGGCCTCAGGGTCGTCGTCAAGCAACCCCGTGACGAGTGCCCACGCCGAGAGGCCATCGAGCGGCTGAGGCGGGAGTTCGCGATCCTCGAGCGACTGCGGATCCCCCAGGTAGCCCGGGCCATCAGCCTCGAGCCGGTCGGAAGCAGCATCGCGCTGGTTCTGGAGGATTCCGACGGAGAGCCGGTGGACGCCGCCGCTCAGAGACCTGGCTTCGACAGCACCCAGCTCGTGCGGGTGGCCCTGGCCATCAGCCGAGCGGTGCACGCCATTCACGAGAAGGGGGTCATCCACAAGGATCTCAAGCCAGCCCACATGCTCCTCGAGCCCAGCGGAGCCGTCACGCTCATCGACTTCGGCATCTCGATCGACCTCCGAGATGCGCGGCGCCCCGCGGTCGACCCTGATCTCCTCGAGGGAACCCTCGCCTACATCTCGCCCGAGCAGACCGGCCGCATGAGTCGCACGGTCGATCAACGCAGCGACCTCTACTCGCTCGGAATCAGCCTCTTCGAGCTGGCGACCGGTCAGCGACCCTTTCAATCGACCGATGCGCTGGAGCTGGTTCACGCCCACATCGCCAAGACCCCGCCGCGCGCCGACGCCGTCCGACCTGGGACGCCAGCGGTGCTCGCGAGCATCATCGACAAGCTCCTCGCCAAGGTCCCCGAGGATCGCTACCAAACCGCCGCGGGCCTCATCTGGGATCTCGAGCGTTGCCTGCGCGAGCTCGAAGCGTCGGGCACCCTCCGGCCCTTCGAGCTGGGCGAGCGCGACCTGAGCGACCGCTTGCAGCTGCCTCGAAAAATCTACGGGCGGGAGCTCGCGCTGCGACGCCTCGAGGCGGCCTTCGAGCAGGTCCGCGTGGGGAACACCCGGCTCCTGCTCCTCGCTGGACCATCGGGTGTCGGCAAGTCGGCGGTGGTGCATCACCTCCGTCAGCAGGCCCGCGCCCCCCGCGGGCACTTCGTCAGCGGCAAGTTCGATCAGCTGAGGAGCAGCACCCCCTACCCCGCTTTGTCGGAGGCCTGCCGGGCGCTGATGCGGGCCCTGCTCCGTGAGCCTGCGGAGGGACTGGCCTCGAGGAGAGAGGCGCTCCTCGGTGCGCTGGGGGCGAACGCCGCTGTCGTCGCCGACGTGGTGCCCGAGCTCGAGCTCATCGTCGGGCCCCAGCCCCGGCCTCCGCCACTGGGGCCCGCCGAGGCGCAGGGGCGCTTCGAGCAGGCCATGGAGCGCTTCTTTGGCGCGGTGGTGACGGCTGACGCGCCCCTGGTGCTCTTCCTCGACGACGTGCAGTGGGCCGACGCGCCGTCGCTTCGGCTCCTCCGCAGAATCGTCACCGCGCCAGGCCACCGGCCACTGCTGGTGCTCGCCGCCTACCGGGACAACGAGGTGTCGACGCTCCAGCCCCTGTTCTTCGAGCTCAAGCAGCTCGAGAAAGAAGCCCCCGGAGTGGTCGCCACGCTGCACCTGGGCCCGCTCGCGCTCGAGGACGTCACCCAGCTGGCCGCCGACACCCTCCATCGGGAGCCCTCCGAGGTCGGCCCCCTGACCAAGGTGCTGTTCGAGAAGACCCACGGCAACCCGTTTCACCTCGGGCAGTTCCTCCAAGCCATCCACCGCGATGGGCTGCTCCGCCCCGACCCGAGCCAGCGACGATGGGTGTGGGATCTCGAGGGCATTGAGGCGCGCCGGGCCACCGACAACGTCATCGAGCTCGTCCTCGAGCGCTTGCGGGCGCTCCCCCTGGCCGCCCAGCGAGTGCTGAGCGTGGCGGCCTGCTTCGGGCACCAGCTCGACGCCGACACCCTGGCGCAGGTCGCCGAGCTCGAACCAGGCGAGCTGGCCATCGGCCTCGAGGCCTCGCTGAGGGAAGGAATGCTCCTCCCCCTCGCCGACGGGCAGGAGGGGCCCAACGCGCGCTTCCAGTTCCTCCACGATCGAGTCCAACAGGCGGCCTACGCGTTGATCGACGAGTCGCAGCGACAGCTCGTTCACCTGAAGGTCGGGCGACGCCTGAGGCTGAACCTGGGCAGCGCGCCGACAGATGGCCAGTTGTACGCCGTCGCCCAGCAGATGAACCGAGGCCTCGCCCACCTCGACGACCCGGAGGAGCGGCTCTGGCTCGCTGAGCTTGACCTCTCGTGCGCCAAGAAGGCCCAGGCCTCCGCGGCGACGGCCATCGCCCTCGAGCTGCTCGACCGCGCCCTCGAGCTGGCCTCCGAGCACCCCTTGATCGGCTTCCCCGCCCACCTCGCCAAGGCCGAATGCGAGTATCTCAACGGCGACCACGCCAAGGCGTTCGCCTCCATCGACTTCCTCGACGCGCGAGCCACGCACCTCGTCGACCGGGTGGCCGCCGCCAACCTCCGCATTCTGGTACTGACCAGCCTGGGTCGGTTCGAGGAGGCCTGTCGAGTCTCCGCGACCACCCTCCGCCTGCTGGGCCTCGAGATACCGGACCCCGACGACAAACCCGGGCTCGGACAGGCCATCGGGGCGGAGTTCGGCGCGCTGCAGGGCGAGCTCGGCGCCCGGGAAGTTTCGGCGCTGTGCCGTTTGCCCGAGATGACCGACCCGGCCCACCTCGCCACGCTCGACGTGCTCAGTCGCACCATCCCGCCGGCCTACCAAGAGAACCAGGCGCTGATGGTGCTGGCGGTCCTCAAGGGGGTTCGCCTCTCGCTCGCCCATGGTGCCGGCGACGCCACACCCTTCTTCCTCGCCCAGTACGCCATCGCACACATGGCGATCACCGGCGACCTGAAGGCCGCCTTCGGCTTCGCTCGAACCGCTGTCGATCTCGGCCACTCGAGGCACAACCCAGCAGCGATGGGGCCGGCACACTTCCTCTTCGCCGCCTTCACCTCGCACTGGTGCGAGCCCGTGGCCAGGAGCGAGGAGCACTTCGCCCTCGGGCTCCGGCACTGCCTCGAGGCTGGCGACCTTCTCCACGCGAGCTACTGCATCGGGCTGGGGACGCTGTACCGCATTCACGCGGGTCGAGACCTCGAGGCGCTTCGCGCCGACCTCCCGGCATTGTTCAAGATGGTCGACCGCATAGGCGACGTCACCAATCGAGCGCTGTTGACCCTCGCCAGCAGGTTCATCGCCTCGCTCTCGGGGCCATCGCCTCGACCGGGGAGCCTCGACGGTGAGGGCATCGAGGACGCGACGCTCAATGCCGCCAACAAGACGTCGCGCGCCTGGCTCCTCATGCTTCGGATCGTCGCCCGGTTCCATGCAGGTGAGTTCTCCTCGGTCCTCGAGGCGGCCTCGGGAGAGAAGCCCCTCCTGGGGCTGATCAGCATCGTCGACTTCGAATTCTACGCCGGGCTCGCCCACGCGGCCCTCGCCCGACAGACCACGGGAGCCGAGCGTGACCACCACGTCGAGCACCTCGAGCAACACCTCGTGCCCCTGAGGAAATGGGCAACCCTGTGCCCCGAGAACCACGCGCACCGGCTGGCGTTGCTGACCGCTGAGCTGGCCGACCTTCGAGGCGACGTGGCCACC
>Ga0182021_10004071_pt1 | contig 17141 bp, 16 predicted proteins | sample 612E3MmetaG_FD_120493 | JGI IMG/M metagenome (GOLD analysis project Ga0182021, IMG submission 120493) | Permafrost microbial communities from Stordalen Mire, Sweden - 612E3M metaG (Illumina Assembly) | ecosystem: Environmental > Terrestrial > Soil > Wetlands > Permafrost | place: Sweden...
TTAAATATAAAATTATTGGTGACTAAAGAGCACAGAAGGATAACCGGTATGAGAAGCGACGAAATAAAAAAAGGAATAGAAAAAGCGCCTCACCGAGCGCTATTAAAATCATTAGGTTTACAAGACGATGACATAGCAAAGCCACTAATCGGCATAGCTAACAGCTACACAAACATCGTCCCTGGGCACATACATCTCCGAACGATAGGCGAAGCTGTAAAAGAAGGCATCCTATCTGCAGGAGGTATACCCTTCGAATTCAGCACTATCGCGGTATGTGACGGCATTGCAATGGGACACGAAGGCATGCGCTACTCCCTGCCTTCAAGAGAAATAATTGCTGACTCCGTAGAGATTATGCTTCAAGCCCACAGTTTAGACGGGCTAGTTATGATTTCAAACTGCGACAAAATCACACCCGGCATGCTCATTGCAGCCGCAAGAGTCAACATTCCAGCTATAATGGTTACAGGTGGACCAATGGCCGCAGGACGTCACCACGGCAAAAAAATAAGTTACTCAAATATGCCCGAAGCACTCGGACAAGTAGCCGCCGGAAAAATGACTAAAAATGAACTGCTTGAGATGGAAGAAAACGCTTGTCCAGGCTGCGGTTCCTGCAGCGGAATGTTTACTGCAAACACAATGTCATGTATGACCGAAGCGCTTGGTTTGTCGTTGCCTTACTGCGCAACCTCTCTTGCAAACAGCGCATTTAAGCTCCGACTGGCCAGAGCTACAGGCAAACAAATCATCAAACTAGTCAAAGATGACCTTAAACCATCGCAAATCCTGACCAAGGAAGCCTTTGAAAATGCCGTTGCACTCGACATGGCACTAGGCGGTTCAACCAACACAACTCTGCACCTGCCCGCTATCGCCAAAGAAGCAGGCCTAACCTTGTCGCTGTCAACCTTTGATGAAATTGGCAGAAAAGTTCCCCACTTATGCAGCATGATTCCAAGCGGAGAATTTGCGGTTGAAGATTTGGATACAGCAGGCGGAGTTCCAGCAGTAATGAATGAACTCAATGGTTTGCTTCACCTGAACCTTCCCACGGTCTCAGGTAAAACTGTTGGCGACAACATTAAAAACGCACAGGTTCTTGACCGAAATGTTATCCACTCCTTAAGTAACCCTGTCCATAAAGAAGGTGGCATCGCTATCTTAACAGGTAACCTCGCACCAAAGGGCTCAGTTATCAAAACTGCAGGTGTCTCACCTAAAATGCAAAAGCACACGGGTCCAGCCAAAGTCTATGATTCAGAAAAAGAAGCCTTAACCGCTATCCGCGGCAACGAAATCAAACCAGGCGACGTTATTGTCATCCGCTATGAGGGGCCACGTGGAGGACCAGGGATGCCTGAAATGCTATTTCCAACAGCAACCATCGCAGGTATGGGGCTTGCCGAAAGTGTTGCCTTAATCACGGACGGACGCTTCTCAGGCGCTACAAGAGGCGGAAGCATCGGGCATGTTGCTCCCGAAGCTTTCGACGGCGGTCCAATCGCAGTTCTCAAAAATGGAGACACAATAACAATTGACATACCCAACCGAACCCTAAAAGTTGAGTTAACCGACAAAGAACTAAATGCACGTCTTGCCGCTTGGAAACCAAGACCACCCAAAATAACCAAAGGCATCTTGTCTAGATACAAGCCTATTTCTATTGAATAAACCGAAATTAGAAACAAATAAGGGAAAAGGGATGTTGGAAGCTTCTGGTTTTTACCAGAAGCGACCGCACATACCCATATCTCTGCCGTAACCGTGTGAATAGAACTCAAAAACATCTGGTTAGTAAAAAATTGGATATGACTTTTTGTTGTAATAGTGACTTAACTACCCCAAACACTTTTACAGTAAATAATTATTAATTACAATTTGTTTGAAAATCAACGCGTGAGCTTTCACAGCAAGAAATTGGGTTGGAAGTGTTTTTATGGTTTTAGTTGAAGGTATCCATATGGACGCTAAGCGTATTCATCAAAAAAAACTTGTTATGGTATGGAAAACTCTATCCAGCAAGCCCCTGCCTAAAATTAAAGCGTTTAAATTAACTGACGAAGATTTTAATTATGTAATTGATCACAGGCGTTGTCCAGCAGATGATATGCGCGAGATTTATGAGTGGGGCAGAACCCTTTCCACAAATGGTACTGATGCATGCGTGTTTAACACTAACAAAGCGGACGATGCCGAATACGTAATTATAGTTAGGGAAAATCCTTATCACAGTTTAGATGAAATTATTTTTCATGAGTTAGCGCATATTGCCCGAGGCGATCTCTAGCTCGTTTTGCTGATAAAATTTTCTGAAAACTGTCTCAACCCGTCCAAACTTGGTAAATCGCCGAAAAACAACATAAAATAAGTCACACCCAAATCTGTATAAACTTTCAACCGCTCGGCGCATTCATCATATGTGGCTGCAATGTTGGTTTTTTTGAAATCTTCTAAACTTACATTTGCTGGCTTATGTTGGGATATCTTTTCGTTAAGCTCTTTCTGATTTTTTCCAATTAGAACTTGACCTCTAGGCCAGCACGATTTTTCAATTTCCTCAAAGTCTCTGCCGATTTTTATGCATTGTTTCTTCAAAATCTCAAGTTTGAGCTTATACATTTCAACAGAAGGCAAGAAGCCCCAATCAAACCTGTCAGCATAGGGCGCAGTTACCTTTTCTATCAAAAGTTCGCTACCCCCGCCTACTGTTATAGGTGGGTGCGGTTTCTGAATGGGTTTAGGTTCGCAAATAGCATCTTGTAATGTATAATAATTTCCTTTGTAGCTTGCCCTTTCCCCTGTCCACAATCGCTTTGTTATTTCCAAAGACTCGCCCAAACGCTCGATTCGAACGCTATGTTTAGAAAAGCCAAAACCATAAGCATCATGCTCGTTTTTTTGGGTGCCTGCGCCTATGCCGAACTCTAACCTGCCTCCTGATAGGACATCAAGTGTAGCCGCCATTTTTGCAAGCAGTGGTGGATTTCTGTGTGCGTTGCAGGAAACCATAGTTCCAAGCCGTATGCTGCTTGTTATTGACGCGAGCGCGGAAAGGGTTGTCCAGCTTTCAAATATAGGCCAATCATTGTACATTAAATGGTCGTCGAGCCAAATTGAATGGTAACCTAAGTGTTCACAATCCAAAACAATGTCACGAATAAGACTGAAGTGTTTTTGGGGCTCTTTCGCTTGGAATGCGTAGAATGGAAGGAATACTCCAAATTTGAGTTTGCCCAAAGCCATGCCTCCAGCCGATTTGCTATAATTCAAGCATTAATTGTTGGAGCGGTGTAATTAGGTTTTAGTAAAGTTTCATTTTGGGGTTGTTTGTTTCCGTATGTCTTTTCCCCTGAAATATGACAGTACGCCTGCTATCAGTAAGATAGCTAGTGAAGCATAAAACGCGTTATCTATCCCCGAAATGAACGCTTGACTTACCCCACCAGATAGATTTGTTGTTCCAACGAAAACTTCGAAAGCCACTTGCCTTGGTATTGAAGCCGCTGCAACTGAGATTGCCAAAACGTAACTCCCGACTAACCCAATATTCTGGACCGTTCTAAGCAAGCCAGAAATGCTGCCGAATGAGCCTGTTCTCACATTTGACATTACAGCGCTGTTGTTGGCTGGGAAGAACATTGAAGTTCCTATGCCTGAGACCGCTGAAGCCAGCAACACGATGTATAGCGGCGAAGTAGCACCTAACATCAAATAAATCAAAACAGCCAGCCCTAAGAAAAATATTCCCAATGTAGCTATTTCTCGTGAGCCATACTTGTCAGAGAGTCTGCCCATTATTGGACCGAGAAAACTGCCCGCTACATATCCTGGTACCAGTAGCAGGGAAGCGTTTAACGGTGTAAGTGCTCTTATTCCTTGCAAATACATTATTACTAGGAAAACCACCGAGAAATATCCGACGCTTGTAAAGAATGCTGAGAAAATTGCGTTTCGTAAAACTTTGTTTCTTAATGCTTCAAAATCGATCATGGAGTTGTCAAGTCGGCGGTCATACCAGATAAAAACCGGCAGCAAAACTGCTCCAATTACTGCTAAAACTACGCTGAAAATGCTAAGTCCTTCAGCGGCGAAGCTTACCAATCCTAAAGTGAGCAATACTAATGCTGAGGCAAGAAGCGCCATTCCAGAAAGATCTAGTTTTGCAGGTGTTCTTGCCGCAATATCCTTCATGTACCTATAACCTACCGCTACTGCGACTACGCCGATTGGAATGTTGATGAAGAAAATAAATTGCCAACTGACAAATGTGGTGATTATTCCGCCAAGTACAATGCCTAACATCGCTCCGGCAGTGAAACCGAGTGCGTTAAATCCATAAGCTCTGCCGCGTTTTTCTCTTGGGAAATAATCAGCTATTATGGCTCCACTTGTTGCTTGCATTATGGCTCCACCTACTGCTTGAAGTCCCCTGAATGCTATTAGAGGATAGATGTGGGGTGAGAAACCGCATAAGGCTGAGCCTATAGTGAAAATTATGAAGCCTAAATTGAATATTTTGCTTCTGCCATAAATGTCGCCTATTCTGCCCATCTGGGTTGTTGCAACTGCGAGGACAAGAAGATAAGCCAGAATAATCCATAAAGATGTCGCAAGGTCAGAGTGAAGGCTATCATTTATTACTGGAAAAGCCAGAAGAACGATGGTGCTGTCCAATGCACCCATAAGGGTGCCGAGCATAACTATGCCTAACACGATATTGTTATGCCTGATAGACGATGAAGCCAATTTGTTGGGTGCTTCTGCGATTTCGTTCATTAACAGCTACCTTTTGTTTTGTGCATTCCAATAAAATATTTGAGTTCTCTATTATAATACCGAATTTTATAAAGCTACACCAATCAAAACGGACTTTTCTTTTAAGAACTCATTTTTTCAAGGGACAAATGGCGTAGGCTCTAAGATAAGTAATTATAATTCATAAAACGTATTTTTAAAACAAACCAGTTTAGCTTGTGGTTTCGCTAGATGCCAGAGAAAAACGCTTCTTCCTACGATATTTTCGGATTAATGTCAGAGGAAAGTCCTGAACAGGAAAAGAAGAAGCGTAGACAAGAGCTTTTGGAGCCGACAGGTGTAAAAGAGCTCTTCAAAGAAGGCAACGTAAGCATAAACAAGTTCACTTGTGTCGGCGGACAATGCAAACTGTGCATCAAAGCTTGCCCAACTAATGCATTGTACTGGACCAACAGCGGAGTTGGATTAACGGAGGATTTATGCGTTTACTGCGGTGCTTGCGTGCTAAACTGCATGGTCGATGGTTGCATAAAAATCGAGCGCAAACGCGAGGACGGCTCAGTTGAGAAATTTAGCAAGCCAAACGACGTGATTCAGCTTGGCGAGAGGCTTAACGCAAAGAAACGTGTTGAACGTGTAAAAGCAATTTTTCCGACAATTACAAAATACTGCGAAAGTTACTGTAATATGCCAAAAGATGAGCATGTTTTCTCAGGTTATAGTAATAAGAACTCTGGAGTACAGAAAAAGAAATTTGCCGAAAGCATTGAGAAGCCAACAAAGTAATTAAAAAGTCGCAGTTCTAGAATTAAGTTTTAGGCGAAATTACGGTAGCTATCGTTGTATTTCGTGTCGAGAGCTCCATTCTATCTCCAAAACCTTTCTTCGCATACACTTCTTCCAAACGCAGTTTATCGTCGGTCTTTAATCCATTAAGCGCTTCTGCATGTTGCCTCCAAGCCGAAACTCTTACGGTACCAGAATCGTCTTTTAACTCAAAAACCAACAGCTTTACGACTTCTCCTTTGCCTGTGGTTACTTCTTTGCTTTCAAAAATCATTGAAACTAACCCTTCAACATTGGCACTGTGGTTCTCTGTTAGGCTGCCTATTTTCGTAAACTGCAACGGAGGAGTTTGAATATCAACAAAACTGGTGAAGTCAACGTGAACTTCTAATCCGCCGTTTTGGGTTTCTTTCACTTTAGCGTTGCCTAATTGCAGACTCGCGTTTGTTTTCAGATTTTTTTCTAATTCTAAAGCTTTTTCGTTCCAAGCAACAACCGTCACTTCTCCAGAATGATCCGCTAAAGTGAACCGCATGACTGTTCCATCACTTTGGTCATTTCGAGTAAACTTGGTTAAACCTAAAATCGCTTTTACAGTCCCAGAAAGTTGTACATTCCCAGCTGTCTTGCTGAGGGAACTTATTTTGCTGGCAAACTTGTCTATTGTTGGGTATTCAATGGCTTTTTCGGGAGGCTCGACTTCAATTTGGCTTTTGCCGCCAAGATGCAACTCGACTTTGCCGTACAAGTCTGGTCGGGTGTACCCGTGAAGTAGCCGAATTGTTTGTCCGACTTTTAACTCGTTTTTCTCAACTAACTCAGCCTTATCATTCCATAACACTACACGGATTATGCCGTCGTGATCCGCAACCATGATTGTGGCAAATTTTCCAGGTTTTTCGCCTTCGAAGCTCTTGGCTGGAAAAACAGCAATTACGTGACCCGCTACCGTGACGTTGTTTAATCCGGCGAACAATCGGCTTGTTGATAAGGTTCCATCGTTATGTATTTCGTTTTGTTGTACTGAAACACCATATTTTGCAGCAATTAATCTCAGAAGTGTCTGGTCATCAAGTAGGCCGCCCGTTCTAACTTTTTCAGCCTGCACTTTTTCAAGAATTTGAGTTTGACTGACTTCAGGATTTTTCGCGAGAATTTCGTTGATTATGTCTTGAGTGGTCATTTTGCGCCGACACGATAAAGATATATGGGCACTTTAATTTTTTGCGTTTTTGCTGGTTTTGTTGTTATATTTATTAAAACGCTGATCTTTTTTAGTTTGGACTGCTGGAGGATAACTGGGTGGATGGTACAATTTTTTTTGCAGTTGGCCTTGCGGTGATTGTTATTGGAATCATAATTATAGTCTTGGCAATTTTTTTAGCGGCAATACGCGGCGCAGGTAAACGAAAGGTAGAAGCTGCGGGCGTAATTATGATTGGTCCTATTCCGATAATTTTTGGGACAAACAAAGAATCAGTAAAAACGGTTTTGATACTTGCTTTAACTCTTACGATAGTGTTGGTGATTGCCACGGTAATTTATTACTTGTTTTTGAGGTGATCTGATGTTGAGAAGTGCTGAGGAAAATGAGGCTGAAGGCATTGAGGTTTCAAGCAGGTTTTTCAACCTGATAATTTTAGGAATTGCTTTAATCTTTGTTGGAATTGTGGTTGTGGTTGTTGCTTCTGTGGTTTTGGGCTCCGGAAGTTTTGGAGCTGTAATTTTTATTGGACCCTTCCCAATCGTTTTTGGTTTAGGACCAAATGCCACTTGGCTTATTTTAATTGGAATAATTCTCTCAGTTGTGAGTGTAATAATCTTTGTAGTTATGAATAGAAGATTGGGCAAGGTTTAGCGTTTAAACGAAAGCGATTATTCGTTTTCTTCTTCTTTGCCGTAGTATACGTAGAGGAAGATCATTGCTAAGGCGATAAAAATTGAGCCCATAAGGACATATTGTAGAGTTATGAAGTATGCACTTAGATCCATAGAGATTCATCCTTGTATTTTATCATATCTTGTGCCTCTTAATATTTAAGTAGTCGCTTTTTTCCACTCATTCATCAACATATCATAGCAGTCGTCGTTTTCATCAATAGTATCGAACCAGCTGAGGTTTTGCGCGATCTTCTGAGTTAAGATGTGATAGCACATGTGGACTTTTCTATCTAGTACTCTGAAATAAAAATCGTCACAAGTGCAGAATTCGGCTTCAGGCATAATCAAGTAATCCCTCTCTCTTCCTACGACTATCCAAACTACTCTTCCAGTTGGTTTGAAAATGTATTTTTTTACGCGGTTCTCTTTCAATGCGTCAAGGGCTTTTGAGAATCGCGATCCAAAAAGCTCATAGAGCTCGGTTATATTAGGTCCTGACAGTTTTCCCGCTGTTTTTGCTTCTCGGCATATAGCGTTTAACGTATCTATTTCTGAATTACCGCTCATTTCTTCACTCGCTACTGAAAGATTAGCTCGATAGTGAATTTAGCTTTTAGCTTATGTCGATTGGTAGACCTTTAGGCTTATTTTCTGATTCAGATTTGGGAATCACTACTTCTAAGACACCGTTTTTGTAGCTTGAATGTGCTTCTACAATCTTCACCTTAACGGGCAACTCAACTTCCTTATAATACTTATAGTGGGAGGTATCAACCGAAATCGTTAACGAATTGTCTGTACCGTGCAGTTTTATATCAGTTTTTTCGACCCCTGGCAACTCCACAACCACATGGACATCTCCTTCTGTTTCAACAATGTCCACCAGTGGCTCACGTTCTTCCTTGACTTGGGGTGTTCCTTTGAGTCCTTTTTTGAGGTTTCCAAACTTTTGAATTTCAGGTTTGCCATCCGGACCAATCTTCATGCTGTAACCGTAAACGAATGGTCCAAGCTCCTTAACCGTGCTTCCGTCAGGAAGTTTGCGCTCCTTAACATATTCCTTGGGAACCTTATCGGCGAAATTCTTCATTTCCTCATCCATCATTTTTTCCATTTCACGAAACATCTCATCTATATCGCCGAAAAACGGATCTTTACCCCTACGTTTTCTTGGCCATTCAGGAGAATCCTCATTATCTGAAGACAAACAAACTCACCACCTATGCTTGCGTTTTCCACTCCAATAAATTTTATGTAAAACAAAATGCCAATTTTATAATGCATACACCGTTTCTGACTTACTCCTTTGAAAAAGACAGGTGTTCCACATTTGAGTTGAGCGCAAAAGTTGCAAGCTTCTTTTAAAACTGCAGCGAAGCGCCCAATGCCCAATCCTACCAACAGGCGCATAAGACTTTCACCTAAAGGTTTTGCTCCTACAATTCATTAAATTTTAGAAGCCCGCAAGTTCTTGCTGCTTTAGTGCAAAAATACGTCGCCCAAGTTCAATTGCACATTTATTTCATGGAAGAATAGTTCAAATCTACACAACACCTATAGCCCCTTCTACCAAGCATTAGCGAATCTAAGCTTGATCTGATCCTGTTTCAAAGTCAAAAACAAGAAGTTTCTGAACCCACAGGTTCAATTTAACTCAAAAACCTTCAAACGCACCCTGGCAAACACTTGCAGATCTACTAATGTAGCAAGCAAATCTTTGGAGTCTTTTTAAAAGTTTAAATCATCGAAAACAAACTAAATGAATTCAGCCACCAAAAACGGCGGCGTTTTGCGTGCCGGGGTAGCCTAGCCTGGCTAGGGCGCCAGACTCATAATCTGGAGTTTGTAAGGGGCAAGCGCCTTATGACCAGAAGTCACGGGCTCGAATCCCGTTCCCGGCACCAAATTTTTCTTCAATTATCATAACGTCTCAGATGACAGTTATTCTCGTTTTTTCTGAAATCTTATTAATCACCTGTCATAGAAACAGTCTTGAGCTGAACCATATGAAAGATTACGACAATTTCTTTCTTCCAAGCGGCGATTTGAAAAAAGGAAAAGAGTTCTACCAAGACCTTCTCGGGCTTTCCGTCAAATTTGACTTTTCAAATATGGGCATGATAGCCTTCAAGGTCGGTGATAACGAACCTGCCCTAATCTTGAAAGACACCAGCAAGTTCCCAAACACGAAACCAACTATCTGGTTTGTAGTGGATAATGTGCAAGAAGAATACAAACGCCTCAAAGCCAAAGGCTTAAAGTTTCTGTCTGAACCGTTTCCGATCCAGACAGGTTTGGCGGTTGAGTTTGAAGACCCATTTGGAAACACGTTAGGTTTGACTGATTACTCAAAATCTTCTAAATCTTCTAAAATAAAACCGTAAAAAGATTTATTGAAAGTCAGTGCGAGCAATGATTTGATGGTGGATAATAGGCCTTGGTTTAAGTCATGGCCGCCCCAAGTTCCAAAACACATTGAATATCCGCAAGTTCCTCTCCAAGAAATCCTCCAAAAAAGCGCAAAAGAATTTCCACAAAAAACCGCCATAGTTTTTGGTGAGCGAGAAATTTCTTATGCTAAGTTGGATTTGCTCTCAAATCAGTTTGCAAATTCCCTTGTTAAGTTAGGCGTTAAGAAAGGTGACCGTGTGGCAATTTTTCTCCCCAACATTCCCCAGTTCATTATTGCTTACTTCGGAATTCTCAAGGCAGGTGGTGTGGTAACAGCTATAAGTCCGCTGCATCGAGAGCGCGAAGTTGAGTACCAACTAAACGATTCAGGCGCGCAAACTATTGTAGTGCTGAATTCCCTTTATCCAATTATAGCGAAAGTTAAGCAAAAAACTCAGCTCAAAAACATTTTAGTGACGGGACTTGATGAGTACTGTTATAAAAAAGCAGTTTCCCCAGATATTTCTCACACTTTGGCTTTTCAGGTTTTATTAGAAAAAACCCCTTGCGGCTCTCCAAATGTGCAATTAAATCCAAACGAGGACTTGGCAGCATTGCAGTACACGGGTGGCACAACGGGAACGGCTAAGGGCGCAATGCTAACCCATACAAACCTTTTGTCGAACGCCCTTGCCTTCGCCGCTTGGATGAAAGGCACAGCCGCCCAAGAAACCTTCCTGACGGCGCTGCCTCTATTCCACATTTACGGCATGACAACCAGCCTGACTGTGCCTATCAGTTTAGCTGCAAAAATGGTTCTAATGCCAAAGTTTGAGGCCGCCAAAATCATCCAACTCATCCAGAAATATAAGGTAACAGTCTTTTGTGGTGTCCCAACTATGTACTCTGCTTTACTGGCGAATTCCGAGCTTGGCAAATATGACTTAACTTCAATTAGCGTATGCATTTCCGGCTCATCTCCTTTGCCTCCGAAAGTTCAAAAGCAGTTTATGCAAGTCACAGGCGGATTGTTGGCTGAAGGTTATGGGTTAACTGAGGCATCTCCAGTTACCCATTGCAGTCCTGTTGACAGGACAATGTGGACGGTTAAGGTGGGTTCAATCGGGTTGCCCCTGCCCGATACAGACGCGTGCATAGTTGATTTGGAAACAGGCCAAAAAACGCTTGGCGCGGGCGAGACAGGTGAGCTGGCGGTGAATGGACCACAAATCATGAAGGGCTACTGGCGCAGACCCGAGGAAACTGCTTTGGTGCTCCGCAACGGATGGCTTTTGACCGGCGACGTCGCACACATGGACAAAGACGGCTACTTCTACATCACCGACCGCAAAAAAGACCTGATAAAAACCAAAGACTTCAGCGTCTACCCGCGCGAACTCGAAGACATCCTTTACGAGCATCCAGCCGTGAAATTGTGCGCGGTGGTCGGCAAACCAGACTCGTTGGCAGGGGATGTTCCGAAAGCTTTCATTGTGCTCAAAGATGGTAAAGGTGGAACAGCACAGCAAATAATGGTTTTCGTTAACGATAAAGTCGCATCCTACAAAGCAATAAGGGACATTGAGTTTAGGAAAGAATTGCCTGTTAGTTCGGCGGGCAAAGTTTTAAAGCGATTGCTGAAAGGAAAACTGTAATCTACTTTTTTCTTTCCCTTATTTTTAAAATGATTTTTTCTCCAATCCACGCAAAGAACAATAACACAGAAAATGGACCTAAGAAAAACCCGAAAACAAACTCGTTGTTAGAGGCTGCTGCTGGACCTAAGATATTCGGGTAAAGAGCCACTCCACCGATGACAAAACAAACTGTTAAGACAAATGCGATTGCAAATGTTATGCCTTTCATTCTCTTCAAACATAATCTGATGGAAATTTGTTTGCTTTAAAGTTATGGGATAGCTAAAGTATTCACCCAGCGACCTTTGTTTTTATCGCTGACCGCTAAATTGCCTGAGACAATAACGCATGGCAATATGCTTGGTTTGAAGAAAGATGGCGAGGCAAATCTTGGAGGTCCCTGGGTTGATGAGACCTCTGCAGATAGGTGGAAAACTGGAATGTTTAATCATTCAGTTGCCGCCAAAGTACTTGTATAACCCTGAGAACTTGGAGGGATTTTTCAAATTGCTTGACCCAACCTTTAGGTACGCAGTAGAATTCAGAAATGTTACCTGGTCGTAGAACAAAATAAAGCAAAGGCGAAAAAATCTGTTAAACAATCGCAACTTAGCTCTTTCTTCACCTAAACTCTTCATTGCACAATCGACATTTCAAACGCAGAGTGTTTAGCTTTTGAAAGCCAATGGATCGAAGCCAGTAACAATGCAAGTCGCCAAAAAGCAGCTTAAACCTAAAAGAAAAAACTTACAATAAATCCTGCTAATAACTATATTTCATAGTTTCTAAAGGAATTTAATTTGATTCTGTGATTGTCTAAAAATGTCAATTTATGTCAAATTGTGTCAAAAAATGTGTCAACCTACAACCAATTCAAGCTCCAAACCAAAAAAGCAACCTAAAACAGTCTGTTCAGAAATGGCGTCGCAGTTGGCGGTCTTTCAGAAAAGCGATACAAAATGCTGCTTTTAGACTTAATAGGAATAGTAACACGTTTTTTGACTTTTGTTGGTGTCCTTGACGTCTGGTGCTTGATAGTGAAAACTGTTAACGAATGTTGTCGGATTTCTTAGAAATGTATAAGAGAAATCTTTGTTCTTGAATTAGTTAAGGCTCTGTCTTTGCGCGTAAAAATCAATGTTACAGGTATTGTTCAGGGTGTAGGTTTTCGCCCATTCATTTATCGATTGGCAATGGAAAATGGTTTGGCAGGCTACGTTCGAAACAGGGGCGATGCGGGAGTCGAAATCCTTTTGGAAGGGCCTGAGCAAAGCATCAAAAGTTTTGAGCGTGATTTGACAGAGAAAAAACCGCCTTTAGCACAAATAGACGCTGTAAAATCGACTGCGCTTTCAGGCAAAAACGAATATGACAAATTTACAATTATCAAAAGCTCACAAGAAGCAGAACAATCAGGCTCAATTATTCCACCAGACATCGCCATCTGTAACGAATGCCTAACAGAACTGCGTGACCCAAAAAATCCACGTTATGAATATTTCTTTATCACCTGCACCAACTGCGGTCCCCGCTTCACAATCATCGAACGCTTGCCCTATGACCGCGAAAACACTACCCTGCGCGAGTTTCCACTCTGCAGCTTTTGCCAAAAGGAATATGACGACCCAACAAACCGCCGTTTTCATGCGCAAACCGTAGCTTGTCCACTCTGTGGACCAGAAGCTTACTTAACAACAAAAACAGGAGAAGCGGTCAGCGCCAAGGATCCTGTGCGTGAAGCAGGAAAACTGCTGTCAGAAGGAAATGTGCTTGCCATAAAAGGATACGGCGGTTTCCACATTGCATCCTCAGTTATGCTTGAGGCACCTTTGGAGAGGCTTCGAGCAACGAAGCACAGAAGCCAAAAACCATTCGCAATAATGGCAAAAAACCTTGAGGTAGCAAAGAGTTTTGCCGAAGTAACTTCGAAGGAACAAGAATTGCTGTCTTCCCCTGCACGCCCAATCGTTTTGCTAAACAAAAGCAGTGATTACAATTTGTCGCCGCTGGTTGCGCCGAACTTGCATAACATCGGAGTCATGTTGCCCTATACTGGTCTTCATTACATGCTTTTTGACCAAGTTGACGCCCCCGCTTTTGTGATGACCAGCGCCAACCCGCCAAATCAACCCATCGTAAAAGACAACGATCAAGCCCTCAAAACTTTAGGTGGGACAGTGGATTATTTTTTGTTTCATAACCGCAAAATTGCCCACCGATGTGACGACTCAGTTATGCGCGTTCATAGAAACCACCAAGTTTTTCTTAGGCGAAGCCGAGGTTACGCTCCAGCACCAATCAGGCTCAAAACGAAATCGAAGGGATGCGTAGTCGGACTGGGGGGCGAACTAAACAATACTGCTTGTGTTCTGCTTGACGATAAAGCATTCATTAGCCAACATATCGGCGACGTCGAAAACATAGAAACCCGAGCGTTTCTGGAAGAAGCCATAAACCACCTCTTCCACTTAACTAACTGCCACTCCGAAACCGTCGTTTGCGACTTGCATCCCAAATTTACGACGACCGCTTTAGCTAAGGAAATGGCGGAAGCCGACGGTTCTTCACTCATTCAAGTTCAACATCATCACGCTCACGCCGCAGCTTTGATGGCTGAGCACAACTTAGAAGAGGCTGTTACTGTGGTTTGCGACGGGTATGGCTACGGAACTGATGGGGGCGCTTGGGGAGGCGAGGTCTTGTTTTGTAACCGTGAATCAACAGAATTCATGCGTCTTGGGCATTTGGAACCTCAGCCACTTTTGGGAGGAGACGTGGCTAGCCGTTATCCCCTTCGTGTATCGGCTGGAATGCTCGATAAGGCTGGTGTAGAGGTTGAACCTTGGCTGATGCAAAACAGCTCGCATTTGCCGTTTGGCGAAACTGAGGCTAAATTGCTTCTAGACCAACTTAGAAAAGGAATCGGGACTGTTGAAACCACGAGTTGCGGCAGAGTTTTAGATGCTGTTTCAGCCGTCCTGAACATTTGTTTTGAGCGAAGTTATGAGGGGGAACCAGCTATGAAACTTGAATCAGTCGCCTTAACCGGGAAAGAGGTGTTGTTTCAAAATCCTCTTTTGCACGACGATATGCTTCACACGTCTAATATGTTGAGGGCAATTTTTGAGAATAGGCAAAAATTTTCTGTGGCTGATTTGGCTTTTTCTGCACACAGTTATTTGGCAAGGGGTTTAGCTGCTTTGGCAACTGAAAACGCTATAGAGCTCGGCGTTAAACAGGTTGGGTTTTCAGGTGGCGCTGCCTGTAACCAAATACTTGCCTCGATCATGCGTGAAGCTGTTGAAGCTTCTGGCCTACAGTTTTTGGTTCATGAAGCCGTTCCAGCCGGTGACGGCGGAGTGTCGTTTGGTCAGGCAATTGTAGGTGGATTTTCCAAGTATTAACCAATTTCTTTTTATCGCTCTTTCAAACCTCTTTATTAATTGATAGTTATGTGTTTAGCAATCCCAGCTAAGATTATGGATATTAATGGCACTAAAGCTAACGTTGATTTTGGCCAAGGTGTCTTGCGCGAAGTAAACGTGTCACTTGTTGAAGCTAAAGTAGGCGAATATGTTCTGGTGCATGCGGGGTATGCAATTACAGTTATTGAAGAAAAAGAAGCCAAAGAAACCCTAAGTTTATGGAATAGCATTCTTGAAACCTCCCCAGAATAAATGGTGAGTGGGTGACAGGCATGGCTGAAAACCTAAAGTTCAGAAACCCCGCAATGGCGCAAAACATAGCCTCAAAAATAAAAAACTTAGCATCACAAACCGAAAAAACAAAAATCTGCCATGTATGCGGAACACACGAGTGGACAATAACACATTTTGGATTACGTGGACTCTTACCTGAAAATGTTGAGGTAATTGCTGGTCCCGGATGCCCCGTCTGCATTGTGCCGGCGGCAGAAATCGATGAAGCAGTACAAATTGCCCAGATGGGAATCGTGGTCACATGTTTTGGTGATGTTTTACGAGTGCCTGGCAGCAAAATGTCGCTTTTGGATGCCAAAGCGGCAGGAGCTGATGTGCGAATTGTTTATGCTGTTTCGGATGCGGTTGAAATGGCTAAAAATGAGCCGCAGAAGCAGTTCGTGTTTTTCGCAGTTGGTTTTGAAACTACTGCTCCGTCAACAGCGCTTGAAGCGCTTGGGAAACCGCCTAGAAACTTCAGTTTTTTGGTGTCACATCGTTTGATTCCTCCTGCTATGGAACTATTGTTAGGTGTTGGCGACTTGCAGATTGACGGATTTATTGCTCCGGGGCACGTGAGCGCGATAATCGGCTTGAAACCTTATGAGTTGTTCCCTCGAGTTTATCGAATGCCAACAGTTGTGGCTGGGTTCGAACCCATCGATGTGTTGATGTCTGTTTACATGATTGTTAAGCAACATGTCGAAGGGAAACCCAGACTTGAGAATGAATATCCCCGAGTGGTTAAGCCTGAAGGCAACCTTCGAGCGCTGGAAATGATGAGAAAAGCATTCACTGTGACAGGCGGCAACTGGCGGGGCATCGGGAGGCTTCCAGACTCAGCACTGCAACTTAAGGAATCTCTAGCAGATTATGATGCACGCTTAAAATATGGAGTTCACGTGGAACAAGGCAAAGACATCTTGCTTGGGTGCGAATGTCACCTTGTAATCATCGGAAAAATCAAACCCGCCCAATGTCCCATGTTTTTGACGGCATGTACGCCTGAGAAACCAGTCGGCGCGTGCATGGTGAGCAACGAAGGAACATGCAGGGTTTGGGCAAAAAACGTTGCTGTCCAAAGCTAGCAGATTCTCGGCACGGGGTCACCAATTGGCCTTGCAATTATTCTTTTGCCGCCCACTGCAGTTTGCATGGCTACACCTTTGAACTCCTTAGTGGCTTCGCCGATTATTTGTGCATCTTTACCCTCATCAGTATGACGCAAAAATTGAAGGACTTGTTCAGCTTTTTGGACCACGACGCCGATGATGTATTTGCCCTCATTTCCAACTTCCAAGGGATCTAAACCAAGCATGTCGCACGCAGCCTGTACGTCCTGTCTTATGGGTACTTTGTCTTCGTTGATTAATATACCCACTTTGGATTTTTCAGCCCACTCGTTCAAGGCATCAGCCAAGCCACCACGAGTCGGATCTTTTACAGAAATAACCCCCCCTATTTCAGCAAATAATCGTTGAAGCATACGATTCAATGGGCGAACGTCAGATTTTATTTCGCTGCCAAATTTTAAACCCTGCTGGGCTGAGAGCACAGCTAATCCATGGTCACCGATGGTTCCTGTTAGAATGATTTTGTCGCCTGGGACAAGGTTTGAATCCAGCGTCCAGCGAGAGGAAACTGCTCGGTATTGCTTTGCCACTTCTAGGTTGCTATCTAAGGCAGCTGTTCTTTTGCCGATTCCTGAAACATTCATTACAAGCCCTCCCAAACTGCCCTTCTCCACCACCTTCGTATCGCCCGTGACGATGCCGACGCCTGCTTCAACGCACGTGTTATGCATGCTAGAGAGGATTTTCTCTAAATCATCAATGAGTAAGCCCTCTTCCAAAATTAACCCGCAAGCAAGAGCGTATGGCTCTGCACCCATCGCTGAAATGTCATTTACGGTACCAGAGATTGATAAACGTCCGATGTCTCCGCCTGGGAAAAATATTGGTTTCACCGCATGAGAATCACTCTTAAA